>Ga0207700_10000097_pt1 | contig 53528 bp, 43 predicted proteins | sample LARL82metaG_FD_184348 | JGI IMG/M metagenome (GOLD analysis project Ga0207700, IMG submission 184348) | Corn, switchgrass and miscanthus rhizosphere microbial communities from Kellogg Biological Station, Michigan, USA - LAR L8-2 metaG... | ecosystem: Host-associated > Plants > Roots >...
TGGCATGTGGAAGCGCCGTCGCTTAACGGCTAAAAGGTACCCCGGGGATAACAGGCTGATCTTCCCCAAGAGTCCATATCGACGGGATGGTTTGGCACCTCGATGTCGGCTCGTCGCATCCTGGGGCCGGAGCAGGTCCCAAGGGTTGGGCTGTTCGCCCATTAAAGCGGTACGCGAGCTGGGTTTAGAACGTCGTGAGACAGTTCGGTCCCTATCCGCTGCGCGCGTAAGAGACTTGCGAGGGGCTGTCCCTAGTACGAGAGGACCGGGACGGACGAACCTCTGGTGTGCCAGTTGTTCTGCCAAGAGCACGGCTGGTTGGCTACGTTCGGAAGGGATAACCGCTGAAAGCATCTAAGCGGGAAGCTCGCCTCAAGATGAGGTCTCTCTCCGGGTTAACCGGGTAAGGCCCCCAGCTAGACGACTGGGTTTGATAGGCCGGAGGTGGAAGCACGGCAACGTGTGCAGCTGACCGGTACTAATAGGCCGAGTGGCTTGGCTTCTACATTCTTCAGGTGACCGCGGGGCAACCCGCGGCAGCCTGTCTGTGCTTCGCGTCCACTATGCGGTTCCCGAGATGCGGTCGGGTCTGATGGCCCATCCAGGGCCGACATCTCCATAGAGTCTCGGTGGTTATAGCGAGGGGGAAACACCCGGTCCCATTCCGAACCCGGAAGTTAAGCCCCTCAGCGCCGATGGTACTGCGCGGGGGACCGCGTGGGAGAGTAGGACGCCGCCGGGCATCTTTCGCTGAGGGCCGCCCCCGTACGGGTGCGCGGCCCTCAACGCATGTCCGGGGCTCTATAGGGTGTAAGAACCAAGGCTCTGGAGGTCTTCACGTGCGCTGGAGGGCGGAACGTGCCTGGTGAACAGCGTGGCGGCCGGCGCCCGTCCTCGCCGCGGGCGGGACGGCCGGCCCGGCCCGGTGCGTCCGGGAGCAGGCAGCCGCGCGGATCGGGAGACCGTCCCACCGGCGGTCGGCGGCGCCAGGACACGGACCGGGGGCGCCCGAACGCTGATCGGGGGCGCCCGAACGCTGATCGGGGCCGTACGGACGGCAGCCAGGGTCGCCGGGATATCGACCGGGGGCGTACGGACGGCAGCCGGGATCGCCGGGATACTGGTCGAGGGCGTCCGGACGCGGGCCGGAGTCGTCCGAGCGCGGACCGGGACCGTCCGGACGCTAACCCGAGTCGCCAGGACGCTGGCCGGAGTCGTCCGGATGCCGGGCGGAGCCGCCAGGACGCCAATCGGGGCCGCCCAGGCGCGGGCTCGGGTCGGGGCCGGGCCCGTCGTCCGGACAGCGACGCATCCCGCACGGGGCGAGACCAGGCGGAACGTGCCAGACCCAGTCGGTCGCGGCCCCAGCCAGACCCCGCGCCCCGGCGAGACCCCGCGCCCCGGCAGGACGCCGCATCGCGGTCGGGGCGGGCCGGCGGGCCAGCGACTGGCCGTAGTGCCGCGCCGCGGTCGGGGCGGGCCGGCGGGCCAGCGACCGGCCGTAGTGCCGCATCGCGGTCGGGGCGGGCCGGCGAGGCAACGGCCGGCCACGGCACCGCCTCGCGCTCCCAGCGGGCCCCCGGGCCCGGGAGCAGGCCTGGCCAGCGGACGCCGCGGGCCGAAGGGGAACGGGCAGCGTATCCGCGCCACGGGACCGATGCGGGCCGCCCCGGGCGGGGCACGCCACGGACCGGCGACGACCGGTCCGGGCTGCGGCTCGGCGAGGAGATCACACCCGATCAGCTCGATCCAGCGGCCCGGGCGGAGTTGCGGACCCTGCCCTCTGACCTCGCCGACAGCGTCGCGCGCTATCTCGTGGCGTCGGGCCTGGCCGAAGACCCCGCGCAGGCGTTCCGGTACGCGAAGCAAGCGAGAAGGCTTGCGGCGCGGGTCGGAGTGGTCCGCGAGGCGTCCGGCATTGCCGCCTACCGGGCGGGTGAGTGGGCGGATGCGCTGGCCGAGCTACGTGCCGCGCGCCGGCTGACCGGCCGCGACATCGGCCTGCCGCTGATGGCCGACAGCGAGCGGGCCCTAGGCAGGCTGGACCGGGCGCTGGCCATCGTGCACGATCCGCAGACCCGTGCCCTGGACCGGGGCACCCAGATCGAGCTCGCGATCGTGGAATCGGGGATCCGTCGGGACCAGGGCATGACGGATGCGGCCCTGCTTGCCTTGCAGGTGCCCGAACTGACCGACGGGCGCAGCCATCCCTGGTCGGCCCGGCTGTTCTACGCGTATGCGGACGCGCTGCTGGAGGCAGGCCGCCGCGACGAGGCGCACGACTGGTTCGGCCGGGCGGCGGCGGCCGACACTGCCGCGGAGACCGACGCAGACGAGCGGTACGAAGAACTGGACGATGTCGTTATCGAGGACCTGGCCGAGACGTGAGCCGCCGGGTCGCCGGTCGTCTCAGGCGCCTGGAGGCGGCTGATCCGCCGGTTCGGACTTGTCCAGCCAGCGCATGATCCCTGCGACGTTGCCCGGCGTGCCGCTGAGCCGCTCCAGCCTCGCGGCGACATCGTGACCATCGTCGCGGAAGGCCGCGTAGCGCTGCCTCGTGCGCTCGGCCACCATCGCGACCGCATGGTCGAGGTCTTGGCCGGCGTCGCGGGCCCGCCGGGTCTCGTCCACCCACACCAGGATCTCCTCGGCGGACCGCCGTAGCGTCTCATCGACCGCGTTCACCGGTCCGTAGTGGCTGAACAGCAGCCGGGTCGGCCGCAGCGCGCCGAACTTCCGCAGCGACCCGAGTGCCTGCTCCAGGTCGAAGTCGGGCGGCGGCGTGGCAGGACGGACGTCATCGGTTTCCGGAAGGTAGACGCCGGCCGCGTCCCCGACGTACAGGTCGCCGCTGACCGAGTCGAGCAGGCCCACATGGTGCTGGGCGTGCCCCGGCGAATAATGGCTGTCGAGCCGCCGCCCGTCGCCCAGGTCGACGTGGCCGACCTCGTCGACGGCCCGGATCCGGTGGGCGGGCGTCGGCGCCAGCTCACCAAACAGGCTGTCCAGCGCGTCTCCGTACACCCGTCGCGCGCTGGCCATGAGCTTGCTGGGGTCGGCCAGGTGCCGCGCACCGCGCTCGTGCACCACGATTTCGGCGCCGGGGTACTGCCGGGCCATGTCCCCGGCGCCGCCGGCATGGTCCAGGTGGATGTGGGTCACCACGATCGTGGCCAGGTCCGCTGGCCCGACCCCCAGCGCGTCCAGCGCGGCCCTGACCACCGGAGCGGACGGGGCGGTGCCGGTTTCGACCAGGCAGGGACGGCTGCCGCGGATCAGGTATCCGGCTGTGATGCCGTCGTACCCGGCCATCTTCGTGTCGATCTGGAACACGTCGTGCCCGAGTTCGGTGATCTCCGGTCGGCCCAGCGCGGCGGGCTCGGCGTTCGTGGCCTCCGTCATGGATCCATCGTGTCAGACCGGGCGGAGCCCGGCGGATCAGGCCGGACCGCAGCGCAGCGGGTAACGGCGGGCGGATGAGGGCGCGCCCGTCGGTGGCGGGCAGGGTGCACCTCGCCCCGCTTCAGGCGGGTTCGGGTTCGGTGCCGGGGCGGCGGCCCGCCTCAGGGTCCGGATCGCCGGGCCCGGGATCCGGGCCGGGTTTGCGGTCCGGGGTGCGCTGCGGCCGGGCGCCCGTCGCCGGCTGGTCGTCCCCGCCGTGACGCCGGAACGCGAGCGCGGCGGCCATGCATACCAGCGGAACGGCGGGGATGACATACCGGTAGGTGTACTCATGCTCCGCCGTGGGCAGCGCCAGGATGATCACGGCCGAGATCCAGAGCAGGGCGGCCGCTCCCGTCCTCCTGCGCGGGATGAGGATCCCGGCCAGCCCGATCACGGCTATCACCCCGAACAGCGGACCGGGAAGGAAGATCACGCGCTGGTAGGTGTTGATGATGCCGGCGTACGGATGCCGTTCGCCGGCCGACAAGTGCCAGGCCAGGAACGGCGTGGCGCTGCTGCCGGTGTAGGCGCGCACCGCCGCCTGCGCGTACCTCGCGTTCATGGCGCCCATCCCGCCGGTCTCCGGCGGGACGGGGAAGCGGAAGGAGTTGGTGTGCACGAGGGGGCCCACGGTCCCCTTGACGACGATCGAGGCGTACGCGAGCGGCTGCGCGGCGATGGCCCTGAGCGCAAAGCGCAGCGCGCGGGAATTGTTCGCCTGGTTGAACGCCGCGACGTCGGGGACCAGGTCATTCGAGGGCGGCTGCCACTGCCAGGCATTGTGGTCCCACAGGTACGTACTCGGCCGTGGCCTCTTGGCCGCCACGGGCTGCGACAAGACTCCCGGCTGAGCGGTCGGGCACAGCGCCCGGAGATCCGGGGGTGGCTTGATGACGGCGCAGTTGGCGAAGGACATCGTCCGCGACCACAGGAACAGGCCCGCACTGTTGGTCAGGTTGAAGCTGCCGTACGTGCTGGCGAACCACAGCATGTAACCGGCTACCGGCAGTGCCCCCGCGAGCAGGGCTGCGCCCGCCTTGCGCCAGCCCGCGTGCGTGGCCAGCAGGTACACGGCCAGCGCGACGATCAGCGGCAACGTCGTCGGGCGGACGAGGACGGAGACGCCCATCAGCAGCCCTGCCGACGCCGACCGCCACACCGATGGTGGCCTACGGATCAGCACGACCGTGAACGCCGCCACCATCAGGAACAGCCCCAGGATGTCGGCCATGATGAGGTGCTCGAGCAGGATCTGGCCCGGATCGAACAGCACCGGCACGGCTGCCAGCGTGGCCAGCCAGCGCGTGACGTTCCAGCTGCGCAGCACCGCGTAGATCATGACGGCGATGGCCAGGCCCATGACATGCTGCACCGCGGTGACCAGGGTCAGCGATTGGAATGGCCGCAACAGGGCGAGGAACAGCGCATACCCGCTGGGGTTGACCGGGTTCGGGGTGAGATGGACGGCGTCCCACAGGTAGTCGAAGGTGTCCAGCCTGAACAGCACCGCCGGCCGGAAGCCGAGCATGGCAATGACGCGGGGCACCACGGACAGGGCCAGGGCGGCGGAGAATAGGGGGTTATCGCGGATCAGGCGCTGCAGCCGGGCCAGCGCGCCCCGCCAGCCCCGCCCCTCCCGCTGGACCGCCGACGTCGTGCCGGCTTCCGTTCCCGCGTCTGCGGTACCCGGGCTAGGCCCTCTCCTGAGCGCCGGCAACGCTAACCCCTCGCCCCGGTTCCCGGGGCGCCCTCCAGGTCGCGACGACCCGTTTTACCCAGGGCGCGTGGGGATCCCCGGAAGACGGGAATGACGCCCAACCTGCCCTGAGACATGCCATGACTCCTGACGGTATTTTGGTTGCCGGTTAGGCCGCGATGACTCATCCGGGCCGGCGGGGCAGCACGGGATGAAGCCATGTTACGGTACCGCATCCGGCCGGACCGGCAGGCCGAGCGGGCGGAATGTCGGTTCCCGGCCCGGAACCGGACCCGCTGGAGGGTCGCCAGGTAGCTGCAGAGGCCTGGCCGACCCTGGTGCCGGAGCGACGGGATGATCTTCTAGGGGACGGCCGGGCCGGTGCCATCCTGGCTCGTATCGGCGGCTTCGGCGCCGTCAGCCGTCGTGACCACGGGCGCCGTTTCGGCATCGCTGCCCGCTGTCGCAGGGTTCGTGCCGTCGGCTGCTCTTGCGGGGTTCGTGCCGTCGGCCGCTGTCGCCGGGTTCGTGCCGTCCGTCCCTTTCGCCGGGTCCGTGTTGTCGGTCCCTATCGTCGGGTCCGCGCCGCTGGGCGTCGTCGCCGGCGACCTGCCGTTCGCGGTCGCCGCGGTCGGCGATCCTGCCCGCGCGGCGGCTGCTGCGGGGCGCTTCCTGAAGGCGAGGGCCAGCGCCATGCAGGCCAGCGGGATGGCCGGCAAGGCATAACGATAGGTGTACTCATGCTCGGCCACCGGAAACACCAGGATGATGACCGCAGACAGCCACAACATGCCGGCCGCCGCAGTGCGCCTGCGCGGGATCAGCAGTCCGGCCAGCCCGGCTAGGAGAATCAGCGCGAACACCGGCTCGGGAAGGAAGATCACGCGCTGGTAGTCCTGGATGGCCTGCGCCCACGGTTTGGTGATCTTTGCCGTCAGGTGGCTGCCCAGGCTGCGCGGCAACTGCTGGGTGCTGCCGGTGTACGCCCGCACCCCGGCCAGTGCATACGGTACGTATTCCCTGGGCAGCCCGCCGCCGATGGAGGTCGGGAAGAGGAAGTTGATGCCGTGGACGAAGGGCTTCAGCGTGTCCGCGCTGACCGCCTGTGCATAGGCCAGCGGCTGCGCCTCGATGGCTCTCAGAGCAAACTGCAGCGCGCGGCTGTTGTTAGCCGCGGTGAAGGGCTTTGCGTCCGGCACCGAGTCGGCTGCGGGATGCTGCCACTGCCAGGCGCGGTGATCCCACAAGTATTTCGTCGGCGCCAGGCGGGGCGCCCCCGGTGGCTGCGCGACCGAGTGCGGCTGCACCTCCGGACACAGCGCCCGCAGGTCGGGAGGCGGCTTGATCACGGCGCAGTTCGCGAAGGACATGGTCCGTGACCACAGGAACAACCCGTTGCTGTTGGTCAGGTTGAACGAGCCGTTCGCGACAGCAAACCACGACATGTAGGCCAGCACAGGCAGCGCGCCCGCGACAACCAGGGCGCAGGCGCGGCGCCATCCGGCCCGCACGATAAGCAGGTAGATCGCCATCACCAGGATCAGCGGCAGCGTAGTGGGGCGGACCACTGTCGAGGCGCCCATCAGCAAGCCCGCGGTCGCCGACCGCCAGACCGACGGGGAGCGCCTCATCAGCAGCACCGCGAAGGCCGCGATCATCAGCAGCAATGCCAGCAGGTCGGCCATGATCAGTTGTTCGAGCAGCAGCTCGGGCGCGGCGAAAAGCACGGGCAGGGCCGCCAGCGTGGCGACCCAGTCCGGCACGTCCCAGCGCCGCAGCGTCGCGTAGACGAGCACCGCGATGACCAGGCCGGCCAGGTTCTGCAGGACCACGATCAGGGTCAGCGAGTGGAATGGCCGCAGCAGCGCGAGGACGAGGGCGTACCCGCTGGGATTGACCGAATTCGGCGTGAGGTGGACGGCATTCCACAGGTAGTCGTAGGTGTCCATCCGGAACAGGATCGCGGGCCGGAAACCCAGGATGGCGAAGAGCCTGGGCACCACGGCCAGCGCGAGTGCCAGGCAGAAGAGCCAATTACGGATGATCAGGTCGACTAGCGCCGACGCCGGATCCGGCCTCTTGCGCTCCGCGGCGCTGGCCGCCGTGCCGGTCGGCCGTTTCTCCCCGGCCTGGCGTGCCGCCCCGGCGCCGCCCCCACGGCGACTGAGCACGTCCCTCAGCGTCAACACCCAGCTCCCAAGTCTCGTGCAGTGCCGTCGGCGCCACGTCCCGCGCCGGGGATTTTAGCCGGTAGTAGCCGACCCCGTGCCTGATCCGGCCGTCTGACCGCTGGCCTGGACGTCAGCCCCCCAGCTCATGATCCCGTGGGATCGGGGCGGTCCGTGCCTTCACTCTACGGGATCGCCCGCAAACCACCGCGCTCGAACGGCCGTCCCGGCGGATCCGCCCGGGAGGGCGAGCCGAGCCCGCCGGGCATCGGCCGGGCGGCTCGGCCCGCCGGGTACCCGGCTTCACCCGTCCCGGAGCCCGGCATCGGGTAGGCTCTCGCCGTATCCAGGACCAACCCCGGGCGCAGGTCACCCGGCCGGGTCCGGCGCGTTGCTCGCGGTGTCAGGGTCACAGCCCTCGTCCGCGTTTCACCGTAGTCGTGCGGAGGTAGCTAGCTGTGAGGGGCATAACCGTGAGGTCGGCGGCCAGAACCTCGGCTGGCAAGTCCGGCGGCGATGCGGCGGCGCGGCGCTTCCCGTGGATCAGCCCCATCACCGCGGTCATCACGGTCGCCACGCTGCTGGCGCTCGGGCTGCGGATCTACCTGCTCTCCCGGCCCGGTTACCTGCTGGGCGTCACCGAGTACGACGACGGGCCGTACTTCGGCAGCGCTGTGCGGCTGGTCGACGGCGTCCTTCCCTATCGCTCATTCATCTTGGTGCAGCCGCCAGGGATCACGCTGCTCATGACCCCGGCTGCGCTGATGGCCAAGGTGATCGGCACGGCGGGCGGGATGGTCATCGGCCGGATACTGACCATGCTCGCCAGCGCGGCGGCCGTGGTGCTCGGCGGGCTGCTCGTGCGGCATCGCGGCCTGGTCGCAGTCACCGTGTGCTGCGGGATCATCGCGGTCTACCCCGATAGCGTGCTGACCGCCAGGACCGTGCTGGTCGAGCCCTGGCTGGTGCTGTTCTGCCTGGCCGGGGCGCTGGCCGTGTTCGACGGCGACCGGCCGACGGACAGCCGGCGGCGGCTGCTGTGGGGCGGGGTGGCGTTCGGGTTCGCCGGCGCGGTCGAGGCGTGGGCCATCGTGCCGGTGCTCGTGGTCATCGGGGTGCTGCTCGGGCTGCGCGTGTACAAGCGGGCTGCGCTCTACCTCGGCGGGGTGGCGGCAGGGTTCCTGGTCCCCGTCGTACCGTTTGCCGCGCTGGCACCGCGGGGGTTCTACGACAGCCTGGTGACCGCCCAGATCGGGCCGCGGAAAGACGTGTCGCGGGCCTCGCTGCAGTACCGGCTGCAGCAGATCACCGGCCTGTTCACCACCCACGGGGCCAGCCATGCCCTGGTGGAGGGCGTGGTGATCGGTGTCATCTGCCTCGTGCTGGGCTGCATGGTCTGCGCGTCCCTGCTGACGCGGCGCCCGCCGCCTCCCCTCGAGTGGTTCGGCGTGGTGACAAGCGTCCTGGTCGTGGTCATGTTCCTATGGCCGCCCCAGTTCCACTACCACTTCCCCACGTTCCTGGCCCCGTTCCTGGCGCTGGCCGTGGCGCTGCCCCTGGCGCGGTTCGTCACCGCGGTCAGGCAGACGGGGGACAGGCAGGGGAACGGAGCGATGCTGCGCTGGGGCGAGGCGGTCGTGGCCGGGCTGGCGGTCGTCGTGCTGGTGGTCTTCTCGGTCTTCGCCTTTCAGATGGTGGGCCACCTGAAGGCCAAGTCCTATCAGGAGGTCGTGGCTGCGCGCCGGCTGATCCCGCCTGGGTCGTGCCTGTTCACCGACACGGTGGCGTTCGCCATCATGACGAACAGATTCGTGTCGAAGGTACCCGGCTGCTCGGTGATGGACGACGGCCTCGGCACCGATCTGGCGCTTTCGCACGGGCTCAGCCCGTCAACCGGTGCCGCCAAGGTCCCGGCCGTGGAGGCCGTGTGGTGGAACGGATTCAGGAACGCCCAGTTCGTGTGGCTCTCCCGCTACCGAGGCCGCAGGATCGCCTGGACGCCAGAGCTCAGGTCCTACCTGAATAACCATTTCGTCATCGTGCTCAGCTACGGGCAGCAAGGCAGGCTGTTCGAGCGCAAAAGCCTGGTCCACAAGACCTAGAGCCGCGTCGGCGGGTCAATCTGGCCCGCGGGCCTGACGCGCGCCGAGCCGGAAGATGACCATGCCGTCGCGCTGGATGCCGGCGACACCGGTGGCCCTGGCCATGGTGTGCGCCACCCACGGATGCTCCTCGGCCATCAGCACGGCGCCGACGTGGTGACTGATCAGGAAGGCCCGGATGCTCGCCACCGTGGCTCTTCTTACCGAGCCCATGCCGAGCTGTGCCTGCGTGGCGGGCGGGCGCAGGCCGGGCGGCGTGACCCCGAAGAACCCGCCCGCCTGCCGGAACGAAAAGCCCGTCTCCGCCTGCCAGATCATCTGCCGGCTATGCCGGGGGTCCACCAGCCACACGGTCTCGCCCGGCCGCACGTATGCGTGGTAGGCGCCGGTGGCCAGCAGCCCGGGCTCGGGCACCGGGCGGGCCCACTCATTGCTGGTCACGTTGGGCAGGAAGGCCAGCAGCGCGAGCCCGGCGAGCGCCCAGCGCAGCCAGCGCCGCCCGGACCGGGCCAGCCAGAGCGCCATCACGATCGCCAGCAGCAGGAAGGCGTAGACGATCAGCCTTCCCGGCAGCGCGTAGCGGAGCACCGGGACCGTCTCCAGCAGCCGCCAGGGCAGGACCGGAACGCCGAATACGGTCAGCGAGCCGCCGATGCTGAGGACCAGCGTGAGCACCAGGCCGGCGGCCAGCACCCAGGTGCGCCGCCGGCGCCGTTCGGTGACCAGGAACAGGATCAGCAGCACCAGCAGCGGGACGCCGAAGTACCAGGGGTTCCCGTCGGGGCCCCAGCGCTGCCCGAGTTGCCCGCCCAGAATGGTGAACTGGCCGGGAACCACGTAGCCGAGGAGATCGCCGACGCTGCGCGCCCCGTGTCCGAAGCCCGTGAATAGCACCGGCTTGTACGGGCGCGGGCGGGTAAAGGCGACGTACAGCAGCGGCGATCCGAGCGCGAGCGCCACGCCGTAGGCGGCGGCGACCGGGCCGATGGCCCGCCGCAGCTGCGCCCGGCGGGCGGGTCGGCACAGCGCCAGGCCGATGAGGCCGAACAGCCCGCCGATGAGGGTCATCGTGACGAAGATCTCGCTGCTGAGGTAGAGCTGAGCGGCGAGCAGGATGCCGAGGAGGGGCACGAACCACCGGGCCCGTATCGAGCCCTCGACCAGTCGCACCACCAGGTAGCCGCACAGCGGGATCAGCCAGGCCAGGGAGAGGTTGGGATGCCCCTGGCCGACCTCGCTGATCAGGAAGGGGGAGAAGCCGAAGCAAAGACCGCCCATCAGCGCCGCCGCGAACGACCCGGTGATCCTCCGGCAGAGCAGGTACCCGGTATAGGACGCGAGGGCGGGAGCCGCGAGCTGAACCGCGTTGAACGCGACGAAGGGACCGAACGCCCCCGTGACCGGGGCGATCGCCAGCGCCAGGGCTGGCACCGAGGTGACCCAGGCCAGGTTGATGCCCGCCGGAGCCCAGGCCGCCGTTGTGAACAGCGGATCGATATGGTGCCCGAACGCATACGGCCACCAACGAAGCATCCACACGAATATCGAGCCGTCCTGGGTCTGCGACGCGAGCAGCCAGTTCGACATCCGGTCCAGGATCCACGGGCCCAGCACAGCCAGGCTGAGCCCGGCGAACAGCACGAACGCCAGCAGGTGCTGCCGGGCCAACCGCCCGCCGCCCGCGTCAGCCGGGCGATCCGAGCCCGGGCCAGGGTCGGCATCGGCCACGGAGACGCCGGCCGGTACCGGGGGACCGGTTCTGGCCGAGCCTGCTTCTCCGCCCAATCCCCGCGTTCCTTCCTCGCCCCGCAGCGCCCACCCGCTGGCGCATGAGCGCCAGGATAAGCTCCGCGGATGAAGAGACCATGACCCGCTGAGCCGGCTCACCGGTCGGCCGCGCGTGATCGTCTGACTTTTAGCAGCTGGACCGGCCGTGATGGCCTTCGGCGGCCGAATGGGCCCTATGCTCGGGTGGATCGGAACAGCGAGGGTGCGCATCGCCGCAGGTCAACGGCGGGTAAAAGGAGGGACAGTTGCCACCAGGATCGGGGTGGAGCGGGTGAAGCAGGTCGGCGCGTCGGCCGGGCCACCGGCCGGGGAGGCCTCCCCTCCGGCCGCGGCCCCCAGCGGATCTGCCGCGGAACCGGGACCGCTGCTCGGCCGGACGGGCCGGGTTCTCGCCCTGCTGTTCCCCGCCGAGCCGCCGCGACCGCGGCGGTCGGCAGGCGCGGCAGCCGGGGTGGTCTTCGGCTACCTCGCCGCCATCGCGCTCGGCGCGTGGGTCCTGCTGGAGCGCCAGGGCGGTCGCCCGGCATGGACGACCGTCTGGGCCGAGGACCGCTGGCTCTTCCTGCCGGGAGCGCGGGAGCACCCGTGGAGCAGTCTCTGGCAAGCAGCGGACGGGTACCTGTCCCTGGTGCCGCGGATCATCGCCGATGCGGTGGCCAGGTTTTCGCTGAGCGATGCGGCACCCGCCTACGCGATCATCGGCGCGGTGGTCGCGGCCGCCTGCGCGGCCTTCGTCTTCCGGGCCTGCGCCGGGCACGTGCGTAATCCCGCACTGCGGTTCCTGCTCGCCGCCGCCGTGCTGTTGCTGCCGACGGCGCTGAAGGCCGGGCTCACCGACAATGCCGTGAACAGCATCTGGTACCTGCTGTTCGCGGTCTTCTGGGCGCTGGTGTGGCGGCCGCGCAGCCGCAGCGCAATGGTGGTCGCGGTCATCGTCTGCTTCGCCGCCGCGACCTCGAACGTGCTGGTCGCGCTGTACCTGCCGTTGGCCGCGGCGCGGGTGATCGCGCTGCCGCGGGTGCGCGAGCAGGCGGGGACCATCGGATTGCTGGCGGGCGGTGCGGTGCAACTGCTGGTCGTCCTGTTCCACCACCGGCGCCACCAGCCGACTTCGCTGCTGGACGCCCTTGGCTTCTACGGTCACAACGTGATCCTGCCGTCGGTGGCCGGGCATCACTTCGGCACGCAGCTCACCTCGGGGGTGGGGATCACGACCGCCACCACCCTGGCCGCGGTGGCCGTGGCGCTGGTGGTCATCTGGGTCCTGGTCCGGGGGGACGCGCGGGTCCGGGTCTTCGCCGCGACCGCGCTGATCCTCGGGCTGGCCCTCACCCTGACCCCGGTGCTCGTGCACGGCGACGTGGCCAGCGCCCAGGTGACGGCGCAGAGCCTGTGGGCCGCGGGGTCGCGGTACGCGCAGATCCCGATCCTGCTCATCGATTCGCTGGTCATCGTGGCCGTGGATGCCTATCTGCGCCGCGGCGGCATGCGGTTCGCGCGGGCCCTGCACGTCACGGCCGTCGTGCTGCTCGTGGCCGTGCTCGGCACCACCTGGGTGAGCGACTTCCGGTACAACGACCTGCGCGCGCAGCAGCCCGTGTGGACGGGCGTGGCCAGCAGGGTGGATCAGATCTGCCAGCAGCACCCGCATGGCTCGGCCCGGATAGGCAATGGCGTGAGCCTCCCCTGCTCCGCGGTGAATGGCTGAGCGCGCCGTCAGCGGCGTCGGCCCCGGGTAGGCTCCAGCAGGTGAGCGCGCACCGGAGCAGTCGGTCGTGAGCCGGATCCCGTCGCCGCGGGCCGCGGCCCGGCCGGGGCAGCCCGTCGGGGAGCACCGCCCGGGGCGACTGTGGCGGCGGCTGACCCCGTCCGGCTGGGTGATCGTCGCGACGACCGCGCTGGCCCTCGGGCTCCGCCTGTGGCAGCTGCGCAGCCCCGGGCACCTGCTCGGGGTCACCGAGTACGACGACGGGGTCTACCTGGGCGCTGCCCTGCGGCTGGTTCACGGGGTCCTGCCATATCGCGACTTCGTGTTGGTCCAGCCGCCCGGGCTGATCTTGATCATGACGCCGGTAGCCGCGCTGGCCAAGTGGACGGGCACGGCGGGCGCGATGGCGACCGGCCGTATCCTCACCGCCTGCGCGGGCGCGGCCGCGGTACCGCTGGCCGGCCGGCTGGTCCGGCACCGGGGCCTGCTGGCCGTCCTGATCACCTGCGGGCTGCTGGCCGTCTACCCGGACGCGATCGCGGCGTCGGTCACGGTGCTGCAGGAGCCGTGGCTGGTGCTGTGCTGCCTGGCCGGAGCGCTCGCCGTGTTCGACGGGGACCAGCTGACCGGCAGCTGGAAGAGGCTCGCCTGGGGCGGGGTGGCGTTCGGCTTCGCCGGCGCGATCAAGGTGTGGGCGGTCATCCCGGTGCTGGTGATCGTGGCGCTGGCCATGCGGCGTCCCCGGCGGGCAGCCGCGTTCCTGGGCGGGACCGCGGCCGGATTCCTCGTTCCGGTGCTGCCGTTCGCCGTGGCCAGCCCGGGCACCTTCTACAAGGGCGTCATCGTGGCCCAGATCGTCAGGGTGGACGACGTGCGGGTCTCGGCCTGGACCCGTCTCACCTCGCTGACCGGGCTGGACAGCCTGTCGCCCGTCAGCCATCAAGCGGTCCTGATCGCGTCGATCGCGATACCTGCCCTGGTGGTCCTGGCCTTCGCCGGCGCCTGGCTGGTCACGCGCCGGCCCCCGCCCGCGCTGGACTGGTTCGCGCTGCTGACGGCCGTCCTGGTGGTAGCGGCGTTCGTGTGGCCGGCCGACTTCTACTATCACTACTCGGATTTCCTCGTGCCCTTCCTCGCCTTGTGCCTGGGGCTGCCGGTGGCCAGGCTGGTGACCGGCCTGCAGGAGGCTGGATGGCGGCCGGCCAGGAACGGCCGGGCCTGGCGGGCGGCTACCGCGGTCACCGTGGCCGCGATAGCGGCGATGGCGGTGTCCCAGGTCTACCACGAAGGCCGGGCCAAAGCCTCGGTGCACGAGTTCGCCGCCTTGCAGCGGATCATCCCGCCCGGCGCGTGCGTACTCACCGACGAGGTGTCCTACACGATAGCCGCGGACCGGTTCCTGTCCTCCGTCCCCGGCTGCTCGCCGGTGGTCGACGGAGTGGGTACCGACCTGGCTCTCGGTCACGGCAGGAACGGCGTGACCGGGGCGGGCCGGGTGCCCGCGGTGCACGCGGTCTGGGACGAGGCGCTGCGCACCGCGCAGTACGTGTGGCTGTCCTCGAAGCTGGACAGTGTCGAGGCGAGGCGGATCGCGTGGACGCCTGCGCTGCGGGCGTACTTCGTCGCTCACTTCAGGCCGGTCCACGGGCCCGGTCTGCCGGACAACCTGTACCGGCGCGTCGCTCAGCCGTAGCCGAACGTCCGGATCAGCAGGCCGGTACGCGCCTTGGGACCGAACGACGTCGACTTGGGCGGCATCCGCTCGCCGCGGGCGGCGATGTCACGGACCTCGTCGGCCGAGACCGGATTGCAGAGCACGGCCGTCCCTCCCGCCTCCTCCGCGTCCCGCAGCGCGGCCACCGCGTCCTGATGTACGACGCGGACCGCGTCCTCGCCGCCGGGAACCCGCCACAGCCGGCCGATGAGCAGTTCGGCCAGCACCGACGCGGGCAGGGCCCGCCAGGAGGCCGAACGGCCAGCGGGCATGGCCGCGGCCGCCTGGACCGGGTCGGGATGATCGGCCAGATGCAGCTCGCCGCCGCCGGCGATGAGGAACGCCGGGCCGTCCTGCCCGGCCTCGGCCAGCTCGCGCAGCGCCGCGGGCAGGTCGCCGGGCATGGCCCGCACGGTGAACGCGGCCTTGGCCAGCGCCACTGCCTCGGCAGGCGGGAGCCCGGGGATGACCCGGTGCATCGCGCCGATCCGCGGCGGGTACGCCGCCGAGTCGACCAGCAGCGCCAGCCCGTGATCCCACGGCCCAGCCTGGTCGCCCGCGGCGTGCCGACGAGCCTGCAGCTCGAGATAGGCGGCGTACCTGTGGTGCCCATCGGCGATCAGTGCCTGCCGCGGCGCCAGGTCGGCGGCGACGGCGGCCTGCTCGGCCGGGTCGGTTATGGCCCACAGCCGGTGCGTGATGCCGTCCTCGGTGACCGCGGCCAGCAGCGGTTGCCTGGCCGCTGCGATCTCGTCCACCAGGCGCGTGGCGTCCCCGGGCCGGTCGGCGGCCGCGGGCCATGTGGCGCGGATCCCGGCCGGGCTGCCGTCATAGAGCAGGAAGATCGGCTCCAGGTTGGCCTGCGTCGCCTCCATCAGCTCGCGCCTGCCCGTGACCGGCCCGGGCATGACCGCCTCGTGCGGGAGCACGATCCCGGCGCCGGGCGGGCTGAGCCGGACGGCGCCGATGAGGCCGCGCTGCAGGACATCACCCGGCGCGGCGCTCTGCTCGTAGACGTAGAGCGCGGGCCGGGAATCGGCCGCGAGCACACCCCGGCCGATCCAGCTGTTCAGCGTGTCCGCTGCCGCCGCGTAACCGTCCGCGCGGGCCGCGGGGTCGGCGTGCGGCAGGATGAGCCTGACGACGTTGTGCGGGTCCGCGGCGAGCAGTCTCGACACCGATCCCGGGCCGATGGCGTCGTACGGTGGTGACGTGACCTCCGCGAGCCCGCTGACCCGGTCCGGGACATAGCGCAGCCCGCGGAACGGTGCGAGCACGAGTTCGGCTGATCCCGGCGATGCTGCCCGCCGGGCGGGCGGAAGGGTGTGCACATATGTCAGAAGGACGGCGTGATGGCCAGGATTCCCGGCCAGAGGAAATCCTGCCCGGCGGCGCGCCGGCCGACGAGGAGGGCGAAGCCTCGCCAGCGCCGGACGGCGACGCACAGACGTGGTACCGGCGAGGCCTGGACCTGCTGGGCAACGGGAGCCCGGCCGCGGCCGCCCAGCTGCTCGAGCGCGCTGCCGGGGCCGAGCCGCACTCCCGGATGGTGCGCGAGGCCCTGGCGCGAGCCCAGTTCGACGCCGGATGGTACGCCGCGGCCGCCGCCAGCTTCCGGATGATCGTCGAAGCCAGCCCTGCCGACGACTACGCCCACTTCGGGCTGGGTCTCGCGCTGGCCCGTTCCGGCGCGCCGGGCGAAGCCGCCGAATACCTCGCGCTGGCCGCCGCGATGCGGCCCGACCTGCCGCACTATACGGGCGCGTTGCGCGGGGTCAGGGCCACGCTGCGCGCTCGCGACCAGGCAGCACGAGGCGGCCCTGACGAAGCCGGGGCGGGCGACACGCAATGACGGCCGCGTTTTCGCCGCCCGGCCTGCCGCGGCGTGTAATCGTGGCCGCATGACAGCACCGCCGCCCGCCCCGCCCGCCCCGCCCGGGCTGCTGAGCAGCACAGAGCCGCTCAGCACGGTCTACGACGTGGCCCTGCTTGACCTGGACGGGGTGGTGTACCTAGGGGGCACGGCCATTCCGAGCGCCGCGGCGGCGCTGAAGAAGGCCGTGGCGGCCGGCCAGCGGCTCGCCTTCGTCACCAACAACGCCTACCGGACTCCGGCCGCGATCGCCGCCCAGCTGACCGGGCTCGGCGTGCCCGCCAGCCCGGAAGACGTCGTCACCTCCGCGCAGGCGGCGGCGAGGCTGCTGGCCGAGCGGCTGGCACCGGGAACTCCGGTGCTGGTCATCGGGGGGGCAGGGCTCCGCATCGCGGTCAGGGAGCGGGGCCTGCGTCCGGTCACGGTGGCGGCGGCCCGCCCCGCCGCCGTGGTTCAGGGGTACTCGCCCGACATCGGTTACGCCCACCTGGCCGAGGGTGCGCTCGCGATCGAGGCCGGCGCGCTGTTCGTCGCGTCCAACGCAGACCGCACGCTGCCCACCCCCCGGGGCCGCCAGCCCGGCAACGGGGCGCTGATCCAGGTCATCGCCACCGCCACCGGGATCCGGCCGCTGGTCGCGGGCAAGCCGGAGCCTCCGCTGCACGCCGAGTCCGTCCGGCGCACCCGAGCGCGGCGGCCGCTCGTGGTCGGCGACAGGCTCGACACCGACATCGAGGGCGCACGGCGGGTCGGTGCGGACAGCCTGCTCGTGCTGACGGGGGTCAGCCACCCTGTCGATCTGCTGCTGGCGCCGCCGGGGCAGCGCCCGTCCTACCTGGCGGCCGACCTGACCGGGTTGCTCGAACCGCATCCCGAGGTGACCGCGGCCGACGGCGGGTACGGCTGCCGCGGCTGGGTGGCGCGGCGGGCGGCCGACGGCCAGCGGCTCGAGCTCACCGGAGCCGGGGATCGCCTGGACGGGCTGCGCGCGCTGGCGGCCGCTGCCTGGTCGGCCGGCCCGATCACTGCGGAGGCGGCCGACCAGGCCGTCCGCAGGCTCGACGGCGCGTGACCTGGGGCCGGCCTGACGTCGCGTGACCCGGGGACCGGCCTGACTTGACAACGCTGCGGGGTTACGGTGTGCTTCCTGGCATGCCTGCGCGCGGAGTGCCCCCGCGCCGCGATTCACGCGGCGCCGGCCGGGCCTGCGCCTGCTGTTGCTGTCCTTCGGGTTGTTGTCGCTGACGACTCTCAGCCGACCCTGACCCGTCGCCCCGGGACCTGAGCGTCCCGGATCCGAAGGACTGCGATGAAGCTCGACACCTCCGTCGCCCCTGAAATCGCCCTGCTCGCCCGGGGCCGGGACGCGACCGCTGAGCGCCGCGCGTCCGGCCCGGGCCCCGCCGCGCCGTCCGGCCCGGCCGCGCCGTCCGGCCCGGCCACAGCCACGCCGCCCACCGTCGGCTACCTGGCGCGCTCCCTGCGGCTGCTGATCGCCGATCCGCAAAGCTGGCGGGGCCTGGTCCGGTTCGACCCGCTCCAGCCGGTGCACGTCCCCGTGCCGGCGCCCGGGGCGGTCTATGAGACGTGGCTGCTGGTGCTGCCCCCGCGGCACCGCGCAGACGGGCATCAGCCGCAGTGGCGCTGGGATGTGGCGTGCCTGGTGGCCGGGGCGATGGCCGGGCCGGCCGGCCTACCCGGGGAGCGCCCGATCCGACCGCTGCTCTGCGGGCGGATCCGGGTCCGCGGCAGCCAGGACCCCCATCACATGGTCAATACCGGCAGCGGGTATGCGGTCAGTCTGCACGCCCGGTCGGTGATTCGGAGAGAAACGCTTCGATTACATGGCGTGGCCCTCTTCCCCGGTGCGGCGGCCGGATCTAGGCTTGCGCCGCCGTGACCCCGAAAGAGAGGCTCGCCATGCGAAGAATTCTCACGATCACTGGCGCCACCGTGGTACTCGGCCTGACCGGAGTCGTGGCCAGCACGGTGACGCAGGCCGCGCCGCAGCAGCCCAGCGCGGCACGGCCGCGCCCGGCGAAGGTCACCATCCGGCCCGAAACCGGCGCGCCCAGGGTGGTCGCGCACGCCCGGGCGGAGTCGAACAGCTGCGGATTCGAACGGGCCATCCCCGCCGACAACTTCAAGGGCCTGCCCAACTACACCCCGGCCCGGGCCGCGCACCCGTTCATCGTGCGCATGTTCACCACCCAGGGGCTAATTGTCTGGCGGGCGCTGACCTCGGCCGCGCCGTGCACCACGTACTCGTTCCGGTTCCTGGCCCAGCGGGGCTATTTCACCAAGACGCACTGCCACCGGCTCACCCTCAGAGGGATCTACGTGCTGCAGTGCGGCGACCCGACGGGTACCGGCTCGGGCGCGCCCGGGTACAAGTTCAAGGACGAGAACCTGGCCGGCGCCACCTACCCGGCAGGCACGGTGGCCATGGCCAACGCGGGCCCGGACACCAACGGCAGCCAGTTCTTCTTCTGCTGGAAGGCCTCCCCGCGAATCCCGCCGAACTACACGCCGTTCGGAGTGGTGATCGAGGGGATGAACGTGCTGCGCAAGATCGCGGCCGCGGGCGACGACAGCCAGAACGGCCCCGGCGACGGATACCCGCACCTGTTCGTCGCGTTCCGGCACGTGCAGGTCAAGTTCACCAAGTAGTCCGCGCCCTGCCGCGCGGCGGGGCGGGCGCAGCCCTGGGTGCGCCCGCCCCGCCTCAGCCTGACGAGGTCGGGGTGGGGCTGGTAGCCGGCTGGGTGGCGCCGGACGGGTGCGAGGTGTGAGGCGAGGCGGGGTGGCTTGACGTGGGCGAATGCGCTGACCCTACCGGGCTGGGTGACGTCGGCGAGGCGGTCGGACGGGACGGCGACGGGCTGGCCGGCGTGGGCGAAGGGCTGGGGTGCTGTGTCGTCCGGGACGGCGTGGGCGTCGCTGTCGGGGTCGGCGGCGACCCAGTGGAGCCGTCCGAAGAGGTCGACCCGGTCGTCGTGGGAACCGGGCGCACCAGCAGGTAGAGGGCGAGAACGGCCAGGAACAGCACGATCAGGACGACGGTCGAGGTGCGCACGCGCCCGATCACGAGGCGCCTCCGGTGGAGTGTCTGGTGTCGAGCTCCGCGGCGACCAGGATGCCCTCCCGGCGGAGCGCCGACGCGACCCGCGCCCGGAGCTCGCGCCCGACCTCGAACTGCTTGCCCGGCAGCGTTCGGGCCACCATGCGCACCGAGAACGTGTCGACCTCGATTTTCTCCACGCCCATCACGCTGGGCGGGTCGAGCATCATCCGGCGCAGGTCGTCGTCGGCGTAGGCGTCGTCCCCCACCTGTCTCAGCACGTCGGTGACATGGCTGACCTCGACGGTGGCGGGGACCGGCACGTCGATGACGGCCCGCGCCCAGTCCCGGGACAGGTTCGTGACCTGGATGATCTGGCCGTTCGGGGTCGTGATGACCTCGCCGCTGACCGAGCGCAGCCGGGTGACCCGGAGCGTGACATCCTCGACCGTGCCGGTGACCTCCGGCACGCTGGCGGCCGAGATGCGGATCACGTCGCCGAAACCGTACTGCCGTTCGCTCGTGATGAAGAACCCGGCCACGATGTCCTGAACGAACCGCTGCAGGCCGAACCCCAGCGCCGCGCTGAGCAAGGCGGCGGGCGCCACCAGGCCGGCCAGGGGCACGCCCAGCCGCTGCACGACCAGCACCGCCATGACCACGTAGATGACGGCCAGCACGGCCCAGGTCACGACCTGCGCGACGACGTGGCGGTATTTGGCGGCCTCGGTGCGCGTCAGTTCGTCGGTCTCGCCCGCACGGGCGTCGATGCGCGCGGTGACTCGGTCGCGCAGCCATTCCGCCAGCCGGGTGAGCAGGATCGCCCCCAGAACGAGCAGCACGATCTCCAGGAGGTTGGTCCGCGCCCACGTGCTGAAGTCGTTCAGCGAGGTGATCTGGTATGCGCCGGTCACTCTCACCCTCCTGCTTCAGGACCTGCCTCATCACGAACCTACTGGCACCTGATCCCGGCCCGGTGCCACTTGCCATGAAGATGGGGTGACGTCCCGGCGCCCGGGCTGCCACAGTGTCCTTGATGGTAGTGACGAGCCGGGACTGCTGACGTGGCCGAGCTGACCGGCCTGCTGGACGCGTGGCGGGGCGATCTCGCCGCGTGGGCGATTCCCGAGCACATCAGCGCGGCGGTCACCGAATCCCCCTGGGTGCTGCCGCGGCAGGTGTTCGCGCGGCGCGCGGACCGACTGGCGGGCACGCCATCAGGCGCCTCCTACGACCTGGCCTGGGCGGCGCTCGACCCGCCGGGCAGCGTCCTGGATGTCGGCGCTGGTGCCGGAGCGGCCAGCCTTCCGCTGCTGGCCCGGGCCACCGCCCTGACCGCGGTGGACGGCGACGCCGCGATGCTCGCCCTGCTCGCCGAGCGGGCCACCGCCCAGGGCGTCAGCGTCCGGTGCGTGCACGGCAGCTGGCCGGACGCCGCCCCGCAGGTCCCGGCGGCGGACGTCGTGACCTGCCATCACGTCCTCTACAACGTGCCCAGCCTGGCGCCCTTCGTGACGGCGCTCACCGCGCACGCCCGGCGGCTGGTGGTCATCGAGATAACCGCCTCGCACCCGCTGGTTACGCTCAACGAGCTGTGGCTGAGGTTCCACGGCCTGCGGCGGCCGGACGGCCCCACCGCGACCGACGTGCTCCGCATCCTGGTCGCGATGGGCTTGCGGCCGGGCTACCGGCGATGGCGCCGTCCCGGCGGGGTGGACTACGCGAGTTTCGAGGAACTCGCCGACGTCACCAGGCGGCGGCTGTGCCTGCCGCCCGAGCGGGCTGGCCAGGTGGCCGGAGCGCTCGTCGAGGCGGGTGTCGAACCCGGGCGCCCGGTCGACCTCGGATCGTCGGGACGCGAGGTCGTGACGATCTGGTGGGCGGGCGGGGCCGGCGAGGATACGACGGGGGTCAGAGGAATTTCCTGAGCCTGAGCAGGTCGAAGACGTTCGCCTCGACCTTCAGCTTGCCGGTCAGCCAGGCCCGGGCGAAGGACGCCGGGTCGCCCGCGATCGAGACCAGGTCGTCGCTGTTCGCGGTGAACCTGACCTGTGCCGGGGGGGTGCCCGGTACCGCCTCCTCGACCGGATCCGCGCCATCCGGCCCGATCCGGGTGACGAACAGCAGGCCCAGGTCGGGCACCCGGCAACTCATCGTGCGCTCGGGGAAATTGGCAGCCCGCTCAGCCGAGTCCATCCCGGCGATGCGGCCCAGCAGCGTCTCCAGCGCCTTGCGGCATTCGTCCGCGGTCGCCATCTAGGCGCCGATCCGCGCCGGTGAAGATCTATCAGCCACGGCCTCGACCTCGCTCTCTGGGCTGAGCCCATCCTGCCAGCCCGGAATGGGTCATGACGCCGACACGACCCGGCGGGTGCCGATGCGCCAGCCTGTCGGTTCCGGACGGTAGGTTCCGAAGGGAACGCATGCGCGCGAGGAGCGTGGAGGCAGATGGAGCACGACAAGCACGACCACGAGGAGACCGGCGAGCCGCGGGTGGATCAAGCGGTGGCCGACCTGGACCGGCTGGCGGACCTGCCACCGGATGAGCACGTGCCGGTGTTCGAGCGCACCCACGCGACGCTGCGGCAGGTGCTCGGCGAGGTCGATTCCGGGCCGGGCGACACCGGCGGCCGCTGACCGGGATGCCCACCGCCATGTCCAGCCGGATCCGGCTTGATGCCGAGCTCGTCAGGCGCGGCCTGGCCCGGTCACGGGAGCAGGCGGCCGAGCTGATCAACGGCGGCCGGGTCGCCGTGGCCGGGCTCACCGCCGGGAAGGCGGCCACTCAGGTCAGCCGGGATGCCGCCATCACCGTGACCGGGGACACCGGGCCCGAGTACGTGTCGCGCGGCGGCCACAAGCTGGCCGGGGCGCTGGCCGCGTTCGACGGCCTGGCCGTCGCCGGGCGCCGCTGCCTGGACGCGGGCGCCTCCACCGGGGGTTTCACCGACGCGCTACTGCGGGCCGGCGCGGGGCACGTGGTCGCGGTGGACGTGGGATACGGTCAGCTCGCCTGGGTTCTGCGCGGCGATCCCCGGGTCACCGTGCTGGAAAGAGTCAACGTCCGCGAGCTGCGGCCCGGGCAGGTAGCCCCGGCACCCGGGCTGGTGGTGGCCGACCTGTCCTTCATATCCCTGGTCACCGCGCTGCCTGCGCTGGTGAACTGCGCCGAGCCGGATGCGGACTTCGTGCTGCTGGTCAAGCCGCAGTTCGAGGTGGGCCGTGGCCGGGTCGGCCGGGGGGGAGTGGTCAGGGATCCCGGGCTCAGAGCCGAAGCGGTGTCCGCGGTCGCGGCGGCCGCCCGCCGCTGCGGGCTCGGCGTCGCAGGGGTCACGGCCAGCTCGCTGCCCGGGCCGGCCGGCAACGTGGAATATTTTCTCTGGCTGCGCCGGGGTGCGCCGCCGCTCGACCGCGCCGAGCTCGAGCAGGCGATCGCCGCCGGCCCGCAGTAGTTTCTAGCCGTGAGGAGCACAGTCGGGTGGGCATGACGGACGGCGAGCGTGCCGTGCTGCTCGTCACGCACGCCGGGAAGCCGCAGGCGCTGAGCAGCGCGCGGTTCGTCGCCGACCGGCTGATCGCGGCGGGCCTGACGGTGCGGGTGCTGAGCCCGGAGGCGGCCGAGCTCCGCTGCCCCGCCGTCGAGGTCCCGCCCGGCCCGGAGGCGGCCACCGGGACGGAGATCGTGATCGTGGTCGGCGGCGACGGGACGCTGCTGCGCGCGGCCGAGGTGGCCCGCCCGGCGGGAGTGCCGTTGCTCGGGGTGAACCTGGGCCATGTCGGCTTCCTGGCCGAAGCCGGGCCCGACGACCTGGCCTGGACGGTGGACCGCGTGGTGGCCCGCCGCTACCACGTCGAGCGCCGGATGACGATCGACGTGACCCTGCGGCACAACGGCACCACGATGGCCGCCACCTGGGCGCTCAACGAGGCCACAGTGGAGAAGACCCCCCGGGTGGGCATGCTCGAGGTTGTCACCGAGGTCGACGGGCGGCCGCTGTCGCGGCTGGACTGCGACGGCGTGATCTGCGCCACGCCCACCGGGTCGACCGCCTATGCGTTCTCCGCTGGGGGCCCGGTCGTGTGGCCGGAGGTAGAGGCGCTGCTTCTGGTGCCGATCTGCGCGCACGCGCTGTTCGCCGGGCCGATGGTGATCGCGCCGGCCTCGACCCTCGCGGTCGAGGTGATTGGCGGTTCCGCGCGCACGCCCGTGGCCCTGCCCGGCCAGGGGGTCGACACCAGCCGCGGGCGTGGCGAGGTGACAGGGGCCGTGCTGTGGTGCGATGGTCGCCGTAGGGTCGAACTGCCGCCGGGCTCGAGGGTCGAAGTGCGGCGGGGAACGCGTCCCGTCCTGCTGGCCAGGCTGAACCGCAACGAGACCGACATCGGCGCCGGAGCCGGAGCGCCGTTCACCGACCGCCTGGTCGCGAAGTTCGAGCTGCCGGTCACCGGATGGCGCGGCAGGCAAGCTGCCCGTGCGCCAGGCTCCGCGGCTGGCTACCGGGCCGGTTCCGATGAAGACGGAACTGTGGCGTCGGGCCAGGCGGCTGGCTACGGGGGAGGTTCCGATGAAGACGGAACTGTGGCGTCGGGCCAGGCGGCTAGCTACGGGGGAGGTTCCGATAATGAGGAGGCGTCGAGAGCCGATGCTTGAGGAAGTCCGGATCACCGGGCTGGGGGTGATCGACGACGTGGTCCTCGAGCCAGCACCCGGGCTCACCGTGGTCACGGGGGAGACCGGGGCCGGTAAGACCATGGTGGTGACCGGGCTCGGCTTGCTGTTCGGCGGCCGCGGCGACCCGGCGCGGGTCCGGCCGGGCGCGGACCGGGTCACGGTGGAGGGGCGGCTGCGCATCGACCCGGGCGGCCACGTCGCCGATCAGGTGGGCGAGGCGGGCGGCGAGCTCGACGATGGCGGCCAGTCCCTGGTCGTCAGCCGTTCGGTATCGGCCGAGGGGCGGTCGCGCGCCTACGCCGGCGGCCGCGCGGTGCCGGTGTCACTGCTCACCTACCTGGCCGACGAGCTGGTGGCCGTGCACGGCCAGGCCGACCAGCAGCAGCTGCTCAAGCCAGGCCGGCAGCGCGCCGCGCTGGACAGGTACGCGGGCGACAAGCTGGCCGCCGTGCTGGCCGAGTACCAGCGGGCCTTCCACCGGCACCGTGAGGTGAGTGACCGGCTCACCGAACTGACCGCGCGCGCCCGCGAGCGGGATCAGGAGGCGGCCGAGCTGCGCGCCGGCCTCGGCGAGATCGCCAGGCTGGAGCCGGCCGACGACGAGGACGTGGACCTGCTGGCCGAGGAGGAGCGGCTGGCGCACGCCGATGCCTTGCAGGCGGCCGCGACCGCCGCGCACCAGGCGCTGGTCGGTGACCCTTCGGCCGGCGGGTACGAGGGCGCGGACGCCGCGGCGCTGCTGACCGGCGCCAGGCAGGCGCTCGACGGGGTCTCGGAACACGACACGGCCCTGGCCGGCCTGGCCGGCCGCCTGGCCGAGGTGCAGTACGTCGTCGCCGACGTTGCGGTCGAGCTGGCCTCCTACGCGCAGTCCGTGGAGGCCGACCCGGCCAGGCTCGCGGTCGTGCAAGAGCGGCGCTCCGATCTGGGCCGGCTGATCCGGATGTTCGGCAGCCGCAGCGATGGCACCGCCGACCTCGCCGCGGTGCTGGACTGGGCGCAGGAGGCCTCGGGTCGGCTGGCCGAGCTTGACGGCGCCGACGACCTGGTTTCCGCGCTGGCCGCCGAGGAGGCCGAGCTCGCGGCGCAGGCCGGGGACCTGGCCGCGCGGCTGACCGAACTGCGCGGCCAGGCCGCGGACCGGTTCGCCGCCGCCGTGACCGCCGAGCTCACCGCGCTGGCCATGCCGCACGCGAGGCTGACCGTGGCGATCACGCCGGCCAGCGAACCGGGGCCGTACGGGCGGGATGAGGTGGAGATCCGGCTCGCCGCCCATCCGGGAGCACCGGAACTGCCGCTGCACAAGGGCGCCTCCGGCGGCGAGCTGTCCCGGGTGATGCTGGCCATCGAGGTGGTGTTCGCGGGGGCCGACCCGGTGCCGACGTTCGTGTTCGACGAAGTCGACGCCGGCGTGGGCGGCCGGGCGGCAGTGGAGGTGGGCCGGCGCCTGGCCCGCCTGGCCCGCCTGGCCCAGGTGATCGTGGTCACCCACCTGCCGCAGGTCGCGGCGTTCGCCGACACGCACCTGGTGGTGGAGAAGGCCGACGACGGCTCGGTCACCCGCAGCGGCGTCATCCACCTCGACCGGGGGAGCCGGGTGCGCGAGCTGTCCCGGATGCTGGCCGGGCTTGAGGACTCCGAGCTGGGCCAGGCACACGCCGAGGAGCTCCTCGGCTTGGCCGCCGCCGAGCGCGCCGAGCTGGCCAGCCCGTGACCCGCGGCGGCCCGTGGCGGCCGAGGCTGTGCTTGGGTGAAAGTCGGTAGTCAGCCGACTCGGGGATTGCCTGGCAGTGTGTATGCTCCGCCCGTGCTGGATGACGAACCCGGGGGGCCGCGGTCCGGCGCCCGAGGACGTCGCAAGTGGGTGCTCCCGGGCGCTCTGGTGCTCTACGCGGCGCTGGCCGTGGTGGCCTATCTTCCCACCCTTCCCCTCACCGATTCGCACACGCAGAAGTGCCTGTGTGGTGATACTGCCCAGCAGGTGTGGTTCCTGGCCTGGGTTCCCTTCAGCCTGGCACACGGGCATTCGCTGTTTTATTCGAATTGGGTACTCTATCCGTCAGGCGTTAACTTGATGGATAACACCGCGATGACGCTGCTGGGCGTGATCGCAGCGCCGGTGACGGTGCTGTTCGGCCCGGTCGCCGCCTACAACCTGGTGTTGCGGGCGGGATTCACCTTGTCGGCGCTGGCCATGTTCGTCGTGGTCCGGCGCCTGGTGCGCTGGTGGCCGGCGGCGTTGGTGGCCGGCCTGCTGTATGGATTCTCACCGTTCATGGTGGGCCAGGGATTGTCGCACGAGTTCCTGGTCTTCGCGCCCATTCCGCCGCTGGTGCTAGGCGTGCTGGCCGAGGTGCTGAGCCGTGCGCGGTGGCGGGCATGGCGGGTCGGGCTGGTGCTCGGGGCGCTGTTTGGCGCCCAGTTCCTGATCGCTTCGGAAACGTTCGCCATGATGGTGCTGTTCGCGGTGACCGGGACCGCGCTGGCGTTGTGTTACCCGGCTGTCCGGGCGCGGATCGGCCACCTGGTCCGGGTGGGGGCGTGGGCGGCCGGCACGTGCGCAGTGATCATCGCCTACCCGGTGTACTTCTTCTTCGCCGGGCCTGCGCACGTGGTTGGCTCACCGCACCCGATACACGAACTGCGCTTGTGGCATGGCGATCTGCTGGGTGCGTTCCTGCCGACCTCACTGATGCGTTTCGCGCCGCCGGAACTGTTGCGCATCGGCAGTCAACTGGTAAACGGGAACCTCCAGGAGAACGGCACCTACCTCGGCCTGCCGCTGGTGCTGATCGCCGCTGGCCTGGGCATCGCCTATCGGCGCCGACCGGTGACCCTGGTCGCGAGCTTGCTGGCTGTGCTCTCGTACCTGCTGTCGCTGGGCCCCCGGGTTTTCATCGCCCGGCGGAGCACCGCCATCCCCGGGCCGTTCGCTTTGCTGGCCCACATGCCGGTGTTCCAGGACATCGAACCGGTGCGGTTCAGCCTGTTCACCGTCCTGTTCGTCGCTGTGGTGCTCGGCACGGGCCTGGACCAGCTCCGATTCGCGACGGCCCGCGGACGCACCGTTTCCGCGGCCCCGGTGGGGCGGGCCGCCGGCGGGCCGGTTCCGGCGGCGGCGAGGCCGGCCGCCGTCGGGCCGGTTCCGGCGGCGGCCGGCCGGGCCGCTGGTACGACGCCATCGGCAGGGCCGCCGGGCGCGGAGCCGCCGGGCGCGGAGCCGCCGGGCGCGGAGCCGCCGGGCGCGGAGCCGCCGCGTGCTGGTGATCTGGCCGGCCAGGCACCGGCCGGCCGGCGCCGCGCGGTCCTGGTGGCCGTCATCGCCGTGGTAGCGCTACTCCCGCTCGTGCCGCGCTGGCCGTATCCGGCCGGCCAGCCGGTCACGCCGAGCTTCTTCACCACCTCCGCCGTCCAGCGGATACCGCCCGGGTCCGTCGTCGTGACCTTCCCCTACCCCGAGCTCGCCAGCAACCAGGCGATGGCCTGGCAGGCAGATGCATCGGACCGGTTCCGTATCCTGGGCGGCTCGCGCTTCTTCGTACCAGGCCCCGGCGGGCGCAGCGTCGAGACCTTCCACCCGCATCTCTATCCCCGGGGTATCGACAGGGTCTTCAAGGCCGCGTTCTACGGCCCCGGGCCCCGCCCCGGACCACAGCCCACGCTTCAGCGCATCCTGCTGAGGGGCATCCGCGCCGACATCCGGCGCTATCACATCGGCGCCGTACTCATTGACCCGCTCTTCGGCCACGACCCGGTCCTGGCCATCCGCTATATGACGGCAGCCACCCGGCAGCAGCCGCAGCGAACGGGCGGAGTGCTCGGGTGGTTCCACCTGGACCGCTGACCGTCAGGGATCGCTGCCCGCCTCAGCCCACGGCATGGCACATCGCTTGCCATCTCCGGGGCAACTGTTGGGCTGGCGCAGGCATTAGCCCTATTAGACTGCGGCGCACTCGGCCGAGTGAGGGCCATATGAAACTGTCCATCCTGATGCCTGCCTACAACGAGGCGACCACCATCGGGCTCGCGATCAAGCGGGTTCTCGGGGTCTGTTATCCGTGTGATGTCGAGCTCGTCGTCGTGGACGATGGCAGCCGGGACCACACGAGCGAGGTGCTGTCTGCCATCGACGACCCACGGCTGATCATTGGCAGGCACCGGGACAACAGGGGCAAGGGCGCGGCCGTCCGGACCGCAGCCACGATGGCCACCGGTGACTACCTGGTCGTCTTCGACGCCGACCTGGAATACCGTCCCGAGGACCTGCTGAACCTGTTCGCCCCCATCCAGCGCGGCGATGCGCAGGTGGTATACGGAGTGCGCACCTTCGGCGCATCCACCGCGCACTCGTTCTGGTTCGTCATCGGCAACCGGGTGAACACCTTCACCGCGAACGCGCTGTTCAACACCTGGATCAGCGACCTGCACAGCTGCCTGAAACTGATGCCGGCCCCGTTGTTCCTCCAGCTGCCGGTCCGGGAAAACGGCTTCGGCCTGGACACCGAGATCACCGCCCACCTGCTCGCCCGTGGCTACCGCCCCTACGAAGTGCCGATCAGCTACCAAGCCCGCAGCCGCGAAGAAGGCAAGAAACTCACCTGGGGCGACGGCGTCGACGCCACCTGGATACTCGTCCGCGTCCGCGTTCGTGAAGGAATCAGGAACCGCCGCGCCCGCAAGCGTCCCGGCAGCAGGCGGCCCCGCCCGCCGCCAGGATTGCTCCCTTACTTTCCGGTCAGGCGGGCTCGGACAGTGACAGGCCGAACAGTCCCTGCGGATCGGTCCACCAGGACCGCAGGGCGAACCCGGCGGCCCCGAGTTCCCGCTCCACGCCCGCACGCCGGAACTTGGCCGACACCTCGGTGCGCATCTCCTCGCCCTCAGCGAACCCGACGGTCAGGCCGATCGCGGGCAGCCGCACCTGCTGCGCGACCGACGAGCGCAGCCGCATCTCGATCCACTCGTCCTGCGCGTCCCACAGCGCTACGTGCTCGAAGGCGTCCACGTCGAAGTCGGCGCCGAGTTCGGCGTTGAGCACGGCCAGCACGTTCTTGTTGAACGCGGCCGTGACACCGGCCGGGTCGTCGTAGGCGGCCACGAGGACGGCCGGATCCTTGACCAGGTCGGTACCGAGCAGCAGCGTGTCGCCCTCGCCGGCGGCGGCCCGGAGCCGCGCCAGGAACTCCGCGCGCTCGTGGGGCAGCATGTTGCCGATGGTGCTGCCGAGGAAGGCGATCATCCGCGGTGACTGCCCGTCCTCGCCCGCCGGCAACCCCAGATGGTGCTCGAAGTCCGAGACCATGGCGTGCACGGACAGCCCCCGGTACTCGCCCGCCAGCCGGCGCCCGGCTTCGGCCAGCGCGGTCTCGCTGACGTCCACCGGGACGTAGCTGCGCAGGGTGCCGGCCGCGCGCAGCGCGTCCAGCAGCAGCCGGGTCTTGTCGGACGAGCCGGAGCCGAGCTCGACGAGGGTACGCGCCCGGCTCGCCGCCGCGATCTGCCCGGCGGCCGCGCGGAGGATGGCCCGCTCGGCGTTGGTCGGGTAGTACTCCGGCAGCTCGGTGATCTTCTCGAACAGCGCGCTGCCGGTGGCGTCGTAGAACCACTTGGGCGGCAGCGACTTCGGCGTCGCGGTCAGACCCGCCCTCGCGTCCTCGCGCAGCGCGCAGGCCAGGAAGTCCGGCGGCAGCAGCCGCTCGATCCGCAGACCGGTCATCGGCTTGCGCTCCTCCCGTAGCCCGGGCCGGCCTCGCCGTCGCGGGCGGTGCGGAACCCGGCGAAGATCTGGCGGCGGACCGGGTAGTCCCAGTTGCGGAACGTGCCGCGGCACGCCACCGGGCTGACCGCGAATGACCCACCGCGCAACACCTTGTAATCGCCGCCGAAGAACACCTCGGAGTACTCGCGATACGGCCACGCCGAGAACCCGGGATAGGGCAGGAAATCGCTCGCGGTCCACTCCCACACGTCGCCGATGAGCTGGCGGGCCCCGCACGGCGCGGCGCCCTCGGGATACGACCCCGCCGGGGCCGGCTGCAGGTGCTGCTGGCCCAGGTTGGCCAGGTTCGGCGCGGGCGGCCCGTCCCCCCACGGGTAACGCCGGGACACGCCGGTGGCCGGGTCGAGCCGCACGGCCTTCTCCCACTCGGCCTCGGTGGGCAGCCGACGCCCGGCCCACCGGGCGTACGCGTCGGCCTCGTACCAGGACACGTGCAGCACCGGCTCGGCCGGCGGCACCGGTTCGGTCACGCCGAACCTGGTCCGCACCCACTGGCCGCCGTCCCGGCGCCAGAACAGCGGGGCGGTCAGTCCGGCCCGCTGCCGGTGCTCCCAGCCCGCCCGGCCCCACCAGCGCTGCTCGTCGTAGCCGCCGCCGGTGATGAACTCGGCGTAGCCCGCGTTGGTCACCGGCACCGTATCGAGGAAAAAAGAGGCCACGTCCACCTGGTGCGCGGGCCGCTCGTTGTCCAGCGCCCAGGGCTCGTCGGACGTGCCCATCGTGAACGGGCCGCCGGGCACGAACACCTCGGTCGGCAGGCCGAGGGCGTCGGGCGGCGGCGGTCCAGGTGGCGCAGCGGACAGCGCCGCGGCGCCGCGCCTGAGCTGATGCGTGATGAGCATGGTCTCGTCGTGCTGCTGCTCGTGCTGGGCGATCATCCCGAACGCGAACCCGCTGGTGACCAGCGGGGCGCCGGTGAACGGCGCCGCCTCGAGCAGGTCCAGCACCCGGCCCCGCACCTCGTTCGCGTACCGCCGGGCCTCGGCGGGAGGCAGCAGCGGCAGGGTCGGCCGCTCAGCCCGCGGATGCTCGAACGCGTCGTAGAGCGGGTCGATCTCCGGGTGGATGGGCTCGCGCCCGCCGACCGAGCGCAGCAGCCAGAGCTCTTCCTGGTTGGCGATGTGCGCGAGGTCCCAGACCAGCGGCGACATGAGCGGCGAGTGCTGCCGGATCAGGTCATCGTCGTCCACGCAGTCGGTCAGCCCGCTGGTGCGGACCCGGGCGGCGGCCAACTCGCCCGCGATCCGCTCCCGCAGTGCTTCGGCGTTCGCCGTCATCTGCTCTCCCTTACTTTGTCGTCGGCCAGTCGGTCGTCGGCCGGTCCGTCGTCGGCCGGTCGGTCGTCGGCCGGGCACCGGCCCCTCAGCACGTAACGTTCGGCGAATCCGGTCACCGCGCGGCGCACCCGGGCCGGGGCACTGACCCGGCCGAGCGCCTCGTCCGCGGCCTCGAAGCAGGCCCGGCTGGCGCGGTCGAGCGCGGGGTCAGCCGGTCCGTACCGGGCGGCGCGCAGCCACGGATCTGCGTCAGATCGCCGGTACCGAACGGACGCGGGGCCGGACCGGTCCCATAGCGGCTCGGCCGCCGCCATGGCGGCGTCCGCCGCCTTCGGGTCATCAAGCAGCGCGGCGGCCACCGCGGTCGGCACGATCCAGCCGTCGGCGGGCTGTGCGTCGATCATGCGGAGCTCCAGGTGACCGTGCGGCCGGACCGGCGGGAACAGCGTGGACAGGTGGTAGGTCAGGTCCTCCACGGTGGGGCGGCGCTCGCCGCCCCCGCGCAGCCAGTCGCGGAACGTCAGCCCGGGCGGCGCGGTCCAGCCCGACGGGGCGTCCCGCCGGATACACATGAGCTCCGCGTCCAGGGCGTAGGCCGCCCAGGCATCGCGCGGGTCCCGGCCGTCGGACGCGACGGGGTCCGCGCCGGTGACGCGACCAGGCTCGGCGCCGCCCGGCGCCCGGGTGCGGCCGGGGTCCAGCCGCGACCAGACGGCCTGCCGGGTGGACCGCCACCCCGACGCGCGTCCCCGGCGTCGCGGCGAGTTCGCGAAGGCCGCCACCAGCACCGGGCCGATGGCGTGCAGCAGCCTCCAGCGCTGCTGGTAACCCGTCGCGCCGCCGTTCTCGTGGCCCGCGTCCAGGCAGACCTGCACCGAGGCGGTATTGCACATCATGACCCGCCCCCAGGGCCCGCGCCGGTCGAAGAACTCCTCCATGGCCGCGTAGCGCGGCAGGTCGAGGACGCGGCGGGGCGGGCGGATGGGATCGATGCCGTCGCCGGACAGCTTCAGGCCCGCGGCGCGAACCACGTCGCGCAGGGCGCCCAGGTCGGCGGCGGCATCGGTTACGCAGCCGCCGAGGCTAGTGGCGGGCGCGGAGCTTAGCTCCAGCTGGCCGCCTGGTTCAGTAGTGATCATCCCCCCGCGGGGAAGGACGGCGCGGGAGGTCCCCCCAGACAGGCCGGCCACCGCCCGCAGGACCCGATCCGCCTGCACCGGCAGGGCGGGGTCGCGGCGATCGCTGACCAGCCATTCGAGTTCTACGCCGACACGCCCGGGCGGGCCGGTCTTGAAGCAGATGCCGTGGACGTGCGCTTCCGCGTCCTCTTCCGACAGCGGCGGGCCGCCCGGCGCCCCGTGGCCTTGGGCCGGAGCGCACGATGTCAATCCCCCGACAGCCGGGGAGGCTGCCGGGGGGTGATGGTTCCCCTCGCTGATCAGGGCGCGGGTGCTCCGTTCTGGTCGCCGCGAGCTGGTCGCACTCCCCAGCCTGCCACACGGTGCGAGCCGGCCGGCCAGCTGGGGACGGCGTCGGACATGTTTCACCGTAGCGCGGGGGTACGACAATCCGGTCCACTCCGGCGACCGGCGTGCGCGCGGTGACACGTCGTAATGGCGAGCTGGCCGCTGCTACTCGCCCTGTCTGGCAGGATGGAACCCGATGAAGAGCCCTTCCCGCCTCATCCCCTGGACCCGCCGCGGCAGGTCGGATGACCTGCCCGCGGTGATCGGCACCGCGCGCCTGGACCACCGCACGAAGAACCTCACCAAGCGCCTGTGTTCCGGTGATATCGCCATCATCGATCACCGGGACCTGGACCGGGTGAGCGCGGACGCGCTGATCAACTGCCAGGTGGCGGCCGTGGTGAACGTGGCGCCCAGCATCACCGGCCGCTATCCCAACCTGGGGCCGCAGCGACTGATCGAGGCGGGCATCCCGCTCGTCGACAATGTTGGACCTGACGTGTTCGCCCGGGTGTCGGAGGGCCAGACGGTCTGGCTGGACGGTAACTGCCTGTATCTGGCCGACGAGATCATCGCTCAGGGGACGCTGCAGGACAAGGATTCGGTGGCCGAGTCCGAGGCCGAGGCCAAGGTCGGCCTGGCCACCCAGCTCGAGGCCTTCGTGGCCAACACGATGGACTACCTCAAGCGCGAGCGCGACCTGCTCATCGAGGGCGTCGGGGTTCCTGAGCTGCGCACCAAGCTGGCCGGCCGGCACGTGCTCGTCGTGGTTCGCGGCTATCACTACCGCGAGGACCTGACCGTGCTGCGCGGCTACATCCGCGAGTACAAGCCGGTCATGATCGGGGTGGACGGCGGCGCGGACGCGCTGCTGGAGGCCGGGCACAAGCCGGACATCATCGTCGGCGACATGGACTCGATCTCCGACGAGGCGCTGCGCTGCGGAGCCGAGCTGGTCGTGCACGCCTACCCCGACGGACGGGCACCCGGCCTGGCCCGGGTCCAGGACCTGGGCATGAACTGCGCGCTGTTCCCTGCCGCCGGAACCAGCGAGGACGTGGCGTTGCTGCTCGCCGACGACAAGGGCGCCAGCCTCATCGTCGCGGTCGGCACCCGGTTCTCCCTGGTCGAGTTCCTGGACAAGGGGCGGTCGGGGGCGGCCAGCACGTTCCTCACCCGGCTGCGAGTAGGCGGTACGCTGGTCGAGCCCAAGGGTGTCAGCCAGCTCTACCGGAACCGTATTTCCGGCTGGGCGCTGATCGCCCTCGCCTTGGCCGCGCTCGTGACCATCATGGTGGCCGTGGGATTCTCGCCCGCGGGCCCCATCCTGGGTCACTACCTCGGTGCCAAGTGGGACCAATTCGTCTACTGGCTGACCGGACTGTTCTAGTGATTGATTTCCGTTACCACGTGGTCTCGATCGTGGCCGTGTTCCTGGCCCTGGCGATCGGGATCGTGTTCGGCTCGACCGAGCTGCAAGGCACCACGATCGACGTGCTGAGAAACACGTCGCAGCAGATCAAGAACCAGTACGACGCGACGCACGCCAGGAACGTCGAGCTGAACCAGCAGGTGAGCGAGGACCAGGCGGTCGCGCAGGCGGCCGAGCCCCGGCTGCTCGGCGGCCTGCTGAGCGGGCAGCGCGTCGTCCTGGTCAACGCGCCCGGGGCGCCCGGGCCGGTGGTCGCCGGCATCACATCGGCGCTGCGCCAGGCGGGCGCCACGGTGACCGGCCAGGTGAACCTGCAGCCGAAGCTGCTCGACGCGAGCCAGAACAACCAGCAGTTCCTGACCCAGCTCGTGCAGCAGCTGGCAGCGCCGGGTAGCGTGCCGGGCAACGGTACCGGGCTGCAGCAGGCGGCCAGGCTGCTCGCCAGCGCGATCCTGACCAAGACCACAGGCTCGAACGGCGGTACGTCGGGCAGCACGTCAGGCGGTAGCCCGGTGACCAGCGGCCGCACCATACTGGAGGGCTACGCGCAGGCCGGCCTGCTGAGCATCAGCAACGGCCAGCCGACCGTCCCGGCCACGCTCGCCGTCGTGATCACGCCCTCGAGCGCGCCAGCCGGCGGCGTCTCCGATCCGGCCAACCAGGGCCTGATCACCGTGGCCCAGCAGCTGGACGCGGCCGGCCTCGGCACCGTGATGGCCGGTTCGGCCAGCGGCTCGGGTCCGGGCAGCGCGATCGACGCGCTGCGCGGCAGCGCGGCCGCCGGGCACATATCGACCGTGGACTACGCCGACAACGTCTTCGGTCAGATCGTCACCGTCCAGGCTCTGGCCAATGCGCTGGCCGGCCGCGAGGCCGCCAGCTATGGTCAGCTGTCGGGGGACACCGCGGCCGCGCCGAGCCCGGCGCCCACCCCCTCGACCTCGACCCCCCCCGTGCCGTCCACCGGACCGCACGGGAAGAACGCCAAGACTGCCACCGCGGGCCAGGACTCCGCCGCGAGCAGCCCGCCGGTGAAGTCGTCGCGGGGCAGATCATGACCCGCCGCGGGACTGTGCTGGCCGCGCTCGGTGCCACGGCCGCCACGGCGGCCTCGGCGGCCACGGCCCGCGCCGCCTACGCCGTGCTGTCCCGCAGGCCGCCCGGCGGCCGGGACCCCTGGGCGCGGACCAACCACCGCGGCGAGCCGGTCACCCTGGTCGAGGGTCCTGCCGCAGCGACCGCCGCGGCAGCCGCCGCCGTAGTCACGCCCGGCCTTCCCGGGCACGTCCGGGCCGCGCTGGCCGTCGCCGGCACCGGGGCCGCGGCCTTCGGCTGCTACGACGACCTGGCCGGGAGCGGGGACCGCCGGGGATTCCGCGGTCACCTGAGCGCGCTGGCCCGGGGCGAGGTAACCAGCGGCGCCGTCAAGCTCGCCGGCATCGGCGCCGCCGGGCTCACGTCAGCCGCGCTGCTCGGCGGCCCGCGCGCGGACATCGCGATCAACGCCGGGCTGACGGCTGGCGGCGCGAACCTGCTCAACCTGTTCGATCTGCGCCCCGGCCGGGCGATCAAGGTGGCGCTGGCCAGCGGCGCGCTGCTCGTCGCCGGGACGCCCGGACCTGCCCGCGGTGCAGCCTGCCGCGCCATCGCCGGGCCGGCCGGCGCCGCGTTGGCGATGCTTCCCGAGGATCTGGCCGAGCGGGCGATGCTCGGCGACGCGGGGGCGAACGCGCTCGGCGGCATGCTCGGCGCCGCGGCCGCGGCCAGCCTGCCGCGCCCGGCCAGGATCGCGCTACTCGCCGGGATCGCGGGCCTGACCGCGGCCAGCGAGGTCATCAGCTTCACCAAGGTCATCGAGCGCACGCCCCCGCTCAGCTGGCTCGACATGCTCGGCCGCAGGCCAGCGGCCGGGCCGGCGGCCGGGTCGGCGGCGCGCGACGAGCTTGGCGTTCAGGCCGCAGCGGCGGCCCAGACCCTGGAGGCGGACGGATGGCGCGCTCAGGACGTGCCGGAACGGGCCGCCGCCGACCTGCCGTGACGGCTCCGGCGACCGACCGGGGGACGGTTACGAGGACGGGCCGGGCCACGGCCGGGATCGGCCGTCCCGCGGTGCTGATCGGGACGATCACCGGGCTGGCCACCGTGGTCGGATTCGGCCGGCAGCTCGTGTTCGCGCACACCGTGGGCGCCACCCCGCTGGGCACGGCGTACGCGACTGCCAACCAGGTGCCGAACATCATCTACGCGATCGTGCTGGGCGGCGCCCTGACGGGCCTGGTGGTGCCCGTGCTGGCCGGCTCCGCGCGGACCGGAGCCAGGGACGAGACGCGGCAGACCGCGTCGGCCCTGCTCACGTGGACGCTGCTGCTGCTGGTCCCGGTGAGCGTGGCGGTGGCGCTGGCCGCCCGGCCGATAGTCTCGCTGCTGCTCGGCAGCGGCCACGGGAATCTCCAGGCCGGGATGCTCGAGGTTGGCTCCCGGATGCTGGTGGTGTTCGCGCCGCAGATCGTGTTGTACGGGCTGGCCGTGGTGGGTTACGGGATCCTTCAGGCGCACCGCAGGTTCACCTTCCCGGCGCTGGCCCCGGTGCTGTCGAGCATCGTGGTGGCCGCCGCGTACTTCGCCTTCGTGCCGCTCGCCGACGGCCACGGGGTAGCTGACCTGCCGCTGCCCGCGGAACTCATGCTGTCGGTCGGCACCACGGCCGGGGTGGTCGCGCTCGCGGTCACCGCGCTGGCCCCGGTGCGCCGGCTGCGGCTGCGGCTGCGGCCGGCGCTGCACTTCCCGCCCGGAATCGCGGCCCGGGTGCGAGCGCTCGCCGTGGCCGGGATCGCGGCCGTGATCGCGCAGAACCTGAGCACGGGCGTGGTCATCGTGCTCGCGAACGCGCACGGCGGGTCGGGCGCGCTGGTGCTCTACAACTACGGCTGGCAGGTGTTCTTCGTGCCCTACGCGGTGCTGGCGGTGCCCATCGCCACCAGCGCGTTCCCGGTGCTGTCCGCGTCCGCGCAGGACGAGGGGCAGCGCGCCGGGGCGGCCAGCGCCGCGGCCCACGCCGGCGGCACCCCGGACTTCGATGCCGCCGCCGCTTCCTCCACCCGAGCCGCCGTGCTCGTGTCGTGGCTCGGCGCCGGGCTGCTGGCGGGCGCGTGCGTGCCCGTGGCGCGGGTATTCCTCACGCACGATCCGGCCGGCGCCCGCGAGCTGGCCTGGGCCCTGGCCGCGTTCGCGGTGGGCCTGGCCGGATTCGGCCTGGCCGCGAACCTGTCCCGGGTGCTGTTCGCGTGCAGGCGGGCCCGGATCGCGGCGATCGCGGTGACCGGCGGCTGGCTGCTGGTGATCGCGGCCGACCTGGTGATCGTCCCGCTGGTCCGGGCCAATTGGGTGGTACCGGCGCTCGGGCTGGGCAACACGATCGGCCTGACCGTGGCCGGGATCGCCCTGGTGGCCGCGGTGCGGCGGGCCCGCGGCGCGGTCGCGCTGCACGGCGTCACCCGGGCCGGCCTGGCCGGCCTGGCGGGCGCGCTGGCCGGCGCGGCCGCCGGGCTGGGCGTGTGCGCGGCCCTCCCGGCCTCCGGTTTCTTCCCCAATATCGCCGTGGTGCTGCTGGCCTGCGTGACCACGACGCTGGCGTTCGGCCTGGTCGCGTTCGCGCTCGACGGCGGCGAGCTCCGGGCGCTCGCCGCGCGGGCCCGGGCGAAGCTGGCGCGATGAGGGTCGATTACGTCCTCGGGACGTCCGCCGGGGGGACACAGCGGCACGTCCGGATGCTGGCCGACGGCCTGGCCGCGCGGGGCATGACGGTCAGCGTCTACGGCCCCGCCGCGACCTGGACCGCGGCCGACCCCCATCTGGAGGCCACCCCTTCCGCGCCAGAGCGGTCCGGCCCGGCGAGGGACGTTTCCGCGGAAACGGGGTCAGGCGCAGCGCGGGACGTTTCCGCGGAAACGGGGTCAGGCGCAGCGCGGGACGTTTCCGCGGAAACGCGGTCAGGCGCAACGGGGGACGTTTCCGCGGAAACGTCCGGCCACCCGGGACCGCCGCGGTTTTCGGCGGTGGAGATCGCCGACCGACCCCGGCCGTCCCGCGACCTGGCCGCGATCCGGCGGCTGCGCCGGCTGCTGGCCAGCTCGCGGCCCGACGTGGTGCACGCGCACGGCCTGCGGGCTGGCGCCCTCGCGGCGCTCGCGGTCGGCGGGCGCCGCGCCAGCGCGCGGCCGGCCCTGGTCGTCACCGTGCACAACGCGCCGCCGGCCAGCGGGCCGGGCGCGGCCGTCTACCAGGTGCTCGAACGCCTCGTCGCCCGCAGGGCCGACGCGGTGCTGTGCGTCTCCGGCGACCTGGAGGCGCGGATGCGCAGGCTCGGCGCGCGCGGCGTGGCCCGGGCCCTGGTGCCCGCCCCGCCCAGCCCGGCCGGCGTTTCCGCGGAAACGCCGGCCAGGCTACGGGCCGAGCTCGGCCTGGCCAGCGACCCGGCCGCCACCTCCCTCATCCTGGCCGTGGCCCGGCTCGCCCCGCAGAAGGGGCTTGGCACCCTGGTCGCGGCCGCGGCCGTCTGGCGGGACCGCTACCCGGCGCCGCTGCTGGTGATCGCGGGGGAGGGACCGCTGCAGGCCGACCTGGCTCGGCGGGCCGCGGCAATCGGCGTCCGGGCCCGGTTCCTCGGTCACCGCGACGACGTCCCCGCCCTGCTGGCCGCGGCCGACGTCGTCGTACTGCCCAGCGTCTGGGAGGGACAGCCGCTGATCGTGCACGAGACGCTGCGGGCCGGCCGGCCGCTGGTCGCCTCGCGGGCCGGCGGCATCCCCGACCTCACCGGCGAGGACGCCGCGCTGCTCGTATCCCCCGGGGATCCGGGGGCGCTGGCGGCGGCGGTGCTCACGGTGCTCGATGACCCGGTGCTGGCCAAGAGGCTCAGCGGGGCCGCGCTGCAGCGGTCCCGGTCGCTGCCCTCCGGACAGGACGCGCTTGACGCGGCCATGGCCGCCTACCGCCGCGTCGCACCGGCCTGAGCCGGCCGGGACCCGGCCGGGTCACCTGACCGGCCGGTCAGCCGGGGCTGCTTCCCGGCCTGCGCAGCAGGCGGCCGGCGGGCCGGGAGTCCGGCGTGACCACCCGGCCGCGCAGCCAGACCTGCCGGACGGACCCGTCAAGGACGCGACCCTCGTACGGCGTGACCGGGCTGCGGTGCTGGAGGTCGGCGCCGCGCACGGTGAATGCGGCGTCCGGGTCGAAGGCCACCAGGTCGGCGTCGTAGCCGGCCGCGATCACCCCCTTGCCGGACAGGCCTGCCAGCGACGCGGGGGCGGCCGCCATCCACCGGGCCACGTCGGCCAGGGTCCGCCCGCGCCGCCGCGCGACGGTCCAGACTGCGGCCAGCCCGAGCTGCAGCGACCCGATACCGCCCCAGGCCGCGCCGAAGTCGCCCGACTCCTTCCGCTTCAGCGCGGGCGGGCAGGGCGAATGATCGCAGACAACGCAGTCGATGACCCCAGCCTCCACGCCCTGCCACAGGGCCTCCCGGTTGGCCGCTTCCCTGATCGGCGGGCAGCACTTGAACTCGGTGCCGCCCGGCGGTACCTCCTCGGCCGCGAAGAACAGGTAGTGCGGGCAGGTTTCCGCCGTCAGCGCGACGCCGGACCCCTTGGCCGCACGGATCACCGGGACGCATCCGGCCGCGGACAGGTGCACGATGTGCGCCCGGGACCCGGTGCCGGCGGCCGCCGCGATCACGGTCTCGACGGCGCGCCGTTCGGCCTGCGGCGGGCGGGATGCCAGGAACGACCAGTAGTCGCTCCCGGACGCCTCGCCGAGCTCGCGCGGATCCTCAGCGTGCACCGCCAGCAAGGAGCCGGCCCGCCCGGTCTCGGCCATCGCCGCCCGCAGCCCCGCGCCGTCGAGCGGCGGGAACTCGGGCACCCCGGAATCGGCCAGGAAGCACTTGAACCCGATCACGCCCGCTTCGTGCAGCCCGCGCAGCTCCGGCTGGCTGCCGGGCACCGCGCCGCCCCAGAAGGCCACGTCGACCGCGCACCGGCCCGCGGCGGCGGCCCGCTTGACTTGCAGCGCCCGGGTGGTCACGGTGGGCGGCAGCGAGTTCAGCGGCATGTCGCAGATCGTGGTGACCCCGCCGGCCGCGGCGGCCCTGGTCGCGGTCTCGAAGCCCTCCCATTCGGTACGGCCCGGCTCGTTCACGTGCACGTGCGTGTCGACCAGCCCGGGCAGCAGCGCCAGGTCCCCGAGATCGTCGTCGCGGGCCGCGTCGAGCCGCGCGTCGTAGCCGGCTATCGCAGCGATCTTTTCCTGCCGAACGGCCACGGCTCCCGGCTGCACGCCGCCGGGCAGCACGACCCGGCGTGACCTGAGCACGAAGTCAAAGCTCATGGCCGGCTCCCGTGGACTCGCCCTGGATGCCGGGCGGCAGCCAGTCCGCGGCGAGCCGGCGCGCCGCCTCCTCCACCAGCGGCCCGGCGTTGACCATGGAGCGGTCCGGGTCGGGCTCGATGTCGGCCAGGGCATAGCAGGCACCGATGCCTGCGCCGCGAAGCTGCGCGACGCTGAGCATGCACCGCCCGGCCACCGCGACGACCGGACCCGCCCGGGCCGAGGCCGCGGCGCGCGCCACCCCGGCCGGAGCCTTGCCGCGGAGCGTCTGGGCGTCCAGGGATCCCTCGCCCGTGACGACCAGCCGGGCTCCCGCCAGCCGATCCGCGAAGGAGATCATGTCCAGCATCAGCTCGGCCCCTGGCCGGGGCCGGGCGGACAGGAACGCGAGCGCGGCGAAACCCAGGCCGCCGGCCGCCCCCGCTCCAGGCTCGTCTCGTAGCCGGCCGCTACGCCGTGAATCCTTCGGCCCGGGCTGGCTGGCCGGCACGGGGACGCGTCCGGCCAGCGCCCGTTCGGAAAAATCGGCCCAGCGGGCCAGCCCGGTCTCCAGGATCGCCACGTCGCCCGGGGACGCACCCTTCTGCGGGCCGTACACGGCCGCGGCGCCGTACCGGCCCAGCAACGGGTTGTCCACGTCGGCGGCGACCAGGACCTCGATCCCAGCCAGCGGAGCCAGGCCGGCCAGGTCCAGCCGGTGCAGCGCCGCCAGTGCCGCACCGCCCGGCGGCAGCTCGTGTCCGGCCTGGTCGAGCAGCCTGCCGCCCAGGGCCGCCACCATGCCCGCGCCACCGTCCGTGCTGGCCACGCCGCCAAGGCCGAGCACGATACGCCGGGCGCCCCGCGCCGCGGCGGCCGCGATGAGCTCGCCGACCCCGAAACTCGTCGCGGTCAGCGGCTGCGGCATACCGCCGGGCAGCCGGGCCAGCCCGCACGCCTGCGCCGCCTCGATGATCGCGGTCTCGTCCCGCCACGCGAACTCGGCGTCGACCGGCTGCCCCGTGGGCCCGCCGGCGACCATCCGGACGGGCCGGTACCCGGCGGCGACGGCCGCGGCAACGGTCCCGTCCCCGCCGTCGGCCACCGGAACCTGCCGGACGGCCAGCCCGGGGCGCGCACGCCGCAGCCCGGCCGCTATGTGCGCGGCCGCCCCGGCCGCGCTGAGCGACCCCTTGAACTTGTCCGGAGCGACCACGACCGGTCCGGCCTGCGCCTGGCCGGGGCGATCTGCCGGGTGGCCCGTGCCTGCGTCGATCATGGAGTGGGACAGCCTTCAACGCCCACTCCCCGGGTTACCAGCCCCGGGCGCGCCATTCGGGGATGTGCGGGCGTTCTGCGCCGAGCGTGGTGTCGTTGCCGTGGCCCGGGTAGACCCAGGTGGGGTCCGGCAGCTGGTCGAAGACCCGCTGCTCGAGGTCCTTCATCAGCGAGGTGAAGTCGGCCGCGCTGGTCGTCTTGCCCGGGCCGCCGGGAAACAGCGAGTCGCCGGTGAACAGGTGCGGCTCCGCCGCCGCATCGTAACGCAGCGCGATGCTGCCGGGGGTGTGCCCGCGCAGGTGAATGACCGTGAGCTCGATGTCGCCCGCCCGCACGGTATCGCCGTGCTCGACCGGCTCGGTCACGGTGACCGGGATCTCCTCCGCGTCGATGGGGTGCGCCGCCACCGCGGCGCCGGTCGCAGCCTGCACCTCGGCCAGCGCCTGCCAGTGGTCGGCGTGCTTGTGCGTGGTGACGATCCTGACCACCGGCGTGTCGCCGATCAGCTCGATCAGCCGGTCCGCCTCGGCCGCCGCGTCGATCAGCAGCGCCTCGCCGGTCCGCAGGTCGCGCAGCAGGTAGGCGTTGTTGTCCATCGGCCCCACGGCCAGCTTGGTCACGCTCAGCCCCGGGAGCTCGCGGCTGTCCGGCGGCCCGCCCACGGTCACGTTCCCGGTGTAGCTCACAGCGTCCCTCCCTGGATGCCCGCGGCCCGCGGCCGCTGACCGGCCGCCACGTCATCCTATGGCCGCGGGTTGTTCCCGGTGGGGCTAGCCCCACCTCCAACCCGGGTGGCCGCACCATGGCACCGGCTGGCCGACTCGGCGAGCATCGAGGTATGAAACCTTCTGACTGCGGCGCAGAGTCGTCATGATCGAGGCACGCAAGCTCAGCAAGCGGTACGGCGACAAGCTCGCCGTGGACGGCCTGACGTTCAGCGTCGAGCCGGGCAGGGTCACCGGGTTTCTCGGCCCTAACGGCGCCGGGAAATCCACCACCATGCGCCTGTTGCTGGGCCTGGACCGGCCCGACGCCGGCCAGGCCAGCATCTGCGGCGCGGCCTACCGGGATCTGGCGGTGCCACTGCGCACCGTCGGTGCGCTGCTGGAGGCGCGGGCGACGCACAAGGGCCGCAGCGCGTACAACCACCTGCTCTGCCTGGCCCAGACCCAGGGTCTGCCCGCCCGTCGGGTGGACGAGGTCATCGCCCTCACCGGGCTGACCTCGGTGGCCAGTAAGCGGGCGGGCGGCTTCTCGCTCGGCATGGGGCAGCGGCTGGGGATCGCCGCCGCCCTGCTCGGCGACCCGGAGGTGCTGCTGCTCGATGAGCCGGTCAACGGCCTCGATCCCGAGGGCGTGATCTGGGTCAGGAACCTGATGAAGCACCTCGCGGCCGAGGGCCGGACGGTCTTCGTGTCCAGCCACCTGATGAACGAGATGTCGCTCACGGCCGACCACCTCATCGTGATCGGCCGCGGCCGGCTGCTCGCCGACTGCTCGGCGGCCGAGTTCGTCGACCGGCACTCGCGGCAGCAGGTGCTGGTCAAGTCCACCGATCCGGCCCTGCTCGGCCAGATGCTGGCCGGCGAGGGCGGCCACGTGACGCCTGGGGAGACCGGCGCCCTGACCGTCACCGGCGTGCCGGCGCCGCGGATCGGGGAACTGGCCGCCTGGGCCCGGCTGGTGATCCACGAGCTGACGCCGCAGCGCGCCTCGCTGGAGGAGGCGTTCATGGAGATGACCGCGGACAGCCAGGAATTCGGCGGCCGGGAACCCGTGCCGGCCGGCAGCCACCAGGGGAGCACACCATGACCATGACCACGACCACGCTGCCGGCCCGCCCGGACCTGGCCCCCGCGTCCGGGACCTCCGGCTTCACCCGGCTGCTCCGCTCGGAGTGGACGAAGCTCCGCTCGGTCCGGTCCACCGCCTGGTCGCTCGCGGCCCTGGTGGTGGCCGGTGTCGGCCTCAACACCCTGATCGTCGGCATCGCGATCGCCAACTGGGGCACGACGAGCGAGGCCACCAAGCACCAGTACGCGGCCGATCCGACCGGGTTCCTGGCGGCCGCGCTCGGCTTCGCGCAGATCCCGCTCTGCGTGCTCGGCGTGCTGGTGATCACGAGCGAGTACGCGACCGGCATGATCTCCTCCAGCGTGCTCGCGGTGCCTCGCCGTACGCCGATGCTGGCCGCCAAGGCCGTGGTGTTCACCGCCGTGGCGCTGGCGGCGGGCGAGATCCTGGCCTTCGTCTCGTTCCTCAGCGCCCAGGCGATCATCGGGCACCACCTGCCGGAGTCACTCGGCGATACGTCCACCCTGCGCGCGGTGTTCGGCGTGGGGCTCTACCTCGCCGTACTCGGCCTGATGTCGCTCGCGATCGGCGCCATGGTGCGGCACACCGCGGCCGCGATCACCGTAGTGATCGGCGTGCTGGTCGTGCTGACCAGCCTGGCCTCACTGCTGCCGGGGACCGTCGGCCAGCACATCGACGCCTACCTGCCGACCCGCGCCGGCGTGCTGATCACGCACGCCCACCAGGAGGCCGGCGACTTGCTCTCACCCTGGGCGGGGTTCGGCGTGTTCTGCCTGTGGACCGCGCTGGCGCTCGGCGCGGCCGTGATCCTGCTCCGCCGGCGCGACGTATGACGACCGGCACCCGGGACGCGCACAATAGGACGGTGAGCGCCATGAGCCGGGATCTCGTCCGGTCACCCGGCCGGCCTGCCGCCACGATCCTGCACGCGCCCCTCACCGGGCGCACCTGGTCCGAGGTCGGCTACGCGCTGATCGGCCTGCCGCTCGGGGTGGCCGGATTCGCGGTCACGGTGGCCATGCTCAGCGTCGGCCTCGGGATCCTCTCCCTCGTGATCGGCCTGCCGCTGATCGCGGTGGGGTCGATCGTCGCCCGCTGGTTCGGCGCGGTCGACCGGGCCGTGGCGCGCCGCCTGCTCGGCGTGCAGGTGGCCGAGCCTGCCCCGCTCCAGGTGCGGCCGGGGTTCCTGGGCTGGTTCCGCTCCCAGCTGACCGACGTCGTCGGCTGGCGTGCCCGGGGCTACCTGCTGCTGAGGTTCCCCCTGTCGGTGGCGTCGTTCGTCGTCACGGCCTTCTTCTGGGCTTTCGGCATCGCGTGCGTGCTGTGGCCCGCGGCCTGGGCGGCCGGCCTTGACCACGTCATGGTCCGCCAGAACGGCGTCATGCAGCACGTCACCCCCAACTACGGCGGCTTCTACTTCGACACGTGGCCCAGGCTGGGACTGTTGTTCGCGCAGGGCGTGATCCTGCTGCTGCTGGCCCCGTGGGTGCTGCGCGCCGTGCTGATGCCGGACCGGTGGCTGATCGGTGGCCTGCTCAGCCCGACCGCGTCCGAGCGGGTCCGCGACCTCGAGCAGACCCGGGCCCACGCCGTCGACGACTCGGCCGCCCGGCTGCGCACCATCGAGCGGGACCTGCACGACGGCGCGCAGGCGCAGCTGGTCGCGGTTGCGATGAAGCTGGGCCTGGCCAAGGAGAAGCTGGGCGGCGGTGCCGGGACGTCCGCCGAGCCGGACGTGAAGCGGGCCCTGGAGCTGGTCGACACCGCGCACCGCACCGCCCGGGAGGCCATCAACGAGCTGCGGGATCTGGCCCGCGGCATCCACCCGCCGGTGCTCGACCGCGGCCTGGGCCCGGCGCTGTCCACCCTGGCCGCGCGCAGCGCCGTCCCGGTCGAGCTCGTCGTGGACGTGCCGGAGCGGCCGTCTGCGGCCATCGAGACCATCGCGTACTTCTGCGCCGCGGAACTGCTGGCCAACGTGGCCAAGCACAGCGGCGCGCGGCGGGCCACCGTGGAGGCGGTGCACGTACCGGGATTGCTCCGGGTGCGGGTCACCGACGACGGGACGGGCGGCGCGAGCATGGCCGCGGGCACCGGCCTGCGCGGGCTCGCGGAACGGGTGCGCACGGTGGACGGCCGGCTGGAGATCGACAGCCCGCCCGGCGGTCCTACCGTGGTCACGGTCGAGCTACCCTCGCACGCCTGAGGACCGGCTGCCGAAGGATGGGCATGCGCATCGTGATCGCCGAGGATTCGGCCGTGCTGCGGGCCGGCCTGATCGAGATCCTGGCCGATCGCGGGCACGAGGTGGCCGCCGCGGTGGGCGACGCCGACGCGCTGTGCGCCGCGGTGGCCGAGCACCGCCCCGACGTCACGATCGTGGACGTGCGGATGCCGCCCACGCACACCGATGAGGGACTGCGGGCGGCCGTTGCGCTACGGCGCGACTATCCCGGGCTCGGCGTGCTGGTGTTCTCCCAGTACATCGAGACCAGCTACGCGGCGGAGCTGCTCGGCGCCGAGTCGGGCGGCGGCGCCGCGGGCGTCGGCTACCTGCTCAAGGACCGGGTGGTGGACGTGGCCGAGTTCGTCGATGCGCTGACCCGGGTCGCGGCGGGCGGGACCGCGCTTGACCCTGAGGTGGTGACGCAGATGCTGGGGGCGAGCCGGCGGGCCGGCACGCTGGCCGGGCTGACGTCGCGGGAGCGCGAAGTGCTCGGGCTGATGGCCGAGGGCCGGTCCAACAGCGCCATCTCGGGCACCCTGTTCATTTCCGAACGGGCGGTGGAGAAGCACATCGGCAATATCTTCAGCAAGCTCGGGCTGCCGCCGTCCGACACCGACCACCGGCGGGTGCTCGCCGTCCTGCGCTACCTGGAGTCCTGACCGGCCGGCTTGCCCCGGCCGGCGCGAGCCCATCGGGTACAGTTAGTTCGCATTAAGCAACAAGTGTTGCCGGGTCGTGCGGATGAAGCGGAAGGGGCTCATGGCGGAGAAGAACGGCAGCGCGGCCCCGGGTTCCGCAGCGGCCCGCGGTCGCGGGGCCAGCCGGCAGGGTCCGCACTACAAGTGGATCGCCCTGTCCAACACCACGCTCGGCGTGCTGATGGCGACGATCAACCTGTCGATCGTGCTGATCGCGCTGCCGGACATCTTCCGCGGGATCAAGCTCAACCCGCTGGCGCCGGGCAACACCGGCTACCTGCTGTGGATGATCATGGGCTTCCTGGTGGTCTCGGCGGTGCTCGTGGTGGCCTTTGGCCGGCTCGGCGACATGTTCGGCCGGGTCCGCATGTACAACCTCGGCTTCGCCGTGTTCTCCCTGGCCTCCATCCTGCTGGCGGTGACCTGGATGACCGGGCCGTCCGCCGCGCTGTGGCTGATCGGCTGGCGGGTGGTGCAGGGCATCGGCGGCGCGTTCCTGTTCGCCAACTCCACGGCGATCCTGACCGACGCGTTCCCGCCCAACCAGCGCGGCACCGCGCTCGGCATGAACGCGATCGCGGCCATCGCGGGCTCGTTCATCGGCCTGCTGCTCGGCGGGGTGCTGGCCCCGCACAACTGGCGCCTGGTGTTCCTCGTCTCCGTCCCGTTCGGCGTGTTCGGCACCGTCTGGGCCTACTTCATGCTGCACGACCAGGGCATCAGGCGGCGGGCCAAGATGGACTGGTGGGGAAACCTGCTGTTCGCGGCGGGCCTCATCCTGATCCTGGTCGGCATCACCTACGGGCTGCTGCCGTACGGCGGGCATCCGATGGGCTGGACCAACCCGACGGTGCTGGCCGAGCTGTTCGGCGGCCTGGCCTGCCTGGTCATCTTCGGCATCGTCGAGACCAAGGTGGCCGAGCCGCTGTTCCATCTGTCGCTGTTCCGCATCCGGGCGTTCGCGGCGGGCAACCTGGCCAACCTGCTCGTGGCCCTGGGCCGCGGCGGCATCCAGTTCATCCTGATCATCTGGCTGCAGGGCATCTGGCTGCCGCTGCACGGCTACGACTTCGCGGTGACCCCGCTGTGGGCCGGCATCTACCTGGTCCCGCTGACGATTGGCTTCCTGGTGTCGGCCCCGCTGGCCGGGATCATCTCCGACCGGTTCGGCGCCCGGTATTTCACCGTGGGCGGCGCGCTGCTGACCGCGCTGAGCTTCGTGCTGCTGTTCTTCCTCCCGGTGAACTTCAGGTACGCGGCGTTCGCCGCGATACTGGTGGTCAACGGGTTCGGATCCGGGTTGTTCGCGCCGCCCAACCGCGCCGAGATCATGAACTCGGTGCCCGCCAACCAGCGCGGTGCCGCGGGCGGGATGATCGCGACCTTCCAGAACACCGCGTTCGTGCTGTCCATCGGCGTGTTCTTCACGCTGATCGTCACCGGCCTGGCCAGCTCGCTGCCGTCGGTGATGCACAGCGGGCTGACCGCGCAGGGGGTCCCGGCCGCGGCCGCGGCGCACGTCTCGCACCTGCCGCCGATCGCCGTGCTGTTCTCTGCGTTCCTCGGCTACAACCCGCTGCAGCAGGTACTCGGGCCGGCGGTGCTTGGCCACCTGCCGGCCGGGCACGCCGCGGTCCTGACCAGTCGCGGCTTCTTCCCGCACCTGATGGCGACCCCGTTCCACGACGGGCTGAGCGTCGCGTTCGGCTTTGCGATCGCCGCGAACGTGCTGGCCGCCGTGGCCTCCGCGTTCACCGGCGGGCGCAGGCCGCGCCCCGCTCCCGCTCCCGCGGCCGGCCCAGCGGCCACCCGCGCCGCCAATCGCGACGCCGGACTCACAGTGCCGGCCGTGCCGCCCGCCGACATCGAGCCGGCCGCGCCCGCCGACACCGATCCGGCCGCGCCGCCGCCGTCGCCGCAGTCACCGGCGAGCCGCCCGCCGGGGTGACCGCCCGCCGCCAGACCGTGTCCCGGCCTAGCGGCTGCTCCCGGGTTCGGGGTCGAAGCCCAGCGCGCGGGCGATGGGAGTGGGAGACAGTTCCTCGTCACCGATTTCGCGCAGGTTCGCGGGGCGGCCGACGATGTTCGGATCCGGGTGGCCGACGATCTCGGGATCCTTGTCGTCGTAATCGATGCCGACGAGCAGGCTGCGCATGGCCTCCAGCCGCGCCCGCTTCTTGTCGTTGCTCCTGATCACCGTCCACGGCGCGTGCGCCGAATCGGTGCGCTGGAACATCGCGACCTTGGCCACGGTGTAGTCGTCCCACTTGTCCAGCAGCGCGATGTCGGTCGGGCTGAGCTTCCACTGCCGCACCGGGTCGATCTGGCGGATTGCGAACCTGGTCTGCTGCTCGCCGGGCGTGACGGAGAACCAGAACTTGGTCAGGTGGATGCCGTCGTCTACCAGCAGCCGCTCGAACTCTGGCGCCTGCTGCAGGAAGCTTTCGTACTGCGCGTCGGTGCAAAAGCCCATCACCCGCTCGACCCCAGCGCGGTTGTACCAGGACCGGTCGAACAGCACCATCTCCCCGGCGGTCGGCAGGTGTGCCACGTACCGCTGGAAGTACCATTGGTGCTTCTCCCGCTCGGTGGGGATGTCGAGCGCCACGACCTGTGCGAATCGCGGGTTCAGGTGCTCCATGAAGCGCTTGATCGTGCTCCCCTTGCCCGCCGCGTCGCGGCCCTCGAAGACCACCACGAACCGGCCGCCCGTTTCCCTGACCCAGTACTGCAGCTTGAGCAACTCGATCTGAAGACCGCGCTTGAGGTGGTCGTACTCCTCGCGGGTGAGGCGCTCGGGGTAGGGGTACTCTTCGCGCCAGGTGTCAACCAGCGACCCGTCGGCGTTCCGGAGCAGCGGGTCGTCCTCGTCCGAGTCGTCGATCCATACCCCCGGCGGCACGACGCTGCGGCCGTAGCGGCCATCCGGGCCGAGGGCGGCCCCGGGAGGCTGGTTACCGGTCATATCGATCCCCGTCCGCCGGTGTACTCACGCTGATTTCGTAGCCGGACTATGAGGTCAATTAACGCAGCCAGATAGTATCCGCGGCAAACTCCGCCTCGAGTTCACTGCTGTCGCCGGAAGGAATCGGGCATGACCGGAGTCGAGGTCGTCACCGCGTCCTGCGGCGACCAGGACGCGGTGGTTGGCATCCTCCGGGCCGCTACAGCGGCCGGGGCCGGGGCCCGGGCCAGCACGTGGGGCCGCGAGTTCCCCGACGTCGTCCGCGATCTGCCGGACGGGCTGGTCCATCTCGCCTGGCTCGACGGGCGGCCCGTCGCGACGTTCGTGCTGCGCTGGTCCGATGAGCGCGTCTGGGGCCCGGACGACGGCCAGGCCGGCTACCTGCACCGGCTGGCCACGCACCCGGAGGTGGCCGGCCGCGGCATCGGGGCGCAGCTGATCGCGGCGGCCGGCGCCCTGACCCGCGAATGCGGGCGGCGCTGGCTCCGGCTGGACTGCGACCGTGACAACGAGCGGCTGCGCGCTTACTACGAGGGGCTGGGCTTCGCGCATGCCGGCGATGTGGACTGCCTGCCGCGCACCACGCGGCCGGGCTACCGGGCGGCGAGCCGCTACCAGCGGGCCATCGGGCAATAATCGGCTCGTGCTCCCGGTTGGAGTGATAGGACGGGCGGCCCGGGGCGGGCATCGCGGGCGGCCCGAAATTGTCCGTGCCCCCGGATAGCATGGCTTGGCGTCCCGTGTCCCGGATTGACGACGTCGGCGGGGAGAGCTGAGAGCGCAGTGGCTGATCGACTTGTGGTTCGCGGTGCCCGTGAGCACAACCTCAAGGACGTCTCGCTGGACCTGCCGCGGGATTCCATGATCGTCTTTACCGGCCTGTCCGGGTCGGGCAAGTCCAGCCTGGCCTTCGACACGATCTTCGCCGAGGGCCAGCGCCGCTACGTGGAATCGCTGTCCGCGTATGCACGCCAGTTCCTCGGGCAGATGGACAAGCCGGACGTCGACTTCATCGACGGGCTGTCGCCCGCGGTCTCCATCGACCAGAAGGCGGCCAGCCGCAACCCCCGCTCCACGGTGGGGACGATCACCGAGGTCTACGACTACCTGCGGCTGCTGTACGCCAGGATCGGCAAGCCGCACTGCCCCGTGTGCGGCAGGCCGATCGCGCGGCAGAGCCCGCAGCAGATCGTGGACCGGCTGCTCGAGCTCGAGGACGGGACCAGGTTCCAGGTGCTGGCTCCGGTGGTCCGCGGGCGCAAGGGCGAGTACGGCGAGCTGATGCGCGAGCTGCAGACCAAGGGGTTCTCCCGGGCGCGGGTGGACGGCGTGGTGGTGCGGCTCGAGGAAGCGGTCGCCGGCCGGCTTCCCGCCCTGAAGAAGTACGAGAAGCACGACATCGAGGTCGTGATCGACAGGCTGGCCGTTAAGCCCGAGGCCCGGCGCAGGCTGACTGACTCGGTCGAAACCGCGCTGACGCTGTCCGGCGGAGTGGTCGTGCTCGACTTCGTGGATCTGCCGGAAGACGATCCGCACCGCGAGCGGATGTTCTCCGAGCACCTGGCCTGCCTGTACGACGACCTGTCGTTCGACGAGCTGGAGCCGCGGTCGTTCTCGTTCAACTCCCCGTGGGGCGCGTGCCCGGACTGCACCGGGCTGGGCACCAGGATGGAGGTCGACCCCGAGCTCATCGTGCCCGACCCGTCGCGGTCGCTGGCCGACGGCGCGATAGCACCCTGGGGCGGCGGGCATATCAGCGACTACTTCACCAGGCTGATCGAGGCGCTGGGCGACGCGATGGGGTTCACCCTCAGCACTCGGTGGGAGAAGCTCCCGGCCGCCGCCCGCAAGGCCCTGCTGTACGGGTATGACCGGCAGGTGCACGTTCGGTATAAGAACAGGTACGGACGGCAGCGCTCGTACTACACCTCATTCGAGGGAGCGGTCCCGTACGTTCAGCGCCATCACGAGGAGGCGGAGAGCGACTCGAGCCGCGAGCGGTACGCCGGGTACATGCGCGAGGTTCCGTGCCCGGTCTGCGACGGATCCCGGCTGAAGCCGGTCTCGCTGGCGGTCACGGTCGACGGCAGGTCCATCGCGGACCTGTGCGCGCTGCCCATCGGCGAGCTGGCCAAGCTCCTGCTCGGCACCGAGCTGTCCGAGCGCGACATGCAGATCGCGGCCCGGGTGCTCAAGGAGGTCAACGCCAGGCTCGGCTTCCTGCTCGACGTGGGCCTGGACTACCTGACCCTGGACCGCGCCGCGGCCACGCTGGCTGGCGGGGAGGCGCAGCGGATCCGGCTCGCGACCCAGATCGGCTCTGGCCTGGTCGGCGTGCTCTACGTCCTCGACGAGCCCTCGGTCGGGCTGCACCAGCGCGATAATCACCGGCTGCTGGAGACCCTGCTGCGGCTGCGCGACCTCGGCAACACGCTGATCGTGGTGGAGCACGACGAGGACACGATCCGCAGCGCCGACTGGGTGGTCGACATCGGCCCGGGAGCGGGGGAGCACGGCGGCGAGATCGTGGTGGCCGGACCGGTGGCCGAGCTGGTGGCCAGCGAAAAGTCCGTCACCGGCGCGTACCTGTCTGGCCGGCTGAGCATCCCGGTGCCAGCCCGGCGCCGCAAGCGCAGCCGCGGGCGCGAGATCGTGGTCAAGGGCGCGACCGAGCACAACCTGCGCAACGTGGACGTGGCCTTCCCGCTCGGCTGCCTGGTCGCGGTCACCGGCGTCTCGGGCTCGGGCAAGTCCACCCTGGTCAACGAGATCCTCTTCAACGCCCTGGCCAAGGACCTGCACGGTGCCCGGACCGTGCCCGGCAAGCACACCCGGGTGACCGGGATGCAGCAGCTGGACAAGGTGGTGCACGTCGACCAGGGGCCGATCGGCCGGACCCCGCGGTCCAACCCGGCCACCTACACCGGGGTGTTCGACCACATCAGGCGGCTGTTCGCGCAGACCACCGAGGCGAAGATCCGCGGCTACCAGCCGGGCCGGTTCTCGTTCAACGTCAAGGGCGGCCGGTGCGAAGCCTGCTCGGGCGACGGGACCATCAAGATCGAGATGCAGTTCCTGCCCGACGTCTATGTCCCCTGCGAGGTCTGCCACGGCGCCAGATACAACACCGACACGCTGCAGGTGCACTTCAAGGGGAAGACGATCGCCGAGGTGCTCGACATGCCGATCGAGGAGGCTGCTGGCTTCTTCGAGGCGGTACCCGCCATTCACCGGCACCTGAAGACGCTGGTCGATGTCGGGCTCGGCTACGTCCGCCTCGGCCAGCCGGCCCCGACGTTGTCCGGCGGCGAGGCGCAGCGGGTCAAGCTGGCCACCGAGCTGCAGCGCCGGTCCACCGGCCGGACCATCTACGTGCTGGACGAGCCGACCACCGGGCTGCACTTCGATGACATCAAGAAGCTGCTGGGCGTACTCCAGCGGCTGGTCGACGGGGGCAACACGGTCATCGTGATCGAGCACAACCTGGACGTGATCAAGACGGCCGACTGGGTGATCGACCTGGGGCCGGAGGGCGGCTCGCGCGGCGGAGCGGTGGTAGCCACCGGCACTCCTGAGGAGCTGACCATGGCCGACGACAGCTACACCGGCCAGTTCCTGAAGAAGATCCTGAACGTCTGATCGTGGACCTTGCCGCCGGGACCCTGGCCGATCACCGCTGACCCGGGGAACCAGACGCGGGCCGGGAGTGGGGGCACCGCACGGCGCCAGGCGCACGCTCATAGGGTGGACGCTATGGAGATGCGCGTACTGGGTACCACCGGCGTGAAAGTCAGCCCGCTTTGCCTGGGCGCGATGATGTTCGGGGCCTGGGGTAACCCGGATCACGACGAGTCGGTCCGGATCATCGAGCGGGCGCTGGACGCGGGGATCAACTTCATCGACACCGCCGACGTGTACTCGGCCGGCGAGTCGGAGGAGATCGTCGGCAAGGCCCTGGCCGGCCGCCGGGACCAAGTCGTGCTCGCCACCAAGGTGCACGGC
>Ga0207700_10000103_pt1 | contig 51803 bp, 44 predicted proteins | sample LARL82metaG_FD_184348 | JGI IMG/M metagenome (GOLD analysis project Ga0207700, IMG submission 184348) | Corn, switchgrass and miscanthus rhizosphere microbial communities from Kellogg Biological Station, Michigan, USA - LAR L8-2 metaG... | ecosystem: Host-associated > Plants > Roots >...
CGAACAGGCCCGCGTAGCGGATGAGCCGGTCGTTCATCGCCGCCCGCTCGGCGGCGGCCGCCGCGGGCAGCCGGACCACCGCGCCTTCCAGGATGATCGCCAGCTTGAACAGCGCCAGCGCCTCGTAGTACGGCAGCGCGGACAGGTCGACTCCGGTGCGCTCGGCGTACCGGGCCGCGAGCTCGGCCCGCGCCGGCAGCCCGTCGCGAGTTGTGATGTCCCACACGCCGATAGCCGGCTCCTCGCCCGGATCGGTCCAGCGGGCCAGCAAGTGGCCGATGTCAAGCAGCGGGTCGCCGATGGTTCCGGTATCCCAGTCGATGACCGCCGCGAGGCGGCGCGTGTCCCGCGGCGACGCCATGACGTTGAACAGGCTGTAGTCCCCGTGCATGAGCGCGGCGGGCTGCGCGGGCGGCCGGTTCGCCTCCAGCCAGTTCGCCAGCCAGTCCAGGCCAGGGATGTCTCTGGCCTGATAGGCGGGAAGCCTCGCGTATCCGTCGAGCTGCCGGAGCCAGCGGGAAACCTGGCGATCGAGGAACCCTTCCGGCTTGCCCAGCCCGTCGAGCCCGCGGTCCCGCCACGGCACCGCCGCGAGCTCCGCCAGGGCGTCCACCAGGGCGAAGGCGAGATCGCGGCGCGCGCGGGGAGTGTCATACGGCGGCGGCAGCACGCCGACCGGGTTGAAGCCGTCGACCCGCGCCATGATCAGGAACGGGCCGCTCAGCGGGCTGTCGGGACCGCCGAACAGCAGCGGTGACGGGTGCGGGACTGAGGTTCCCTCGAGCGCGGTGAGGATCCGCCACTCGCGGTTCATGTCCGAGGCGCCGGGCGCGTTGATCACCGCCGGCGGCCGCCGCAGCACCCAGACGTGCTCGCCCCGGCGCAGCCAGTACAGCGCGTTCGCCTCGCCGGTTCCCTGCCCCATCCGGGTCGCCCGCAGCGCGACGCCGCGGCCAGGCAGCCGGTCACCGATCCACTCATCCAGGGCTTCGACGTCGAAATCTGGCAGCAGATCCACCCTGATCCTCCCCAGCCGACAAGATCTAGTATACGAAATAAAACAGTTATATCATCTATCTTACTTGTCGCCTCTGGCGAGGGGAAGACCGGCGATAGGCGCGGTCAGGAAGGAGCGGCGATGCCGTCACGTAACGGACGCTGCCCACGGTGGTGTGCCCGTAACCATTCCGTGGGCACCAGCGGGGCCGCGTTCTATCACGCCAGCGAGACGGTGTCGCTTGCCGTTTCCCGGCCGGGCGACCCCGTCGTTCCAGACCGCCTTGACGTCCAGGCCGCTCAGTACCTGCCGGACAACCCCGCCGAGCCGGCCTGGCCGCCCGCCATCGAGATCGCGGTGCATGCCGCCGGCCGCTACCGGCTGATCGGGCTGACCCCGCCGCAGGCCCGCGAGCTCGCCAGGGCGCTGACGCGGACGGCCGACATGCTCACCGCTCTCGCCGGGGGATCGGGCGAGGAGCAGGACGAGCCCGCGCCGGCGCGGTCCCGCCGGTTACCGCCCCGTGGGGCGCGCCTGGTGGGAACGCCAGATCCGCGTCGCCCCGCGTGCGTCTCCGCCCTCGATCGCTCGCAGCGCACGGCTGTGCACGCCGGCATCGGTGCACTCCGAGGCGACCATATCTCCCAGCGCGGTGATCAGGCTCTCCGCCAGCCTGGCGCCGGAGCAGCCGATGAGCCGGCGATGGAACCCGCCGTCAGACACCGGCACGCCGATCGAGGGCTCTTGCCCCGTCTGGCGGCAGTGCTCGGCGAGCGACTGAACCGCGGCGAGTTCGGCACCCGCCACGAGCGCCGCCGCCTCGGTGGCATCCGTCTCCCAGAGTTTCATGGCGTTGCGCATCTTGGCCGCCACCGTCCGATGGTCGGGACGGATCACCCAGATGCCGCCCCGGGACCCGCGGCGAACGCTGATGAGACCATCCGATTCCAGGATCCGCAACGCTTCCCTGACCGGAGGACGCGATGCTCCGAAGCTTGTCATGATCGCCGCCTCGGACGGGAGGCTGTCACCCGCCCGCACCCGTCCGGCCGCGATGTCGTCCTGGATCTGCTCCGCGATCAGCTCAGCGATCTTGGGGACTCGTATGTCGGTGTTCACGCTCATGCGTTCACCCTGCCCGATGCTGATGACATCCAGGTTTCCCCGAGGTATGTAGTCTATTTATTTAAACGAATATGTCATAGGCTTCACCCAGTTGATGGCGGGTGTTCGAGGAGGCGATGCGTGACCGCAGCGTCCGGCTCCAGGTCCTGGCGGACGTCGGCTCGCAGTCCGGCCGAGCAGCCGACGGCGCGAATGACGTATTCCGAGATCATCGCGGGCCACCGCGACCTGCCGGGCGCGGCGGTGCGAACCGCGGACGGCAGTTGCACCTGGCCGGAACTGCTCGGGCGCGCCACGTCCGCGGTGCGGTGGCTGGCAGAGATCGGCGCGGACCCGGGCGAGCCGGTCGCGGCGCTCGTCACGACCAGCCTTGACGTGATTGCGCTGACGCTCGCCGGCGCGGCGGCGGGCAAGCCGCTCGCCCCGCTTGGCCCGCGGCTGACCGAACGTGAGCTGGTGCCGTGCGTCCTGGGCATCAGTGCCAAGGTGCTCGTGGCCGAGGCCGACTACGCCTCGCTCGGCGAGCGGGTCGCGGCCGCGTCCGGCGCGCGGCTGGTCGTGCTGCCCGAGTTTCCCGTAGCGGCCGCCATTGACCTGCCAGTACCGGGGATGGAAGACATCGCGGTCATCCTGCACACGTCGGGGACGACAGGCCTGCCCAAGGCCGTGCCGATGTCCCAGCGGATGCTGGCGCAGCGCGCCGTGGTGAACTCGGCGCTGCTCCGGCTGGACAGCTCGAGCTCGTACGCGACGGCGTCGCCATTCCACCACATCGCCGGCTGGGGAAACGTGGCAGTGGCGCTCGGGGCGGGCGCGACGATCGTGCCCGCGCCGCGCTTCAGCCTCGAGGAGTGGCGCCGGCTGGGGTCGCTCGGCGTGACCCACGCGCTGCTCGTGCCCACCATGGTCTACATGCTGCTCGACGAGGACGCGCTCCGGCTCGAATCGCTGCGGGTGCTGCAGTACGGCTCCGCGCCGATGCCCCCAGACACCCTGCGGCGCGCGATGGCCACGCTGACCGGGGTCTCCCTCGCCAGCATCTACGGGCAGACCGAAGGCAGCCCGATCAGCTGCCTGACGCACGACGACCACCTGCGGGCCGCCGCGGGCAACGAGTACCTGCTGGCATCCGTCGGCCGGGCGGTGCCCGGCGTCGAGCTGCGGATCGCGGAACCCGACGGCGACGGTGTCGGAGAGCTGCTGGCCCGCGGCCCGCACTTGTTCCGGTACGCCGGTGACGGCTGGCAGCACACCGGGGATCTCGGCTGGCTGGACGACGACGGCTACCTGTACCTGGTCGGTCGGAAAGGCGACATGATTATCCGCGGCGGCGAGAACGTCTATCCGCTTGAGGTCGAGAACGTGCTGACCGAGCATCCCGCCGTGGCGGACGCGGCCGTGGTGGGCGTGCCGGACCAGCGGCTCGGGGAGACCGTCAAGGCGTACGTCGTCCCGGCCGACGGCGCCGCGCCGCCGGACGCCGGCGCGCTGCGGGCGTTCGCCAGGGAGCGGCTGGCGGGCTTCAAGGTGCCCGCGGTCTGGGAATTCACCGACTCGCTGCCGCGCAACGCCAACGGCAAGGTACTGCGCGGCCAGCTCATCGCGCGGGCGAAGGAGGAGCACAGGCATGCGCAGGCTCACTGACACCGATGGCCTCAGCGACGTGCAGCGGGACATCCTGCGCACCGTGCGCGACTTCGTCGACGCCGAAGTGCTGCCCGTCGCCGCCGAGCTCGACCGCACCGACACCTACCCCGACAAGATCGTGGAACGGCTGAAGGAACTCGGCGTCTTCGGGCTGACGATCAGCGAGCGGTACGGCGGGCTTGGCGAGTCCCTGCTCACGTACGCCCTGGTCGTGGAGGAGCTGTCCCGCGGCTGGATGAGCATCTCCGGCATCATCAACACCCACTTCATGGTCGCCTACCTGATCGCCGCCCACGGCACCGACGAGCAGCGGGAGTCCTTCCTGCCCCGGATGGCCGCCGGAGAGGTGCGCGGCGCGCTGTCGATGTCCGAGCCCGGGCTGGGCTCGGACGTGGCCGCCATCCGCACCGCGGCGCGCCCCGACGGGGACGGGTACCTGATCTCCGGGCAGAAGATGTGGCTGACCAACGGGTCCACCGCCAGCCTCGTCGTGCTGCTCGCGCGGACCGGTGGCGATGCCGAGCGCCCGCACCGCGGCCTGACCGCGTTCCTGGTGGAGAAGGATCCTGGCTTTGGCGAGACCCGGCCGGGCCTGACCGTGCCCGGCAAGATCCACAAGATGGGCTACAAGGGCGTCGACACCACCGAGCTGATCCTCGACGAGTGCCGCGTTCCCGCCAGCCGCGTGCTCGGCGGCGCCGACCAGACGGGCCGCGGTTTCTACCAGCTGATGGACGGCATCGAAGTAGGCCGAGTCAACGTGGCGGCGCGCGGCTGCGGTGTCGCCCACCGCGCCTTCGAGCTAGCAGTGAGCTATGCGAGAAGCCGGCGTACGTTCGGAAAAATTATCGGCGAGCACCAGGCGGTCAGCTTCAAGCTCGCCGAGATGGCGACCAAGACGGTCGCCGCGCACCAGATGATGGTGCTGGCGGCGCGCCGGAAGGACGAGGGCGGCCAGACGGACGTCGAGGCCGGCATGGCCAAGTACCTGGCCGCCGAGTACTGCAAGGAAGTCGTCGAGGACGCCTTCAGGATCCACGGCGGGTACGGCTACTCCACCGAGTACGAGATCGAGCGGCTCTACCGGGACGCGCCGATGCTGCTGATCGGGGAGGGCACCTCGGAGGTGCAGAAGATGATCATCGGCCAGCGCATCGTCAGCTCGTACTGATCGCGGAGGTAACAGCGATGGATGACACCCTGTTCGACCTCAGCGGCCAGGTCGCCCTAGTGACGGGCGGGAACTCGGGAATCGGGCTCGGGATGGCCACGGGGCTGGCCCGGGCGGGCAGCGCGGTCTGCATCTGGGGCACCAACGCCGGCAAGAACGCCGCCGCGCTGGAGGCCCTCCGCTCGACGGGCGCGGATGTCATGGCGATGATCGTCGACGTCAGCGAGGAACAGGCGGTCGAGGACGGGATGAACGCCGTCGTGTCGCGATTCGGCCGGCTGGACTCGTGCTTCGCCAACGCGGCCGTGACCGGCAAGTGGGGCAACCCGAGGTTCGTGGACTCGACGCTCGAGGCCTGGCGCGCCGAGATGGCCGTCAACCTGGACGGCACCTACCTGACCCTGCGCGCCGCCGCCCGGCAGATGATCGCGCAGGGCACCGGGGGCAGCCTGGTCGGCACGTCCAGCCTGGCCGCGGAGTTCGGGGCGCCGCGGGAGGCAGGCTATGCCGCCGCGAAGGCCGCGATCCTGGCGCTGATGCGGACCCTGGCCGTCGAGCTCGGCAAGTACAACATCAGGGCGAACGCCCTGCTGCCGGGCTGGACGCGGTCCCCGCAGTTCGCCGCCTGGCTGGAGAAGCCCGGCGTCGGCGACCGGATCATGCCCCGGATACCGCTGCGCCGGTGGGGCGAGCCGGAGGACTGGGCCGGGATCGCGGTCTACCTCGCCAGCAAGGCGTCGGGCTTTCACACCGGCGACGCGTTCCGCATCGACGGGGGATACGGCGTCTTCTTACGCGGCCTTCCGTTACGAGAGGCGCTCGCGCTTGAGCACCATCCCCGCGGCCTCCCGGTCCCACGCCCCGGCCGCCCCCTGCTGGCGCAGGACGTCTTTGCGCACCTTGCCGCTGGGCGTCATGGCGAGTTCGGCGACCACCCGGATATAGCGGGGGACCATGAAGTATGGCAGCCGCCCGGTCAAGTGCTCGGCCAGCTGCCGCGGATCGATCTGTGCCCCGGCGGCCGGCTCGACGGCGAGCAGGATTTCTTCCTCCGCGTACTCGCTGGGCACGCCGACGGCGCCGGCCCGGGCCACCTCGGGATGCGTGAGCGCCTCCGCCTCGACCTCCACCGATGAGACGTTCTCGCCGCGGCGGCGGATCGCGTCCTTCAGCCGGTCGACGAACACGTAATCGCCGTCTGCGGTACGCCGGAAGGCGTCCCCGGTGTGGAACCAGCCATTTCGCCAGGCCGCCACGGTCGCCTCCGGCATCCGGTGATACCCGGAGGTCATGGTCCAGGGGTCATCGGTCCGCACGATCAGCTCGCCGGCCTCGCCGTCCGGGAGCTCGTGGTCGAATTCGTCGACGATGCGGACCTGCACGCCAGGACGGGGCCGTCCGCAGATGCCCGGCACGGCGGCGAAGCCCGGATGCGCTACCAGCGGCGTCGACATCTCGGTGCTGTTGTACGCCGTGTAGACCTCGACGCCGAACCGCTCGGCGAAGGCGATGCCGTCCTTGTTGAACGGGGCGATGCACACGCGCCGCAACCCGTGCCTGCCACGCTTGGGGCCATCCGCTCGCACGAGAAACGGCGCCATCGGGCCCATCAGCGTGCAGGAGTTCACGCCGGTCGTTTCGATCACGCGCCAGAAGTCGGTGGTGCTGAACCCGCGGACGATCGCGACCGAGCCGCCCACCTTCAGCATGGATATCACCGGCAGCGTCGCGCCCCCGTGGAACAGCGGGCTGTTGATCAGGTACTTGTCGTCCGGTGCGGCGGGCACGACGCCGCAGGCGCTGCTGTGCTGCCGGTAGGAGACCAGCACGCCCTTTGACGGCCCGGTCGTGCCCGACGTGTACATGATCGCCTGCAGGTCCCACGGCTCGAGCGGGCGCTCGGGTCCTGGCCAGTCGCGGCCGTCGGTGCCGAGCAGCGTCGTCGCTTCGCCGAGCGCGCGCAGGCCGGACGGGACGGGCACGTCCTCGGGCCGCGCGCCGACCACCACGACGTCGGCGAGCGCCCCGTTATCGATGCCGTTCAGCCGCTCGAGCAGCGCGTGGTGCGCGACGAGGACCCGTGCCCCCGAGTCGCACACGACGCGTTCGAGCAGGCTGCCGCGGTAGGCCGTATTGACCGGGACGTAGACCGCTCCCCGCAGGTTGATCCCGAACCAGGTGCGCAGCAGCTCCGGCCCGTTCGGCAGCCAGCACAGGACCGGGTCGCCGAGTCTCACCCCGAGCCGTTGCAGGCTGGCGGCCACGCGCCGCGCTTCATCCAGTGTCTGCGCGTAGGTCCAGCATGTTCCGTCCTCGAACCGGGCGAAGACCTTGTCCGGCTGCAGCCGCGCCTGGCGCCGCAGCATCGCGTCGAGGACGAACGACTCGCGGTCCTGCTCGGTTGACGCGTGGGTCATCACATCACCCATCCTGGTCGCGGGCTATCGTTGTAACTAGCTAAATTATATATTTAGTTATCATTCTGAGGCGAGGAGCGAGATGATCCTGGACGAGGAGTGCGCGGCGATCGCCGGGACCGTCCGGGCGCGTGCCTGGGAGCGACTGGAGCCGCACGCCGCCGAGATCGACAGGACGCAGGCCTTCTCGAAGCCGGTGTGGGAAGAACTGCGGTCGATGGGGATCTTCGGCCTCCCGTTCGCGCCGGAAGCGGGCGGTGCCGGAGCCTCGACGCTGGCGTACATCGTCGCCCTCGAGCAAGTGGCCTACTCCTGCGCGGTGGCCGCCCTGTACCCGGGAACGACCGTCCAGGCGGCGCAGGCGCTGCTCGTGCACGCGCCCGAGCCGGTCGTGGCCCGCTGGGTGCCCCGCCTGGTCGCCGGCGAGGTCCCCGCCGCGTGGGCGTTCACGGAGCCGCAAACCGGATCGGATCCCCGGCAGCTCACCACCCGGGCCCGTAGGGACGGTGACGGCTGGGTCCTCGACGGCCAGAAGATGTTCATCTCGTACGCGGCCGAGGCGGCGGTCGCCCTGGTGTTCGCGGTCGCCGAGGAGAAGCGGGTATGCGCGTTCGTCGTCGACACCGCGCAGCCGGGCTGGACGGTGGGGCCCGCGGCCGAGGTCATGGCCTTCGGCGGCACCGGGGCGCGTCCCGTGTACCTCGAATCGGTCCGCGCGGGCGCGGAGGACCTTATCGGCGGCGTCGGCGGCGGTTTCGACGTCATGCTGGCCGGCGAGGCAGTGGGCAAGCTGCGGGTGTCCGCGATCAACGTCGGCGTGGCCCAGCGAGCGCTGCACGAGGCCACCGCGTACGCGCTGCAGCGGACGCACCGCGGTACCGCGATCGGCGCCAAGTTCGCGGGCATCCAGTCACTGCTCGCCGACATGCGGGCCGCGGTCCTCGCCGCCCGGGCCCTGCTGTACGAGACGGCGCGGCTGCACGACGACGGCGCCGACATCAGCGCACGGGCCGCGGCGCTGCGGCTGGTCACCGGACCGGCTGCCCGGAAGGTCACCAGTGACGCGATGCAGGTCTGCGGCGCGTACGGCATGACCAGGGACCTGCCGGTCGAGCGGCTGTACCGCGAGGCGAAGTTCTACGAGGTCGCCCAGGGATCACTGGAGCTGCAGCGGGTCATCGTCGCCAAGGACGTGCTCCGCTCCTATCTACCGGATACGCACTCACGATGGAGGTTGGGGGAATGACGGATCAGCCGGTGACCTACGCCGTCAGCGACGGGGTCGCGGTCATCACGCTCAGCCGGCCGCAGGCTCGCAACGCGATCGACTCCACGCTGGCGGCGGCCCTTATCGACGCCTTCACCCGGGCCGAGTCTGCCCCAGAAGTCCGCGCGATCGTCGTCACGGGTACCGACCCGGCCTTCTGCGGGGGCCTTGACCTCAAGGAGTTCGCCCGGCTGCAGCGTCCCCCCGCCCGGGCGTCGGAGGCCATCGTGATGGCGGGCCAGCTGACCAAGCCCGCGCTCGGGGCGATCAACGGCCCGGTCATGACCGGCGGCCTCGAGCTCGCGCTCGGCCTGGACGTCCTGATCGCCTCCGAACGGGCCCGGTTCGCCGACACGCACGCGGCGGTCGGGATCCTGCCGGGCGGCGGGATGACCGCCCGGCTGCCGCGGGCGGTAGGCGCCCGGATGGCCATGGAGATGTCGTACACGGGCCGGGTGATCGACGCCGCCGAGGCGGAGCGGATCGGGCTGGTGAACCACGTGGTCGCGCACGAGGACCTGCTTCCGGCCACGCTCGCGATGGCCGCCACCATCGCCTCGCGCGACCCGGCGGTCCTGCGCCAGCTGAAGAAGCTGTACCGGGTCAGCACTACGGTGACCATGGGCGCTGCGATGGCCCACGAGCTGCAAGAACGTGACCGCCGCCGCGCGTCGGGCCAGGCCCTCACGCCCCGCTAACTCTGAGGCCCGCTAACGGTGAGGAACGACGATGTCGAACGCCGCTGACGATCAGTGGGGGTACATCCCTGAGGAGCTGAGGATCCGCTACGACGAGGAGTTCGCCAGCATCCCGGACGCGGTGCGCGCGGCGGCGCGGCGGTTCCCGGACGCGGAGGCCCTGGTCGACGGGGACGAACGCTGGTCGTTCGCCGGTCTCGACGCGGCCATGCGCGCGTCGGTCCGGTCGGTGCTCGCCTTGGGCGTGCGCCCCGGCAACCGGGTCGCGCTCTGGGCGCCGAACAGCGCGCGCTGGATCATCGCTGCCCTGGGCATCCTCGGCGCCGGCGGGATCCTGGTCCCGGTCAACACCAGGTTCAAGGGCCAGGAGGCCGCCTACGTCCTGGAGAAAAGCGGAGCCACCGCCCTGTTTGTCGTGACTGACTTCCTGGACACCGACTACGTGGGCATGCTGCGGGCCGCCGATCCCGGCTCGCCCGTGCTGCGGCCCGGCCGCACGGTTGTCCTGTCCGGCCCGGCCGAGCCGCCGCTCGTGCCGTGGGCGGAATTCCTCGCCGCGGGGGACGCGGTTCCCGCCGCGGACGCGGACGCGGCGATCTACGCGGTGCGCGGCGAGACCGTGTCGGACCTTATGTTCACGTCCGGCACGACCGGCCACCCCAAGGGTGTGCGCCTCACCCACGCCCAGTCGCTGCGGGCACACGGCTGGTACGCGAAGCTGATGGACTTCCGCGCGGGCGACCGGTATCTCATCATCCCGCCGTTCTTCCACACGTTCGGCTACAAGGCCGGCTGGATGGCGTGCATCGTGCACGGCGTGACGATCCTCCCGCAGGCCGTGTTCGACGTGGAGGACGTCATGCGCACGATCGAGACCGAGCGCGTCTCGATCCTGCTCGGCCCGCCGACGGTCTTCCAGGCGATTCTCGACGCCCCGCGAGGTCACGACTTTTCGTCCCTGCGGGTGGTGATGGCTTCGGCGGCGCTCACGCCGCCGGAACTGCTGCGCCGCGTGCGCGACGAGCTCAAGCCCGATGTGATCGCCAACGGGTACGGGCTGACCGAGGCCACCTCCCTGGTCACCGCGGCGGCGCCGGCGATCGACGATTTCGAGCACATCGTCACCACGGTGGGCAGGCCCGCCTGGGACGTGGAAGTGCGGCTGGTGGACGATCACGGTCACGACGTTCCGGCCGGAACGCCGGGGGAACTGCTGGTCCGCGGCTACGGCGTCATGGCCGGCTACTGGGAGGACCCGAAGAAAACCGCGGAGGTCATCGACGCCGGCGGCTGGCTGCACACCGGCGACATCGCGACGAGGGACGACGACGGCTACGTGACCATCACCGACCGCAAGAAGGACATGGTCCTGGTGGGCGGCTTCAACGTGTATCCGGCCGAGGTGGAACGGATCCTGGGGAAGCATCCGGACGTGGCGGCCATCGCCGTGGTCGGGGCGGCCGACACCCGGCTGGGCGAAGTGCCAGTCGCCTTCGTCGTGCCGGTTCCGGGCACGGGCCTGACCGAGCAGGAGTTCCTCTCGTGGGCCGCGGAACGGATCGCGAACTTCAAGCTGCCGCGCCGCGCCTTCCTGGTGGACGAGCTGCCCCGCAACGCCAGCATGAAAGTCATCAAGGGCGAGCTGCGAGCCCGCCTCCCGACTCTGATGACGTGACCGGGTTGGCCTAGCCGGCGTCGCCAGCGGCCATGATCGCGGTGACGATGGCCGACGGGCTCATCGGCTGGCTGGCGAGATGGACCCGAGGGGGCCAACCCCTCCCCGCGTCCGACTGAGAGCGCAGCACACATTCGGATCGGACTGCGGCTCCCAGCGTGTGACCGGGCGGACAAGGTCGCCGTATGCGTCGGCGAAGGCCCGCGTCATGACGACCCGCTTGGGTTTCCGAAAGCCTCGATCATGCGCTCTGGATTGTGGTACTCCCGCCATAGCGCCACCTTCCCGGCACGGATCGTGAATATGCCGGCGTAGCGGTTCCGATACGGCCGTCCGGTGGGCGCCGCGACGCCGGAACTGGCGTACTCCACCACGATGACGCCGGGATCCTGTCCCAGGTATGTCGCGAGAACCTCGAAGTCGAGACGGCTGAACATGGTTGCGACGCCGGTCTCAAACATGGCCTGGATCGCCGTGGCGCCCCTTACAGTGAACGCTGTGCCCGCCGGCGCGTACGCGACATCGAACACAGCGTCGTCGTCCAGAAGTTCCTCCAGAGCCCCGAACTCCCGGGCGCTGAGACGGGCGAAGAGTTGCTCGATGATTTTCCTGCGGTCTGGCAACGGTCACATCCCCTCGCTCAGCAACCTTCCGGCTCGCAACGGAAGCGTTAAATCATATAGCTACTACTACTATTTTAACCAATTCAATGAGAATTAAGGAGTAGTTCGCTATGGACCACCGCGGTTCTGGCGGATCCGGCCCCCACTCCGCGCGCGTGCTACCGGTAATCACGGAAGAACCGGCGCACCTCGCCGACGTAGACATCAGGCACCTGCATGGCGGCGAAGTGGCCGCCGCGGGGCATGGTCTGCCAGGACACGATGTTGAACCGGTCTCGCGCGAAAGCGCGCGGCATCTTGAAGTGCTCCCCGGGGAACTCCGCGTACCCGCATGGCACGTCGGTGACTGGGAAGGGCTGCGCCCGGCCCGGGCCGGTGTTCTCGAAATAGAACCGCGCGGAGGAGTTCGCGGTCTTCGTGAACCAGTAAATCGAGATGTTGGTCAGGAGCTGATCCCTGCTGAACGCGGACTCGACATCGCCCCCGCAGTCGGTCCAGGCCCGGAACTTCTCCACGATCCACGCCGCCTGCGCCGCCGGCGAATCGGTGAGGCCGTACGTGACCGTCTGGGGACGGGTCTCCTGGATCCGCCAGTAGCCGGCGTCCTCGGCGAGGAAGCCGAACGTCCGCTGCGCGGTCGCGAGATCCTCGCCTTCGAGGCCTGCGAAGGGGGCCGCGGGGTCGGCCGGGCCAACCGGAAGCAAGTTGAGGTGGAAAGCGGGCACCGATCCGGGATCACGTTCAGCGAGCAGCGCCGCGAGCAGCGCGCCGATGTCGCCGCCCTGTGCCACGTAGCGCTCGTATCCGAGATCGGCCATCAGCTGTCCGAGCGCCGCGGCCATGACCCGTCCGGTCACGCCCCGGCGGCCGGTTGGCCCCGAGAAACCGAAGCCGGGCAGGGAGGGGACGACCAGGTCGAAGGCGTCGGCCGGATCGCCGCCATACGACCGGGGATCGGTCAGCGGACCGATCACGTCGAGGAACTCGCTCACCGAACCGGGCCAGCCGTGCATCACGATCATCGGCAGCGCGTCCGGCTCGGGCGAGCGCACGTGAATGAAGTGCAGGCGCATGCCGTCGATGGTCGTGATGGCCTGCGGCCAGGCATTGAGGCGCTTCTCGGCCGCCCGCCAGTCATAATCGCTGGCCCACCAGTCGCATAGCTCACGCAGATAGGTCACCGGCGTGCCGTAGTCCCACCCGGTGCCCGCAAGCTCGTCGCTCCATCGCGTGCGCGCCAGCCGCGTCCTGAGGTCGTCCAGCTCTTTATCAGGGACGGCTGCGGTAAACGATTCCATCGCCGGTCACACCCCGATCGCCGCGTAGGTGTCGTGGTCGAGCATGGCCATGCCGAATCTGGCGAACGTCGCGGCGTTGACGTCCGGCGGCTGCCAGATGTCGGGGTTGCACAGCCAGCATATGTAGCCGTACACGGTCGCCCGCCGGTAGGATTCCCACGCCTCGCCGGCGCCGGGCACCGGGACGCCGTAGGAGGCTAGCTGCTTCAGGTAGCCGCCGAGCAGGTCGCGCTCGTGCGCCCGGCGGTCGGGAAGGTCGAGCGCGGAGACAATGAAGTAGTTGACGTCGTGGTACCAGTTCCCGATCGCGATTACCTGCCAGTCGACGAAGCCCACGGTTCCGTCGCGTTCGGTGTACGCGTTCCCGATGTGCGGATCGCCGTGCACGAGGCACTTCGCCTCGCGCTGGACGGCGGCCCGGTAGGTCCTGACCGCCGTGCGCAGGCGCTCCGGATCGTGCAGCGCGACCGGCGCGGCGAACGCCCGGGGCGCGGCGAACAGCTGGGGAAGCTCCGCGAACCAGGTGTCCCAGATCAGGTCCGATGACCTGGCCATGAGGAGCGACGGGGCACCGGCTCCTGGCTGATAGCGTCCCCAGGTCTCGCCGTGCAGCCGGGCGAGCGTGTCGAGCCCGGCCGCTACCTGCCCTGGCGTCATCGGTCGCGTTGCCCGCGCGAACGTCACGTCACGGGCGCGGAGGTCCTCGAGCGCGACGATACCCTGCGTTGGCTCATCCTGCGCGAGGGCGAAGTAGCTTCGCGGGTGGTGCAGCCCGTACGCCGGGGCGATGTCGGTGAAGAACAGCACCTCCGCGTGGTACACGCCGAGATTGCCGGTGAACTCACGGTAGTCACCGAAGCCGCCCTTGATCCACATGCGCTCAGGCAGGCCGTCGGCGTCGCCGTCGTATCGCAGGGCCACGAGCACCTTCGTCGCGGTGCCCTCGATCACCTCGAGCCGGTCGGCGGCCATGACCGTCACCCTGGGATAGCGCGTGCGCAGCGCGGCGGAAAGCCACGCCGCGGTGACGCCGTCCGTGGTCAGCGGCAGCGGGCGGGCGTCCGCCTGGTCAGCCGAGCCACTCACGCAAGACCTCCTCGTGGTGATGGTCCCTTGCGTCGTCGCTGGCCATGATCGCGGTGACGATGGCCGACGGGCTCATCGGCTGGCTGGCGAGGTGGACGCCGAGCGGGGCGAGAGCGTCGTTGATCGCGTTGGCGAGCGCAGCGGGAGAGGCGATCGCGCCGCCTTCGCCCATGCCCTTGGCGCCGCCGGGCAGCCGCGACGCCGTCTCGACGTGCCCGTACTCGATCACCGGGGCCTCGGCGGCCGTGGGGAGCAGGTAGTCGAGGAACGTGCTAGTCAGCGGGTTACCGTCGGCGTCGTAGACCATGTGCTCGTACAGCACGCCGCCGATGCCCTGCACCACGCCCCCGGCGATCTGCCCCTCGACCACCATGGGGTTGATCATGACGCCGCAGTCCTCGCTGACCACGTACCGCAAGATGCTGACGTGACCCGTTACCGAGTCGACCTCCACGGTCGCCGCGTGGCAGGCATTGGAGAACGTGAACGGCGGCGCCTTGAACCGCTCGGTCACCTCCAGCGTGGTGGGCGCCCCGTCCGGCAGGGTCGCGTGCTCGAAGTAGGCGAGCGCCGCGAGCTTGGCGAACGGGATGGCCGAAGCCGGATCGCCGCGGACGGCGACCGCCGAGTCGGCCACCTCGAGGTCACCAGGGGCCACCTCGAGCACGGCGGCGGCGAGGGCGACGATCCGCTCCCGCAGGCCGAGGGCCGCGCCGCGGGCGGCCCCCGCCGACACGACGGCGCTGCGGCTGCCGCCGGTGCCCGCCCCGTAGGGTACGAAGGCCGTGTCGCCCTGCATGAAGGTGACGTCGGCGATGTCGCAGCCCAGGTTCTCGGCCACCACCTGGGCCATCGTCGTCTCCAGGCTCTGCCCGTGGCTGGCCGTGCCCATGATCAGCGCGACCCGCCCGTCGGGCTCGAGGCGTACCGTCGCGCCCTCGGTGCCGAGCGGGCCGAACGACTGTGACGGCTCGATGTAGAGCGCGAGCCCGATACCGAGCAGCCGGCCCTGCTCGCGCGCCGCCTCCTGTTCCTTGCGGAACGCGTCGTAGCCGATCAGCGCGGCCGCCTGCTCCAGCGTCTCAGCGGGGCTGACGGTGTCGTAGACCATGCCGGTGGCGGTGGTGAACGGCAGCTCCGCCGGGCTGATCACGTTCCGCCTGCGCAGCTCGAGCGGGTCGATGCCGAGGCGCCGGGCGACCACGTCGACCATCTGCTCGCGGGCGACCGTCTCCATCATCCACGGACCGCGGTACGCGCACCGGCCGCAGGTCGTGGTGTAGACGGCCTTGGCGTCGTAGGACATCGCCGGGATCCGGTAGGGACCGGGGAAGATCAGGCATCCGGCCCCGGCGGTGCTGCCGTTGCCAGGGAACGGGTAGGCGCCGACGTTCTCCACTTGCTCGGCCCGCACCCCGGTGAAGTGGCCGGCGTCGTCGGTGGCCACCGACACGGTCATCTGCTCCTCGCGGGCATGCCCGCCGCTGAGCAGGTTCTCGTTGCGGTCCTCGATCCACTTCACCGGCTGGCCGAGGCGGCGCGCGGCGAGGACGACCGCGATGTCCTCCCGCATCGGGAACATCTTCTGCCCGAACCCGCCCCCCACGTCACCCATGATTACCCGGATGCGCGCCTCGGGCAGGCCAAGGATCCGTGCGCAGATCGCCCGGAACTCGTGCGGTCCCTGCGTGGCGGCCCACACGGTGAGCTGCTCACTGGCCGGGTCCCACTGGGCGACAAGTCCGCGGGTTTCCATCGGCACGCACACGTAGCGATGCTGGTAGAAGGTCTCGGTGACGACGTGCGCGGCGTCGCCGAAGGCGGCATCGAGGGCCGGGGACGCCGCGGCGGGAATCGCGCCCGCGAGGTTGCTGCCGAGTTCGGGATGGACCAGGCTCGCGGCGCCGTCCAGCGCCGCGCCGGTGTCGAGCACGGGCTCCAGCGGTTCGATGTCCGCCGCGACGAGCTCGGCCGCGTCCTCCGCGATGTACCGGTTCTCCGCGACGACCAGCGCGATCGGGTCGCCTACGTAGCGGACGTCGGTGTCCGCCAGCGGGCGGAACGGAGCCGCCGGAGCCTGCGGGCCCATCATCGTCTGCCACATCGGCCGCAGCCCCGGGTTCAGGTCCGCGGCGGTGAGCACGGCGACGACTCCCGGCAGCGCCCTGGCCGCCTCGGCGTCGACGCCGCGGAGCTCACCGTGCGCCACGGTGCTGCGGACGAACGCCGCGTGCAGCACGCCGGGCACCACGATGTCATCGACATACCGCCCGCGCCCGGTGAGCAGCCGCGGGTCCTCCCGGCGGCGCACCGACTGGCCGATGTACCGCCCGGCGGCCATGACCGGGCTGGACGCGCCGGCGGCCTCTGTACCGCTCATGAGGCCCCCTCGGCTAGCTCTCGCGCGGCCCGGCGGGCCGCGGCGATGATGCCCTGATACCCGGTGCACCGGCACAAGTTCCCTGACAGCGCGTCGCGCAGTGCCGCGTCACTTGGCGCCGGATTGTCCCGCAGATAGGCGGTGACGGACACGACGAAGCCGGGGGTGCAGAACCCGCACTGCAGGCCGTGCTCTTCGCGGAAGGCCTGCTGGACGGGGGACAGGCCGCCGCCAGGCGGCGTCAGTCCCTCGACGGTCACGACATCCGCACCGTCGGCCTGCACCGCGAACATCAGGCACGAGCGGACCGCCGCGCCGTCGACCAGGACGGTGCACGCGCCGCACACGCCGTGCTCGCAGCCGAGGTGCGTGCCGGTGAAGCCGAAATCCTCGCGCAGCGTGTCGGCGAGCGTCTTGCGCGACTCGACCGTCGCACGCCGGACGGTGCCGTTGACCGTCATCGATACCTGCGCGACGGACACGCCCTGCTCCGGCGCTTCCCGCGTCTCGGCCACGTGGTCAGCCATCTGCCGCCTCCTGTGTAGCACCTGTGCCGGCCTGGGCCTCCGCCACCGCGGCGGTAAGCGCCTGCGCCGCCATCGCCGCGCCCACGCGGCGGCGGTAGGCGGATGTCGCGTGCACATCATCCGGCGGATCGGTGTCCGCCACCGCGAGCAGCCCGGTCTCGGTCATGTCGAGGTCCCGGGGAGCGGCTCCGGTGATGGCCTGTTCTGCCTGGAAGGCGCGAACTGGCACGGCGCCGAGCCCGAGCAGCCCGATGGCCGCGCGCTCGATCCGGCCGCCCGCGTCCAGGGTGACGGCGCACAGCGCGCCCGCCAGGGCGAAGTCGCCGCTGCGCCGGGCGAACTCCCGGATCGCGAAGCCGCTGCGACCCGGCCACACTGGGAAGCGCAGGGAAGTGAGCACCTCGTCCGGCTCTAGGGTCGTCGTGTACGTCGACGCGAAGAACTCGGCCGCCGGGATCCGCCGGGTACGTTCCTGGGCGCCCCCGGCCGCTTCCATCTCGGCGTCCAGGGTCACGGCCACGACCGGGATCTCCGCGGCCGGGTCGGCATGCGCGCACGAGCCCCCGACGGTCCCGCGGTTGCGGATCTGGAAGTGCCCGATGAAGGGGATGGCCCGGGCCAGCAGCGGGACGGAGCCGGCGACCAGGGGATCGCGTCCGGCTGCCGCATGCGTGGTCATAGCACCGACCGCGATGCTGCCGCCGTCGTCGCGCACGTACCTCAGCGCGCCGACCTGCCCGAGATCCACGATGTGGCCGAAGCGCCCGAGCCGCAGCGCCATCACCGGCACCAGGCTCTGGCCGCCGGCGAGCACCTTGGCCTCGTCGCCGAAAGCGGCGAGCGTGCCGACCGCCACGGCGAGCGTTTCCGGGCGGTGGTAGGAGAACGGTGCCGACTTCATGCCGGCCGCGCGCAAGTGTTCCGCATGTCCGCTCCTCGTGTTACGGTGCCCGTGCAGTGCGCGTTGAACAGTAAATTAAGTTATATTAATGTACCTGCAGGGTCAATGGGGGCGGGCGGAAGGACGCGGGAATGGTCAGTGTGAACATCGCGGCGCTCTTGCTACGGCTCATCGTGGGCGGAACGATGATGGCGCACGGCTGGAACCACGCCTTCGGCGGCGGCAAGCTGCCAGGGACGGCGCGGTGGTTCGAGTCGATCGGCATCCGGCCGGGACGGGTGCACGCGCTGGCCGCCACCGTGACCGAACTCGGCGCGGGCGGGCTGCTCATTCTCGGCCTGCTGACCCCGCTCGCCGCGGCGGGCGTGGTCGGGACCATGCTGGTGGCGCTGGTTGCCAACCACGTCAAGAACGGCTTCTTTATCTTCCGGCCCGGCGAGGGCTACGAGTACGTGCTGATGATCACCGTGGTGTCGTGCGCGATCGGCGCCCTCGGCGCGGGCGACTGGTCGCTCGACCACGCGGCCGGGTTCAGCGTGACCGGCTGGTGGGGGCTGGCCATCGCGGCGCTGGCCGGCGCCGGCGGTGCCGCGCTGCTGCTGGCCACCTGCTGGCGCCCGCACCCCCGTACTTCCGGCACCGCCGAGGCGTCCCGGCCGTCCGCGGAATCCTCGACGCCTGCCTCGTGAGGCAGTAGATCAATCATCCGGAACGTACGGTGGCGGCTGTCGACGGCTCCACGCTTCTCCAGACTGGTCGACGCCGACCCGTTGTCGAATCAGCTAAAAAGGTTGTATGATTCGGTGGTGCCTGGCGGCGGCGCCGGGCGCGTCTGGAGGTGCGTGATGGCTGGTCTGGGGTTCGGGCTGTTTGACTGTGATACGCATTGTTATGAGTCGCGGGATGCGTTTACGCGGTATCTGCCGAAGGAGTGGCTGGGGCAGGCGATCGCGCCGGTGCGGATGCCGGACGGGACTGAGCGGATCATGGCCGCCGACCGGGTGGCGGTGTTCAATTCCGAGCAGGGGCTGGGCTTCGATATGGCGTATAAGCCGGGGTCGCTGAAGGAGATGCTGCGGCAGATGTCCTCAGGGAACCCGGATGAGACGTATCAGCCGGAGCCGATGCGCCCGGAGTACCTGGACCGGGCGGCGCGGGTCAAGGTGATGGACGCGCAGGGGGTGGAGCGGGCGGTTTTGTTCCCGTCGGCGATGGCGCTGTCGGTGGAGAACTACGTGAAGAACGTGCCCGCCGCGTATGCGAACATCCGGTCGTTCAACCGGTGGTTTGATGAGGAGTGGGGGTTTAACCGGGACGGGCGGATCCTGGCGCCGGCGTTGCTGTCGCTGGCCGACCGCGACTTGGCGGTGGCGGAGACGGAGCGGGTGCTGGCGGCGGGGGCGCGGATCGTGCTGCTGCCGACCGGCCCGGCGCACGGCCGGTCGCCGGGCGACCCGTATTTCGACCCGATCTGGGCGCGGCTGAACGAGGCCGGGGTGACGGTGGCGTTCCACATCATGGAGAACTGGTACAACGAGGCGATCGCGCCGGCCTGGGGGATGGATCCGTGGCCGGGGTCGTGGCACATGTCGGCGTGGCAGTGGAACAACCTGTACGGCGAGCGCCCCATCGAGGACACCCTGTCGGCGCTGGTCTTCGACAACCTGTTCGGCCGGTTCCCGGGCCTGAATGTGCTGGTGGCGGAGTTCGGGGCGTCCTGGGTGCCGCATTTCATCGGGCACATGGACAAGTCCCGGGGGATGGGGCGGAACGGGCCGTGGATCGGCGGGAAGCTGACCGAGCGGCCGTCGGCGATCTTCCGCCGGCACGTGCGGGTCGCGCCGTATCCCGAGGATGACATCCCGAAGATCGCCGCCGACTTGCCGGATGTGGACTGCCTGGTGATGGGGTCGGACTTCCCGCACGCCGAGGGGCTGGCCGAGCCGGCCGCCTTCGCCGCCCTGCTCGACGGCCTCACCGAGGCCCAGAAACGGCAGATCCTGCGCGACAACGCCGCCAGACTCCTGGCCACCAGCTAACCCGAGTCGGCCGCCACCGTGAAAGTCGACATCACCGCCGACGCCGACCCGCGCACCTTCGCGGCGCGGGCTCGCGAGGCGGAGGCAGACGGGTACGACGGGCTGTGGCTGGGCGAGACCGCGCACGACCCCCTGATCGGGTGCGCGGTCGTCGGCGAGGCCACCTCGCGCATCAGCGTCGGTACCGGCATCGCGGTCGCGTTCGCCCGGTCCCCGATGACGCTCGCCGTAACGGCGAACGACCTCCAGCTGACCACCGACGGCCGGTTCCTGCTCGGCCTGGGGTCTCAGGTCAAGGCGCACATCACCCGCCGCTTCTCGATGCCCTGGTCGCACCCGGCGCCGCGGATGCGCGAGTTCGTCCTGGCGATGCGCGCGATCTGGCGATCGTGGCAGCACGGCGAGCCGCTGGACTTCACTGGCGAGTTCTACTCGCACACGCTGATGACCCCGTTCTTCAACCCGGGTCCGAACCCGTACGGCCCGCCCCGCGTCTTTCTCGCCGGCGTCGGGGACGCGATGACGCGTGTCGCCGGCGAGGTCGCCGACGGGTTCCTGTGTCACGGGTTCACGACCGAGCGGTACCTGCGCGAGGTCACGTTGCCGGCGCTGGCCGAGGGACGCCGGGCGGCGGGCCTGTCCATGGCTGACTATGAGATCAGCGGCCTGCCCTTCGTCGTGACCGGAGCGTCCGACGAGGAGATGGAGCGGTCGGCGCTCGGGGTCAGGGAACAGATCGCCTTCTACGCCTCGACCCCGGCCTACCGGCCGGTGCTTGACGCGCACGGGTGGGGCGCGCTGCAGGAGGAGCTGACCCCGATGTCCAAGGCAGGTCGCTGGAGCGAGATGCGCGAGCTCATCGACGACGACATCCTCGACGCGTTCGCGATCGTCGCCCCTCCGAGCCAGGTGGCCGCGGCCATCAGCAAGAGGTACGGCGACCTCTTCACCCGCCTGCACCTGTACCTCAAGGCGCCACTGCGGAAAGACGTCGAGCTGTCGATCGCCGAAGAACTCCGGCGGCAGCCGTCGCGATGAGCGGTCCCCGGTTCGGCGGCCGCGTCGCCCTGGTTACCGGGGCGAGCCGCGGCATCGGCGCCGCCCTGGCCGCCGCTCTGGCCGCCGAGGGCGCCGCCGTCGCCTGTGCCGCACGCACCGAGCGGGTCTGGGACGAGCGGCTGCCCGGCACCATCCATGACACGGTCGACGCCATCCGGCGGAGCGGAGGGCGCGCGATCGCGGTGCGCTGCGACCTGACGGTCGACGACGACATCGTGGACCTGGCCGCGACGGTGGCGCGGGAACTCGGCTCGGCGGACATCTTGGTCAACAACGCCGCCCTGACCGTTCCCGGGCGCCCCCCAGCTCAGGCAGCACCGGCGCAGGCGGCAGTGCCGCCGGCCTCCGCGGCGCGTGCGCCGTCGCCTGCCGCTCTTCCTCACGCAGCCGGGGCGCCGGGTTTCCTGGACTTCCCGCTGAAGGGATACCGGCGGCACTTCGAGGTCGACGTGTTCGCCGCGTACCGCCTGATGCAGCTCGTGCTGCCAGGGATGATCGCCGCCGGGCGCGGGTCGATCCTCAACATCACCAGCGACGCGTCGCGGCGCCCGGGAGAGGGGCCATGGCCCGGCGCCGGCGACCCCACGCCGTTCGCTTACGGCGGGGCCAAGGCGGCCCTGGAGCATCTCACCCGGGCGGTCGCCTTCGAGATGCAGCCGCACGGCGTGAGCGTCAACGCGCTGATGCCGTCGCTTCCCGTGGCTACGCCGGGGCTCGAGGCGACGTCTCCCGGCATGGGCGGCCAGCTGCCGATGGCCGACTTCTGCGCGGCGGCGCTGCGGTTGCTGGCGGCACCGGCGGCTCAGCTCACCGGCCACGTCGCGTACAGCGAGGACGTGCTTCACCCGGAACTCGGCCTGCGCGGCTGGCTGGGGCCGAGCTGACCCGTCCGCCGCCCCGGACCGTACCGGCGGATACGCACCGTGCCGAACAGGCTCCGCTGCGCATGTAATCGCTATAGGATGAACCTATTACTCATAACAATTAGATAGATAATCTAGCTAACTATAGTTTTCGCGGCCGCAGGCGCTTATCGTCCTCTAAACAGCCGTGAACCTCGGCGACCGCGGGTCGACCCGGCGCCGTCGACAGTGAGCCGGTCAGTGCCGGCAGCCGCTAAGGGGGAACGAACCCAGTGATCAACAGGACACACCGGACGGCTCGGCTGCGGACATCCGCGGCGTCGAAGCTGACGAGCCGGACCGCATTCACGCGCACGGCGCTGCTGGCCGGCGTCCTGGCCGCCGCGCTCGGCGTGGCCGCGTGCAGCAGCAGCAGTAGTTCTTCGTCATCCGGCGCGACCGCGAGCGGCACATCCGCCGCCGCCGCGCCGAAAGGCGCGCTGATCAAGATCGGCGTGATCGGCTCGCTGACCGGCCCGCAGGCCTCCTCCAGCGACCAGGGGGCGACGGTCGCCCCGGCCTGGGCCGACTGGATCAACGCCAACGGCGGCATCAACGGGCACCCGGTCCAGGTCATCGTCATGGACGACAAGGGTGATCCGGCGACCGCCCAGGCGGCCGGACAGCAGTTTATCTCCGACGGCGTGGCCGCGATTATCGTCTCTTCCGACAACCTGGTCTCCGCCTTCGACAGCGCGGCGATCGCCAAGGGCATCCCGCTGATCGGCGGAGCGTCCGACTCGTCAGACTGGTACACCAAGCCGGGTATGTTCGTGACGATGACCGGCATCGTCCCCGGCCTTGGCGCCCAGGTCGCGGTCGCCGTCCAGTACGGTCACGCGAAGAAGTTCGCCAACCTGTACTGCGCCGAGGTCGCCGCCTGCGCGCAGGCGAACCCCATCCTGCAGGGGGCGGCCAAAGCGGCCGGGGTCAGCTACACCCAGCTTGCCATCAGCTCGACAGCCCCCAGCTACACCGCGCAGTGCCTGCAGCTGAAGCAGGAGGGTGTCGACTACGCCCAGCTGAACTTCGCCACCGCGGCGGCCGTCCGGTTCATCCAGAACTGCCAGGCCCAGGGCTACAACCCCATCTGGGGATCGTCGGAGCAGGCCATCGGCACCCCGTTCACCGCGATCCCGAACTTCACCGCCTACGGCCCGGCGTACGCCTTCCCCTCGGTCGCGACCGGAGCCCCGGTCGAACAGTTCACGTCCGTGATGCAGAAGTACGCGACCGGCAGCAACTGGAAGGAGGGGACGGCCTCGTTCACCTGGCAGGGGCTGCAAGCCTTTGCTCAAGCCGTCAAGAACGCCAATGTAGCCGCCTCCACCGCCGTCACCTCCGCCGACGTGATGACTGGCCTGTATGACTTCAAGGGTGAGAACCTTGACGGCTTGCTGGCCAACAACGTCACCTATACGAAGGGCAAGGCGTTCGGCTTCACCGCCAACGCGTGCTACTTCGTCGTCGGGATGAAGGGCGGCCAGACCACCGCGCCCGCGGAACTGACCCCGCAGTGCCCCGCCAAGGCATGACTCCTTGGCAAGTCGCTGGCACCGGGATCTTGACTCCCGGCGCTAAAATAGGCACAATCATCTAACTGATAAACTTTCGGTGGGGCCGGAACCGTCGGCTTCGGCCCCACCGGGAGCCCCGGAGGTCGCAACGTGCAGGAGTTCTTGCCCTTCATCATCGCGGGGATAGCGGCCGGGTCCATCTACGGCCTGGCCGCTACGGGCTTGGTCCTCACCTATAAGACCTCGGGGATCTTCAACTTCGGCCAGGGGGCGCTGGCCACCGCCGCGGCGTACATCTTCTACGCCATGCACTACGCCAACAACATCAACTGGGTCGTATCCCTCTTCGTCTCGGTGGTCATCGCCGGGCCGCTGATGGGGCTCGGCATGGAACGGATCAGCCGCCGCCTCTCTCAGCAGAGCGTGGCGTGGAAGATCGTGGCGACGACCGGGCTGATCTTGATCGTGCAGGGACTCGGGACGATCAAGTACGGCAGCGACACGATCGACGTCCCGCAGTTCCTCCCCAGGGGCGCCGACTCTTTCGAGGTCGGCGGGGTCAACATCTCCTACGCCCAGCTGACCGTGACGGTGGTCGGCGTGGCCGCCGTCGCTGGCCTGTATGTACTCTTTCGCTGGACCCGCACGGGCACCGCGATGCGCGCCGTCGTTGACGATCCAGACCTGCTGGCGATGCAGGCCACGAGCCCGGTCCGGGTCCGGCGCACCGCCTGGATCATCGGCACCACGTTCGCCGCCTTGTCGGGCGTGCTGGTCCTTCCGTTCATCGGCCTGAACGCCGTCGCCCTTACCTACATCGTGGTGCAGGCGTTCGGCGCCGCCGCGCTCGGCGCTTTCAGCAGCATCCCGCTCACGTTCTTCGGCGCGATCGCCATCGAGATCGCCGCCAACATCTCACAGAAGTACGTCGTCAACGTGAGCTGGCTCAGCGGCCTGCCGGACAGCCTGCCGTTCATCGTCTTGTTCGTCGCGCTCTTCCTGCTATCCCGCCGTCGGCTGACCTCCGGGTCGGGCGTCGAGACGCGCCCGCCGCTGCAATGGCATGGTCCGGTCCGGGTCCGGGTCGTCACCGGGGTCGTCCTGGTCGGGCTGCTGGCCGTGGTGCCCTGGGTCGTGGGGGCGGAAAAGATCGGCTTCTGGACGATCGGCCTCACCCAGATGATCCTGCTGCTGTCCCTCGGTCTGCTGGTGAAGACGTCGGGGCAGGTCTCACTGTGCCAGGCCACCTTCGGCGCGATCGGCGCGGTGGCCTTCGCGCAGCTGACAGCGGTGGGTATCCCGTGGTTCGCCGCCCTGCTCTTCGCCGGCCTGATCGTCGTCCCGGTCGGCGCTTTCCTTGCCATTCCGGCCATTCGGTTGCCAGGGCTGTTCCTCGCCTTGGCGACCTTCGGCTTTGGCATCTTCGTGCAGCAGATGCTGTACTCCACGAGCTGGATGTTCACCACCTTGGCTAGCGGCCGGGCGGTGCCGCGGCCCTCCATCGGATCGACCGACACCGGCTACTACTACGTGGTCCTGGTGGTCTTGGTGGTCACCGCGCTGATTATGGTCGCTATCCACGAACTGCGCCTTGGCCGGCTGCTGCGCGGGCTGTCGGATTCCCCGCTCGCCGTCGCCACCATGGGCCTGAGCACGAACACCACCCGCGTGATCGTGTTCTGCATCTCTGCGTTCTTCGCGGCCATCTCTGGCGTGCTGTACGCGGCGTCGATTCACTTCGCAGTGTCCTCGGACATCCACTTCGACCCGTTCTACTCGCTCACCCTGCTCGCGGTCCTGGCGCTGGCACCCTTCGCCGAGCCGTGGTACGCGATCTTCGGGCTGATAGCGGCGGTGATCCCCGGGTATCTGACGAGCACCAACGTGACCTGGTGGCTCAATGTGATCTTCGGCGTGTCGGCGGTCGCCGTCGCGCTCCAGGGCGGCCCCGCGGGGATGCCGGTCCGCCTCAGGCAGTTCTTCGAGCGCTTCGGGCACCCGCACGCCGCCGCAGCCGTCGCTGCCGCCGACGTGCCGCGGCAACGCACGCCAGAAGGCGATGGCCTGCAGGTGAGGGATCTTCGCGTCGCGTTCGGCGGTCTTGTCGCCGTCGACGGGCTGAGCTTCTCTGTCCCGCTCGGGCGCATCACCGGCCTGATCGGGCCGAACGGAGCCGGCAAGACGACCACGTTCGACGCCTGCAGCGGCCTCAACCGCAGGGTTGGCGGCCAGATCTCGCTGCGCGGCAAGGAGATGACGAGGATGGCGGCCCCGGCGCGAGGACGGCTTGGGCTGGGCCGCACCTTCCAGCGGATGGCCTTGTGCGACCGCCTCACCGTCGCGGAGAACGTCGCTCTCGGGCGCGAGTCCGGGCTAGGCGGCGCCAGCGTCCTCGGCCAGCTCGCGGCGACCCGATCGCAGCGGGCGGACACGCGGGCCGCCGCCTGGTCGGCCATGGAGCTGTGCGGGATAACCGACCTGGCCGGCACCCAGGCCGGCGCGCTGTCCACTGGCCAGCGGCGGCTGGTCGAGCTGGCCCGGTGCCTGGCCGGCCAGTTCGACGTCCTGATCCTCGACGAGCCCTCGTCGGGCCTTGACCACGCGGAGACCGAGGCGCTGGCCCGCATCCTGCGCAGGACCGTCGAGGAGCGGGGCTGCGGCATCCTGCTCGTCGAGCACGACATGTCCCTGGTTATGGACGTCTGTGAGTACATCTACGTACTCGATTTCGGCAAGCTCCTGTTCGAGGGCGACCCGCCCGGAGTGGCGGCCAGCCCCGAGGTGCAGGCCGCGTACCTCGGGTACGCCCTCGCCGAGGCGGTACCAGAAGCCACGGCCGCCGCCCCAGACGCCGCGACCGAAGCGAAGAAGGCGTGATGACCAGCAGCGTGCAGCAGCCAGCCAGCAGCAACGGGTCTGTTAACGTCGCCCAGTCGCCTGCCTTGGAGCTCCGGGAGGTCACCGGCGGATACGGGCAGACCACCGTGCTGCGTGACGTCTCGATCATGGTTCCGGCGTCCGGTGTCACCGCCCTGCTCGGCCCCAATGGCGCGGGGAAGACCACACTGCTCAAGACGGTGTCGGGATTCCTGCGGCCGAGTTCAGGCGCGATCCGGCTGTTCGGCGACGACATGACCGGCGTCGCCCCCTACCGTCGCTTCGAGGCGGGGCTGTGCCATGTTCCCGAGGGCCGCGGCGTGTTCCGGTCCCTCACCGTGCGGGAGAACCTGATCATGCAGTCCCGCAAGGGCGAGGAAGCCGAGGCGATCAGCCAGGCGTGCGAGGTGTTCCCGGCCCTCGGCCGTCGGATCGGCAACGTCGCCGGGACGCTGAGCGGCGGCGAGCAGCAGATGCTCGCGATGGCCACCGCGTACATCCGCAGCCCGCGGCTGATCATGGTCGACGAAGCGTCACTCGGCCTCGCCCCGCTAGTCGTCGACCAGATCTTCAAGTTCATGGAAAAGGTAGCGCACGAGGGCAAGGCGCTGCTGATCGTCGACCAGTTCGCCACCAGGGCGCTGGCGCTCGCCGACACCGCGTACGTCCTCAGCCGGGGCTCGGTGACCTACTCAGGGTCGGCGAAGGAACTGGGCCAGGCGGAGCTGCTCAGCCAGTACATGGGAACCTGAGGCGCTTTGCGGATCGGGCTGCGGCTTCCCGCCTGTGACCGGGCGGACCGGGTCGCCGCGGCGGCCGCTCACGCGGAAGCGGCCGGTTTCGACAGCGTGTGGATCCCGGATTCGCAGCTCCTGTGGCGAGACACGTTCGTCGCGCTAGCCCTCGCGGCGGCGTCGACGAAGCGGATAACGCTCGCCCCGGGCGTCACGAACCTCGTGACGCGGCATGTGACGGTCGTGGCCTCCGCGGTCAGGACCATCCAGGAGCTCGCACCGGGCCGGTTCACGCTGGCGCTCGGCGCCGGGCGCAGCGCCGCGGACATGGCCGGGGCGGCGCACACGCCGACCCGCGAGCTCGGCGAATCGCTGCGCGCGCTGCGCGCGCTCCTGTCCGGACAGCTCTGGTCCTTCGCCGGGGCATCACAGCGGCTGACCGGGGCGGCGGGCGCCTGCCCGGTCTACCTGGGGGCGGGCGGCCCGCGCAACGTCCGGCTGGCCTGCGCCGAGGCCGACGGGATCATCCTGGCCGGCACGCTGAACGCCGCGGACGTGACCAGGACCGCGGCCGCGATCCGGGCGCTCGTCGCCGAATCGGGCCGGCCGAGCCGGCCGTTCGATGTCGTCCTGTGGCTGCGGGCCCACGTCGACGCTGGCCCGCCACCGGACCCGCGACAGTGGAAACCCGCCGTCGCGATCGCCTTGCGGAACGCTCCCGAGGACATCGCCGAGAATCTGGGTGTTGACCAGCGGGCCCTGCGACAGGCCGCGGGCCTGCACAGCGACGGCACTCACGCCGCGGCCTGGGCCGAGGCGGTAGCCAGCTGCGACCCGCTGATCAGCGACGACGCGGCGGTGGCCTACGCCGAGCGGTACTGTCTCTACGGCACACAAGCGGACATCCGCCGCCGCATGGCGGAACTGGAGCGGGCGGGCGTCACCACCCTGATCACCACACCGCTGGCGGGCGACACGGCCGGCACCCTCCCTTACGGGTTCATCGACTCGTTCGCCGCGGCCGGGCTCACTTCGTGAAGACCGCGAAGCGAATGACCTGGCCCTCCTCGTCGAACGTCGCGTGGTCGATGGCGCCGAGCGTGAACTCTTCCGCGCCGGCGACACGTGCTTCCAGTTCGTAGACGCAGTCGCGCCCCTGCTCCACATAGCTGGACACCCGGATCACCGGCGTGATCTCGCTGAGGAACTTCTCGTAGAACTGCCCGATAGCCGCACGACCGTGCAGCACGCGGCCGCCGGGGCCAAGGAACACCGCTTCCGGGGCGAACAGCGCGGCCAGCTCGCCGTAGGCGCCGCTGTTGGTTATCCGCACGTAAGCGTCGGCGAAGGCGCGGGGAGTCACCGGGCTGACCTCCCGTGCGCGGCGGCGCCAAGCAACGCCATTGTCTCGCCGGCGATCTCCTTGGCGGCCGCCGCGACGGTAGCGTCGTCCCAGTCGCACAGCGAGGTCCTGGTGCGGCCGACGACGACGTAGGGATAGCCGGGCATGTCGGCGAGCCTCGTCATGGCGTCGACCGCCGGAAGCATGTCCTCGTGTACTAGCGCGACGCTGGGGATGCCCGCCCACTCTAGCTCCATCGCGTCGCGGATCGTCCGGGTGCTGCAGGAGCCGCACCCGCCGAAGCCGGCGATGACAACGTCGGTGTCCGCGAGCAGCCTGTCCCAGTCCTCGGGCAGCGGCGGCACGGACCGGTGGGGTTTGCGGACCAGGACCGCGCCCGCGACACCCGCGTCGTCCCTGAGCCGGGCGTAGACGGCGCCGAGCAGGTCCTCGGTGCGCCCCAGGCCGTTGGAGACTAGTCCCACCCGGGCGCCGGCCAGCGGCCGCCTCGCCGCCATGCGATGCGGGACCTGGCCGCGGTTGCGGACGCCGGTGGGGTCGAGGGTGATGAGCATGGAACTGCCTCCCTAGCTGGTCTGCGCTGGTCTGCGCTAGCTGGTCTGCGCTGGCTGCGTCTGCTCCTGCCGGGCTGGCACCGGGAGCGTTACCGCCAGGCCGACGTGCGGCGGCATGACGGCGGTGACCTGGTCGCCTGGACCCCCGGCGGCCACGAGCAGGATCCCTTCCGGCCGGCCGAGCCGAAGGCCCGCCCCGTCGGACTCCCGGGTGAGCGGGCTGATCTGGTCCCACAGCGCCCGCCGGATGTCGGCCTTGGACCACCCCGCGGCGGTGAAGAAGCGCTGGTGCTCCTGGCCGAGTACAACCGGCAGGTCGGCCACGCTCCCCAGCTGGTGCTCCCACAGCGAGCCGTCGAGGAAGAGCACCCGCGCCAGGTACCCGATGATCAGCTCGGGCACGTGGCTGCGCGGGTGGGCGATGATCGGGCCCATCGTGGAGGCCACGGTGACCGCGCTCTGATCGGACCGCAGCCCGCGCTCGACGTGCAGCGGGACCCAGGAGGTGCCCTCCTCGTCCTCGGCGAAACAGAACGAATAGCGGTTCGGCGTGGAGAACACGCCGCGGTCAAGCTCGTGCGGGATGGACCTGAGCACGTTGCGGACGACGAGCCGCAGCGCCCGGCCGATCGTCGCGTTCGCCCGGAAACCCGGTCCCATACACCCCTGCCCGCATTCCACGCCGATCTGCTCGCGCACCGGGCCATTGACGATGATCACCTGCGCGGCGCTGGCCAGCGTCGCCGTCACCGAGTGCGGGATCGCTTCATCGTGCAGCAGTGCGCGCACCGCGGTCAGCGCAACCGGGGCGTACTCCGGCAGGCAGCCGGCCATGACGGCGTTGATCGCCACGTCCTCGGCGGTGACGACGACGTCCCGGGTCGGCACGGCGCCGACGGCCTCGCGTGCGGGCACGCCGCCCGCGTCGATAAATGCCGCGATCCGCGCCGGCTCCGGGGGGATGACCGGCAGGCCGTCGGTCCACCCGCGCCGGTAATAGTCCTCGACCGCCGCGATGTAGTCGCGGTGTTCTAGCTGACTGGCCTGGAGTGTCTCGGCGGTCATCACCTGTCGCCTTCCGGCACGGTCGCCAACGCTTGACAATCGTTTAACTATTGCTACTATTTTACCTAATTTAATTTCTCCTTCGCAAGTATGTATTCGCAGCCAGCGGCGCGTAAAGGGGCGGCTTGGCATGAATGACCACGCCACCGGCCGGTCCGGTCCGCTGGCCGGCCTGCGGGTTATCGATTGTTCGTGGGGGACAGCGGGCCCGCGGGCGACGGGGATGCTGGCGGACTACGGCGCGGACGTGATCCGGGTGGAGCCGCCCGGCGGAGACCCGTACCGCGCGGAACTGGCGGTCGCGTATTCAGCGTTCAATCGCGGCAAGCGAAGCATCGTGCTCGACCTCCGCACCGACACCGATCGTGACGTCCTCCTCCGGCTGATCGGTTCGGCCGACGTCTTCGTGCAGAGCTGGCGGCCGGGCGTGGCGGAGCGGCTCGGGCTCGGGTATGACACGATCCGCCGGCTGTCCCCGCCGGTGGTCTACTGCTCGATCTCGGGGTTCGGCGCGGACGGGCCGCTGCGCGCGTTGCCGGGATACGAGCCCGTCGTGCATGCCGTCGTCGGGACCATGGGCGAGCAGGTCGGCCACCGGGACGGCCCGATCTTCGAGGGCCTGCCGTTCGCGTCCGCCGGGGCCGCCTATCTGGCCCTGATCGGCATCCTGGCCGCGCTGTACCGGCAGGCAGGCAACGGGACCGGCCACCACGTAGAGACCTCGCTCCTCGATGGGGCGCTGGCGTTTCTTTCGATGGTCTGGGGCGACGTGGAGGGTGCCGCGGCCCGCCTGACCACCGGCGCCAACCGCCTGGTCGCGAGGTCCTACCTGTGCGCCGGAGACGAGTACATCGGCGTCCACACCGGCGCGGTCGGGGCCTGGGGTCGCTTGATGAAGGCACTCGGCCTGGACGATCGCGTCTCGTCGAGCGAGAACGGCCTGGACATGGGAGTGCCGCTCACCCCGGCAGAGCGGGTCATCATGGACGGCGAGATTCACGACATCTTCGCTTCGCGGTCCCGGCGCGAATGGGAACAGCGGCTCACCGAAGCCGACGTCTGCGCCATTCCCCTGCTCCAGCCGGGTGAGGTGTTCGACGCGCCGCAGGCCGCGCACAACGGCATGGCGGTCGAGGTCGACGATCCCGTGCTCGGCGCCGTTCAGCAGGTCGCCGGCCCGCTTCGATTCTCGGCGGCCGGCCACCGTGGGCAGCCCACGCCGGCGCCGGCCAGCGGTCAGCACTCCGCGGAGATCCTGGCCGAGCTACGCGACCTGCCGCCGCGAACCGCCGCGACTAGCGCGGTCACAGCGGCCGCCGGCGAGAGCCGGCCGCTCCTAGACGGGCTCAAGGTCCTGGACATGGGCGCCTTCTACGCAGGCCCGTATTCCTCCAGGCTGCTGGCCGACCTCGGCGCCGATGTCGTCAAGCTCGAGCCGGTCGCCGGCGACCCGATGCGCGGGCTTGAGCGGGTCTACCGCTCGGCTAACGCGGGCAAGCGCTCGATCGCCGCGAACGTCAAGGATTCCGCCATGGGCGTGATGCTCCGCCGCCTGATCGAGTGGGCGGATGTCGTGCATCACAACATGCGCCCGGGTGCCGCCGAACGCCTCGGCGTCGGGTACGAGCAGGTCGCCAGCATCAACCCGGGCGCCGTCTACACCTACGCACCGGGGTGGGGAGCGACCGGCCCCTACGCCGGGCGGCAGAGCTTCGCCCCCCTGCTGTCCGGATACGTGGGAGCCGGCTTCGAGGTGGCCGGCCAGTTCAACGCGCCGCTGTGGCCGGTGGGCAACGAGGACCCGGGCAACGGACTGCTCGGCACCATCGGCATGCTGATGGCCCTGGTGTACCGGCAGCGCCACGGCGTCGGCCAGCTCGTCGAGAACCCCCAGCTCAACGCCAGCATGGCGCTGATGGCTCACGTCGTCCGCCAAGCCGACGGCACGGTGCTCGGCGCGGGCCGCCTCGACCCGCCGCAGACGGGGGTGAGCGCTCTCGAACGGCTATACGAGACGGCGGACGGGTGGCTCCTGCTCGCGGTCGTCAGGGAGCAGGAGGTCGACGCGCTGGGCAAGGCGCTCGGTATCGACATCAGGTCCGACCCGAGGTTCGCAATCCCGGCGGCACGACGCGACAACGACTACGAGCTCGCCCAGGTGATCTCGTCGGCCTTGGCGTCAGGGAGCACCGCCACGTGGCTCGTCACGCTGCAGAACGCGGGTGTCGCGGCGGTCGAGCCCGCCGGATACAACAACGTCAACTTCATGCGCGACCCCGCCAACGCGGCGACGGGCCGGGTCGCGGCCTGCGCGGGCCCGGATGGCCGCACCGTGCGCGAGCTGGCCCTCCTGCTGCGGGTCAGCGACACGCCCGCGGTCGAGCACCGCCTCGCCCCGGGCCGCGGGGAGCACACCGGCCAGCTGCTGACCTGGGCGGGGTACGACCCCGAAGAGATCGCCGAGCTGAGATCGCGCCATGTCGTCGGCTGAGGAGGAGCCCTAGTGACCGGTCCGCTGCCCGCCGTCGTCGTCGACCAGCCGAAGCCAGGAATCCGCCGACTGACCCTCAACCGCCCGGAGCGGCTCAATGCGATCAACGACGCCTTTGTCACGGACCTGCACGCCGCGCTTGACGGCGTGGAAGGAGACCCGTCCTGCCGGGTGGTCCTGCTGACCGGCGCGGGGAAAGGCTTTTGCGCGGGCTTCGACATGAAGGCGGGTGACTACAACGGCGACCCCGCCGAACGCGGGACGGCCGCGCTCATGGCCGGGCAGCGGCGGCTGGCCGGCCTCGCCCTCCGCCTGCACGAACTGCCCGTCGCCGTCATCGCCGCCGTCAACGGCGCGGCCGCCGGCGGGGGGTTCGCCCTCGCGCTGGCCGCCGATATCCGGGTGGCGTCGGAGTCGGCCGTGTTCGTCGCGGCCAACGTAAAGATCGGCGTGTCCGGCGGCGAGATGGGCATGACCTGGCGCCTGCCGCGCCTGATCGGCGAGAGCCGGGCGACCGAGCTGCTGCTGACGGGGCGGAAGATGGGCGCCGCGGAAGCGCTGGCGGCCGGGCTGGTGACCGCGGTGGTCCCGGCGGGCCAGCTGCCGGAGGCCGCGTCTGGCCTCGCCGAGCAGGTGATGGCGACCAGCCCGTTCAGCACCTGGATGACCAAGGAGCTCATCGACGCGAACGCGAGCGCGGGCTCGCTCAGGCACGCGATCCAGAACGAGAACCGCACCCAGGTGCTGTGCAACTACACGGGTGACATCGCCGAAGCGGTGACCGCGTTCAGGGAAGGCCGCCCCCCGGCCTTCCGGTGAGGCGAACCGCCTTACGGCCCGAGCAGCGCGGCTCTTATGTCTCGCTTGAGGATCTTCCCGAGCACGTTCTTCGGCAGCTCGTCCCAGAAACGGACCTCCTTCGGGCTCTTGTAGCCGGCCAGGCGGTCCCGGCAGGCGGCAATCACCGTCTGCTCGGTGAGGTCCTGGCCCGGCTTCCTGACCACCACGGCCGTCACCCGCTCTCCCCACAGTCCGTCGGACACCCCGACCACCGCGACCTCGGCCACGGCAGGCAGCTGCCCGATGATCCGCTCGACCTCGGTGGAGTAGACGTTCTGCCCACCGGAGATGATCATGTCCTTCTTGCGGTCGACCAGGTAGATGTAGCCTTCCTCGTCGCGCCGGGCCAGGTCTCCGGTGTGCAGCCAGCCGCCCGCGAAGGCCTCCCTGGTGGCCTCGTCGTTGCGCCAGTAGCCGCCCATCGTGTACCCGCTGCGAATGCACATCTCGCCGGTCTCGCCGACCGGTACCTCGGCCATCTGGTCGTCGAGTATCTGGACCGCGACCTGGGCCATCGGCCGGCCGCAGGAGGCGAGCAGGTGCTCGTCCCCCGCCAGGGCGCGACGGTGGTCCGCCGCGGTCAGGGACGTGACGGAGAACGTCGACTCGGTCTGGCCGAAGTTGGTGGAAAGACCGCCGAACCGTTCGGACAGCTCCACTGCGGTCGTTTTCGGCATTGGCATGCCGCCGTAGGAGACCGAGCGCACGCTGGACACGTCGTACCGGTCCACCGCGGGATGGTCAAGGACGAACCGGGCCATTGTCGGGTTGAGAGTCGCCCGGGTGATGCGGTGCCGTTCGATCAGCGAGAGGAACCCTTCGGCGCTGAACGTCTTGAGGAGCACCACTTCCGACGCCCGGACGTGGAAGTGGAGCACAGAGAATCCCGAGGCGTGGCACATGGGGTTGGACATCAGGAACCGGTCGAAGGGCAGCACGTCCTGCTCCAGCGCGTTCACGAGCATCGCGGTCTGGATCGCACCGTGGGTAATCATCGCGCCCTTGGGGAACCCGGTGGTGCCGCTGGTGTAAATGAGGACGGCGGTATCGGTCTCCGCGGGTGCGGACGGAGGCGGCACCGCTGGCCGGCCGGCGACAAGGTCGTCGTACCCGATGTGACCGGAATCGCCTGGGTCCCCGATGACGATGACGTGCTCAAGGCTCGGGACGTCGGCGAGGACCGGTTCGAGAGCGGCGAGGTAGGCCTGTTCCACCAGGATTACCCGGGCCTCGGCGTTCGCCAGTATCCAGGCCCACTCCTTGGGGTTGAGCCGGTAGTTGAGCAGCGTGAGCACCAGGCCGGCTGACGGCACCCCGTAGAGCGCTTCGACGTACTCGGGCACGTTTTGCGCCAGGATGCCCACCCGGTCTCCCGGCCCGCACAGGCCGGACATCGCACCGGCCAGGCGCCAGACCGCCTGCTCCAGCTCCGAGAACGTGATCCGGCGGTCGCCGGCGACGAGCGCGACCCGGTCCGGCCAGGTGAGCGAGTTGTAACGCAGGATGTCAGCGACCGGCATCGGGTACCTCCAGCCCTGGGGTGATCTCTAGAGCGATCCGCCTGGCGGCCCCGGTGAAGTCCCGGGTCTCACAGGGCACGATGATCAGGTGCCGGGCGCCGGCGTCGAGGAACGCCTGCAGGCGGGCGCGCACGTCGTCGGTGGTGCCGGCGACGGCCACGTGATCGATGATCGGCGCGAAGCGCGACCCGTCACCCTGCTGGCCAGCGCCGATGAAGGCCGCCGCCGTGCGGCGGGCCTCGTCCCTGTCGTCGTCGACGCGGACGTAGACGAAAGCCATCCACTGGAATGCCGTGAGGTCCCTGCCGCGGCCGGCGGCCATGGCCCGGATGGCCCGCACCGATTCCGCGTACCGGGACGGCGAGTACAAGAACGGCATCCAGCCGTCGCCGAGCAGCGCGGCCCGGCGCATGGCAGGCCGCTTCCGGCCGGCCACGATGATGGGAGGCCCGCCCGCCTGGACCGGCGGGGGAGCGATGCTCAGGCCCTGGAATGGCCAGAACGTCCCGGGATTGTCAACCGGGGCGCCGGTCCAGAGGGATCGCATGACCCCGATCGCCTCGTCCGTGCGCGGTCCCCGGTCGGCCGGATCGACCTGGCAGCCGCGGAACTCGGCGGGGTACTCGCCGCCCACCCCCACGCCGATCGCCACCCGGCCCCCGGTCAGCACGTCGAGTTCGGCGGCCTGCTTGGCGACGATTACCGGGTGGTACAGCGGCGCGAGCAGGACGGCGGTCCCCACGGTCGCCCGCTCGGACACCGCGGCCAGCGTGGCGAGCCCGGTCATCGCCTCGGGCACGTCCCGGCCGATCGAGAGATGACCGGGCGCCCACAGCGAATCGGCCCCGAGCGACTCGAGAACCGGAACGGCCGACCGCAGCTCCGGCAGCGACCTGGCCGTGCAGACGAAGCCCACCCGAGGCCGACCAGCCATGACCACCCGCTATCCGTCCCTGTTGACGGCGACACCTCGACGAAACAGTAAAATAAGTTCTATCATAATAGGGTGGTGACTATGGAAAACACAGGCCAGGACGTCAGCGACGAGGAGCTGTGCTCGCTCTTCCCCGGCGCCGTCGACCGGGACAGCGCCGCCCACTACCGAGGGCGGTTGCGGCAGCAGCTGCTGATCAACCGCTGCGCCGACTGCGGGACATGGCACGCGCCGCCGAAGCCGGTCTGCCCGTTCTGCCTGTCGGATCGCGTCGAAGCGCACCCGGTGTCCGGCGCGGGCACGATCTTCATGGCCGTCTTCCTGCATCAGGGCCCCCCGGCAGAGGGCGTCGATTACTCGACGCCCTATCCCGTCGTGACCGTCGACCTGGACGAGCAGCCCGGGCTGCGATTCTCCAGCACGGTCGTCGGATCGCCGAACGAGGAGATCCAGATCGGCCGGCGGGTCGAACTGGACTGGATCACGCGCGGCGGCGCGCCCATGCCGGTGTTCCGCCTCGCCGAGCGCGACAGCCAGGAGGGCGCCGCATGATCTCCGCGCGCAACCCCATGAAGGACCGGGTGGCGATCGCCGGCGCCGCCACGACCGGGTTCCAGCCGCGCAACACCGACCGTAGCCAGGCGAGCTACGTCGCCGAGGCCTGCAAGGCCGTGCTCAGCCAGTGCGGCCTGACGCCGCGGGACGTCGACGGCCTGTGCGGGTCGCTGCCCACCGCCCCGGCGGTACAGAACATGCTGGGGATCCCGGAGGTCACCTGGTTCGCCAATCCGATGATCCCGTTCGGCAACCACGTGGCCGCCGCGGTCAGCGCCGTGCACAGCGGGCTGTGCGACGTGGTGCTCGCCTATCACGGGGCCTACCGGATGGCCTGGAACACGGGCAGCGCGCTGAAGGACCCGTTCCGGCGCGGCGCCGCGTTCGGCAGCGGCGGAATTCCCCAGCCGGAGTCGGTCGCCGGGTCGGTCGGCTACACCGCCTGGGCCTCGCGCTACATCCACGAGTTCGGCGTGCCCCGCACCAGCCTGGGATACGTGGCGGTCAACGACAGGACCAATGCCATGGCCAACCCCGGCGCGGCCATGCGCGCCCCGCTGACCATGGACGACTACCTCGCGGCGCGGATGATCAGGGAACCGCTGTGCCTGTATGACATGGACATCGCGGTCGACGGCGGCGACGCGTTCATCATCACGACCGCCGAGCGAGCGGCCGACCTGCCGCTGCCACCGGTCCTGGTCAACGCCGTGGTCCTCGGCATGGCCGACAAGAACGACGAGGACCAGTCGCGGAGCCTGCGCCAGCACGGCCAGCAGGTGACGGTGGAAGCGCTCAAGGCCAGGAGCGACTTCTGGATCGACGACATCGACGTCCTGCTGGCCTACGACGGGTTCTCCGTCATCGCCCTCAACTGGCTGGAGAATCTCGGATTCTGCGAGCCGGGCGAGGCCGGGGCGTTCATCGAGGACAACTGGGTAGCCAACGACGACGGGACCGGCCGGCTCATGATCAAGGGCCGGGTGCCGCTCAACCCGCACGGCGGCTCGCTGTCCGAGGGCGGCACCCAGGGCAGCGGCCACCTGCGCGAGGCGGTGCACCAGCTGCAGGGCCTGGCGGGGGACCGCCAGGTGCCCGACGCGGAGCGAGCGCTCGTCGCGATCGGGGGCTTCTTCTTCAACGCCGAGGGCATCACGCTCCGGCGCGGCTGAACTAACCGCTTGGCGTATGTACCAGGTCCGCTCAGTAAGGAGGCTCCGGTGGCCGACATCCGCTATGACCTGTTCAGCGTGGACGATCACATCGTGGAACCCGCTGATGTCTGGTCCAGCCGGGTCCCCGTGAAGTTTCGGGAAACCGCGCCCCATGTGGTCGAGGAGGACGGCCGCGAGTACTGGTGCTACGAGGATCAGCGCACTCTGACGATGGGCCTCAACGGTGTGGCTGGTAAGCCGAGGGAGCAGTGGGGTTTGGAGCCGACCCGGTTCGCGGACATGATCCCCGGCTGTTACGATCCGCGCTTCCGCACCCGCGACCTGCTCGCCGCTGGCGTACGTTCGAGCGTGAATTTCCCTAGCCTGCCCGGCTTTGGCGGTCGTCTTTTCGCCCAGTTCAAGGACAGGGAACTTGCTCTCGCGTGCGTTCGAGCCTGGAACGACTACATCCTCGACGAGTGGTGCGCGGCCGGCCCTGAGGGTCTCTTCGTCCCGATGGTCATTACCCCGATCTGGGATCCGCCAGCCGCCGCGAAGGAGATCCAGCGCTGCGCCGCGAAGGGTGCGCGTGCGGTGTGCTTCGTCGAGAATGCCGTCCCGATCGGCCTCCCATCGTTCTGGAGCGACTTCTGGGACCCGATCTGGGCGACTTGCCAAGAGGCAGACCTGCCGATTTGCCTGCATGTTGGGTCGAGCGGAGCCAACCCGGCCATCTCGCCCGACACAAACTTCCTCGAGCCGATCGCGCTCGGCATGCTCGGCGCGATGATGGGCTCGATCACCTTCATGCTGGCCCCGCCGTGTCACAAGTTCCCGGGGTTGAAGCTGGTCTGGTCCGAGGGAGGTGTCGGGTGGATCCCGGCCGCGTTGGAGCGTGCGGACCGGCAGTTCAAGCGGCACAACTACTGGGCCAAGGTGTCCGACACGCTGCCGTCGGAGATCTTCGAACGGAACATGTGGGTCTGCATGATCGAGGAGCCGGTCGGTCTGCAGTTCCGCCAGCACGTTGGAGTCCACAAGATTCTCTGGGAGACCGACTACCCGCACTCGGACACCCCGTGGCCACGGGTGGTCGAAGGCGCTGATGAGGTCTTCGCCGGCGTGCCGGCCGACGAGGTGGCTGCGATCACTCACCTGAACGCCGAGAAGCTGTTCAAGTGGCAGATGGCGGACAGATCGCTGCTGGACGAGCCGGACATCGCGGCCTGGCGCGCAACCCTCGCCGAGAACCCGTACGCCGCGATGGACCTGCCCGCGCCGCGGATGAAGGGCATTACGCACGCCAAGACCGCACTGCACGCGGGCGACCCCTGCCCGGAGATGCACATCGGGACAAACATGCTGGAGCGGTGTGGTTTGCCGCTCGGCGCGAACGGCCGTTGCCCGGCCGGGCATCAGTCCGTCCTGGCCGGTGCATAACCGATGGGGCTTCTCGATGGTGTGAAGGTCGTTGAACTGGGGCTGATTTTGCCGGGCGCGGCGCTGGGACACCTGCTCGCAGAGCAGGGTGCGGATGTCGTGAAGGTCGAGCGGCCAACGGCCGGGGATTACGTGCGCTACTTCCCGGAGCAGGTCGGTGATCACGGGGGGCAAAGCTTCTGGCACTTGGTGCTCAACAGGAACAAGAAGAGCATCATGCTCGACCTGCTTCGGCAAGAGGGCCAGGAGGTGCTTCACGACTTGGTGCGAGACGCGGATGTGTTCATCACGAACCTCATCGCGGACCAGCCGGCCCGGCTCGGTGCCTCGTACGACGCCCTTCGCGCGGTCAACCCCGGCTTGATCTACTGTCAGATCACGGGGTTCGGGGCGACCGGCCCGTACGCCGCCCTGCCGTCGCACGGGCTCGCGATGAGCTCCATCAGTGGTCAGATCGCGCTGGAAGAGCAGCCGGATGGCTGGCTCGAACAAGTGCGGGACACGGCGTTTGGCGGCGGTACCCAGAGCGCCGGCCAGCCGGTGCAGACTGGTCCGCTGTGGGCGGCCTATGGCATCGCAAGTGCCCTGTGGCAGCGCAGCCGGACCGGCGAGGGCGCGTATCTCGACGTGTCGAACTCCGACGCGACGCTTGCGACGGCATGGATCGGCATACCGGACGCGCTCAACCCAGGGGCAATCCGGATCGAGGCGACTTCGCAGTCACTGCAGCTGCACAGCGCACGGCATGCTTTCTACGAGACTAAAGACGGCAAATACGTCTTCGTCGCGATGATCGAACCGAAGTTCTGGGCTAAGTTCTGCCGGGAACTCGGCCGCGAGGACTTGCTTGAGGGGATCGACTCCGACGTCGAAGCGTTCGACGCCTTCGACGCCGAGCGCAACGCAATGCATTTCCGTGCGCTGCAGGAGATCTTCCGCACCAGGACACGCCGGGACTGGACACAGTTTTTCGTCGAAAACGACCTGCCGAATGCGCCGGTGAACCGGATATCGGAGCTCGCGGACGACCCCCAGTTCGTCGCGCGCGACGTGTTCGTCAACGTCGAGAGGCCTGACGGGCAGGGCACGTTCCGTGTGGCGGCCGAGCCGGTACGAGTGGCCGGTGACATGCGCCGAGCACCACGGCCGGCGCCCGCTCCGGGCCAGCACACTAATGCGGTCCTGCACGACGTCGGTTACGACACGGCACGCATCGACGCACTTCGCGCCACCGGCGTCATCTCCTGAGGTAATCGATGGCACTCGCTAAATCTGTACCCGCTGCTACTGATTCAGGCCGGCCGCGAAGTTAGCAAGCCGGTGCCAGAGGTGCGCTCGGGTTCGGGCGAAGTTGTGCATGTGCGCCATTTCGCGAGTCACGCTGATCGTGATTTCGGTGCTTCTCCTGTAGGCCGTCGGCTCGGCCCACGGGTCAGGTACGGTGTCGCGCTCCCCGCAGCCGACGAAGACCGGAACGTCGATCGCGGCCGCCTCGGCCGCCACTGCACCGTCGGTCATCATGGTGATGGCGCACGGCGGAGTCGTGGCGCTTCCCCACGGCGTCCGCTCGTCGCCCCGGACGACGCCCGTGTACGGCCGGTAGGAGGCGAGGTCGGGCTCGACCAGGGCAGGATCCTCACCAGGGTAGTGAAAGCAGAATCTGTACTGCTCCTCGTCCGGCGCCACCACCCCGAGCACCTTGTCGGCGATCGGAACGAGGTCGGTTCCGCGCGGCGGCATGGGATAGGTGACCCGGGTGCCGTCGGGAGAAGGAAAGTTGGTGAATATCCCGCTCCACCCGAGAAAGGCGACGCCGTCGAAGGTGCGGTGGTTCGCCTGCTGCACCGTGAGCAGGCAACCGCCCATGGACTGGCCCATTCCCATCGCCGCTCGCACATCGATCGCCGGAATCCCCGGCTCGAACGTGCCGCTTCGCAGCTGATCGAGGATGGCGACAGCCGTAGCGTGGTTGGCCGCCGCCAACTGCTCGTAGGTCAACGACAACACGTCCGCGGGGTGCGTGCTGTCACCGGTCGCCAGGTGGTCACACGACACGAACACGTCTCCGGATTCAGTGTGGAACGCCGCCTGGCTGTATCCCGGCACAGCCTGCACGTCGAAGTAGCGCCGGCCGAAGCCTCCCCCCGGCCAACCGAAGAGGATGGTGGCCGGGCCGGTGATCGCGTCAGGTAGATGGACGGTAACCGCAGTCTGCAGCTCGCCATCGAGGTCGCTGCTGCCGGTCACGTCGACCCTTCTCTCGTAGGACCTCATCAGGCTCAACCTTTCTGGCCAGAAGCGTCCCGATTACCCCGGGTCCACAACGGCTCCAGCCTGAAGCGGTTGATCAGCCAGGAACCAGTGACTCTGGTCAATCCCCAGTACTGGTAGCCCCCGATGGTGTAGGTCGGATCGCCGGCCACCGTCAGGGCGACGTGCTCACCGTAGAAACTCACGACGCATTCAGCGTCGTCGCCGTCGACGGTCACCATGGGGTTGCCCAGCAGCAGCTGGGTGCCTTCGAAGCCGGTCTCGGTCAGCTTCACGTTCCAGACCATGTCTTCGGCTGTCAGCTCCCCCTGCGCTCCGCCCTCATGCCCCACGGTGGCCGTGTCTACGAAAGGCCGGTCGGCAAACACGCTCCTCATCGGCGTCCAGTCCCGATGATCCAATGCGTAGGCGAAGGTGTAGACCCTGTCCGTGATGGCGTGGAAGTCTTCGAAAGTGGGGCGAGCCATGTCTCTCCCGCTGAAGTTTGATACTGCGATTTCGCAGTACCTTGACCGGGATACTACGAGTTCGCAGTATCCTGGTCAAGAGATGACTGACTCCGACCCTCCCTACACCTTCCTGTTCCCGTTGTGGATCGCCTACCGGTCGCTCCAAGACCTCCTCGATCAGGTCCTGGCGCCGTCGGGCCTGTCCGCCGAAGACTTCGCCGTCTACAGCGCCCTGGCCCGAATCGGCGAGGCTCGTCCGAGCGCTGTCGCCGAATTCCTGAGACTCCCTCCCACGACCGTCACCGCGGTGATGGCCCGGCTGCGGCAACGAGGACATGTGGCCACGACACGCGATGCCAGTGACGGCCGAGCCAAGATCCTCCGCCTCACCCGGGATGGAGCGGCCGCTCACCAGCACGCCCTGTCCCTCTTCGAGCCGTTGCTCGCGACACTGGAGGCGCAGATCGGTTCCCGAACCGGGGCCCTCGGTTCCGGGTTGGCCGCCCTGCAGCAGGCGATCGACCGCACCGCCGAGAAGACCACCGGATGAGACCGCGACGGCAGTGCCGAGGTGACAGGCCCACAGGTCGCGATTAATCAGATTAATCTATATACTAGTTGGTCTCTGAGTCGGACCATCGTCGCGTTCTCTCGGCAGGGGAGCCATGGGCGGAATCTGCACCGGCCTGAACGTCGTCGAGATGGGCGCCGGCAGCATAGCGGCGTCGGTCACCGGCATGGTCCTGGCCGACGCCGGGGCCCGGGTCATCAAGCTCGAGCCGCCGGAGGGGGACCGGCTGCGCACGGCGATGCCAAGCGGTTTCCTTGTCTGGAACCGCGGCAAGGAGAGCCTTGTCGCGGACCTGCGGACCCCGGCGGGCAAGGACACGCTCCGCGAGCTGGCCAGGAACGCCGACGTGATCATCGAGGGGTTCTCGCCCGGCACCACCAGGGCCTGGGGCGTGCACGCCGACGCCCTCTGCGCGGCCAACCCCGGGCTGATCCACTGCGCCATTACCGGATTCGGCACCGCCGGGCCGTACGCCAGGCTCAAGGGCTATGACGCCCTGGTGTGCGCCAAAGCCGGGCTGTTCGCCCGGGGCGGGTACGGACACCGGGATGGCGCGATTTTCTTCCCGGTGCACTGGGGAAGCTTCGGCGCGGCCATGCAGTCGGCTGCCGGCATCGTCGCCGCCCTTCTCGTACGGGATCAGTGCGGCCTGGGTCAGCGGATCGATGCCACCATGCTTTCCGGGATCGAGCCTCTGGAGTACCTCGTGTCCGTCGTCTCGCAGCTCCTGGTCAAGCGCGGTGAGAAGCCGGCGATAGACGTCCGTTCGGGTGTCCCGGGCAGCCGTTACGGCGTCCTGGTCGCCACCAGTGACGGGCGGTTCATCCAGACGTCGACGATGATGCCGCATCAGGCCAGGACCCTGTCGGCGGCGGCGGGAATCGAGCACACCTTCGATGACCCGCGCTTCGCCGCGCAACCGATGTTCAAAAGCGCCGAGGACGCCCAGGCCTGGGAGGACCTGCTCGTGGAGGCGTTCAGGTCCCACGACCTGGCCTACTGGCTGCCCCGGCTCGAGGCAAGCCCGGATGTCGCGTTCGAGGTCGCGCGGACGAGCGAGGAAGGCCTCGATCATCCGCAGATCATCCATAACGGGGATGTCGTGACTGTCACCGACCCCAGGTACGGTCCCGTCCGGCAGGTCGGCCCTATCGCGCATTTCTCCGCCTCGCCGTGCCGCATCGAGAAGCCGGCCCCGGCCCTGGGTGTCAACCAGGGTGCCTTCGCCGAGCGAACGCCCGTGCCTGCGCCCGGCGGGACCCCGCTTCCTGCACACCCGCTGGCCGGGGTGACGATCGTGGAGTTCGGCTGCAACTACGCCACCCCGTACGGCCTGGCCATGGCCGCGGCGCTGGGCGCCCGGGTTATCAAGATCGAGGACCGGTCCGGTGACCCGCACCGGATGGCGTTCGGCCCGGAAGTGGCGACCCTGAAGACCACACAGGGCAAGGAGAGCGTCTCCATAGACCTGCGCGGCGCCGAGGGCCGGTCGGCCGCACGCCAGATCGTCAGGCAAGCCGACGTCTTCGTGACCGGGTTCCGGTCCGGGGTGGCGGACAAGCTGGGGCTCGGTTACGACGAGCTGGCGGAGATCAACCCCCGGCTGGTCTACGTCCACGCGGCCGGCTACGGCACCGACGGGCCGTACGCGAGGCGAGCCCTGTATGCCCAGGCGGCCCAGGCGGTCGCCGGCAGCTTCGGCCGCCAGGTCGGCCACTGGACGCGGCCCGAGTTCAACCTCGGCATGACCGTGCCGGAACTGCAAGCCGTCGTGGCCCCCCGCCTCAGCCAGATTGTGGACGGGGACTCGAACGGGGCGCTGGCGATCCTGGTGACCGTCGTTCTCGCCATCTTCCAGCAGCGCCGCACCCGGCGTGGCCAGTTCGTTCGTACCTCGATGATCAGCGGAAACGCCTGGTGCTACGCCGACGACTTCTGCACCTATGCCGGCAAGCCGCCGATCCCGGTCTGCGATGACGACTACTTCGGCCTCGGCGCACTGGAACGCGTCTACCCGGCCGCCCAGGGCTGGGTGTGCCTCGTGGTGCGCACCGAGAGGGAGTGGTGGGCTCTCACTGACGCGATCGGCCTTCCCGAGCTGGCCGACGATCCCCGGTTCGCCACCGCGGCGGCCCGCCAGTCCAACAACGACGAGCTGATCCGGGCACTCGGCGCGAGATTGGCGGAGCGGGCCTCGGACACGTGGGAGGAACTGCTGAGTCAGGCGGACGTGGGCTGCGTGGACGTCGGCTTCGCGGGCCATCCTGGTTTCATCGCCTTCGACCAGGGGCTTCGGGCAGCCGGATTTACCACAGAAATCGAGCATCCCCGGTTCGGGCCGATGGTCATCTGGGCGCCCCACCTGCGCTTCTCCAAAACGCCCAGCCGCCTGGGGCGCCCCTGCGAACGCGGCGAGCACAACCGCCCGGTGCTGGCCGGCGCCGGATACTCCGTCGCCGAGATCGACCGGCTCGAGGCTACTGGCGCTGTCGTTCCTCCCGGCGCGGTGCCCGAACCCCCCTAGACGGCCCAATCGCCTACTCAGCAAAAGGAGCAGACCATGACCACGACGGGGCGGAAGGAACAACGCCGAGGCCAGCGCATCGCCATGTCGGCGCAGGAGCTCGATGCGTTCTTTGGCGAGGAGCGGACCTGCCGGGTGGCCAGCGTCGGCGCCGACGGGCGGCCCCACAACGTGCCGCTGTGGTTCGTATGGGACGGCGCCGCGCTGTGGCTCAACTCGATCGTGAAGAGCCAGCGCTGGACCGACCTCAAACGCGATCCTCGTGTCAGCGTCGTCATCGACGCCGGCCACGACTTCAGCGAGCTCCGCGGTGCCGAGCTGCTGGGCACGGTCGAAATCGTCGGCGACGTTCCGCGCAGCACGACACCCGATCCCGCCCTCGAGGTTCCCGAGAGGCTTTTCGGCCAGAAGTACTCCAACGGCACCTTCCAGGCCGACGGGCGCCACGCCTGGCTGCGACTCGTCCCCGGGAAGATCGTCAGCTGGGACTTCAGGAAAATGGGCCGATGAGCGATCTGGTCGGCCTCGAGATTCGCGACCACATCGGGATCATCTCGATGCGCCGCGAGGCCAAGCGCAACGCCGTCGACCGCCAGCTGGCCGACGCCATCGACGACGCCCTCAACCGGCTCGAGGATGAGCCTGGCCTGTGGGTGGGCATCCTCACCGGCACCCGGATGGTCTTCAGCGCCGGCAGCGACCTCAGCGCTGGCGGCGACAACAAGACCGAGCGCGGCGGCGAGTACGGCATCATCCGCCGAAAGCGACGCAAGCCCCTCATCGCCGCCGTCGAGGGGTACGCCCTCGGCGGCGGCTTCGAGATCGTGCTTGCCTGCGACCTGGTCGTCGCCGCCGCCGATGCGACCTTCGGCCTTCCGGAGGTCGCCCGCGCGGTCCTGCCCACCAGCGGAGCGCTGTTCCGCGCCCCTCAGGGCCTCCCGCTGAACGTGGCCAGGGAGATGATCCTCACCGGTGAACGCATCAGCGCCGACCGGGCCGAGCGCCTCGGGCTCGTCAACCTGATAACCGACCCGGGCGGTGCGCTCGACGGCGCCCTCGCCCTCGCCGGCAAGATCGTCGCGAACGCGCCACTGTCCGTGCAGGCATGCGTCGAGGCCGTCCGCGCCATCGTCGGCGCCGATGACGCTCTCGGCTGGGAGGTGACCCAGGCGGCCATGACCAGCCTGTCCGGCACCGCCGACACCCAGGAGGGCGTCCGCGCCTTCCTGGAGAAGCGGCCGCCGGTGTGGAGCGGGCGCTGACCGCCCGCCCGGCTCAGCCGGGGAGCCCGATCAGCTCAGCGACGTTGGACCGCATGACCCGCCGGGTGCCGTCGTCGCCGAGGGCCGTCAGCTTCTGGGCGAAGTCAACCGGGTTGGCGATCCCTTCCGAGTGCGGCCAGTCGGAGCCGAACAGCACCCGGTCGACGCCGATCAGCTCGCTGAGCGGGACCGGGTCCTCTTCGAAGTACGGCGAGACCCAGATGTGCCGGCGGAACACCTCGCTCGGCCGGTCCTCGGCGTGCCCGCCGACGGGCGTGCCCCGCCGGCCGACCTTGGCCGCCTTGTCCATGCTCGCCAGCAGGCCGGGCACCCAGGCGGATCCGTTCTCGATGCTCAGCATCCGCAGCCGCGGGAACCGGCCGAACAGGTTGTTGAGGATCAGGTTGGCCAGCATGTCAGAGATCGGCCGGTCGCCGTAGCCCAGGTACCACTGGAACGGGCTCATGAACTGCAGCGGCGGCCGGGGCTGCTCGCCCCACTGAACCGACCACAGCTCGTTGTAGCCGGAGTCGCCGGAGTGAATCGCAACCGGCAGGCCGGCCTCGTTGAGCCGTGACCAGAAGGGATCGTAGGCCGGGTCCGCCGGCGAGCGGCCGTAGGCGGGGCCCGCCTTGACGTGGACCATGTTCGCCCCGACAGCCAGCACCCGGTCCAGCTCGGCCACGGCGTGCTCCGGGCTGAGCAGCGACAGCATCGGGGCGCCGAACACGCGCCCGTCGGCGCCGTATCCCCAGTCCTCCTCGATCCACTTGTTGAACGCGCGCAGGTTGGCGTAGCAGGCGTCCACGTCGTCGTGCAGCTCGTGCTCGACCGCCACGGCCACGGTCGGGAACATCAGCGTCGCCTCGAGGCCCTGCTCGTCCATCAGCTGGAGGCGCGGCGCCTTGTGCATCATCGCCGGGAAGTCGTGCGCGTTGATCACCTCGGTCTGCGCGAAGCCGTGCTCCATCTCGCCGGCGAACAACTCGTGCAGGCTGCCAGGCGCGCCCGTGTAGTCGCTCTGGATGACGCGCATGAAGCCGAGCTTCCGCTGGCCGAAGTACAGCCGGCCAAGCCCGCGCTCGTCCTTGACCACGTGCACGGAGCGGTCGGCGAACGCCGGCTCGAGGTGGCGGGTGAAGCAGTCGTAAGGCTCGTAGTAGTGGTTATCCGCGTCGATCAGCCGGTAGCCGAGCTTAGGCTGGTCAGGCATGGTCATCGCCCCTTTCGCCGCTTGCTGCCAGTCTAGGGATCCATGCTAGAATCGGTCAACTAATTATTCTTATTAGGAGCATGATGGAGCGCAAGATCTTCGAACCCGAGCACGACCTGTTCCGTGCGACGGCGCGCCGTTTCTTCGAGACGGAATGCGCGCCGCACGCGGCCGAATGGGAGCGCAACGGCATCACGGCCCGTGAGCCGTGGCTGCGCGCCGGCGAGCTGGGCCTGCTCGGCTGGGAGGCGCCGGAGAAGTTCGGCGGCCAGGACGTCAAGGACTTTCGCTACAACGCGATCATGACCGAGGAGCAGCAGGCCACCGGCACGGTCGGCATCGGGATCGGCCTGCAGAACGACATCATGGCCTCCTACCTCGTCGACCTCACCACCGACGAGCAGAAGACGCGCTGGCTTCCCGGCTACGTCAGCGGCGAGATCATCACCGCGATCGCGATGTCCGAGCCCGGCGCGGGGTCTGACCTGGCCGGAATCCGCACCACCGCCGTCCGCGACGGCGACCACTACGTGGTCAACGGGGCCAAGACATTCATCAGCAACGGCATCCTGGCCGACCTCGTGGTCACCGTCGTGAAGACCGACCCGCGGGCCGGCCACAAGGGCATCTCGCTGCTGGTGATCGAACGCGGCATGGCGGGGTTCGAGCGCGGCCGCAACCTGGACAAGATCGGCCAGAAGGCGGCCGACACTGCCGAACTCTTCTTCACCGACGTCCGCGTTCCGGTGGAGAACCTCCTGGGTGAGGAGAACCGCGGCTTCTACCACCTGATGCGTAACCTGCCGGCGGAACGGCTGGGGATCGCCATCCACGCGGTGGCGCAGTCCCGCCGCGCCCTGGAGCTGACGAAGCAGTACGCCGCGGAGCGCAAGGCGTTCGGCAGCCCCATCGGCTCCTTCCAGGTGAACAGGCACGCGATCGCGGAGATGACCGTCAAGCTCGACATCATGCAGGTCTACGTCGACCGGTGCATCGAGGCCGTGAACGCGGGGGAGCTGACCGCGCAGGAGGCCGCTGGCGCCAAGCTGTGGACGACGGAGACGCAGTGGGAGATCATCGACCGCTGCCTGCAGATGCACGGCGGCTACGGCTACATGAACGAGTTCGAGATCGCCAGGCTGTGGCGCGACTCGCGCGTCCAGCGCCTGTACGGCGGGACCAGCGAGATCATGCGCGACCTCATCGGCCGCTCGCTCGGCTTCTAATTATCCAGAACGTACGGTGGCGTCTCTGGGACGCTTACCTCAGCCAGTCGCGCAGGATCTCCTCGCGGTTCTCGTCGAACGCCGGCGGCGGCGTGAGCCCGGCGCCGGCGCGCTCGCCGGTGTGATGCCAGCGGATCGCGGTGGTGATGTTCGGCCAGGCGCCGTCCTCGCCCTCGGCGATCCGCCGGGCCGCGAAGTGGTCGGTCTCCATGACCTGGGGGATCTCGAGAACCGGCCCTCCTGGCACGTCCCAGGCGACGAACCGCTCCAGCCACTGCGCGGCGGTCGCCTTCGCGAACTCCGTCTCGAGCTCAGCGCGCAGGCCGTCGTCGCCATCGCCGAACTCGAGCGCCGCGCCGGAGTGACGGCCGACGAGGTCCGGCCGGCCGATCTGCTCGCAGAACCGCTTCCAGAACTTGTGCTCGAGGGCGCCGAGCAGCACCGCCACCCCGTCGCTGGACAGGTAGGTGTCGTAGAGCGCCTGCCGCGGCCGCCCGTGCAGCGTGAACGGCTGCTTCAGGCGCTTGGTCATGGCGATTTCCGTCCGATGGCTCTCGACGAGCGCGTCCCAGCAGGACACGTCGATCCAGGCGCCCTCGCCTGTCGTCCGCGCGCTGAGCAGCGCGGCGACCACGGCCATTCCCGCGAAGGCGGTGCCGAGCTCGTTGCCCCAGCTGGTGAACGTCGCCCCCCGGCGGGGCTGCCCGTTCTCCCATTCGACGGGCAGCGTGTCAGCGAGGGCGTCCATGTTCAGGCCGTGGGCCGGGAGGGTGGCCCAGGGACCGGTCTGGCCGAAGCCGGTGACCGAGCACACCACGAGCGCGGGTCGCTCCCGGCGCAAGGCGGCGAAGTCGATCCCCTTGCCGGCCCAGAACCCGGCCAGCTGGTTCTCGACGATGACGTCAGCTTGCCTGGCGAGCGCGAGGATGATTTCGCGGTCGCCCGGGTCCCGCACGTCGAGCCCGATCGACCGCTTGCCCCAGCTCTGGCCCATGTGCTGCGGGCTCTCGCCGTCGTCACCGAACGGCGGGATCGCGCGCAGCCTGTCTCCGTGCGGCGGCTGCTCGACCTTGACGACGTCGGCGCCGAGCGCGGCGAGCTTTCCGCTGGTGAGAGCCGCCGGGATCAGGATGCCGAGATCGAGAACCTTGACGCCGGCCAGGGGCTGGTAGCTCACGGGATCTTGTGCCTTTCTGCGGTGGTCAGCCGGCCGTCTGCTGGTCTAGGCCCCAGTTGTCAGGGAACGGGATGGACGTGCGCGCGTGCTGCCCGCCGTCGGCGGTCGGGAAGAACACTCCGGACATGTAGGCCGACTCGTCGCTGGCGAGGAAGATGACCGGCCAGGCGTTGTCCGACAGCGACGGCGGCCGGTCGATGCGCAGCGGCATGACCGCGACCGACTTGTCCCAGGGTCCGGCCGCCTCCTCGTACGACAGGCCGGCCACCGGCGCGTCCGGCGGCAGCCCGAAGTTCACCGACATGCCGTGCGTGGGGCAGACCGCGTTGGTCCGGATGCCGTACTTGCCCAGGTCGTAGGCGGCGGCGCGGACCAGGCCGTTGACCCCGGCTTTCCCGGCGCAGTAGATACCGAAGCCCGGGTACGACGTGATCCCGCCGGCTGACGACGTGACGACGATGGATCCGCCGCCGGTCTGCTTCATCGCCCGGGCCGCGTGCTTGATCGTGAGGAACACGCCGACGAGGTTGACGTCGTTGACCGCGTGCCAGCTCTCCAGCGTCGTGTCCTCCAGCGGCACCGAGCCCTGCCCGGGCACGGTTACCCCGGCGTTCGCGTGCGCGACGTTGAGGACGCCGAACGTGTCGACGGCGAACGCCACTGCCGCCTCGACCTCGGCCTCGGAGGTGACGTCGGCCTTCAGGCCGGCCGCCTGGCCGCCTTTGCCGGTGATCGCCTCGACCACCGTGCCGATCCGGCTCTCGATCTTGTCGGTGACGACGACCTTCGCGCCTTCCTCGGCCGCGAGCAGGGCGACCTCGCGCCCCAGCCCGGAGCCGGCCCCGGTGATCAGCATGACCTTGTCCTGCAACCGGCCTGCCATCATGCTCCTCCAGTGGGTAGTGGGCGCGGGCTCGTGGAATGAACCAATTAGAGCATATGATTTAACTACTTCACCAGCCCGAGGTTCGTGACCAGAATGCTTGGAGGAGCTCCGGTGGCCCATGACGAGTTCGGGATGCTGGCCGAGAACTCGGCCGAGGCGGGACTGCCGTGGGCGGGGCCGCCCGCGGTCCGCCGCGCGTCGGTCGCTGTTGCTCCGAGCCAGCAGGTCAGCGCCCTGGTCTGGGGAGACGGTGACCCGGAACTCGTGCTGCTCCACGGCGGCGCGCAGAACGCCCATACCTGGGACACGGTGGCTCTCGCGCTCCGCCGGCCGTTGATCGCCGTGGACCTGCCGGGGCACGGCCGGTCTGACTGGCGGGATGACCGGGACTACTGGCCGGTCCGGAACGCCGAAGCCATCGCCGCCGCGGTCGGCGCGCTCGCGGGGCGGGCCGCCGCGGTCGTGGGCATGTCGCTCGGCGGGCTCACCGCGATCCGCCTCGCCGCCACGCGTCCCGGGCTGGTGCGCCGCCTGGTCGTGGTGGACGTCACGCCTGGCGTGACCGCGGCGAAGTCCGCGCCGATCGCGGAGTTCGTGCAGGGCCCGGAAACATTCGGCTCGTTCGATGAGCTGCTGGAGCGGACGATCGCGTACAACCCGTCCCGTTCGGTCAGCTCGTTGCGGCGCGGCGTGCTGCACAACGCCAGGGAACTGCCCGATGGCCGGTGGGCCTGGCGCTACGACCGGCTGCGCCCGCCAGGCGACCAGCTGGACTTCGCCGCCTTGTGGGCCGACCTGTCCGCGGTGACGGCCCCGGTCATGCTGGTCTGCGGGTCGGCATCCGGCGTGGTCAGCGACGAGGACAGGGCGGAATTCCGGCGCCGGCAGCCGTCGGCGCGGCTGGAGACGGTCGACGGCGCGGGCCACTCCATCCAGGGCGACCGGCCGGTCGAGCTGGCCGCGCTGATCGACGACTTCGCCTTCGGCGGGGCGTAACTCCCACGGTCAGCGCATCGCGAGCAGCCGGGTCCTGGTCCTGGCGATCCAGGCGTCGTAGTCGGTCGCCTTACGCAGGAACGAGTCACCGACCCGGGGGTGCGGCAGGATGAGGAACCGCTCGGCGTCCATCGCCTCGAGCACGGTGCTCGCGACGTCCTCCGGCATGAGCACCTCACCCAGCTTGCCGCCGTCCGGCGGCGCGGTGGACTCGTCGTCGTGCGGCCGGCCGAACATCCCGGTGTAGACCGCGTTCGGGCACAGGCAGGACACCCGGATCCCCTGGTGCCCGTAGTTCAGCGTGAGCCACTCGGCGAAACCGAGCGCGCCGTGCTTGGTCATCGTGTAGCCGGGGCCGGACGGGCCGGTGAT
>Ga0207700_10000104_pt1 | contig 51336 bp, 71 predicted proteins | sample LARL82metaG_FD_184348 | JGI IMG/M metagenome (GOLD analysis project Ga0207700, IMG submission 184348) | Corn, switchgrass and miscanthus rhizosphere microbial communities from Kellogg Biological Station, Michigan, USA - LAR L8-2 metaG... | ecosystem: Host-associated > Plants > Roots >...
TACGTCTGACTCTGTGGGTATGGGAGTACCCATTGTTCCCTGTTCGTTCAACCGGCAGGATTCCTGGCTCTGAACCAGGCGATCGAGGTTCGAATCCTCGGCGGGGAGCACAATGCGTGGGCGCTGGTTGCGCAAGGGAGTCTGTAAAACTCTCGCTTCGGCATGCTGGGTTCGATTCCCAGACACGTAACGCCACCATGTGCTAACATGGTAAAGCAGCCGGATTCAAAATGCGGTGGATGAAGGTTCGAATCCTTCTGGTGGCACTGTGGTCGTAGCTCAATGGAAGAGCTGGTGACTGTGACTCATCAGATGGCGGTTCAACTCCGCCCGATCACCCCTGGGACGTAGCTCAGCTGGTTAGAGCACTCGTCTGATACACGAGAGATCGTGGGTTCAAGTCCCACCGTTCCGACGCATAACCTAGGTGGTTTGACCGAAAGCCAGTTGCCGCTGGCTTTCATGCCCTGTTAGCTCAGTGGTAGAGCTGGTGTCTTGTAAACATCTGACCGGAGTTCGATTCTTCGACGGGGATCTATGGATAAGAAGTACTACTGCGGATGCGGTTGCATCTGGTGCAAGGTGTTCATCCACTGCCATCGACGCAAGTGAGGATGTGACGCTTAATGGCTAAGCATGCAAAGGAATGCGACCCTAATGAGTGTAGCTGCTCCGGTTGCAAGCACGGTACTCACGGAACGGTCGAGGGTATCAAGCAACACTGCTTCAACCATGATGATGGTTGCCACTACGGTTGCCGCTAAGTGCTTGCTTGGTGGATACTGTTGGTGCACCGGTCGAGGCTGTTGTCCCCAAAATCACTGTAATCAGCACAACAACACATGCCATCTAGACTGCTAAATGAAGAAGACCCCCTCCTTTCGGAGGGGGTCTTTTCTTATTGCTTACAGAAGGCCAGCGGTAGAGTTTCCACCCCACCAGTTGGTTCCGTCACAGTACACGTCGAACTGACCGATCTTAGATGCGGTCACCGCAATACCAGTTCCGCCAGCAGTACCGTTGATGGTTCCACCAGCGGTCTTGACAGTAGCCTGGCCAGCGTTGCTGACAGTCTGGACGAAGATGAAGTTACGGCCCTTACGAGCTGCGGATGCAGCTGGAAGAGTCAGAACCGGTGCAGCAGTCGGATCATAGAAAATGACGTAGTCATTGTCAGTGATCGTGTAACTAGCGGTTAGAACCGCAGTAGTTGTGTAGTTGACATCATCGAAGCCGCTCATACAGAGGCTCCCTTTCCTAGATAGGTGTGAACCACTGCACTAGCACCAGCGATGGCAGCGGATACTAGAAGGTTGGTGGTCAGCGGACCACCCTTGAGTACAGTACCGACGAAAGCCATCAGGAAGATAACTCCCGCAGTCTGTAGATCGTGAACGGTGAACTTCGGTAGGAATCGCTTCATTAGAGGCGAGCCTTCAGCTCGGCCAGAGTCTCAGCAGCATTCTGCTGAGCAGTTGGCGCACCGGTTACAGTTCCACCAGCCTTGAGCGCAGCTACCTCGGCCTGTAGATCCCTAACCAGGTTCAGGGTCTCAGCCACACGAGCGGCGGTCCATAGCCACACAGTCCCGATGGTAGTGCTTCCACCGAAACCCTCAGCCGCTAGGTCAGGCATCTGCTGGTCAACAGCAGGCGAGAAGGTTACGACATCAGTTAGATTCACTTCTGCTCCAGAAGGTGTGGGACCACCGGTCCCGTTGATAATGGCAGCCAGCTCAGCTGGCGTACCCCGGAATGCGTTCATGTCGATTGGGGTGCTGGTGTACTGCCAGCACGTAGGTGTAGCCCCACCGTAGCTGTTCCAGCCCGGACCGTTGTCCGAGTAGCTGGTGTAGTTGCTGGAAACCAGAACGGCCCCAGAGGCTCCCAGACGGCTCAGATCCCCGCCGACCTGTCCCCAGTACCACTGAGGGAAGTAGACGCCCCAGACACGCCCGCCAAGGGCGCTCAGAGCCTCAATGAAGGAGACCACCTCATCCACAGTGGGAGTGCTGGATCCCTCAGTCTCTACGTCGAGCATGCACGGAGTGTTCCCCGCGAAGTCATGGTAGTACCTTGCCTGAACGGCAGGGTCGATGTTAGACTTGAGGAAGTGGTAACCGGAGAAGACTGCGCCAATCCTGGCAGCCTGGTCCTTGTACCAGCTGTAGTCCAGGTCCTGGTAGTAGTTACCCTCCGTGGCCTTAGCCACGACAGCAGGGGTTCCTATAGGCACCGGAGTGTTGCCCTGGAAAGAGCTGTAGTCGGGATAGAAGATAGTCATTGTCGGTGAGATTCCCTCGATGCGCTTGCTTAGCTTTGTGTGGTGCCACCAGAACGCAATAGGTAGAGTGGTAACAGCTGCGATATAGTTACCATAGGCAGCTAGCCATAGCTGCCACAACCACCTAAGCATCATCCATCCCTAGCATAGCTAGGGACTGTTCGTAGCTGATCGAACGTCCTGGAAGCGCTCGAACCATCCCATCGGACCCAATCCGTTCCGCTTCCCGAATATCGTCGGCTAGCTGCTTCTGGGTCGGCGACCCAATGAAGTTCTCCGAGTGTTCGAGCTGTGTTTGCGTCAACCACGCCCGTGGCCGGGAGTCCATGGAGTTTCTGCCATCCCCTGATGGCCCGTAGTGTGTCCTCATTAAGGCTTCCTGTTCGTGGTACCCTTAGGAGTAGTTGAACGGTTTCGACTTCGTGCCCCACTGCTCCCAGCGAGATATCCCGCACGAACCAGCTCGGAGTATCCATCGATTGTTTCCTCCAGAGCGCAAATGCGCTCATCCTTCTCTGTGCTATCCTGGCGAAGCTGAATATTCTCCAGCTTCAATCGATTGATAGTCTGCTCATGGGCCATTACTAGTGCTTGGAGATCGGAGATAACCTGCTTTTTGATGTTAGACCGCCCTACTACAACCACAGCTGCGAGGGAACAGACCAGCGTTAGGATCTCTAGGAAGTCCTTTGCACTCATTGGTCCTCCTATGTAATCACGCGACACTGAAGGATGATGTATCCACCGTGTGCGTTAGAGTCCTGGTTACCTGCACTTGATGTCTTGGCTAGTTCTGGAGACTGCTGTTCAAACTTGTAGTCATCCACGATGACCAGATTGCTAATTCCGTAGTTAAGGTCCTGAAGCAGGACGATGTTTCCAGAAGCAACTAGATTCTCCAGTGCCATAACACGTTGGAAGGCATACCCGTCATAACCACTAAGAACACCATAGCGATCAGTTTCGTGATCCATACACAGTAGTGGAATCTCGATCATAACCTGTCGGGTTACACCGGGTAGGCCACGAAGCTGATAGCCATTAATGGGGTTGTTGTGGGGGACAATCTTGAACTGGAACCACTCTTGTGCATTACCAACGTCCTGGATGAAGAATGGACTAGACGCACCAAGGGTACTGGAACCAGTAACGTTCTTAGCCAGCAGTTGTAGCCCAGAATTCGGGTTCTGTCCATAGAGGTCAATACCCGTCGCGGTAGCCGCGATGTCTGGATGACGAAGGTACACATACTTGAAGTGCTTAGGTTCAAGAGTATTGAACCTGATCTTTGGGGTGTAGATGAACCCAGAGCCTGTAGGGTTTCCGAAGTTGCTAGAGGCGTATACGTTCGGACCCACAGACCACATCATCAGTCCCGTAATAGGAAACTGAGGAGTTGGAGCGGTGCGGTTGTTGCCTACGTTGACGATGCTATTGACAGGATGCCCATCGGGTGCTACACCCGGTAGATAGACATCATTGGCGAACGGCTGACTGTTGGTGCTAGTCAGCTGACTCATGTCTACCCGGATCAGCATGTCGCTGGTAGAGGCTTCCTTCGGATTCACCCAGCCCTGCTGGGGGATCATACTATTCCCCTGGTTACCAATGAACATGAACCTGTCATATCCACTAATAGCCTGAACACCTACCAGCTTGGGGTCCTGGACCACAAGTGGTCCGTAGGATAGGTTACCACTAGTATCGGCCACGGCTACGCGGAATCCCCTGTTAGTTCCGATGCCCACGAAATAGCCAATGTAGGCATACATTGACAGGATATACTCTCCATATGGCATAGTAGCTGCCACGATACCAGAGGTAAGCACCGGCATTGCTCCACCAGTGTCAAGTGTAAACTTGTGAATCTCACTGATAGAGGTGTTAGCATGACCGCTCACCAGGATAGCAGTTCCAGTTTCGCTGATGTCAGTAAAGACATACCCACTGTTCTGGTGTGTGAACTTAGGAGTTGGTAGAGTGGGTGGGGTTCCACCCACAAGCTCATAGACATTATTGTCCAGGCCCGCCACAAGGCGGCCCTTTACCCAAGCGATAACATAGTGACCAGATGTGCTGGGCACATTCCAAATCTTTGTAGCAGCTACATTAGGAGTAGCAATTGCCCCCTTGTAGATGCCAGTCTTATCCGCAAAGTAGTAGTTCGTACCGTCATCAGTGAATGTGTTAGCCAGCCCAGTAAGACCACCTGGCATAGTATAGGTAGTAACGTTATAGCTTTGCGCACTGTTGTCAACTGCCTGGAGGGTCTTAGCACCAATGTCCAGAACAAGTGCACCATCGATGGTGCTGGGCGCAATAGTAGATGGTAGGGTACGGAGCTTAATAGGTCCCGTTCCAACAAAGGCCTGGTTGGTCTGGAACAGAGAGGTGATCTGCCCAGGGGTACTAAGAGTGTCTAGTCCTTCAGAGTAGAAGTAGCGCTTTCCCAATGTGGCATCCTGTGTGGTATCCAGGAACTGGAGACCAGCACCAAGAGAGAAGTCGCTCTGGCTCCTCAGCCACCAACCCCAGATGGACTGCTCTCCGGGAGTCTGCTGATTGTCAAACTGATCCTTGCGGATAGGGGAGAAGGTACGCTCGTATACACGGCGGAAGTAGGATCCACGAAGGGACTCTCCACCAATGAAAGGAATACCACCAATGGCGTAGTCATAGGCGATATCCGACCTAGTAAAGTGCGTAGAGAACGGACCAAGAAGTGTAGTGATACCAGCTGGAGACGGCTGAATAATGCCATTGGTGTTCTGCTGGAAAGCTGTCAGCGGCATTATTTACTCCATTAAGCGACAATCAGGCAAGGAAGGAATCCAGTAGCACCGAAGCTGGATAGTGTAATAGTTGCAGGCAGTGTGGTCTGCCCAGCAAGAGACCCAAATCGGAATGGTGCTGCTAGTGGGCCAATGTTCTGAAGAACATTGTCCCCACCATTAATGTGTGGAACAGTGGTTCCGTTGCTTAGGAACGCAAGGTAGTAAACCCCTGGTTCCAGGGCACCAGTCATGGTCAAAGCAGCGGTCTTGCTACCAGTGGTGCCCCATGCAGAAGTCTGGTCCGCAGAGATTCCTACACGGTTACCGTTGGCGTCATACATACCCACTAGGTTCTGTCCAGCAGTCAGACCAGAGCCAGCAGCCTGTACGCTTAGGTACAGATTAGTGATAGTGGCCTTGTAGTTGACAAAGACCCTGGACAGGGAAAGAGATCCATTTCCGGGTGTATTCGCAACAGAGGCGCGAACAGGATCCATAGACCACGCAACCGCACCGTTTAGAATTGGGCCGTCCAGTGGGGGCTGTAGGCTGCTACCCGCATTGGCATCGTAAACCTGAAGGACACCATTGCTAGAAACGATACCCTGCTGGTTGGCACCAATGCTGGCAGTGGTGTTACCGATCACTGGTCCATTGAGAATGGGCGCCTGTAGCGTCTTTCCCGATAGGGTCTGGGTGTCCAGCGTTCCTACCACAGACGAGAGTACTCCGATTCCGTGGACGTTGTGTCCACTGGCGTCAGTTCCACCAGACGCATCAATGTGAGAACGAGCCTCACGGAAGTCGCGGCCGATGTCTGCATGGGTGATAGTCTGGTTGATAGGCTGGTTTTGCGCCAGCGTACCATCAATACCACGGGTTACCGTCCAAGTGTTACCAGAGACGTTAGTAACATCAAAAGCTTCCTGTGTGGAAGTTCCAATACCGAACACCGCAGTGAACGGGGTGGCTGGCCAGCTCGTAGAGCTGTTGACGGTGAACGAAGTAGTGGTAGATCCGATAGCGGTAGTCAGGAAGGTCTGTGGTACGTTCGTAGCGTACTGCTGGCCAGTAGGCATAGGAGATCCTAGAAGTCGAAGTGGGAAGGAATCTGGAAACGGTCACGCTGCTTCGCAGCCTCCTGCTCCAGACGCTGTAGGTACAGCTGTCCGAAGTACTGGGACACCTTGCTAGCAGAACCGGGCTGGACGTACTGAGCACGTTCAGAGGCTTCCACAGAGCTGATAGAGAGACGAGGACCCTCAAGCTGAGGAGAGAGCTTCATACAGGCGCCATACACGATGACATCGTGTGAGGTGGCCGGAAGGCCAGTCACGGCAGTAAAGTCATCTGTAAGGTTCACAAGCTCGGTTGGCTCCTTACGGTAGGTCACAAAGATCTGCCTACCAGGAACGATGTCATCACCGATGTAAATGGCCTTGCCAGTAGAGCCTAGCTCTCCGGTCGAGATGTTGGCCTGGCCCTGGAAGCGCCACTGCTGTGCAGGGCGCCAGACGTGCGAGGGACCGATAAGCTGGTACTGGACCGAGATGATCTCCTCCGCATCGGCGGGGAGTCCATATTCATAGACCACGGAGATCTTGGAGATGCTTGTGGTGTTCGTTGCCCAGAGTTGCGGGTAGACACTCCTGATGGAGTCATTGATTGCCTCGATGATACGGACTGTGGGCCAGATCGGGGAGTTCTCAATCTTAACTCCGGACAGGTGGGAATTGGCCGTGGTTGATCCATAACCACGGCCGAAGGGAGAGATTGTAATTGTATTGGTATTGATGTTCACCGACTGAACAAGCATCAGCTCCTGGTTGTCAACCTCGATAGTACCGCGCGACACCTGCGTGGCGTCGCTAACGATGAAGGAGGTCTGGGAGTTCGTGATATTCTGGTTCAGCGCAGTAAACTGCTGCTGGTTCTGGCTAAAGCCAGAAAGTTCCTGACGAACACGGTCAACCAGGTTCTGAAGAGTCGGCATTTAGATAATTCCCTTTGCGGTGTCCCGGATGGTCTGCATGTCGGAAGACTGATCAACCATAGCAGTCACCTGCTTGACAGTCTCATTCGATACGGCGTCATAACCGCCCTTGCCGTTCGGCGCAACCTGGAAGTCACGACCGTATGCCATGCCGGTCTCGGCGGACATCTTTTCGGCGAACTTGAGCTTAGCCATTCCTGTACCATCAGGCTGGATACCCTGGGCTCGTAGCTCACGGTAAAGAGTCAGCTCCCGTTCATGCAGCTTGTCTCGTGTCTTGTCCGCGCCATAGGCGCTGCGGGCGAAGCCAACCATCTGCCTCTTGCTTCGCATACATTCACCGTAGGACTTGTGGTCCTGGGTGGGGCAACCACTAGAGCATGCCATTAGTCAAATGCACCATGCGTCTGTGAAGGAGCCCAACCGTTAGCAGAGGTTTCATCTGTACCTGGATCCGCCCACTCGCATTCTACAGAGTAGATGTGGTTGGTCAGAACCTTACGCTCATCCAGGTTGATCACTGTGGTGTTGCCACCCATGTAGCCATCATGGTTGCACATGTAGTTACTCTGATGCTCAACATCCGCATTGTCGTGACCAGGGTCAGCACCACGAGTGGTACTCATCGTACGGGACTTCTGAGCGGGGTTATACATGAAGTGGGTTTCAGTCCACTTGTTGCCGTTCTTCGGCAAAGTCATTACAGAGGTGCCATCGGCACCAGTCTTAGTAGGCGTCTGATCGGCGTTGATACCGAAGCGCGGAGTGCCTGGAGTTCCAGCCATCTTAGAAGACTCCCGATCCGATTGGGCCAGGTCCCTGGAAAGGAATCGACTGGCTACCTGGTCGTGGTGTAGGACCCATACGGGTCATGTCCTTGCCAGCAGTAGCTGGCCTCTTCCCCTTGGTTGGTGGGGATACCGTACGCTTAGGCGCCTTCTTAGCAGCAGTCTTCTTTACAGCAGGCACAGCCTTCTTAACCTGTGTGATCTGCTTCGCAGACTTTACTGCCTTCTTCTTAGTGGCCGCCACTATGTTACCGCCCTGAAATCTCCCCCAACACCAGAGTTGAGGAGGTTGGTCCGATCAGTACTGGTGATCGGCTGATTGTTAACGAATACCTGCGAGGCAGCTGCAATCTGATCTGTAGACTGATAGCGCTGCGCGCTGAAGGTTCCGCTGTTGTTGAGAACCGTGAAGTAGCGGTTCATACGATAACGCGCCATGAGCGCGTTCATGCCCATCGGGGCTTCCTCAATGTATGGAGGATTGTATAGCTGGGGCTGGTTATCACTTACGGATACCGCAAGACCCACGAGGGTACGAATGTCTGCAAACTCAATAAGTGTTAGCTTGGTTTGGTACCCTGCTGGAATGTTTGGCTTGGACCACACAGACATAGTAAGGCCAACACCAGCATTTAGTGTTGCCTGCTGAACTAGCGTTGCGCCTGCATCGCTATTAGTCCATGTTCCCAGAGAGTTGTTTGAAGCACCACACTCTAGGTTGAAAGATGCAGCCTTCTTCATGGGAGAAGAAGGAATGACTAGGACATTGGAGTCAAAGCCTAGATCAGAAGAGGTACTTTCCAGGAGTGCAGTGGAACTAGCCCCATTGAAGACAACAGCAATAGCAAGAGCGTTGGTGCTGGGGAGATCCTTATCGCCAATACCAAGGGTGGGTGCGGGTACGAAAGTGAAAACAGCGGAGGTTCCGCTATCGCTTGCGTTCCAGGTATGATACCAACCGGTAAGGGTTGAAGTGTCAGGGGCTCGAATACCATCGAGCTTAAACCATGGATTCGGCGTAGCCGTAAACTCGCTGGCCCACCCTGGCTGGTGAGTAACGATCTCATTGTCCGTAAGGAGGAAGACCACAACCAAGTCCCCCACTGCCGGGGTACCACCGAAGGCCACGGTGATTGATGTTGCGGCAGGGGCAGAGCTGGCGGAGGAGAACTTGATTGTGGACATACGCTACCTTACGTGTTGTGGATGCTCGAAGTAGTACGGACCTGGTACAGGGCCGCCTGACGGTAGATGCTCCAACCGGCCACACCGTACCAGCCGATCGGACGTGCACGCATCAGCTTGTCAACCACGGGACCGATCACAACGTGGAACTCCTCGGAGCACGCCTCAGCTAGCGCCTGCTGTCCTGCGAACAGGGTGTAGAAGACACGAGTTGCAGTGGAACCAGTGGTGTCCTGGAAAGCACGCGGAGTCTCCACGAAGAAGGCACCCTCGTACTCACCAATCTCACCGGCCCACACAGAGCCAGGCGCAGAGTAGACGTGCGGTGCACGCCAACCCGCGATAGTTCCGGACTCGGAGCGTAGGTCATAGGAGACCTCGGGGTGGATCGCAGCCCAGTAGAGGCTACCCTTGCGGGGCAGAGCCTTACCAGTACGCAGCTTGGTAACAGCTGCGCGAACGTCACGAGACTGAATGATGTCAGTTCCAGTGATGGAGCCGTTGGCACCACCAGAGAGGACCATAGATCCACCCTGCTCACGGATGACGTTAGTTCCACCGATCAGGACGTTCAGCACCACAGCGTCAATGGAGTCAACCATGTTGAACGCTACGATGTTGGCAATCGCAGGATCGATGTCAGAGAAGCTGAAGAGGTTCAGCAGACGAGTGCGAAGCACGGCGTTACCGTACTCGGCAAGGGTCACAGAAACAGTGGATGGGTTACCGATCGCAACAGCGTCGGGATCCACAGTCTCAGTCAGAGTGCTGGTAGCTGTAGCTAGATCGTTGTACAGACTGAAGACAACGGAAGAACCCGGCTTGTCCTGCTGTGCAGGGCGCTTGTCAGCAATCTCACGGTGGAGAGGCTGGGCACGTAGCTGGAATTCGACCAGTCGGTCATATGCAGTCTGGACAAGCGCAGCCACCGCACTGGTGGATGTATACGCATTAGCCATTTTGGCTTAGTCCTTTTACATAGAAGCTAGGTTAACCCCGTTCTGCTTCAGAAGATCTAGGAGCTGCTGCTCCGCCTTCTGAGGATCAGTGGGGTCATACTTGATCTGGTCCATCTGGGACTTAAAGTCCTGAACAGTTCGAGCGTCGTAGGCTTCCATATCCTGGAAGATCTGGTAACCACGCTGCTCTGTCTCGGACAGAGTAGAACCACGATCACTAGAAGTGCTGTTTCCGGGCTCGCGAGTCCCGAAGACATCCTTGTTCTCGTTGTACCACTTGTCCACGGACTCATCGTCCGTACCTAGGTCAGCTGGGTAGAACTTAGCTACCTTCGCGTCTAGGCCACGACTGGTTAGGGCCTGTGCGATCACAGCACCACGGTTCTGGGTAGTGAACTGAGCAATCATCTCAGCCTGCTCCTTTAGAAGCTTACCCTGTTCCTTGATCTGCTTGCGCATCGCCTTGATGCCCTCAGACTCGTTAGGGTCTTCCCACTCGTTAGTCATTCCTTGCTACTCCCATTTTAAGCCGCGCCACACCGGGGAATGTGACGGATACTTTGTTATATGTGGTCTCAGACTGTCGTACACAACCACGCTGCTGAGTTAAGCGTGTCGGAGTGGACCATCAGGGAATCGAACCCTGTCCCCCTGCTTGCAAGGCAGGGATGCTTCCATTATCACCAAAAGCCCATGTGGCAATGACGTAATGATTACGTCATTGCCCAGTATTACGTCATTAGAATCCAGGTGCTCCAGTAGTTTGCTGCTGGAACGAGTGCTGCTGGACTCCGGACTGCCCACTGAATGCGGCAGTTTCCTGCTGGCCAAGGCGCTCAGCGGCAAGCTGTGCGGTACCACTAGCACCAAGATACTGTGCCTCAAGAGTCTGCTGGTTAACCTGAGCCTGACCCTTGTAGATCTCAGACAGCTTCTGAGCTGTCGGTAGAATGTCAGCGATACGCTGGTAGGCGCTCTGCGCCTGCTGGTATGTGACACCCATCTGTGCGTACTTCTGAGAGTCTGCCGCACTGATGTTAAGGTTGTTCTGGAGCGCCGCTCCACCGATCTGCGCCTGGTTCAGCTTCAGCTGAAGTGCAGGGGTTGGATTCTGATCGTTGAGGAAGTACGCTGCGAGATCACCGGTTCCAATGCCCAGCTGATTGAAATACTGGGTGACCTGTGGCGGTGCCTGTGTGGTGGCCTGAACAGCCATGTTCACACGGTCCTGGAGTTCGGTGGGAGAGACATCCTTTCCAATCCATTCGGCAAAGTTGTTCTCATTGTCGAAGTGGTCAGAAAGCCCGTTCTGCCTAAGTAGCTGCTTGTAGGAAGCCTCAGTGCTAAGATATTCAGCAGGTGTAAGAACTTGTAGTCCGTTGGCAATTCGCTGCTGGTTGCCTGCAAAGCGCTTCTTGTACTCGTCAGTCTGCTGTAGCAGAATGGTGATTGTGTCACTACCGTATCCGTTCTGTAGGTAGCTGAGGATCTTCGGTGCAAGAGAGCCTAGACCATACGAGTTGAACAGCGTAGTCAGCGCCGCGTATGCGTCGCGCTCCTGGCCTGGAAGACCAGCTAGCTGCTGTTCAAACGTCAGTGGCCCAGAGGGTGTAGAGCCACCCTGGCTACCTGGATAGAACAGATGTCCATTGGACAGTGGCATGGTAGCTGTTAGCGGAACCATCTTGCCATTGTGTTCGATCTGAGGATTAGACTTCAGAAGAGTGGCTAGAGGAATTCCCAGCTTCGCAGCAATAGTCTGAGCAGTATCACCAGGCTTGATCACGTATGACTGTAGCGAGGATGTCTGCCTAGACACCCCAGGTGTCGAAAGGTTCTGTCCCGGAATACGCTGACCAGGAGGTGCCATATCACCAGGTGGTAGGGCCATGTGATCTCCTAGTACTCAAATCCGAAGTTGACCAGCACCTGGTGGGCGTTGGACATGAATGCATCCTGCGCGTTGTCGGTGGACAACCACCGTGGATCCTGGCGGACCTGCTTCTCAAAGTCGTACATTGGCATGGCGGTGGGGTTGCCATCCTGTGTGTACTGAAGAGCATTCTTGATCATGGGGGTCTGGATATTGACAGATCCAGGTCCCATCTCCAGCAGCTGCTGTGCACGCTGCATGTAGGGAGAAGCAATGTCAGATAGGTTCATACCATTGTTGATCTGAGTAGCATATGCCGGATACATAGAGGCCGACTGAGTACGAAGCTGCGCCTCGACTCCCTGAACGGACTGCTTTCCAGCCACGATCTGCTGAATCTGATTGTCAAGCTGAGACTCAGGCATGAACACACCAAGGTCCATCATGTGCTGACGGATCTGATCCTCGTAGGATCCAGCCTGACCACCGAAGTGGTTGCCTGAAGCAGGCTTCAGGAAGGCTGCCATCTTCTGATCGAGCACCGCAGTGTTCTGGTCGTATCCATTGGTGATCGCGTCAATAGCGATCTGCTGGGCCTGCTGAGGAGTCAGTGTTACACCAAGCTGCGCAGCTGTGGCCGTCATCGACGCCTGTAGGTTGTTGATGTTCTGGTTCCAGGTAGCAGGATCAGCCTTCATGGTAGCGAAAGCCTGTCGAGCTGTGGCGCTAGTTTGCGCCCACCAGGTACTATTCTGCACCATGGCGATGAACCTATCTGTGGACCATGTCCCAGACACAGCCTGGTTGTAGATGTTCTGAAGTTCAGGAACCGAAGTAATCAGAGCAGCCACGGTAGGGTACTCAGATCGAAGCTGGTCTAGGCTTAGGACCGGCTGATTTCCTGTGATATACTGAGCCACATTGCTGTTGCTCAGGCTGATTCCGGAGTTATCCGTGTTGGGTGCAGACCAGTCAGGAAGACCGGCTGCATCAAGGATAGTTCGGGCATAGCCCGCCTGTCCAGAGGTATCACCGTTGTAGGCACTCAGGGCCAGATATACATTGCCCTTGTTCTGCTCCAGTAGCTTGCGCATGTAGCCAACGTAGGCACTTAGCTCTGCGTTGAGATCAGTCTGACTACCACCAGACCAATCAGACCAGGTGGATGGGAGGAACTGAACGATTCCCTTCTCACCGAACTGACCAACTTCATTGTTGTTGAAGCCGCTCTCATGGTCAATCTGTGCAGCCACAATCACGGCAGGAATGCCAAGCTCCTGCGCAGCAGTGGCAACCCACTGCTGGTACTGTGGAGGAACATTAACCATTACGCCGCCTGGAAGCTAGTATCGGGAGCTAGTTGGCTCGCCTGAGGAGCCTGAGTTGGGGTCTGCTGGTCTGCCTGCTGACCCTGTAGCGTTGGGAAGTTAGTGCTTCCACTCAGACCACCCATGTTAGCTCGGGTGTTGTCTGTGACCTGCTGGGGGCTTGTCTGAGGTGCTGCCCCAAGTGACTGGGATGTGAGCCCCATATCAGAGAGAACCTGGCTAGCTGTGGCTGACATGCTCTCACGGGCGTTGTTCGTAGACAGCCACTTAGCATTGCTGCGTAGCTGCTTCTCAAAGTCATACAGTGGAAGCTGGGCAGGAATGGTATCCTGTCCCTGTGCAGTGGTGTGCTGTAGCGCACCACGTAGGGTGGGATCAAAGAGGTCAATCTTGTTGGGATCAGTTTCCCAAAGCTTAGCCTGAGCCGCAAGGTACGGGGCTGCAATCTGACCTACAGTCATTCCCTCATTGATCATCTTAGCGTACGCAGGAAACGTCTGCTCAGCAATGGTCTGGATATGTGCTCGGCGGGCCTGTAGACTGTCTGTTCCAGCCACAATACCAGAGACTGCACGTTCCACGTAATCGTCCGTGAGAGGGACGCCCATTTCGCGAGCATACTCACGTACTCCAAGTTCCACCTGTCCCGCATAACCACTGAAGTGGCCCTGCTTAGATAGTTCAAGGTACTTTGATAGGTAGCCATTAATCTGAGCATCGTTCATGTTGGTAACGAGAGCCAGATCTGCTAGGCTACTCATCCCAGTTGCGCTAAGGTGAACACCCAGCTTGCTAGCCAGGTCAGTCAGTTCCAGAGTCTTGTTCTGGATATCCTGCTGATACTGAGCAGGATCAGAGTGCTTTAGTTCCAGCATCTTGCGAGCGCTGTCGCTGTTGGTCTTCCACCACTCAGTGTTCTGTAGCGCGGCCTGGAAACGGTCAGTGGACCAAGTACCAGCTACCGCCTCACTGTAGAGGTTAGCTAGTTCCGGATCCGATTCCATGAAACTAGCAGCCAGACCATAGTTCTCGTTGAGCTGACTAGAGTTCGGAGACTGAAGACCCAGAGCCCCGAATAGATCATAAGTAGGCCTAGCGCTAGGCAGGAGGGCGCTGTAGTCAGCCCCATTCACTCCTGTGAAGCCGGATGTTCCGGCATGGAGTAGGCCGCCATCAGTCATGTTGGTATTCATAATACCGGCTGCTCGACCCACACCAGTGATTCGTGCCTCACTAGAGACAGACACCACATGAATGGGCTGGCTTGGGTTGTCAGCTACCAGAACCATACCATTACCCGCGTACATGCCGACGTGGTCACTACGACCGTTGTTGTCACTGTCAAAGAAGACCAGATCACCAACCTGGGCCTCACCAATGTTGATGGAGCGCAGGGCTGCGATCTGAGCATTCGATGTACGAGGGATGTTAATACCAAAGTGCTGCATGCCATACCACATAAGGCCGGAGCAGTCAAAGCCACCTGGAGCCTGCCCACCCCACACATAGGGCTGTCCAACAAACTGCATCAGATAGTCGAGGACATCCTGGCCTGTTACGGTCGCCATTCGCTTAGACTCCTCATGTGTTGGCTTGGGTGATGGCGCCACCGGCTTAGTTACCATGGGTGGCGCCACGCGCTTTGTTTCCTTCGCCTCTACACGGATAGTCGTGGGGCTATGGGACGGTGATGGTAGGACCGGATGCTTCCATTCCAGAAGCGGGTCCCTGGAGGGCCTTGATAAAGGCATTGAAATAGGTTGTAGCTGCCTGGTAGGCACCCTCTTCGGGATCGGCGAGGGCCTGCTGTCCAGCCATGAACTGGAGACCGCGAGTACCAATGCCGCGCTGAGAGACAACATTCGTCTGCGTAGATGTACCACCTGTAGTTCCAGACTGGTCCACCGGCATACCTGTTGTAGGATCGACAGCTGACCCAGTGTTCGGACCCTTTTGAGTAGTCTCGAACTTGCCGGTGTTCTCCTGCTCCTGATAGCCATACACAGAATTCAGGAACGCCTGGTATTCACCTTGCGTTGGGTTTCGACCCATCAGACGGAAATACGAGTCCGCGAGGGTACCCATAGCAGTAGCGGGATCAACGTACGACTTGTAGACAGTCTCAGACTGAGAGGATGTATCTGGAGAGTTGTTCGGGTTACCATTACCAGCAACCTGTGCGTCTCCTGGAGACTGCTTGAAGTTGGCAGCATTCCAGCCCTTTTCAGCTGCCTTGGACAACACCTGATCAGGGGAGAACAGATGAATATCACCGTTGGGGTCCTGGATCTGAAGAGCAGATTCCTGAACAACTAGCGCCCACGCGCGAGTAACCTCTTCAGCAGAAGGAGACTTCTTAGAGGAAATCAGTCCCGCTGCGTACATCTCATCGATGTACTTCTGTCGAGTGGACGAGTTCTGGTACCAGTTGGTGATCGAGTTCAGAGCAGAAGTGAAGTTCCACTTCCTAGCCTGCTCGGCAGTCATAGTGCCGGGACCAACTGGTCCAATCGGTAGTGCTCCCCGAATGTTGGAATTCAGGGTGATGGTGATCAGCTTACCATTGACCTCAATCGTAGCGGTCGGAAGGCCGCTGTTATTTGGGTCACTGTCAATGATAGTACCACTCTGAGGAACCTGTGGTGTTGGGTTGGCTGGGGCGTTAGGATTACCCGCATCCGCCGGAAGCGGCGGTGTGTTACCAGCACCAGTCAGGCTCTGAGCAGTGTTAGCTGGGGGAGTGGTGGGGGCCGTCTGGCCCCCTCCATTGATGAACTGATCGCGATTCGCGTTCGGATCGCTGGATGGGTCCGTTGTCTGCGGAGGCATTATAGCGGTTCCTTCCAATCATCCTTGCGTAGGAATCGGTCATATAGCTGTGCGAACTTGCTGTCATCCTGCATCAGCCCGGCTACATAATCATCAAACTCCTGTGCCAGGTCCGCATTGCTAGATGCGTTCAGCGTCTTGTTACGACGCTGCTGTAGAGCAGCGAACACGGTGTCTCGCTTCTGAATGTACTTGTTGAGCGAGGTGATGTCACTGCGCAGAGGGTTGGCCAGCAGGGCTGGATCCTGAGCAATCTTGGCTAGTGCCTGGATACGTGACATGTACTTGTTGGGATCGTACGCACCGTAGTCGTTATAGAAATCAGGGTTGTAGTTGTCGTGATCGTTAGGATCACCAGTGGATGCCACGTAGTTGGAAAGCATGGCCTTGATGTCACGAGCCTGCGGACTGTTGATTGATGTAATCCCTCGGGCTTCCATCATAGTCTGCGCCTGCGCGTAGATCTTACCGTACTTCGCCCAACCAATGTTGACGTTGGCCTGGGTTGCTGCTTCCTGGGGAGAAAGCTTCTTACGAAGCCCCCTAGCTACCTGCCAGTCATAAGCCATCTGATCGAAGTTACCATTGCCCTCTGGGCCCACAATAGCCGCACCAAGCTCTGGGTGAGCTGCAAGCAGATCAGAGTACCTGGAAACCGCCTTAGAGGCTCCCACAGTGGCAGCGATGCCAGTAGGGTCAGTAGACAGTGACTGGGTGAACATCATACCGGCAGGCCCGTGGGCCTGGTAGAAGTTCTGTGTGGCATTCTTAGGATCAGCTGCCTGCATGCGCCTATACTCATCAATGAGATAAGCATGTGACCCAGCGGGCTTGAATCCAAGAGGCATCAGCCTATTAGCCAGAAGATCCACGACAGTCAGGTACTTGGCCTGGGATTCAACAGCACCCCAGTCAGGCTTAGCCTGACGCTGACCATTCAGATAGTCGTACATCTGCTCCTGGTAGATCGACCATACGTTGTTGGCGTACTGCTGAGAGCTATCAGGGCTACCAACCAGTAGGTTGGTAAGCGAGACCATGTCATTTACACCCGTTGGTAGAAGCTGCTGCATACTGTTCTTGTCCACCATGTTGTTGAGCATGGAGCGAACAATAGCATCATTCATCAGAGATGGATGATCCTTGACGATCTGGTTGACCGGGACGGATACCAGCGGACCAAAGCCAGGGTTACCAATCGCATCCACATAAGTGGGAGAGATCAGTGTCTTGGCATCAATCGGGATATTGCCCATGCCAGTCATGAACGTAGCCTTGCCAAGATCCTTGACTGTCTCGCTTCCAATGAAGCGATCGGCTGCCCACTTAGGCATATGCATAACGAACGAGGTCTGATCCCATGGGGTCGTCGCATCTGCCTGCTTACCCGTGCGGGTATCAATAGCAAACGGAGAGTTCCACAGCGCTCGCTTAGCCTGGTAACTGTGTCCGATAAGACCAGGGTTCTCAATGATTAGCCTGGACCATGTGGACATGGCGTTGAACCAAGCGTTGAAGAACGGGCTGATGAAGCGAAGCGTGTGACCCATGTCGTTGAACCGAGAGGTGTCATACACCAGGTTCTGAAGATCCTTGCGTGCGGCTGCATGCGCACCCTGTGTGAGAAGGTCCAGGATCGGCAGATCCTGAATATCATGCCCCGTCTGGTTGATGTACGACTGAACGTCACTAGTCAGGTGGGACTTGTACAGAGTGTTGTAGAGTGGGTGTCGGACAAGAATGTCATCCGGCATAGTTCCCGTCATCTGCATGAGCCAGTCAGAAGACTTCTTCAGGATATTAGTAGCACCATCACCGCCGTGAACAAGTGCCGCCACATTGGCGTTGATGTCAGGACGGTCAGCAGCGTCAGGCAGATAGTCAAAGATAGTGCGAGCATTGAACCGACCGGAGATAGCTGCATCACGCATACCATCCTTCGGAAGGTAGGTCTTGACCATCGTAGCCAGCTCATTAACCTTGACATCCGGATCACCAACATGCAGCGCCTTCATGTAGGCGCGTCCCTGCGGGGTATCAGTCATCCACTTGGATACGTTCTCCAGCGGAACACCACGAACGATCTGGCTTGCGGCCGGATCGGGCATTAGCTGGTTGCGAATGTAGTGAACATAGGCAGCAGTGTGCTGATCTACGTTGTCCACAGCCTTGATAGTGGCAAAGCCACCACCACGGATCGCCATCTGAGTAGCATGAGTCATCTTCGCAGCACCATCCACCGTAGACATGAATGTCGGGTGGGAAGAAGTGATGTAGCGCTGCCAGTCTCCGTTAGGTCCACCGAATGCCTCATCATAAGTAAGGTTGGATCCAGGGATCTTAAAGCTTCCCTCACCCATCTTGTGGTAAGTTGGGATGAAGTTCAGATCGACATCCTTGAGGGCCTGCCAGTACTGCTTCTTCTCCAGAAGCATAGATGGGGTAATCAGAGCCCCAGAGGGGATCTGTGTCTTCCAGGCCTTCTGAGTCTTGAACTGGTTTACCAGTCCCTCATACTCAGCCTTGGCAATTTCCACAGCCTGCTGGTGGTAGGCAACCGTATTACCGATCACCTTGATGTTGTTGAGACGAGCATTGGTGTTGTAGTAAAAGTCCGCTAGGCCACGGCCTAGGTTCTTGAGGGAAGCAACCGCACCGATCTTAGCAACTCCACGTAGGAAGTCATCACCAACGTGGTTAAACACGCGGTGGCCGGTCATCATAGTAGTTGGCTTCCAGACACCATAGACGTTCTCTAGGATGTTGGCTAGCGTATCACGAGAGGTAGCGTAAGCATTCTTCAGAGGTGCAAGCACACCCGTATCCTGCATGCGCTCCAGCGCGTTCTCCAGCTGCTTCAGGTTGGCTAGGGGCATAGCCCCCTGCTCAAGCTGAGTAATCAGCTGTGGATGTAGAATGACATCCTCATCGTCAGTGGGCAGAATGCCCTGAGAGGAACCATCGTTGAACTTGAGATCACCGTAAGCTCGCGTCTTCGCGGCCATGTAGATGGTCTGACCCTTCTTACGTGTAGTAGTCAGGATCTTGTTCATCTGATCAGATGGAAGACCAAAGCGTTCACCAACATGCTTGTAAACACTGTTCTCAATGTCATTCCAAGTGCGCTGACGATCCGCCACGGTAGCTAGCGCGTAGCGCTGAGCATACTCTACCTTCTGATCTGGTGTCAGAGTGGAAGACTTGTTTAGCCAAGTACGTGCGGACTCAACAGCCCCATCGGAGTTGTGGTTGATCATACCCGGTACGCGGTCTGTAAGAGACTGGTAAATGCGAATCGGGAAGGCGAATGGTGCGTTGTGCACCATCTTCAGGATCGGAACATCACGAGTGTTCGCGTACTTCAGGTTTCCACGAAGCTCTGCCAGACGCTCAGAGATAGCGCTCACCTTAGTGATATCACGCTGTCGTCCGAATAGCTTGGCAATACGGGCCGCTGTATCAGGGTCGATATCTAGGCTAGCCTGGGCTGCATCAGCCTTGACCTTAGCGATCTTAGCTAGCCATGCACCCTTATCTTCCTCGGAACCATAGTCCAGAGCAGCCTTCTCAGTAACCTCAAGAGGCATGATTGCGTTAGAAACCTGTGCTGCAAGGGCCGGGTTCTGCTGAGCTAGATTGTCCAGAGCCTTAGGGGACGAAGCAGCATCAGCTGCCTCATCAACAATCTCACCCTCAGCTGGGCCAAAGTGTGGGATACCCGCGAGCACCATGTGGATTAGCTTGGCCTGGTCTGCACTCTTAGCATCGGAGAGAAGAGCAGCAGTCTCATACCTGTATGGGTTTGGTGCCGAAGAGGGTCCCTTAACCATCGGGTGCTCAGACAGAGTGGCAAAGTCCATCTCTGGAACCTTGCTATAGTAGGCCTCTGCCTGAGGAGTGCTTAGCTTAGAGACACGCACAGCGATACTGTCCGTGTTCAGAATAGGGGCGTTCTTGAACGCCTTGATTCCAGCAGACAGCTTGGTGATATGATTAGATGGATCACCATACCAGTCTACCGCAGCATCAATGGCACCAGATGCAAACTTGTTACCACCACTGTTCGAAATGAACTGGTGGACCGCAGTAGTGTCCTGCGGATTTACACGCTGAGGATCCTTCCAGGTGATACCCTGCTGATCCTGCATAGCCACAAGTGTGGCCTGGCCGGGAGAAACGTTTGCCGAATCCTTCCAAGCCTGAGCCCACTGAGAACCCTTCCACCAAGACCAGTTAGCATGTCCCTGGGAAGCATCAAATTCGTTCTTGGAGCTGTAGAGAGTAGCAGCGGTATACGGGCGCTTAATCAGGTTAGTAACTGTCCAGTTGATACCCTTGAATACATAGGATACCGAGTGAGATTCAACATCGTGCCAGATCTGGCCGATGTCCTGGAATGGATTTAGAGACCATCCCTTGGATGGGTCATGCTGCTTGCTCTGATCCTGTTGTGCCTGCTGTTCCTGGGCGGCAGTGATAGCCGCTAGGTTCTGCTGCTGTGCCTGATACTGCTGAGTATCAGCTGCGCCAAGGGTACCGGTCTGTCCAAGCGCACCAGTCTGGCCTAGGGCGCCATTAGCCCCCTGGGCTCCCTGCTGAAACGGCTGGAGACTCATTGACGGTTTCCCCTAGTTGGTAGTGCGGTACATTTGAGAACTGGTCGATCGGGGTGTTCTTGAGCACATCGAAAGCTGCGCCCACTGCTAGGTCTGGGTGCTGCGCACCCTTCGGGTCAGACAGGATGCTCTGTAGGGCATTGCCCAGAAAGTTCATCGAAGTCGTGATAGCAGTAGACATTAGGACATTCCCTTGACCATGTTCACTAGTAGTCGGGTAGATGGGTTAGCATCAGGCATGTTGGCCATCATCTCAAAGAACGGCAGAGACTGGCTTAGCTTACCAATGTCCTGCTGAGCTACTTGAGCAGGCTGGCCACTGATAGCAGAAACGCCAGGACCAGGACCAAGGGCTGCTCCAGCTGTGACAGGTTCATTGGGCCTAGCTGAAGGCGCAGAGAGAGGTGTGACTTGCCCAGCCGCTGGATTCGGTGGAAGAGATCCCACATCGAGTGGCTGAGACTGCCCCTGAGGGCTTGGACTCGCAGAGAGAGATGCACCCTGCTGAAGAGCCTGGAACTGAGAGTTCTCACCATACTTGGCATCGGGTAGGTCCTTTAGCGCCTGGGCTGGGCCACCATCGGTACGCTTACTCAGCGCTCCCGGACCCGACACCCCTGCTGGGTTCTGTGGAGGTGGCATCATACTTCCCTGATACTAACATCTCGATTTCACGAGATGCCTGTTCGGCAAAAGCCTGGCGGTTTCGCTCGGCTCGATACTTGGCTAGCGACTCTTCAGTAAGAGAACTGAAGAACATAGCGAAAGCCTTGAAGAGATCCCCGATCAGCTCAAAGAACGCTCCGAGGATCAGCCACTTAGTTCCCTTCTTGGGAGAACCTGGGGGTGTCGGAAACGGCACCAGTTCCTCATCGTCATCATCGTCGATCGGGAATCGCATCATGTTTAGCCTCCGTAACCCGCGCTGCTGCGCTCGGTTCCTGGGTCACCAGGGCCAGCCCCCTGGCCTGGGTTATAAGTTCCGCCAACTGGTGTGGAACGGAAACCGCGAATATTCTCGCCACCCCAACCGTTGGAAATGCCTGTCCCACCTGCCATAGCAGTGAAGTCCATAGCGTGGCCGTCTAGACCATCACTATCAATCAGGCCAGTGTAACTGCTCTCAATAGCACCAGTATTCGCTGGTGCCTGACCAGACTCAAACGTGTGCTCATCTACGCGGTTGTGGCCCATAGCCTCAGGGCCCATAGAGCCCTGGCGAGGGGGAGTTGGGGGAGTTGCATCGCCGTAGTCGGCGCGGGGCATCTGGCGCCCACCTGGGTTAGCCATACTATCCTACCTTCTGGCCGCAGCAAGCGGTCTTCATGTGTTCTGGTGTCTTGCCCTTGGCAGGAACTACATTCGCTACCTTGGTACGCGCCCCACACAGTTCACAACCGGCAGGGTTTTCATAGAGACGGAACGCTCGTACAAAGCGCTCATCCTCGATGTTGATGTCCTGGGACACCATAATCTTCTTTAGTCGTTCTAGGTCAGCGTTCACGCTGGAATCGTCCTCTTCACATTAGCTTGGAGATTTGGGTTGCCACTTCCACCAGACAGGCCACTAAGCATCTGCATAATGTCCTGCTGCTGCGGAGCCTGAGGCGGAGCGCCTGGAGGCCCCTGTGGGGCTCCTGGAGGGCCCGGAGGTCCACCCATACCAGGAGGGCCCTGCTGGGCCGTCTGGTCCTGTCCTGGAGGCGCTGGAGGGGGCGCCCAAGCCTTGAGGATCGCCTCATGTAGAGGAACCCCGCGCTCGCGCTCTGTCATAACCTTAGCGAGCTTTGTGATCGTGTCTGTAGGATCCGCTCCCTGTGCAGCCATTGCCGGGATTGCCATAGCAGTCTGGGCTAGCATCTGCTTTAGAGAATCAGTCATCTCTTCAGTATCGATCTGCTCCATTACCTGATCAACGTTAACGTCGAACGGCAACTGTCGCAACGCAAAATCACGCGAGATGAGCTTGTCTCCACGAGCTTGAAGGAGGAACACGAGTGCTCGGTTTGGATCCATTCCAGCTGCCATACCGTAAGTGACATCCACTTGGTAGACACCGGCAATGTCTCGGGATGGGACATAGGTCTCCTCAAACTGCTGACCGTTAACCTGGACACGAATGAAGCGGCGCTTCTCTGGCCAGAACTTCTCATCCATCTCGAACGCAGCACCAATAGCGCGGCGCAGCGCGTCACCAAGAATGAGCTGATAAGTGCGAACCTTGGAGTCGATGGTACCCATCAGCTCTTCCATACCACGACCAGTAACGATCGAGCCTGGAGACTTTCCGGTTGCACCCTCAGGGAAACGAGCACCGACAGTAATGTCCTGATTCAGGATCTCCCCCTGCTGCCACGCCGCTGGGGGCATGTCAGCGATAGGGTAGTGAATCTTCTCACCGTTGTTGGTACGGATGACACGGTCGGGTCCGAATGGAATCTGGACCACGTCGCTCGGTACAACGAGCGGCGAGTTAACAGCCTTCTTGGCCGCTCGCATACCCATCTGAGCGAAGACGGCGCGGGCGATCTGAATCCAGATCACGTCGTCATACGCGCCGCGATTCTCGTCGTCAAACTTCGGCGCCTCAGCGACGAACACCGGACAACGCCCGAACTTATTCTCCATGCGCAGAAGCTCTAGGTTGTCCCTGGAAGGAACGAACCAGATCATGATCTCATCATCCATATAGTTGACAAGCTCTAGCTTCTGGTTACTCTCGGCGTGAGTACCCGCGCGTAGCGCGTTAGCGAGATGTGGAAACTTCGCACAGAGCGAGTCCACGTCGGAGTCGTACACCTTGAAGAAGTAGCGCGTACGGGCGTATACATCTAGTTCGTAGTAGCAGCCCAGCGGATTCTCAAAGCGTAGTCGGGGACCCGCCTCTGCGTACTCGTCACCGAAGTGCGGCTCAAGTACGATAGGTAGGAAGCTGTAGGTGTTGAGCCAGTCGCTGGCCTCAACGAGGTTGACCTTGATGCGGCTGTTCTCCAGGTAGTTGTGCGCGATCAGCGTACGACGCTGGGCGTACTTCTTTTGACGATCACTGACCATCACACCTGTAGTACAAGATACAGTGGGCATAACTCCGATTTGCTCGGAGCTATACTGGGCCGCGACATTGATGATGTTGGAAACGATGGGCTTCGGAAAGTCATCGGCCAGTAGCCCTGGGGCTACGCGGTCAAGCTCGGATGCGCGAACAGCGCGCACCTCATTCATACGAAGGTCACGCAGATAATAACGCATGCGAGTCGCTGCTACCTTCTTAGCGATCTCGTAAACTGTGGCCATTAACCCTCCCACCAGCGGGCGTCATTAACGATAGTCGGCTCTGGTAGGTCGGGCATACTTGAGAAGCCCTGTGAGGCCTGGTACCAGTCGATGTTGATTACTACTTGCTCTTCACGTTCGCGCTCGGAAAGCCAGCCTGCGTCCCAGTGCGCGGAGCCATCCTGGAAGTCGAGAAGTTCGCGGCAGCGAATCTCGCAAAACCACAGAGCCATCACGCAGTCCTGGACAGGCGCCTTGTTCATGGTAGGCGTAGGGTACCAGGCAACCAGCTGCTCGACAAGGGCTTGGATTCCAGCGTGGTTCCTTCGGGACGGAAGCTCGATGGCGTTGTGTCCCTGTTCGTGTCCCTTGAACAGGTTGGCCATCGTAGCCACACCCCACTGTGTATCCCACTTGTTCTTTCCTGTCGTGTGTGCGGACATACGGACACCCCTGGATGCCATCCAGGTTCTCAGGTCCTCGTCCTGGAGGATACTAGCCTGGTAGGCGTTGGATTCGATGCGCCATTCATTCACTCCGTAACGTCGAGTCCATTCCTTCATAACCGCCGCTGTTTGAGCGGGAAGGGCTCCGTGCTGATTCCAAACATCTAGAACATATCTACGGCCGGTAGAGAGATCTGCTCCCACGACAACCATAGCTGTGTAGTTGGTGGCTGCCGGGTCAAGCCCTGCAACCACATAAAGCCCCGCCATTCCTTCTGGACGGACACCAGGAAAACCAGGGACAATAACACCGGGAAGTCGTCCGCCATTGGTACACCCGTCGATTTCGGCCTGTGTGAAGGTGGTAGACTGGCTGATCTGAGCTTGCATGTAAACACGAGACCAAGTCTCCGCACTCATCTGATTGCGCTTCTCGGCAAGAGCCGGCCCGTTCCACATGGGATATAGGCCCTGTTCATTGGGCTCAACCTTGTCGAGTCCCATAGGCTCAACGTTGGTCCATGGCCACAGGGTAACCCAATCCTCGGGATCATCATGCATCTCCAGCACAGCGGGCTGGGACAGATAAGTGAAGGGGGACTCCCCGGTGACATACCACTCTGGCTTTCGGATCTCGGAGTACAGATCCTGGGCAGCGAGTCGGGTGCCAACGATAATAAGCTTACCTGTTCCCGGCTCAAGGCGGGAACCGATGATAGACTGGATCCACTCGATCTGCTTCGGGAACTCATGAGCGTTGTCGAGGTCGGCACAGTCATCAAGAATAATGAGGTCGGCACGGGCACCATAGATCTTCTTACGAATACCTAGAGCCTGCACCGTAGGGTGCCCCGATACATTGCGGGGACGGATGTCCGGGTTCACAAGGATCATGTCAGCCTGCCACCTGGCACCATTGCCATTGTAGCCTTCAGCAGGAGCGAAGTCATCCTTCAGCTGCTTGTAGACCAGCATGTCCTTGTCGAGGCGGTTCTTAATTCCATCCAAGTTCTTCTTGGCACGGTCCGCACTAGCGGACACCAGAAGGACACGGATGTTAGGATCCTGGACGATACGCCATGTCACGTAGTTCTGGCAGAACATCTCACTCTTGGCATGGTGAGGCGGCGTGTTGATCAGGAGAAGATTCTTACGTCCGGGGATGTATGTCTGTGACGGGTGGAGGTTGCGAGGATCACGGCCCTCAAGCAAATCCAGCCACTGCTGATGATGGTCGAACAGACGGTTACCCATGTACACCTTCGAGAAGGTCTCGAAGTCAGGCACTTCGGAGAAGTGCTCCCCAGACTGCTTGGAGCGGATGCGTTCTGCTGCATCGCGGAACTGCTGAGCATTCATAGCGCCACCGGCTCCCTTGGAGCCACTGCGCCAATACTCATATGTCTTTACAGAAATGCCAACGAATTCACAAGCACGCTCCACAGACCAGCCAGCTGCGAGCTTTTCAAGCAGGATCCTCTGCTTGTCCGCAGTAGACCATTCAATCTTTGGAGGCATGCAATTATCCTATGGTGTCAGTGGGGGTCCTTTGGGGGCGGACTTCTGGTCCGCTCCTCATGATGCTCTGCATCGTGGGGGAACCATTTAAGGAGGGGGCTAAGCCCCTCCTAGACGAACACCAGTGATGGTGTGAGTCTCTAAGAAGCTTCTATAGGCAGCCCCCTAAGGGCTGCCTTACTAGGTTGGAGTCGAGCCTGGGGCTCTCTCCGTGAGGAGTCTCGCTAGCCCGCTCGACTCCTATACTTACCCTTCATTATATATAAGTACGTGATAACAGGGCCTCTCACGGTCGTATCTCAAACCGTTACCAAACTGTTACCATAGAGCTGTCAGTGTGTCCTAGTGTGTCCAGCTAACGCATACTATCGTTGTGACCTAGCCGTTACTTGGTTTAGCAAATATTTTGAAGGTTGCAGCACGACCGAACGTGGCTGTGGTTTAACATGCCGGGGTTGACAATAGGCTGATACAGGCCTTGACAAGCACCGATGATTGTAAGCGGCGCAGCCTGGCCTTGGGCCTTACATGCTCAAGCACTTGACATGCTCGTGATGTACATGGATGGGCATGCATGTTGACAAGCGCTTGACATCCACTTGGTATTCGTCCATTGCACAGGCATTGACACATGTATGACGCGCTATTGCGCCTGTATGCAGCCGTTGAATGACCATTGTCAAGTGTTTAACAAGGTTGCTACATCCCACGTGCCCACGCGCGTGCGCGCGAGAGGATTGTTCATGTGATGAATGGTCTATGCAGTGCATAGTCTCATGAGGCAATGTTTCACATTGCCCACTGTCATTGTTGTGGACCATTGCACAATGCAATGATCATCGCACGAGCTGGAAGGGATCACACACATGCGCGCGCGGTATATGTGCTCGCTCGCGTGGGGCGCTCGCTCGCACCGTCCGGACTGCCACCGAGACAGGGCCTAGGAGCCACGCTGAGAGCCTGCCAGCGGGCAGGCATAGAACCAGGTCTGACCTGGGATTACAGGGCTCTTGTGGAGCCCTGAGAGCGTGCCCCAAAACCATGATCCACGGGGAGCTGGCACGGGCGAAGGTAAAGAGATGGCAAAGAACCCATTCATGTGTTGATGGCTCTGACCTGGGCAGAGCCTGCAATGTCCCAGTTCATGAATAACCAAGCAAGTGCTTGGTTGGGAGCATCAAGGTGTGAACAAGGTGTGATGTTGATCAATCTCTTTTTGATAACGAAATAGCCTGTAACCTGGGAAAACAATCGTTACCAACTCGTGACTTGACGACGAGGGCCAACAGGAGGAGTGTTCTCGGTGTCAGGCCAGCCCAGCAAGACCGGGAGGGCCGGGCGACGCTAGTAGTACCGAGCGTCTTGCCTGTAGAGTGCGCCATGATCCACTTGTGGGGAGCGCACCGGTTGCGACCGGGGCAAGTCTAGTACGGCTGCTAGTGCAATGACGATCCGCTGAGGGGCGACCCTGAGAAGCGGTGAAGGCGGGAATGCCGCCTAGCTAAGACCTGGGGTGCAAGAATTGCCCCTTGACCCTGACTAGGACAGCGCCTGTGGAACCCCAGACTCCATGGCAACTGGGATAATGATCATTCTCTCTCCTTGAAGAATGATCGGCAGGGTGGCGACCCAGTCGCCTGCTCTCCCTGTCGGTTGTTCTAGGTCCCTGAGCATAAGCTCAGTGGCCTCACTGAAAGGAGAGCATGATGATGAACTGCTACCGAGTGACGTTCTACAACGGTCACATCGTTCGTACGGTCCTGGGCCGTCCCAAAGTGGACAGCACGACCCTATGGGTCGAGGCCAACAACGATCACCACGCCGTAGCTGAAGCCACCATGCTTGCCATGGCTGGTACCGGCAACGAAAACGCACAGGAGATCGGCCGATGGCTGGTCGCTGGTGAAGTGACCAACGTGTATGCCGTCATCGAGACTAACTGACGGGTTTCGAGTGGCCACCTATGGTGGCCGCTAGTGACCAATCAGAACTGGTCTGGTTGGTAGAGAGGAGAGATTGACATGTGCGAGCTGTGCAACGCTGAGGCCAACGGCAGCTACGACAACGGTGAGGACTTCATGTCCCTGCTGGCGTCCCTGCTGGGCCCGATCGAGCCCACGGACTACTTCGCCGAGTACCGGACCGAGTCCGAGTACGACGTGACCGGCACCGACGAGGTCGGTGACTGGAAGATCTCCGTGGCCAAGGTCGGCGGCGGGACGGTGGGCAAGGTGTACCCGACCGGCGAGCAGTGGCTGTTCCACGCCTACCGCAACGGTGAGCTGACGGACAGCATGCTGGGCACCGCTCCGGAGCCCATGACCCACGTCAAGGCGGCCGAGGACGGCGCGCTGGGCTTCTTCGGGGTCACGCTGTAGTAACCTACTGTTACTCGTGAGGATGGTCATGCCCTTCGGGGCATGACCTTCTTCATGTATGCCAGTCGGTATACAAAACCCATTCAGGGAGAGTGATCAGCATGACGTACTACATCGAGGGTTGCCCGTGTGACTCCTGCAAGCTCGGCCAGAAGGCCGAAGAGGAGCGTAAGGCCGCCCTCGCGGAGGCCGCCAAGATCCCCACCAGCCGCGTGCTGACCAGGGACATGGTTCTCCGCAACCGTCCGTGCTCCGAGTACCGGCACCGCTTCATGGACCGGTTCCCCGTGTCCGTCGAGGTCACGAAGGAGCTGGCCGTGGGCCAGGCTCAGGACTGGGACTGGTGGTGGGCCGCTGAGCAGTTGCTCAGCTACGGCGCCTACAAGCAGTTCGGCGAGCGGGTCAACGTGATCGACAACGAGTACGACGCCGCGACGGCTCCGTACTACAAGCTCGTGAACGACGCCCGTGACGTGCTGTACCAGCGGCAGGACGCCGCCACCGACGCCAACCCGCAGCTCAGCTACCCCGAGCGGGTGGAACTGCGCGAGAAGATCCGCAGGGAGCTGATGGAGGCACCGATCGCGGCGCGTGACGCCGCTACTCCGATCCTGGCCAAGCGTCGGGTGGAGAAGATCGCCACCGTCTGGGCGGAACTGTTCCTCGCCGATGAGGCGGCCTACAACGAGCAGCACCAGCACGACGTGCCGTTCGTGGAGGGTCGCGACGGCCAGTGGGCCGAGGACGACGACGAGGAGCCGGAGGAGGACTGGTACAACGACTACGAGGAGGACGAAGACTACTGATCGGTAGCGAGTGATGCACATGCCCCGAAGGGCATGTGCTTCGCCCAGATCCTATCAGTGGATCTAGAAAGGAGAGGATGATGCAAGTGCATGAGTCCGTCGTGATCCTGGACAGCGATGCGCAAGACGTGTTTCAAAACCTGGTGGACAACTCGTCCCTTCAGGACATTGTTACACTCTTGAACGAGCTGGGCGTGGACAACGACAAGCTCAAGGGTGCCGTGTACGGTTGGGCGCTCAACGAGGCAGGGTTGTACTGATGTCCTACCCTGTCAAGATCTGTACGTGCTGCTTGTTCGCAGCGGCGTATGGTGAGCCTTGCACCTGCTGTGAGCTTGATGAGCAGGGCGAGGAGCATCCGGCTGGCCTTCTGGGCAAGCTGGAACCCAACGAGTACATCATCCCTGGTGACGACGAGGAGGACTTCTCCCGGACGCCTTGTGCGGCCTGTGGGCAGACTCTTCACGGAACCAGGCACACCGCAACCATCGAGGAGATGTAACATGTCCATGTCTCGCAAGCAATACCGTGACATGGCGGCCGTGATCAAGGAGGTGGGCGACTACAACCTGGACAGTGCGGAAGCCGCACTGGAGGCCATCGCGAGCGGTCTAGCAACCGTGTTCGTGATTGACAATCCGCGCTTTGACAGGGCGCGATTCTTGGAGGCGTGCGGCATCGAACAGCAGTAGCCTGTGTTCGTAGTGATCACTCCGTCACGGGGCGGAGTGGTCGCCATGTTCGCAGGGTGCGAACAGAGGGGAGAATGATGTTCGACAACCAGGACGCCTTGCCTGCATGTGCTGACGTTGAGGTGGACACCCACATGTACCGCGTGGTGTGCACCATGACTGACGGCACGGTGGCCGCTGACCTGTCGATCATGGCCGGAAGCATCGCTCACGCGGCGTTCCTGGCTGGCATCGCGGTGATGGCCGAAGCCCTCCGCACGGTGGAGGACCCGCAACAGGGTGAGCTGTTCATGCACAACATCTCGCGACACATGAACACTTCGGTAACGCTGACTCTCTGACCAGCGTGGTTGCGCACATCGCAAGATGTGTGCTTCCATGTTTGCCAGAAGGCAAGCAACTAGCGAAGGAGAGATGATCATGTCCAACGTCTATCGCGTGTCGATCACCATGGACGGCACCGAGGACTCGACCGAGATCGAGGCGGAAAACCCGCTCCGGGCCGTGTTCCTGGCTGGTGCCACCCTGGGCGGCGTGACCGCCGTGGGCAGCAAGATCGCCCGCATCGTGTTCGACACCATGGGACCGGAGGCGATCATGAGCAACATCGCCCAGGTCATCGGCGAGGAGGTCACCGACCTCCGCGTGGAAGAGCTGTAACCTACGCTCTTGTTGCTGTACGGTTTTACCGTACAGCTTCATGTCCGTAAGTTGCGGGCAAGGATAGGAGAGAATGTCATGCGTAGCTTTGAGGTCAAGATGACTTCGCCCAACGGTGGTGAGAACACCATCGTGGTCAACGCACCCACTCAGAACCATGCGGTGGGTGCTGCGGTGCTGCGGGAAGCCCAGCAAACCGGTGAGCTGGCCCGATTCATGGGCCTGCCCGAGAACGCGGGGATCCGGGGCATGATCGTCTGCATGTCGGACGGTTCGGTCACGATCGACGTGCGTGAGCTGTAATGGCTCAAGCACCCAACACCGACGAAGGTGTGATCACCCATCTGGAGCGCCTGAACAACAGCGTGAATGGCAATCCGGCATGGCGTGTTCACCTGGACAACGGCAACGTCTACCGTACACAGAGCGATAGCTCTGTCTCGTACGAGATCGACAACGGCACCTATCGCGGTGTCACCGTGCGTCTGCTCTTGACCAAGGCGCATCGAATCTGGGATATCAGCGTGATCTGACCTCCCTAGTGGTGTCCGTGGAAACGCGGGCATTGCTAAGCTGGCCAGATAGGCGAGCATTAAGGAGAGAATGAAATGTCCGCGTACACGATCACCGATCGGAACAGCGTGACCACCATGACCGGTGGCACGGCCGAGCGCGTGAGCTTCATCGCGAACGGGCAGGAGTACATCGCCTCCCGGACCACGAAGGTCACCGATGGGGTGGACGAAACGATGGTCTTCCCCGCCCGCAACGGCGAGATCGACCTGCCCATGGTGCTGTTCAGCGGCATCGAGCCGGGCAAGTACACCAACGTGACGCACGAGGAGGCCATCGAGCTGTTCCTCAGCGAGCGCTGATCCGCCCTATGATCTACGGGCTTCGGCCCGTAGGTCTTGGAGTGTATCAGGGTGATACACTAGATAGGAGAGAACCGTCATGCGTGAGTACAAGGTGATTGACGACACGATCCGCTGGAACGGTGACGTGTGGCACATCGAGGTGGACGGCAAGTACTACGCCGTTTCCCGTGCCTTCACCTTCGACCGGGGCGACGAGACCATGATCTTCCCGGCCGACGAGAACTGCCAGGTCACCGACTGGGGAGAGGTCTACGCCGGTTACGGCGAGGACCACAAGACCGCGATCGAGAACTGGCTGGACGAGAGCTGACACTGCCTTTGCTACGCGGCCTCCGGGCCGCGTGGCTTAGAGTGTGCCAGACTGGCATACTAGAGAGGAGAGATCATGACTCCCGAAGAAGCTGATGAGGAGTACTTCCCAGACGACGAGTACCCGTGGAGTGATGAGGAGGTTAACGAGATCCCCATGGGACCCCTTGATCCCTTCTCTGACTTCCCCGAGTACGAACGCGACTGGTACGTGGACGGAGCTGATTGCGACTAATGGAAGATACCGCACCCTACACAGTAACCCTCAAGGCTGGTCCTGGCTACGATGCTCCTTGGATCATCGTTAAGGCTGACACTGCGGACCGGCTCATCGCTCGCTTGAACGAGCTGGAGAACAAGTACGTTCCCCAGACTGCTAGCAGGGTCTCTATGAACCTGCAAGGCGCCTTCAAGCACGAACAGAACCGGGCACGCTGATGGAGCCCCAAGTCTCGAAGGTCATTGCTGAAGTCAACCTGTCCCGACAGCACAAGTATCGGAACGGGTGGAACAAGGCTGATCAGCGAGACGAGAACCGTTGGACCATTCACGACAACGAGCACGCTAAGCAATACGGATATCGTTACGCTACTTGCCCGCTTTGCTTCCCTAAGGAGGATTGTGTCGATATCGACAGAGAAGACAGCTAACGGCTACCGCTGGCGCTGTTCCTGCGGACAGGTCGGCAACGAGTACGGCACCGAGGACTACGCCAGGATGATCGGCGAAGCCCATCTGAAGTACATGCATCCCTGAGGAGACAGGTATGTGGGATTTTCTTGACAGCTTGTTGGGATTCGTCTTCCTGGCCTTCTTCTGGTGGCTGATCCTGCGAAACTAACGAGAGAATGACGAGAGCCCCCTCTCGCGAGGGGGCTCCGTCTATGTAACAGCTGGCACTAAGCCTAGCGGCTTACTGCTTGTGTGATGGTACTGACCACAATCACACGGGCCGTATGTCTCTAGTCCGTGCACGAACCTACCCTTGTTGTGGCTCTTGAGCCACTTGCGAGCCTTCTCGGCCGCCTGGTAGGTCGGGTAACCGGGCTTACCGGTTATCGGGCAGATAAAGCCCTGAGGGCTTCTGTAGCGAGGCATACTGTTCCCAGCCTTCCGTGAGAGCGAATGATAGCTCTACCAGGTTAGCATACTGTGTCAAGAGGCGAGGAACGTAGGTTCCGATCGTGGCCAGGGCTGCATCATAGTCCTCATGATCATAAGTTTCTGGCTCATGGGTGAGGAGATAGATCGCGTCTTCAAGCTCTGTCCAGTCATTGACAAACTCAAGATCAGTAGTCTGGGTCATCGTACGCGCATCCCTCATCCTGAGCTGCAAGCTCCTCGAACTGATCCCAGACCTCTGGGAGTCGCCACGAGCTGATCTCATGGCTCATCTGTGTGTAAATGCCATGATGACAGGTGATGTAGGCGTGTACCATCCATCGATCATCGCGAGTGTACTCGCTGTAACATCCGCACTCCCACTCATGACCAGGGATGCCGTACACGCGAGGAGAACAGTTCAGCAGGTGCTCAAGCGTGGCACCCTTGATGAAGTATGCCATCTCATAGAGCTTGTCAATGAACAGATTCGGCTTGTAGCGGTTGTGCTCTTCTAGCTGCTTCTGGAGCCAAGGCTTGGCTTCCTTATTAGCCCAATCCAGCAGTAGCTGATCATAATCCACTAGCCTTCTCCGTCCCATTGGTTGCGAGTCATAGCCTGGCTCGCAGCGTTGCTAAGGCTCCTACGTCGCGGAGCGGGGTTCTCCCCTCCCAGACCCTCTCGGATCTTGTCCAGGAGCCTGCTAACCCGCATGGAGGCTGCGCCTTCACTGATACCGAGCTTGAGAGCCACGGTGTCATCATCACCTTCGAAGGCCCAGCGGATGATCTGTAGCTCAGAGGCTGTCAGTCCGCGTAGTGCGCGGTCTATATCGACCCACATTGCACGGTCACTGTACTCGAATTCATACAGGTCACCGCTGTCCCATGATTCAAGGATCACAGGGATCAGCTCACGGAGCGCCTTCTTGCTGTAGAAGAACAAATCCTCAGGGCGATAGCCCAGCGCGGCAGCCTTCTGCTTGTGCGCGTACTGCGTGCACTTGCGATTGAATTCCTGCCACACGCCCGTGTAGTTTCCTGCCTCAGCCAGCCGGGCAAACTTCTGAGGGGTTTCAAGGAGCGCCAGCTCCGCTACCTGCATGAGATCTTCCCACTCGGCATATCCGTAGAACTTGTTACGGACTGAGCGCACCGCGCTCTGCTTAGCCTTCAGAATATCATCATCGGTTAGCGGAACTGGTTCCAGTTCATCGAACGGTTGATCCATCTATCCTCTTGACATCTCTAAACCAGCCGAAGCAACTCTGACACTGGTATTGGTTGTAGATGCCCGTCGCGAGCTGTCGCGTTCCACGCGACTGATAGTGGGAACTACCGCACTTGGGACAGGCCCTCAGGCCTGGATTCTCATCATACAGTAGCACATTGGGATGATTTGGAATCCAGCCCTTGACGTAGTCATACAGCTCTTCTGTAATCACCACGTCTTCTCGGTTGTACTCTTCCATCTTGGCCCATGCCTCAAGGTCGCCCATCATACAGGCTACCCACAGGTCATGTCCCTGATGACTCACCTTACCGTGCCCGAGTAGTCGGTTAGTGAGATAGTCGAGCTTGTTGCTCGGGTTTCCGAATTCCTTCTTGAACACCTGGTACAAGTCGATCTGGGTGTACGGCCTAGGTGGATTAAATCCAGCCTCAAGAAACGCGGTGTTCAGTCGCGGAATATCAAACTTCTTACCGTTGAAGGTTACAACGGCGTCGGCTAGATCGACAGCCTCATACAGCGCGTCTAGCGGAAACTTATCTGGCATGAGATCGTGATAGGCAGGCGCCACACAAAACTGTGTCCTGGAGTCGTCATACCACTTCCACGCCGCACACATCATCTCTTGTGGCTGCACCAGCTGACTGAGAGCTGTGCTATCATTGCCGTAGAGCTGCCACCTGTGGACGATGTTCGGCGCCATCTCGATGTCGAGGGTTAGGATCTTCACAGACCCGTCACCTTTCTTGGGGTGGGCTTGGGCTCTAGAGGACTGTCGTCTTCAACCCAAACCGTTGTGATACCCGCCTTTTCGGCCGCTTCACCGCAATGCGTGGTTCCTGCGCTCCCGTTCCTTCGGAAAGCCAGGCAGATATCAGCTCCGGAGTCAACCATCTGCTGATTCCTGATGAATCCCGCAGCCTTACCGTGTGTCCGCCAGTCGGCGGGGTGCCTCTCAACCTTCCAGCCCCAAGCTGTTGCTAGATCTTCAGCGATTTTGTCTGCCCCTGTAGGGCAGGCACCCACAACCAGCGTAATGTCATTGACATCCACATAGCTCTGACGGCCGTAGGTGAAGGCCATAAGCATGGAGACAATCTTCGCTGAGTCATCCCAGTCTCGGGAGCCTGTTACGAGGATTCTCATCCGAACACCAGCTGAGCTGTCATACAGAGCAGCACTCCGAAGATGAATCCCCAGGCGAGCTTGCTATACCACTTCATAGGTCCCACAACAGGCCTCCGAAGGTCAGAATGAGTCCGCCGAACAGGTTGAACAGGGCCGGGATAGTGAACCATGGGTTCTGCGCGTGTCCTGTAACCAATAGGCAGATCAGCATGAGCGGAAAGAACGAGATTGCCATTGCGATCCCGATCTTAGTTGCCAGGGGCAACGGAGGTGGCTTACCACCCCCGCCACCCGCAGGTGGCATGGGGATGATGATTACCATCAGATCTCACCAGCGTCATAGTCCGGAAGCATCGCGACGTAGGCAGGCTCATCGTCATCGTCGTTGTCCCACCACTTCGCACCGATGCTCTTAGAAGCCGCTAGGCGAGCCTGAGCGGCCCTGGACTCCTCTTCGGTCTGCTGGTGCTGCGCACCCTCTACGGCAGCCATGAAGGCGCTCTGAGCGGCTGCCAGCTGGGCTTCCCATCGGTCCTGGGCATCCTGCCCACCACGGACCTCCTCGTAGACCGGAGTCAAACGAGCTGTGTGCTCGTAATCGTCAACGGCCACCGCGACCTCATTGAAGATCTGATACAGCGTCTCTAGGTTCGTGCTCTTGCGGATCTTCCACTCTGTGGTCTTGCTGTCCTTAGTAACCCTAAGGACCAGGGAGGCCTTATCAGCCTCCCAGGTGAACTTAGTCATCTTCCGGGTACGTCCAATCGTAGACCATGTCCTGTAGAATGCCCTGGATAGTGTCGTACTCTCGCTCACACTCGCGGATACGCTCGTACAGCTCGTTCGAGACTTCAATAGGACCATAAACGTCTGCATAGTGAGGCTTGTCGTCCCACATGTAGAACTCGTCCGTGTCGTAGTTACGACTGATCCAGACTTCAATCCCCATCGAGGTCATTCTCCTTGACGTACTTCACGAGATCCCACGCACCATCAGCAGTGCGCCGGTTGTCTTCCAGGAAGTAGTGACGGCAGACCCAATCCATGAAGTCTTCCTTGTATTCGAAGAATTCGTAGGCCTGCTCCGCTATCCTCTCCCAATATTCTAGCTTATCCGTCTCCATGATGTCCAGTCGGCTAGGATTGAACTCAGGGAAGAACGGATAGTCACCGTAGGTAACGGTCAAAGTAGTCTCCACCTTCTAGGAGGAACATGCTGTTCACGTCCTCCTCTTCAGGAAGCTGAACACCTTCCGCCGACTGCGGGAACTGGTCCTGGAACTTTCGGATGAAACGAATTCCAGCGGCATCCCCGTCTCCGAAGACCACCACTCGCTGAAAGTCCTCAAAGAGTCGGTGCCAATGTCGCTTCCAAGATTCTGCTCCTGGGAGTCCGACTGCGGGGTGTCCAAGCTGGCGTAGAATGAGCCTGTCCAGCTCTCCTTCAGTAACCGCGATTGTGTCCCCGGCGGAAACCAAATCGTCAACGCCGTATATCCTAAGAGTCGAGCCAGGTCGTCCAAGGTACTTGGGACAGCCCACCTCACCACAGTCGTGCGACCGGATGCATCGGTAGCGGAGATCGACAACTCCACTCCGCGTGATGTAGGGTATGCTGAGACGCTGAAAGGCTGCTTCGGGATCTCCATGGATCTCGTCATCTACCACTCCTAGCCGTGCCCATACGGCTGTGTCCTCTGTAATCCCGCGTGCCTCCAGGTACTCGGCCGCGACGTAGAGGTTGCTCTGGTACCGACTCGTCTGGCTTTCCAGCAAGACCCTCTGCTCTTGTGTAAGCGTCACGCCAGCTCATCCCCTCTCCCTGGTCGTGTAGGAGCCTCACAGCGTCCCCTTGGACGCCACAGGCTAGGCACTTGAAGTACTCCCGAGACTCGGGGATGTAGCCAGAGGCATTCTGGTCATCGTGAAACGGACAGTTGATCTTAGAAGAACGGGGCGTGATAGACGCCCCGAACTCCTCAAGGATCGGTTCGATCCTAAAGCGTGCTGTCATCTACAAAGTCCTCAAGGTACATGACCACAAAGGCCTTGCCAATGGACTTGCGTGGATTCTTGATCAGTAGTAGAGGTACGGGGGAACGTTCGAGAGAACGCGCCTTGGCGTACTGAAGGGCTTGCTTTCTGGCGGATTCGAGACGAGATCCCAGTGAAGCTGAGGTGTTGGCGTCCCGGTTGGCCTTGAGCTGGAGGATGAACTCCGCATCTCCAAGAACAACGTCTCCTTCATCAGGGACAGTTCGCGCAATGCGGCTCGCAACCTGGTTTCGGCCTCTGAGATAATCAACAGTGTCTGTCTCAAAGCCGCTTCCGTACTGCTTGTTTGCATTAGCCATCGAGCCTATACCACTGTGTCTGTGTCTCTTCGATGTACCCCGTGTTGGGTACCTCACGGTTACGGTTCCACCAGCTGTTCAGCTCGTTGGTCAGAACGCCCTTGGCGGTCTTCAGCTGGCTATACGGACCGTAATATGTCTTGTGGTCCGATACGTGGTTTTCGATCACCACACGATACATCGGACCCTCATGATGCTTGAGCCACCGGCTCATTCTAGCTCCTTGAATGTTGCGATGGACGGATCTACTTCAAACATGACAAATGTCTCACCGGATGGGTCAGACTTGCCGTTTCGCAGTTTCACAGGAGCCGCGTAGAAGAACCCATCGATGAAGGCTGTCGTGATGATGGTGACCGCGAACTTATCCACCTTGTAAAGGATGGACTTCTTCGAAGGACAGGGCTTACCGGGCTCATTCTCACTCGCGTGGTGAATCATGACGATGCATGCACCGGTTTCGCGAGCCAGCTTGTCCAGGTAGCGGGCGATGGACTCTAGCGAGCCACCACCCTCTTCATAGTAGTCCACCTTCATCAGAATGTCAACGATCACCAGGTGAGGGTTGTCCCCCCACAGTTCCTCGAACGCTGTGATCTCCTCCTCGATGTCCTCAAGGGACGGAGAAGGGTCGAAGGACCAGCGCACCCAGTCCTGGTCGGACAAGACCTCAGCAGCCCACTCAGGGCGCTTCAGGGCCTTCTCACGCATGATCTCAGAGTCCTGCTTGGTGCGCCGTGCGAGGTACCTTGCCACCTGGTCTAGCTCGTTGGTATCATTGCTGATGTAGAGGGTCGGGACCTTCATACGGTCCACCATCTCACCGACAAACATGGTCTTCAGAGAACCAGAAGAGCCCACGAACAGGGCTGTGGTGCCCCGATAGAACCGAATCCCTCGATCCTTGAAGGATCGGAACACATCCGGAAGGGGCTCACCGTTCGTGAGCCCCCGCCTAACAGCGCGAGCGAGCTTGAAACTCAACTAGCAGCACCCTGCGTCCGGAAAGATGAACACTTCCTTCGGAATGTACTGGTGGGTCGGGAAGGTTCGAACATGCTTCCAGTCTTCCTCGTCCAGCCGCACCTCAGTAGGCTCTAGCAGAGCCTTCACTTCCCCATCGGTTGCGGCAATGACCAGAACAGACCCACTGGAGTGGTAGTTGAAGTCACTGACATGGACATCCTGGAATAGGTAGATCTTCAAAGGTTAGCCCTTCGGAGTACCGACCTGTGTCTGGTCGGTGTTGCTGATCAGCGGAATACCATTCGCGCCGGTCGGGATATACACCACCGTGTTGTTCTTGCCACTCTCAGCGATGGTCTTCAGAGCGTCAACCATCTCGAACTGGACGTACAGCGGAGTCAGGGTCTTGGAGACCTCATCCTGCGCCTCACGGATACCCACAGCGTCAGCCAGACGGATCTGAGCTTGCTTCTGGTGAATCTGGATCTGCTGGTCAGCAGAGTTGATCAGAAGCTGATTGACCTGAGCCTGGTTGGCCGCGTCGATACGCGCCGTCTGAGCCTTGTTCTTCGCCTCCTGAACCTTGCTCCAGCGACCGTAGGCACCAAAGCCTACGGACAGACTGAAGAAGAACAGGATGATGGCCAGCAAGCTGGCCACCACAGCGGTAGCGATACGCCCAATCCGAAGATTGTCGTTCTTGTCAATGAACACCGACACTATTACTGCTCCTTGCGGGTCCAGGAACCATCAGGCTCCTGCCAGTAGGTGAGCTTGCGGCAGTTCGGAACCGGGCACGCTACGCGAGCCGAGATGGTCTTACCGGTCTTCGGGTTGGTGAAACCCTCAACGTGGACCAGCGGACAGTTGTGAGCCGGGCAGTTGTCCTCAGGAAGGTCCGTAGACCCACCGGAAGCCACAGGCTTCTTGTAGCCACTGCTAGCACCCACCGCAGGCTTAGCGACCACCGGAGCGCCACCGAAAGCACGCGCCAGTTCCTTCGCCTTGCGGGCAGTCAGGTCCATCAGCTCATCAAGCTGCTCGTGCTGAAGGAACTCCAGAGCCTCTTCAACACTGTTGGCGTGGGCCACCAGCCAGGGAGCATCATAACCTCCGCCAGCCTTCAGGGTCACAGTCAGAAAGTCCCGCTCGTTCGGGAACTCAATCACAGGAGCCTCAGTAGAGAAGCCCTGCTCCACGCCCCACGGGTCTTCCGTGGTGCTAGGGGGTGTTTCCTTCTTGGTAACCATGCTACCCTTCATAGTTGGGGTTGAGCTTGTCATAGCTTCGTGTATCAACTGTATCGCCTGAGGCGAGGAAGCAAGCTCTTGCAACGCCACAAGTTCCGCACTGCTTGCCACGGTTGGGGAGGAAAACGCCGGAGCTGATACCATTGTACCATTCCTTTGCTATCTCGTCAACAGTTTCTAGTGTCCAGTTAGACACGTTCATCTCGTAGAACTCATCGTCCTTGAACATGTAGTTGTAGGCACCGTGAAGTTGATGACCCACACGCATGTCTGGTACAGTGTACTTCGTGTCCTGGTTCAGCTTGTGCAAGGTAAGCACGGAGTAGATGCCCAGCTGCTGGTCAGAGTCAGGACGTGTAGATCCCGTCTTGAGGTCGATGACATCGACCCCTTCAGGTGAGACCTCTACACGGTCCACATAAGCCTTGATCTTGATCCCAGAAGGCAGCGTGGTAGAAACATCGTACTCGACTTCACTGAACAAGGCACCGTGGCTGGCCCACTGCTTAACGTACCGTGGACCCTGCTCCAACCAGTGCTCGTAGCCTTGGGCACGAGCACCGTAGCCTGCCTTGCGCCATTCATTACGATCTGGGAACGACTGCTCTGTCCGTATGATCTCGTCGTAGAAGGCCTTGTGAAAGGCCATCTCGGGAGCATCGTCCCACTCGCCCTTATCGATCCATTCCGTGGCCTTGTGCACTGCACTGCCACCCAGGAGCCACCACGCGGGCGACTCCTGCACTCCGAGCTTCCCAAGCTCGTAAGCCTTTCCACAGCGCAGATAGTTGTTGATCGCTGAATGGCTTACGTGCTTAGGTACTTCAAACTCTATCATCCAGTTCCTCGATCTTGTGGAGGTCACTACTGTTCCTCGGGTGGAAGCGGTACACACCACCCCAGATCCCCACAGACTCCGAGTCACGGCCTGCACTCAGGCAGGTATCTCGTACAGGACACTGTGGGCAATACTCACGCCACTCGGCGTCCTTGCGCTGGTAGGCCAGCTTAGGCTGGTTGCCATCATGAAAGAAGATCAAAGGATCTGCATCCCGGCAAGCTGCGTCATGCTGCCACTTGCGTGGCTGCTCAGCTTCCCAGCCATCATAGGCTACAGGCTCCTGAACCACCTTGTCAACTCGGGGTGGTTGCCGCAGGTAGGCAACCTGTGACTCCTGTAGGCCATCCCAGAACCACTCACGGTACTTGCCCTCTTCCAACAGTGTGCTATCATAGTCGAACTGGTAGTCAGAGGCAAAGGTGGCCTGCTGGTAGTTCGCGATACGTGCGCTCTTGCGCACCCTCTTGGCAACGTCGGACTTGATGCTCATGTCTACAAGACTAGCATACCCTGTCAAGCCCCTGTGACCAGGGGCTATGTAGCTGGGTTGACAGCCACCATGATCCAGGTCTAGACTACGAACACCAGCAGTTAAGGAAGAGACTAGCTAGGAGCTAGCTTGAGAGTACTTGCTAACGGTAGCATCTACGTGCCTGAGAGGCACGAGGACCTGACCGTGATGTGGGAGTGGATGGAGCGCCAGCATACACTGGCGCTGGACACAGAGACTACGGGTCTGGACATCTACTCCGATGGGCACAAGCTTCGCTTGATTGCCCTTGCTACGCCTACACAGGCGTTCGTGTTCCCCGTAGAAACGTACTGGAACATGCTGCCGACGCTCCTTGAGCGTCTACGTGGCAAGCGCCTGATCATGCACAACGCATCGTATGACATTCAGGTGCTCGTACGACACGCTCCGTACATGAGCGTGGAGGCTCTGTTTGCGCAGACTCGGGATACCAAGATTCTGGCGCACCAGGTGGATCCACGCGGTATGGAGGAAGGCGGCATCGGCCAGACCCTGGACGAGTTGCTGAAGTACTACGTCCCAGACTGCTTCAAGCTCAAGAAGGAACTGAAGGACGAGTACCTGCGCCTGCGCAGGGAGAAGCTGCTCCCCAAGGGAGCAGGTACCTCTGATGGTGACATGTATCGGTACATGCCCATTGACAACGAGGTGTACCTGATGTATGCTGGTACCGATGCAATCGGTACCGCTCGCCTGTTCCTGATCCTGTCTAAGCAGGTTGATACGAACAGTGAACTGACTAGGAATGACCACAAGGTGGCTATGATCGCGGCCTTCATGGACGCGAAGGGCTTCCTGCTGGACTTCGACTACACACAGCAGCTTGCGGATGACCTCTATGATGAGGAATGCCACCACAAGGCTACCGCGTTGGAGTACGGTCTGGAGAACATCAACTCCAACGATCAGGTGTACCACGCGCTTCTCAAGCGCGGCATCAAGGTCAGCGAGTTGACAGCAAAGGGTAATCCAAAGGTTGACAAGAACTTGTTCGCAGCCAACATGGATGACCCGCTGGTGCGGGCTATTGTAGCAGGTAAGAAGGCTGGTAAGTGGAGGAAGACTTGGGTAGAGAAGTTCCTGGACGCAGCCGATTCTTCTGGTCGGGTACACCCTTCAACGAATACCCTCCGTGCTCGGACTGCAAGGTTCTCTATTACTGGGATTCCAGCACAAACCCTGCCGTCTGGCGACAGTCTGGTGCGTTCCTGCTTTGTGGCAGACACGAACGAACTGATTGTGGGTGTAGACTACAGCAATCAGGAGCTGCGGTTCGCCGCAGCTAAGGCTCCCGATGCCCGCATGATCCAGGCTTTCCGGAATGGGGAGAACCTGCACATGATCACGGCTGGCGTGGCCTTCCCTGGTAAGGATGTGTCCAAGGGCACACCCTACTATGACCTGGGCAAGATGGGTAACTTTGCTGTAGGGTATGGTGCTGGTGTCAGTGGTCTTGTCCGCCAGGGCATGACCCGAGAACAGGCCGTTGCCGTCCGCAACGGTATCAAGACAGCGTACAGGGGCATGACTGGGCTCTCTGACCGCCTTCAGCGGTTCGCCAAGGAGCACGGCTACGTTGAGACCTGGACCGGTCGTAGGTTGCCTGTGGACGAGGGTCACGAGTACGCGGCCTTCAACTACTACATCCAGTCCGGTTGCCGGGACTTGACAGCCCATGCTATGATTAGACTGTACGATGCTGGGTACGTGGGCAACATGAGGTTGCCCATCCACGACGAGGTACTGTTCAGCCTGCCGAACGACTTGACAATCGTCAGGGATGTGGTAAGCTTGATGAGTACAAGGGTTGGTCCGCTGGACATCCCAGCGGAGTACAAGATCGGGTCTAGAAGTTGGGGCTCATTGTATGAGCAGGTATAGCAAGGAAACCATCGCCGCCAAGTTCGAGTGGGAAGGCGGAGATGCTATCGAGTGGTTCGAGTCTTGGGAAGTTCCTGAAGAAATTCAGGAAACCTGGGCTCTGGCTCTGACCTATCGGGAAACCTACAACAGCTACATGGCTGCAATCTACGATTGGCTGGATGAAGATGAGTAGGCTTGAACGTACCGGTTACGACTACATCCCCTCGCCTGGCGAGGACTATCACCCGCAGGGTAAGCCTGTTGAGGCCCCAAAGGGGCGGGTGGTTGCTTCGGGCACGGACAGTGATCTGGTTCAGCAGGAGGACGGTACAACCGTCCTGACCAACAAGAGTGGACAGCGGAGGTCCCGGTGACTCCTGAGGAGATCGAGGCCGAGATCGCTCGGCAGGTGGCTGAAGAGGCTGCTCGCAAGGTGTACGATGAGGCCAACAAGGCAGCCCTGCCTGACAAGATGCCCAAGCGTGAGGACATCGAGTAGTTGCTGGGTTGACAAGCTAGAGATCTTGTGGTAAAGTAGTTCCCAGAGCTGGGAAACCAGCTCGTAGCGAGGTGGACTGGAGTTAGGTTCCAGCGCGGTTTCATATGCCGTACGACGTGGGTTCGAATCCCATCCTCGCCACGCGAACCCTAGACGGACACCTGCGGGTGGGTTGCCTGATTCAAGATCCGTCAATACCTCTGTAGCTTAACGGACAGAGCGGGTGCCTACGAAGCATTCAGATGGGGGTTCGATTCCCTCCAGGGGTACGTTGCTGTGGTGTAAAGGCAGCATGTCAGACTCTCAATCTGACGGTGGCAGTTCAAGTCTGCTCAGCAATACTTCGGCTCTTAGCTTAGTTGGTAAAGCGTCCGGTTGAAGCCCGGAAGTCCCAGGTTCGATTCCTGGATTGTCGGCTTACTGTGAGCTAACCTAGGTGGTCTGGGGGGCGTCTGCAAAACGCCTAGCAATGGGCTCGAAACCCACGCAGTTTCTGCTCCTATAACTCAACTGGTTCAGAGTACCAGGCTCTTACCCTGGGAATCGGGGTTCGAATCCCTGTGGGAGTACGTAAGAACATGCCTTACTGGTCTAATGGCTTATGATGTCTGTCTTCCAAACAGAAGATGGGAGTTCGATTCTCCCGTGAGGTACGCATGGATTGATGGCAGAGTGGTAATGCAGCGGCCTGCTAAGCCGTAACACCTTCGGGTGTCGTAGGTTCGAATCCTACTCTTTCCGCTGGCCTAACGGCCGAAGAGGTCTGACCCGTAGACTGGAAAACGGGCGAGTTGGCAGACTCACCAACACTGCCTCAATGGATTCCAGGCCAATGGTGGCAAGCTGTCTAGAAAACAGTCAAAGGGTAACACCTTACGGGGTTCGATTCCTCGGGTTTCCGCTTCGTGTTCGTATAGCTCAAAGGACAGAGCATCCGTCTCCTAAACGGCTGATCTAGGTTCGAGTCCTGGTACGAACACTCTGCTCCTCTAGCCCAATTGGTAGGAGGCACCAGACTTAGAATCTGGGCAGTGTCAGTTCGAATCTGACGGGGAGTACGCAGTACAACAATCGGGTGTAGGGAAGTGGTTTAACCCGCCTGCCTTGGGAGCAGGAGAACGTCGGTTCGAATCCGACCATCCGGACGAGAGGGTAATACCGGTTAGATTCCGGGAGGGGCAGAAGCCCAACTTAGGATAATGTTAATCCGCCCTCGTTGCTCGGTTCGTCCAATGGGAGGGCCGCTGTTTTACACGCAGCTAACGGGAGTTCGATTCTCTCACCGAGTACATCGTGTTGGTGTAATGGTAGCACAAGAGATTCCAAACCTCTTAGCGTGGGTTCGATTCCTACACACTTTGCCATGGCGTATAGCTTAACTGGAAAAGCGGGTGACTGTTAATCACCAAGATGCAGGTTCGAATCCTGCTATGTCAGCGTTGGTTATGAGGAGTGTCCTAGGCAACATCGCTTCGCTGCGCAAAGGGCCTACCCTGCGACGGCAGGGAAAGTTAGATCGAAGCAAGCCACTCAGTATGGCTAAACGGGAGTGGTCTCCTCATAACAAACTCAACGGGCGTTAGCTTAGTGGCTAGAGCGCTACCCTGTCAAGGTAGTAGGCGCGGGTTCGAATCCCGTACGTCTGACTCTGTGGGTATGGGAGTACCCATTGTTCCCTGTTCGTTCAACCGGCAGGATTCCTGGCTCTGAACCAGGCGATCGAGGTTCGAATCCTCGGCGGGGAGCACAATGCGTGGGCGCTGGGTACGCAAGGGAGTCTGTAAAACTCTCGCTTCGGCATGCTGGGTTCGATTCCCAGACACGTAACCGCTAGGTAGCCCAGCGGTAGAGGCTTCAGGCTCAAACCCTGAGAGATGTGAGTTCGAATCTCACCCTAGTGACTGTGGTCGTAGCTCAATGGCAGAGCTGCTGGCTGTGAACCAGCAGGTCCCGGTTCAACTCCGGGCGATCACCTTAGGTACGTAGCTCAGTTGGTTAGAGCATTCGGCTGATAACCGAAAGATCGTGAGTTCAAGTCTCACCGTACCGACTGCCTGTATAGCTCACCTGGTGAGAGCACCGCTCTTGTAAAGCGGAGGGTAGGGTTCGAGACCCTGATCAGGCTCAGAGCGCACAAACATGAAGGAGTATAATGGGCGTAGGCTGTGAATGTCCTTGTGAACGATGTGGAAAAAACGACCACTGTGGTGGTCGCCGCTGTGTGTCAATGACAGGAGGTTTCAGTGACACCATTCTGTAACTGCAACTGTAGCAAGTGCAGGCTATTCGAAGGTTGCTGTGGCAACCTGATCTGTAAGAGGGCTGCTTGATGGACAAGGAATGTAACTGTAGCTGCGCCGGATGCATGATCACTGGATTTCACTGCAAGGGACCTAACTGTGCGTGAAAGACTTCGTACCAGACCTGGCTATGCCAAGGTAGACTATAAGCCTGACGAGCACACAGATGGCTATGCTTCCACCGGTGACTGTAACTACAAAGGTCAGTGCTTCTCTTCCGAGTGTCGAAGGACACACAAGCCCAACCACGATGCGGGGTGTCATTATGGCTGCTAGTTGTAGCGAGGCCGGTAGGTGCTACTGCTCTTGTGAGTGGTGCAATAAGACTATTCACACGTTCTGTAGCCACGGCATGGGCTGTCACATGCGATGTGACAAATGAGCCAGAAGTGTGAGTATACGGGGAGCTGCTGGTGCGGCTGCTTCGTGTGCGTAATTTCCAAGGATCATTCCATGTGTGGCCACGGAAAGGGTTGCCATGTCGGATGTTAACTGTTCCCAAAGGGGCTGCTATAGCGACTGGTGTTCGATGGCTGGACACCACTGTCTAGACCATAGGAAGAACTGCCATCTGGCTTGTGGTCGCCTATGAGCTGTCCAGATAAGTATAGCTGTTTCTGCAAGGGCTGTAGTGCTGGTGTTCACGGCGAAGCCGTGAACGGTGTAAAACTTCACTGCGGCCAACACTCCAACGACTGTCATCTGTTCTGCTAATGAGCTGTAAACTGTCTGGCCTGTGCTGGTGCACAGGGAAGGGCTGCTGCCCGAACAACCACTGTAATAACCACAACAACACATGTCATCTCTCCTGTTAAACACAAGTATGCCCCCGACTCTCAATGAGTCGGGGGCTTTACTCATTCCATAGCGGCGCGAGCTGCCTTACTGGAACTGATCTTGCTGTACAGACTGGTCAGAATCAGGTAGAAGACACTGACTTGCGGCCAGAGACCTGGTGAAAACAGGAAGGCGGCAGTAACCGCCAGCATACTTGCCAACCAGAAGTAGTTCATCACCACTCCTTAGAGCAGTCCAGCCGTGGAGTTTCCACCCCACCAGTTGGTGCCGTCGCAGAACACGTCGAACTGACCGATCTTAGATGCGGTGATCGCAATACCAGTACCACCAGCAGTACCGTTGATTGTGCCACCAGCAGTCTTCAGAGTCATCTGACCAGCGTTGCTGACAGTCTGAACGAATACGTAGTTGCGGCCCTTGAGAGCTGCGCTAGCAGCGGGCAATGTGATCACGTAGGCGTTAGTTGGATCATAGAAGATCACGAAGTCATTCGCTGTGACTGTATAGGCTGCGGTCAGAATGGCCGTGGTTGTAAAATTGATGTCATCGACACCGGACATGGTTACCCCTTGTGGAACTTGTTGATTACAGCGGTTACACCCGCTGCAATAGCGGATTCGATAGCAATCTGGCTAGTTGGCTGATTGCTCATTGCGAGCTGTGGAACAGCCGCAAATACGAACACATACACGGCCACGAAGAGGTCGTGAATAGAAAACTTGGGAAGCTTCATTACAGCTTCGCCTTCAGCTCAGCCAGAGTCGCATCAGCAACAGCCTGTGGGCTGGCACCAGAGCCTGTCTGTAGCGCGTTCACAGTCTTCTGAAGGTTCTCCACCTGGTGGATGATATGACCGACACGGCCTGCCATCCAAGTGAGAACATCATTCAGGGACTGCTGTCCCGTCCACACACCGCCATCCTTAGCGATGTCCGGATACCATCCGGCAATTCGGGGATCAAAAGTAAGCGGAGTGTTCGGATCCATATCATCTCCATTGATTAGTTGGGCAAGCTGCGCGGCAGTGCCCTTGAAAGCGTTGTAGTCAACGAGAGTTCCGTTGAGATTGTAGCTGCTGGTGTACTGCCAGATGGGAGGTGTCACACCACCGTATGGTGCTGGCCAGTTGTTCTCGTCGAACGATCGATACTCGGATGCCACCACAACGGCTCCACCGGCCGTCAGACGGCCCAGATCTCCCCCGACCTGTCCCCAGTACCAACGGGGAAAGTAAACTCCCCAGACACGCCCGCCAAGCCCGTGTAGGGCCACCATGAAGGAGACCACTTCGTCCACGGTGGGCTTGCTGGTTCCTTCAGTCTCTACATCCAGCATGCAGGGGACTGTCCCTGCGAAATCGAAGTAGTACTTTGCCTGGACAGCAGGGCTGATCTCAGCCTTGAGGAAATGGTAACCGGAGAAAGGAACATGAAGCTTGTCAGCCGCATCCTTGTACCACTGATAGTCGGCATCCCGGTAATAGTTGCCTTCTGTGGCCTTGGCCACGATGGCAGGAGCACCAGCAGGGTTGGCCTGTCCCTGGAAGGAGCTATAGTCTGGATAGAATACAGTCACTCGGTATCATCCATTCCCAGCATCGACAAGGCTGTCTGATAGCTGATTGAACGTCCGGGCAGCGCTCGAACCATCCCATCGGACCCAATCTGTTCCGCTGCCCGAATATCGTCGGCCATGAGACTCTGGGTCCGAGACCCAGTGAAGTTCGCCGAGTGTTCTCGCTGTGCTGGCGTCAACCATACCCGTGGGCTGGAGTCCGTGAAGTCGCTGCCATCCTCGGATCGCACGTACGGTGTCCTCATTGAGCACCCCTGTTTTTGGTAGTCTTAGTAATAGCTGTACGGTTTCGACCGGATGGCCGATTGATCCCAGAGAGATATCCTTCTCGAACCAACTGGGAGTATCCATCGACTGTCTCCTCTAGGACACTGATTCGTTCGTCCTTGTCCTTGTTGCCGCTCTTCAACTGCTTGATGGTCTTCTCGTGTGCTTCCACAAGAGTCTGAAGATCCTCGATAGTCTGCTTCTTGACATTGCTTCGAACTACCACAATGGTAGTTCCGATACCTACTAGATATGCGATGATATCCAGAGCATCCTTTGGCTGCATGTGACCACCTATACGACTACGCGACACTGAACAATGATATAGCCCCCGTGGGCATTAGAGTCCTGATTGCCACTGGAAGCTGTCTTGGCCAGCTCTGGTGACTGCTGTTCAAAGTGATAGTCATCCACGATCACGAGGTTGCTATCGTTATAGTTCAAGTCCTGAAGCAGGACGATGTTGCCTGAAGCTGTCAAAGCTTCCAGAGCCTTGAACCTCTCAAAGGCGAAACCATCAGAGCCAGACGGATTACCGTTACGATCGATCTCATGGTCGAAGCACAGCAGAGGAATTTCGATGATAACCTGACGGCTGACACCAGGAAGTCCACGGAGCTGATAGCCGCTCAGAGCTGGTGTGAACGTGTTGTCCACAGTTCCCGCATGAAGCACAAACTTCAACTGGAACCACTCTTGGGCATTGCCGATATCACTGATGAAGTAAGGAGTTGTGGCCGCAGCCACACTCGATCCGGCAACACCCGGTGCAATAGCAGTGAGCTGCATGTTAGGATTCTGGCCATAGATGTCAATGCTGCCGTCAGTGATGTTCTCATGACGAAGGTAGACATACTTGAAGTGCTTGGGCTCCAGCGTGTTGAAACGGATCTTAGACGTATAGAGGAAACCGCTGGTCGTCTTCAACCCTTGGCCGTAGTTCGTGTAGACCTTGCTGCCTGTAGACCAGGCAAGGAATCCAGACTGGCCCATGTTGGCAATGCTGTTCACGATGCTGCCGGTAGCAGCATTCGTGTTGTCTGGCATGCTGTCATGGCAGAAAGGATAACCCCCTGTGGAGGTCTGCTGGGACAAGTCAATACGGATCAGGCCATCCTGCTTCGCAGCATCAGGTGGGTTCACCCAGCCAGCCTGCGGGACAAGCTTGTTACCCTGGTTGCCGACAAACAGGAATCGGTCGGCTCCGCCAATCGCACCGACTCCGACGTTAGTCGGATCCTGAACAATCAGAGGACCATAAGACAGGTTGCTGTTGATATCAGTGACTGCTATACGGAAGCCCTTGTTGGTACCAATGCCCACATAGGTTCCCACGTACGCGTACATGGCCAGGATCTTTTCGCCGAAAGGCATCTGTGCGGCAACAACACCAGAGGTCAGAACTGGCATAGCCCCGCCGGAATCAAGCGTGAACTTGTGAACTTGGCTGATTGCTCCACCGGCGTTGCCGGACACCAGGATGGCTGTCCCGATCTCACTGATATCAGTGAACACATAGGCAGCATTCTGATGTGTGAACTTCGGAGTGGGCAGAACAGGAGGCGCTCCGCCCACAAGCTCATACACATTGTTGTCAAGGCCCGCCACAAGGCGGCCCTTCACCCAGCCGAGAACATAGTTGCCAGAGGTGCTAGGCACATTCCAGATCTTAGTGGCAGCAGCATTACTGCTGATAAGTCCCTTGTAGATGCCTGTCTGATCAGCGAAGTAGTAGTTTGTACCATCATCTGTCAGCGTGTTCGCCAGGCCGGTAAGGCCGCCTGGCATTGTGTAGTTGACGATACCGCCAATTGTGGTGCCGAACTTCAGTGTCCTAGCTCCCACATCAAGGATGAGGACACCATCACGTCCAGCAGCCACACCAGGACCATTGTTGGCGCTGCGAAGCTTAACAGGTCCGACTGTGCTAGTTCCTGTAAAAGGAGCTGTGCTGGGCAGCAGTGTCACCTTCCCGGGGACACTGAACATGTCAAGATTCTCAGAATAGAAGTAGCGCTGACCGAAGGTAGGATCAACAGTGGTGTCCAAGAACTGGACACCTTCACCACCGATGAAAGAACTCTGAGAACGAAGCCACCATCCCCAGATGGACTGCTCACCGGGAACCTGCTGATTGTCGAACTGATCCTTACGGATCGGGGAGAAGGAACGTGTGTAGATCTTTCGGAAGTAACTGCCACGGAGAGATTCACCCGAGATGAACGGAATCCCGCCGATAGCATAGTCGTACGTGATATCTGTACGCTGATACTGATTCGTGTACGGCCCCGGAATCGGGGCGATACCAGCAGGAGAAGGCTGGGCGATGCCGTTGGTATTCTGCTGGAAGATGCTCAGAGCCATGCCTTCTCCATGTTAGTAAACGGCGTGTACTGAGATGTAGCTGTTGGCATCCCAGCTTCCAGCATTGGGGAACAACTGAAAAGAACTGACACCACCAGCAAGTGTGTGCTGGCCAGAATAGCGGCCATTCCAGGCGCTGGTGTTGATGTCGTGAAGGCAGCCCAGCCCAACAGCAGAAGGGAAGCCAGTGCTGTCGTTGACACCTTCAATGATGAAGTTGCCGGAAGACTTGTAGTTAGAGGTGCTGCTAGCACCATTGATGCTGGAGATCTGAATGAACGTTTGCCCGAAAGCACTAGCCGCTGTCACAGTGGCGTTGTTAGCCTCTTCACGTTCGAACTGATAGTTGGCTGCTGTGTCTCCGTTGAACTGTAGGTTCAGCGACTGATTGTGCACAGCGGCTGTGGAACGACCACGCCAATACACTTCAATACGGTTGGGAGCTGTGCCAGGTGTTGGGATGGTGACATTGTAAGATGCCGCTGTTCCGGACTGCTGGAAGATAAGAGCACGTCCGCCCATTGGCGTCCATGTGCCTGGTGATCCACCGGCAGTGCAGATCCAGAAGACATGGTAGTTCGTATCGTGAACTATATCTGCTGTGTTATAGGTTCCTGCTCCTGGCGGACCACCAAGGGTGGATCCTGCAAGCCTAGAAATCAGGCTGTTGGCAGGACTG
>Ga0207700_10000105_pt1 | contig 50564 bp, 72 predicted proteins | sample LARL82metaG_FD_184348 | JGI IMG/M metagenome (GOLD analysis project Ga0207700, IMG submission 184348) | Corn, switchgrass and miscanthus rhizosphere microbial communities from Kellogg Biological Station, Michigan, USA - LAR L8-2 metaG... | ecosystem: Host-associated > Plants > Roots >...
ACGTTCAGGATCGGAATGATACCATTCACGTTTCCTCTCATTGATGTGGTCAGCGTTTCTTCTGTCTCGTTCACTCCTCTTTGCTTTGAACTCTTCAGTTTCTCGTTCTGCTTTCCGACAAACCTTGCATGCTGCTCTCCGTCCATCAGGAGAACGAACATGCTTATGAAATCCTTCGATGCATTGAACTTTCTCGCACTGCGTACATCGTTTCCCTGTACACGTACAATCTCTACTGAGGTGGCTTACAACCTGCTCTTCCATGAAGTACTCATTCTTCCAGCCAAACGCACTACAAGACAATATTGTCGAAATAGAGCGAGTAGCCATCTCAGTAGCCCTTTAATCTCCCCTCTCTTGTTTCGTGAGTTTACAACTATGAATTCATTATCTACTAGTATGACGCGTTACTATCACAAAAGTTAAAACGATGGTCCAAAAGGACTACTTAGCATCAGGTTGTCCTTGTGCCTCACATATCCACTTGGGCTTGAGGACACTCAATTGCTGTTTTACCTCAACAACTGACGTGCCGGGTGGTAACGAGCGTGCATGCTGCATCATCTTACGAAGCACGTACGCCTCTTGCGCCTTCGTGAGTTGCGGTGCTGGCTGGTGATTCATCTATGTCACCTTTCCGTGTTTATTGTTGTTTTAATTATAATACATATGTATCTAAAATGTCAAGAGTAAAAAATAATCAGGTGGAAACTCGTTCCAACCTGATGAGCGCTGCTATTGCTGTGGCTTGTCGAGCCGTTCAGCGATAAGCGGGTGTTGCTTGAGCCAGTTGTCCACGAACTCGCTCTTATTGAAAAACTCTCGACGTGCCTCTGCTTCTTGTGCGAACTGCTCCAACACATCAAGCACGCTGATGGAAAGCGTCATATCGGCGTGTTTCTTCTTCTTGCCGGTCTTTGGTCTGCCGGGACGACGTTTAACTTCACTCAATGGTATCCTCCTCTGATTGCTACAGACAAGGATAATACATATGTATCTTATTGTCAATGGACAGCAAAACATCCCTCCACCTGAGAGGGTTGTTCCTTAGTGCGTCTCTACAATCCAATCGCCATTGTTTGCCTGATACACCCGGTACACCTCAGCCTCCAATGGGAATCCAACGTCAGGCACCACCTCAACTGTCCACTCCTCGCCATCATCGCTCGCTTCATACTCTACAATACGGCTCGACGCGACACCAGCAATGAGATAGCCGTCTTGCTTACCAGGGCTATCGTTATAGCGTAGTTTGGCGAGATCCTCGTCATCGAATGCCCACTCTTTCGTGGTATTTCTGGTAAAGCTGGTGTACAGGTTAATTACATGCTCCTCAGCCGCGAATCTGGCGTCCTTGTCCTTTCTCTCGCCCCATACATCCTCGCTCTCCTCGTCTCCGTCGAATGTAAGTGCTGCCATCGGTTCTTTCTCCTTGTGCTACAAGTGACTCCAACGGCGGGCATCTTCTTCATTCACGCCCTCCTCAATTAACCGGTCGTATGCTGCTTGTGATTCGTCTTCGTCCATCTCGTCGTAGTCGTATTCATGCGCCACATATGGCTCAGCAATAATCCGACCGTCAGCATGGACCTGCACATTGAACTTGACTTCCTTCTCTCCATCACGCAATATCATGCGGTACGTCTTGCGTTCAAACTCCGTTCCAGGCATGTCTGTTGAGGTTGCCCATACGGTAACTTTAGGTGACGTATTGATATTGTTCGTCATAGTCCTCTCCTCTCTCAAATTGGCGCTTCCAGATAGGCAATGTACGTAGGATCGTCCTCGACTGCCATTTTCTCGATGTCTTGCTCGTTCATCTTAGCTCCTTCGCTGCTTCTGGAAGATATTTGTAATATTGCCAACGTTGCCCATCGCTCGACAGTTCAGCGACTCTCACGCCGTCCTGGTGGCGAAACGACAAACAGAGTGCCACCTCTTCAGCGCTAAACTTGTCGGTGCAACGTGCCATCTCCGACCAATGACCACGCTCAAAGATGGACTTCGGGTTGTCGTTGCCTGGCACCCACACGGATACCTGGAACGGGTGCGTCTCATTGTCCATGATCTGCCTCAAACGCAATGCGCTCGATAATATACCCACGCTCCATGTACGGTCCCAGTTCACGCGCAGGCATGGTCTTCTGCTCTCTGTCAGGATACCCAACCATTGTCACATCGATACTTTTGTCCAGTGGTATCGTGTGTTTGTTGCCATCGGTGTCTTTGATCTCCATCTCATTTTCAGACCAGTGAATCACGGTACTTCTTACAGTTAACTCTCGCCTCACGTTGTTCTTCGCCTCCTCATTTTCGTTGCTGAGTGCAAACTATATCGTCTTCGAGTATATACCTGATTTATTTTCTGTTGTCAAGATATTCCTGTATAACATCAATTATTTGATATGCAACGAACAGAAAAAATACCCTCCCAGCGAACCAGGAGGGCATAAGCCTGTCAAATCAACATGAATTCGTCCAGATGAGCAATACAGCACCAACCCAACAATACGAGGCGTGACGAGCTTGGTTAATCGATAAACTAACGGGATTTATTACAATGCTCATCACTCGACTTCCTAATCAACGCTTCCCATTCAGGCGGCGTCGTCATTCCTGGCTCCTCTTGCTCAGGATACACTTTGAGCAACAGTGCAGGGCTATCCAGGTCGTTCGGGTCACTCGGCGGCGCAATGATATACGTCGGCAACTTCTTCTGCTGTATCAGGTCGTCAGTCAATCGTGCATAGGCTTCTAGTCCCTCAACATCCTTCGCTAAATCCCCAAAGATGAGCAGGGCAATATCTGTGTCGCAATGGGCGCATGGTTGCAAGGAGGTTGCCACCTGACGTGGCGAACGAAATGGGAGGTTGTATTTCTGCTCAATCCGTCTATCTTCAGCAACGAGCTGGTCTAACATCGAGAGTGCTTGCTTGTCGGCCTGGGTGAGACGGTTGCTGCTAGTTCGTCTGCGTGTGGGTTTATTGGTAGGCTTCTTACTCTTCATAGCCACATCCTTCTGTCAAAATATAGCAGCAGCGTATCATGTCTTGATCCACTGCTGCCTGCTTGCTGCCATACTTCCTACGCCATCCAGCGATGAATCCCAGGCTCCTCAAACAAATCGCTCCACTTCGCCCTCTCGCCCTCCGTCAACGTGAGACGATCACGCTGCTGTTCCCAATCGCCTCGTTCTTGCAGAATACGCTTGATCCAATTGAACTCACCTTGAGCGTCCTGGAAGTGGATGAAGTTGGATTCACGGTTCGAGATAAACCCTTGAACGTACTCGCCCTCACCCTCGCTTGTCCCTTGCCACACACGACCGGGATACTTTGCACGCAGCTCCCGCAGACGTACCGCTCGATCCTGGTGGAGCCTGAGCGGTTTCTCATCACCCGTCCATCGCACATTCCACGTCGCAATGGTGCCGTCGTCGGCAACCTCGTGCATGCGGTGACACATCGGGCATTCACGTTGCTCTGTCATCTTATCCTTCCTCTTCTGCTGTTCGTGCAGGGCCACACGCATCGAACAATGCCCATAATCGTTTATCATCGGGATATGCCCCTTGCTGTGGACGCATCTTTCGTTTTCGTGCAGCCCACAACAAGAAACCTTCATATATATCCTGTTCTGTAATCGTTCGCACGTCAGCAAGTGCTTGTCGCATGGCTGGGAGATCCTCTGGTGTAATGGGTTCCATATCAGCCGTCGCCCAATAGAACATATCATTGACGTTGACAAAGAACGAGACCGTGCCAGGCTCTTCACAACGCCAGAATAACGCGCTGTAGCAATCCGTCTCGTCTAGCGAGAAGAGATGGAGCACGTCGAGGATGAAATCATGTTGTTGGTTGGTATCGTTCATATCTACCCTCTCGTTATTCCAACCCACACGCTCGATCAATCAGCACGTCGAGCGGTGAGCGCCTGCGCCGTTTCGCCTCTTCCTCTCGCATTCGTTGCCGCTGTGCAGGGGTCATCTTCGCAACGATAGCGTCAACTGTTTGCTTGATACCAGCCTGCCACTCTGCCTCTTGTCTCGCATACCATTCCCGATCCTCACCGCGTATTTGCTCAGGCTGGATCTTCACCTTCCTCTCACCCCAACGCAGGCCACCTGAGACACGCAAATTGACATACAGTGGCTTGGTGTTGTCGAGACTATCCACAAAGCCTGCTACACGTGCCACCTGCTCGACGCCGTTGTGCGCGATGATGAGAATGTCGCCTGGTTTGTGTGTCCACGATTGCATGATGGTGTCCTTTCCGACTATGCGCTTTCCTCTTCTTCTTGTGCCTCAACAGGTGTAGACCACGAAGCTATCTGGGTAGCAATGTGTGATGGATTGTCCCAGAGCGTCGTAGCCTCTGCTTCGTAGTTCATCAGCAGTACTTCCGTTGCCATTGCCTGCGTCTCGCTCTGAATATCCGACGATTTGGGTTGTGTCCAGATTAATCGTCGCCACTTATTCACAGGATACCACTCATCGATGAGGGGATGAGGGTAACATGAGAAGGCCACCTTCCCCTTTGCTGCATTCAACAGCGCTGCCACCTCTGCGTGTGGGAATCCCTTCTTCGATGCCTCGTAATACATCTCTGCCCCAAGATAGGGCGTGTCGAGATAGGTAAATGTATGGATATCATCTGTCCGTTTGAGAGTAGATACGATATCCCGGTTGTCTATACTCACGTATCGCAACCGTTCCTGCACCGCCTCGAAGATATCCAGCGCTGAACGAAATGTCTGTACCCCTTGTCCACGATAATTCCAGCCAACCGGCGATTTACGCAGCCAGCCGGTGCCAGTGCCACGTAAGGTGTAGAAGTACCGACATGCTCGCTCAAAGTCGCTCATCTCGGTGCCATCAAACAGGCTGCGGTAGTAGTCGTAATACCACTTGCGCGAATAGGGCAGAGCGTCCATCCGTTCGGCAAGAGATTGCCCATGCTCAAGCATCTGTTGCCAGAACGTAATGAGGTTGTTGTCGAGATCTGAGATAATCTCTTCATGGCGTTTATCATACGGTTTGCAGAGCAGCACGTGGAGCGCACCGCAACATGGCTCTACGTAAGTCTTGTAGCTGGTGGCTGGTGGAAATGCTGCCACAATGCGTTCTGCTGATGCGCTCTTTCCACCGATTCTTTTGATCGGGCTTCTCAGTCGGGGTTGTACTGTCATCGCTGCTTGCTCCTTCCTATGGATGCACCCTATAGTCTTTCCCTACAATACCCTGTTCTGCACTGCCTCGCACATGCATGGGACGATAGAATGTGCCAGTATATTTCCCGAAGAGCGGCTTCTCTGCTGTGTAATGGGCGAAGTGTCCACGACAGATGTGAAGCGCTTTTGCTAGTCCATTCTTGGTGACTTCCCCTTCTTCTTGAAGAACACGCGTAGCAGGTCGAATGTCTATCGTGTGGAACGAATAGGCTGGCTTTCCATTGCGCTCTGCGGCACGTCGTACCTGGCGAGATGGCTGATGTTCTTGGATGAGAACATTCTTGCAGTGAGAGAAACAGATCGCCAACAGCGAGATCAAGATTTCTTTGATGATTATTGGCGCTTCTTTTTCTTGTAACTCGGCTAACTTCTTTTCATACTCTTCTTCTCGATTGCGGTGGGGATTCCCTTGCCATAGGATGCTAGGCATATCAAGAAACCGCCCATCTTCTGATATTGCGATAAAGTACACCCAGTTTCCACTAACAATATCTCCAATATCGGACCTATCAATCCAATAGCCTGCGCTGAGTACCCATCGTGTCTCGGGTGGAAGAGATATGTTTTTGTATCTCTCCCTGTCGTCATCATGCAATTCATCACGATCATAATCAATGGCAATCAGACAACCATACCGTCTTGATTTTTTCCCTACGGCAACCCCATCGTATTCAAACCACGCGGCAGGAGCCAGGGGCGCAATGTTGGGGATAATTTGATGAAGAGGTTTATTTGATCTCTCTTCATGCTGTGGATTCATCAAGTCTTCTTGAAGATAGCGAGCAACGTTATCAATCTGAAAGCGTAATGCCATTGTCAGACCTTCAACCATATGCGCGTTGTTGGTCTGGTGAAAGTACCATAATAAGTCGTCGATGAACATTTTTACCTCCCTCGCTTCCCATGTTCAAATTGTGCTTGACGAGCTGCATTGTAGGCTGCGATCAGGCGCGGTGAATCATGGTCAGGATTACCGCCGTGATTACGTGAACAATGGCAGGTATCATATCCATATTTACGTCCTATCCAGAAACCTTCACCTGCATCACACTCAAGCCACATATATGCATCCTTTTGGGGGGCTTGACTTACCTGAACTATCCAGTCTTCTCTGCCTTCGAGTAACTGTAACAGATTATCTGTATGCTGTTCTATATGGCTAGTAAGTAAGTCGCGGTCCTTATCGTCTACATTCTCTAGGACAAGTCTGCCCGATTTTCTGCTGATCGACATCCCCATCCGATATGTCCCTGAGATCACATCTAATGCGTCAATTGAGAGTTTATCCTGAATGAAGATTTGTGTCTCGGATGGTTCATCAGCTATATCTTGGTCGCCGGAATCTAGTTCAGTTCCACCAAACAATGAGGCAATAGAACGCCAACTGCGCCTGTGTAGGATGTTGTGATGCTCGGGATGCTGTAACCAGATGAGAGGAAAGTCATATTTCCACGCACATATTTCATCCTCTTCTGGAGGATGTATATTCCCGAAGAAGATATATACATCCTTTCCACTGTTCAAGGCAAGGTAAGCCGCTTTACTACTTTCTTGTGGAGTGGGTACTTGCCCTTTAATCTCTACAAAGCAATCTTGTTCTGGGAGCCAGAAATCAGGCAGATAGTCTATTGGACTAAGAGGCTCTCTTTGAAGTTTGTAGCCCTCTTTCTCGTATTCATACGGAATACCTAACGTGTCGAAGAACACGGCCCAGCGTGCCTCCAGCCTGCTCCGAAAACGATAACCGTCGTAGATGGTCTCGATTGCTTTCATGGTTAGTCTCCTCTAATCTTTATAGACAATAATCACTGGTTGCCAGTGTAATTCTTCATACTCTTTTGCCCCAGTCGTTACTGGTAGACGAGGCTTGCGCCCTTTGTCAGAATAAGCGCTTACTGGGCAAAAATCAATCTTGACGTGAGATTTATATGTTTGTAACGCTAAAATGATGTGATAGAAATCGTCACTAGAACCAGTCCAGGCTACCATGTTCTTTGCGGCAAGTGGAATATCTCGTTTGCCTCGTACCCGAATGAAGCGATGCATATACTTCTCTAACTCAAAGAGATTGACTCGCTTCTTCTCCCTTACAAATTTTAAGGCTTCATCAAAAAAAGATGAGAGGGTGAGCGCTCTTTCTCTCTCGTTTCTTTCTATTAAGTTTTTATCAGGAGTTTCTTTCTCTGATCGCCGGTCACTTTCCGTACCACCGAGGGTTGGATTCCGACTCTGGCTAGTCGCTTTGTGACTATCGGTGGTCGGATTCCGACTATCTGAGGTCGGATTGTGACCATCTGACTCTTCCTCTTCGTCCTCCTCATCTTCTGGCAGCATCTTGAGGCTATAGGTTTTCTTGATGCGTGCCTGATCGCTATCGTCTACCTCGCAGATGAGGTATTCGTGCGAGATGGCTCGCTTTAGCCCTTCTTTGACAGCAGTAAGCCCTAAATGAGTACCGCTATCAAAGCGTGTGCCGTCTTTCAGTTTGCGACCATAGGCGAACTCGTCAACAGTAATCCTCTTACTGGCGTCTCGCTCCCCCTCGTCATCACGAAAACCCCATGTGTGACGTGCAACATAGAGTGTCACCTTGAACTCAGCAAGATTGTCAATGTGCATGAGGATCTCAAACCACGCGTTAGGAATCTGCGTGTACCCTTCCTCTAGGCTAGAAGGAAACCCTGGAAATACGTCTTCGTCCATAAACAACTCTCAAAATGAGGTGGAACCGTAATAGCTCCACCTCTTACTCATCTACAATGTTATGCCGGTCCTATGGGAACGATGGCCTGTTGTAATCGCCGATCCTGTCGTAGTTGTCGCAATGCCATCGTTATCAGGGAACGAGCCGTCCGTGCCTTACGAACCCTGTGTCCACTGGGATAGCGTGGCGTGAAACTGTACAAATCGTAGGTTTGTTTCAAGTGGGTCTGTTCCTCAGTTGGTAAGCGATGTAGCGCCTCATAGAGAGCCTCTAAGCGTGCGTTTTCGCCAACAATACTGGGAGATGGCAAGAGATCGGCAAGTGTCGTCTCACCATCCTCATACAGCGTTTCGTCCATGCTGATGACTGGGAGCGCTGCTCGTTGCATTTGACGATAGCGAATAATCAACTGATTGCGCAGCACCATGCATATGAAGCCTACAGGGTTGGTGTGAGCTGCTGGCAATTGTCGTAATGCTTCGAGGATGATGAGCGATGCCTCTTGTAGCGCGTCGTCGGTGTCCATGTTCTGCGTAAGGCGTAGAATCATCGGGCGAAACTTTTGCAGGCAGTCAAACAAGAATTGTTCCTGCTCTGGCAAAATAGATGTACTCGATATCGTAGACATGCTATAATCTCCTTAATGGTTACTCAGCGACAACTGAGCAACTTCTGATGAACGGTGTGCAGTGGGTTTCGGAATGTATGTAACTGCACACCTAACCCCTCAATACATTTTACGAAGCCTGTTGATCCTCCTTTGGTGGCAACTTCCGATATGCTTCCCCGGCCAACTTTGCCAACATCCCCTTCAAGGACAAACCATGATACTCGGCCAGATCGCAAATTTGGAGATAGGTCACGGTATACGTCGCGATCTGGTTCTGGCTGTCTGCACTGGGTAGGCGCTTCGGCGTGCCATACTCACGTCTCACACAAGGATGCGTGGTTCGTGGGTCGGTTTTGCCAAAATAGCGTGATACCCGCTTGCCGTCGATAACCGTGTAACCCTGGAAGTACGGGCCGTTGCCTTTTGACCCGTACTTCTCGCTGATGGTCCACTCGTTGCCGTCAATGACGCACTTGAGAACGTTCATGCTGCATCCCCTGGACGCGACACAAACTGAAGTTCGTAACTTGCCACAGTATCGCTGCTCAGCACACGAGGAACTGCAACATACGTGTGATAGCCCGTGATAGCCTTGTCAGACGGCATATACACCGCGTCAGGGATATGCGCCCACGCAGCGGTCATGGGACGCATAGGCGAGCCGTAGACCACGTATTGCGACAGGTCGGTGCGCAGAATTTCGCTGAACTCACTCAGCAGTGAGCAGATGGCAGGGCTATGCGTTTGACGGGAAACTGCTACCTCATCGAAATGGCGCGTTGAGACACGCTGGACATCCTCGCCATAGTGTTCCTTTACTGCTGCATGCACCTCCTGGATATCCTGATAGGGAAACATCTGGGATGGCGTTGTGCTGCTTGGGGTGAGAATGTGGGCAACAAAGCTGCCGTAGTCACCACGTTTGATGGTATAGATGGTCTTCATGAGCGTCCTTTCTAGTCGTAGGTATTGGGTTGAAAACAATTCCGGTATGCGTCCCGCTTCTCGTTATCGGTCAACTCGGACCAACGTACTCTCACAAGACGGCCACCACGAATCGCATTGACAAGCATCTCGCTCGTATGAGCGTGAAGGTCAGGTTCCACGAGCAGGGCAACAGGCGCGTGACGTGGGATGTGCAGGAGGCGCTGGACGACGCTGCTCATCTGTTGGGCTTGTCTGATGTTTAGTGTGCGCATCATGCTGCCACCTCCATCTGCTGGCTACTGGGGTCGTCCTCAACGCTGGCTGTCATAAAATCGCTGAAATGCGCACGCAGGGTCTCAATATCAATCTCGTCAATAACTTCAGTCAGTTCTTGCTCCACCTCTGTTGCATAGGTGGTTTCTGTCTTTGCCATGTGATACACTCTTTCTCAGAACTCACCATCACTTTCCACGGTACAGGTGAGTTCGGATTGGATTGGCAGAGGCATGCGGCGAATGTATGCCTCTGCTGGTTCGCTACAATGATGCTAGAAGCTCAGCAGCTTCGTCCTCATCCACAATCGGGAAGACAAACTCTTCGCCCTCTTCGGCGTCTTCAGGGATCGGGATAATAAATTCCTCATCTTCCAGGTCTTCAAGGTCCATGCGTTGTGTCCTTTCTGTAATGACGTGATGATGAACGGTTGTACTCCCTACTAGGGACGCTTTACGATGCCTGCCATAATGTCTGTTGCTCTGTTGGCACAGGCTTGCTCACCTTCCGAATACGCGCCGTCACCCTCGCAAACCGTGCCTCCCTCGCCGTCTCACATGATTGGCACTCTGTCCCGTGTTGACCTACCATGCTACCTGCGCAAAAGTTGCAGTGACGCACCGCAAACACCGATGAGGTGTGGCTGCTCAGACAGGGTGTACAGAGCAGCCCAGTCGGGATGGTGGTTGCGCAGTGGACGCAATAGTACATGGGTGACGGTCTTTCTCCTCAAAAGTCTCCGATTTTGCCGAGTTGAGACTTCCGACGTGGTTAGTACCTGCTGTTTTGTTAGCGCTACAGGGACGCTTTACAAGGACGATGAAATAATATTCATTCGGATGTATTGTTAACATCCTGGCTGGTTGCCCTGCTGAGAACCTGCACGCCTCAACCAGTGAACTTATCGATATCTACTCTGCGATAGGTTACGCGATTGGTGAGAGGATTAGTATATGCTTTGATATGATTGTCTTCCACGAAGCGACGAAATTCAATCTTGTTCAATCCCAACTTCTTTCGGGCTTCACTCGGTTGGTAGTATATTGCTGCAATCTGTTGCATAAATGGTGACGGACCTTGCGACTCTTTCGGTTTCACTACTTTAGGTGCAGGATCTTCTACATCATCAACATTCATGAGCGCTATGCCCCTACTAATATAGGTGCGTATCCAATGCTTCTCTCGGTTCCTGACTAGCCTTGCGTCTTTCACCTCCTCAAGTATATTTATCTTAGGCTGTAGACCTTCCGCTAGTAATTCTTGTATCCACGCCTTCTTTTCAGCGTTGCAAGCGTTATCGCTACTGCTGGAAGATACATGTGCCATGAGCCTCTTAGCCGGGTTGTTAGTTTTTCCTACGTAGTGCGATTGTCCTGTGCGAGGGTCAACTAGCTCGTAAATGAAATAGGACACTGTTACCTCCTTGTGACTCATTTGTGTGTCTGCCCCTTTGAGATCATCCAGAATTAGAAGCTCTTAGTACTTGACAAATCGTATCACATCGATTATCATATGTCAAGGGTAAATACTTTATCAAAGAAAAGAGGAACACATGGTAGCAAGAAAATTTGTATCACTAGCTGCTGAACTGCGAAAGGGGGTTCTTTCGGGTTTGTATGGCTCTGAAGGGGGATTGCCTACTGCTCGTGAGCTTTCCCAAACTCATGATGTAGCAATCAATACGGTGAAAGCGGCGCTAATTCGTCTTGAGGGTGAGGGATTAATCGTGAATCGTGGGGGCAATTACTATGTCAATGGTATTGAGGTTCTGATGACGCGACACGTACCGCTTCCACCTGCAAGGTTGAGCAATCGGGTTGGTTATGCAAAAACGCTTCGGGTTACTACCGGGTCTCTACCCGATTATATGAAAAGTAAACTTTACCTCCCATCTGATGAACGTGATGTCGTTATACGCGATCAGGTTTCAGGGGAAGTTAACGGTCATGAACGCCCGTTGCAGCTTACAACACGTTACTACTTCCTGTCGTTGTCGGATGCTCAGGTTCATCGTTTAGAACAAGAGGCAGAGTGGGATCCCATGTGGGACATTACCGATACATTGCATAGCAGGGATGAAATCTCTTCTCGTCCTGCTACTGAGCGAGAAACCGAGCAACTCAATCTGCCTGAAGGAACATCTATCGTAGCATTGTTTGAAGTTATTCGAGACACCAGCGGCACATTGCTCATGGCTCAAGAGATAACACTCTCGCCGAGAGACACTCTCGTCTTTGAATTCTCGTTTGAAAACAAACCGTAGTGCGTGTTATTATCGCTCATGGCACAGCGGCTAGGCTGCACCACGAGCTAACCACCGGGCAGATTGGACCTGCACGGATGGCTATTTTAAGCGTATCAGAGTCGCAAAGCGTAGCGCAAATAGAGCATTTGCAATAGCTGAAATGGCCTGAATAGTACGACTCGTCAAGCTTACGTCATTGTAGTTTTTTGAAGCTAGTTGAGCAGCGGATTGATGCCTGCTCCTCGCTGGAATGGATGGTAGAGGTGAATGCGAGTGGGTAGTAGACACGAGTCCGTACTCAGTAGTGAAGTTTTTGTAGAGTGAATAGCAACTGATCAGCACAGCCTGTCACCTTGATGGCGGGATGAGCAATTTTGAGAGAGAAGGAGCAAGCGAGTAGATGGTAAACGAAACCAAGATGCCAGTTGTGAGCCGTGAGGAGGTGGAAGCAGGGTTACAACTTTGCGACAGTCTCATCAGCAAACTACAGGAGATGCGCAGTATCGCCGCAACTCTCTTGGAGCGGTCTGGTGCAGAACAGATTGAGATGACCCATCGGGAAGGCACACGTATGGCGGTTCTGCGCGATGAGGTTGAAGATTTATTCTTCAGTAGCGGGAAGTAGTTACGTCACGGCGTGCTGGCCGCTGAGTCAGCAGAGGTATGAACGGAATGCGTCGTTTTTCAGTGTATTGTCCCTATTGTAACGGTGATGCTCAGGAAGAGGTGGCTGACTACCATCCTCTGTCTGTGCAGGAATTGGTGGTGCTGTTGCAGGAAGCGGTGACGCTCAAAGCAAGCAGAGAGGGCAACCCTTATGCCACCAATGAGTTATCCAGCATCCAGAAACGGTTGCGACAAGCGATTCCTGGGATGGTCTGTCCGTATCCTTGTTTCGGACCATTGGCTGAGCGTTTGCACAATGTCAACCGGGTGTACATCGGGTGGATTGATGATCCCGATACATTGTTCTTTCGGGATGTGCCGTTGCACGAAGAGAGTGATATCGTGGTGACGTTCACACGGTTGTTGCAATAAAGCCAGCTCGCCCAACTTGTCTACGGTCCGGGCGAGCGAGAATCCGAGGATTACATGACTACGAACATTGTATCAGAGAACTCAATACAAGCAAACAAAGTAACGGCATGCGAGCAGTTACATGCCCTGGCACTCTATGCCTCAGCAGGGCATGACGTGGTAGCACGAGCACTGGAGACGGTGAAGCCGTTGTTGCCGAATGAAACGGTTGCGGCAGTGGATGCCATTCTCGATGCGCAGGCGATGGCGCGTAGTGAGTGGTGTGTGAGTGCGAAAGAGGTGGCGTGATGAGTGTGACGGAACTCCTGCACCTCGTCGATACCATCACCTGGACCATTTTCTGGCTCACTGGCTTGGTCTGGTGTGTGATTGTCCTGTATGAAGTGCGTGTATGGCTCAAGAAGCGGGCAGGAAAGTAGTGCGAGTTGTCGGTTGGTTCCAGGCATAGTGCGAGTGCCTGGTGCGAGCTGGTGGCTCTAGAGGATTTGTAGTGCATTGTTGAGTGAAAGGATTCTACTATGGCTGAGCCTGCAACGCAGACGCCGCCGAAACCGGCAACGCAACAACAGAAGAAGAGTGTTGCGCCATTCTTTTTCTTTGGCTTCTCTTTCTTCTGCTTTGCGTTCTGGATTGCCTGCATTCTTATTGATGTCCAGGCGAGTGAGGCACTCTTTGGCGCTCCATCGGCAAAATCGCTTTTGCCTAATTGGGTCATTTTGTGGCAACCCATACAGTTTTGTATGGGTGATCTCTCGTCGAGCATGGTCGTTCCGGTATTGGTCGGTTGGATTGTGGAGATTTTCTATCTGATCTTCACGTTTGCGCATGAGGTCACTCATGCCTCTGTGAGCAAGTTCAATCGGATGCTTGCAGGCCCATTCAAAACCTTCTGTTGGGTGGTCGTTGCCTATAACGGCTATTCCAATTTTCAGGCAGGTTTTGTGCCGGGTGGTATGTGGCCTCAACTGGTCTTTGCTGCTGTTATGTCGGCGGCAGTCCTGTTTCTGGGAACAGCGGGGATCATGCTTTTTCGGATGGGCCTCTCCGAGTGGTAGACCAACGACTGCAAGGGATTCTTCCTTCTTTTGCAGTCGCTTATTTCTTTTTTGAATTGCTGGATACAACGAGTGAAAGGAAGAACGCAAGATGAGCGAACAAGATATTGCTCAAATACAACAGAAGAAATGGCAACTGACGCCAACGACACTTGGCTGTACATTGGGCGTTGCTAGTACCGCTGGCATTGTCGATGTAGCGGCGCATCTTGGACCTAATGGGTTGCTTGTTGGAGCCATTGCGGCGCTGATTGCGGCTCGTCATGGGGAGGATATCATGAACGGCGTGCGCGATCGTATCCCACAGTCGGTGCTTGATGCAATGGCTGAGCGGTTTGGACGCCAACAACACAAGTTGCTGCGTATGCATGCTAACCCGAAAGACGAGCAGGCATCGTTACAGGATGAGGATGCGCAGACGCTCGATGCAACTATCGATGTCACGCCCAATGCCACATCTTACTATGCTTGGGGTGAAGGGGACGAGGGCGAAGCTGTACCTGTAAATGACCCATTGGATGGTTCGCTCTTCACCTTCTCTGAGGTGCTGGCAAAAGGCTTTGTTCCTTCAATCCACAAAATCTTTGTGGGACGTACACTGGAGGGCAAGGACATCTTTGTTCCGGCAGAAGACCTTTGCCATGTTGCGCTGTCAGTAAAGACTGGTGGTGGCAAAGGGTCACTGATGCGCATGCTGATGGTGCAACTCTGCTATATCGGGGCAAAAGTGCTCCTCCTCAACCCGCATTACATGCGTTGGGTACGCGCCAAAGATGGTCCAAAATTTGACGAGGACTGGACCCCATTTGAGGGTATTAATCCACGCACAGGCAAGCCGTACCTTGAAGCACCACCGACGAAGAGTGCTGATCCCGAACCGATTGCAAAATGTTTGCGTTGGTCCGTCGAGACGCTGCTTGCAAAACGGAAGGCCGAGGGACGTGAAGGGGGGAAGTTGTTTGCCCCGTACTTCATCGTCCTGGACGAATGGCCTGATATCGCAAGTGAGATTAAAAAGGCTCCAGAGTATCTGGGCAAGTTGCTCCGGCAGGGGCGCAAATATGGCATCTTCGTCATCGTTGCCTCACAAGATTTTCAGGTGAAAACACTGGGATTAGAGGGAGAAGGCGGGTCCGTACGAAAGTGCTTTCTCACCTGCTATTATACGGGCGGCGATACCACGACGGCGAAGGAACTGCTCTACAGCGAGAAACCCTCATCGTTGCCTGAGAATAAGATTGGCAAGGGGACGGACCTGCTTCGCTGCACAGGGACAAAGAACGAGGCCGCGTTGGTCAATGTACCATTCGTGGATAATCCTGCTGTGTATCGGCTGCTCGGACCATCGACGTTCAAGAGTGCGAAGCAGACGGTACTGGTGGAGGAACCAGAGGCACCGTTGCCACAGGCGACCATGCCAGCAGTGCCAGCGCCGACACCGGTTGCACAGCCCTCTGCTCCATCTGGTGGACTGACGATAGAGCAGATTCTCGCGCTCTTTGCCGCTGATAAGTTGAGCGAGGCGGCAATGCTCAAACTTATCGACAGATTGCCGGTGGTACAGGATGCTGCTGCTGAGCAAGCAGACGAGGATGAGGTGGACGATCCACGTTCTCATCTACGTCTCGTGTCGAGCGAGGCAGTTGAGGATGATTACCATGCTCAGGAGACAGAGCGGTTGCCTGAGACGCCTGCACCAACTGGCAATACGGGACGGTTCACGAAGACACTCTCAGCAGAATTGCAGCAAGCCTATGATGCATTCCAACCTGGTATGTCAAACCGTGATCTTGGCAGAATTTTAGGAGTGGATCAGACGACGGCGGGACGGCGTATTCAACGGTTGATCGACAAGGGGTATATCTCCGTTGATAAAAAACAAAAATTAGCAGGGTAGGTAATGCACCGGTGCATTACCTCTCTCCTCTTTCCAAATTCCGAGGTATTTGTGCTCAAAATGGCGGCATAACGCGGTGCAACAGGTGGTGCATCGCATCGATACATAGGGTTGGTGCATGATGTTGCACCGAGCAAGCACTATTAATTTTGATAGATTAGAGAGGATACAACAATGACTCAAGTACAGCAACAAGAACAGGTCCAGGAGCCAATTCAGGTGGCTCCAGCGCAGGTCAAGAAGAAATGGGGCATCAAAGAGTACATCAACAGCCCCTATATCCTGCTGTTCATCCCGCTCCTGGTGGGCGGGTTCTTCCTCGTGCTCAACCCACAATACGTAGTACTAGCGATGAATTACCCGTTTGCAGCGGCGTTCATCCTGGCAATCCCGGTGGCGTTGTTTATCGTGAAGTTCGTTATCAACTTCTTTAGCGTCATCGAACAATGGGTACGATTGCAGTTTGAGAAGGCTCGTAACGCCAAACGAGGACAGTTTTTAGAGTTCGTTATTGCCGTCTTTATGTTCGTCTCGGTCACGGAAGCAGGACCGATGTTCAACAAGCTTCAAGGGTATGCACTAGGCGGCGCACTGGGCTATATTACCGTCTTCGCGTTCGATCTCGTGGCCGTTGTCTGTATGAAGAGCCGTGCGAAGATGTTGCGCAAAGGACATGATGGGAAGGCACATATCTACCAGTTGGGTGTGTGGCTCTGTGCGCTCGTGTCCGTGTTTGCCAATCTGTACGAGGCGATTCAGAACGCAGCCGCACTCTCAACCCGCAATCCCTTAACCTTCTTTGCCCCACTTGCTGGCATCGCTTTCCCGGTTATGATTATCTTCCTGTCCTATGCCACCGACGCCGATGAGGACGACGTTGACGACCCTGAAGTGTATCGAACTGAGCAGGAGAAGCGCGTTGCGTTCGTGAAAGCGAAGCGTGAGATTGCCGCTGCTATCCTGAATGAAAAGGTCCAGATGAACCTGCTCAGGCAGCGTGAGTTCTTCCTCAAGGGGTGGTTATTCACGAAGAAGAAGATGAACGCGGTGATCGAGGTTGCCACGCAGCAGGTCATGGAAAACATCAAGGGTGATGTCACCAAGTTGAAGCAGTCCATCTTGGATGAGGTCAATGGACTGCGGCAGAAAGTGGTTGATGAGATTACCGTTATCGTGACGAATAAAGTCATTGTATCCACCCGAACTCAAGTTGATACACTGCTTTCTGAGAACGCTACACTGAAGGATCGACTGCATCATATCGAGGCTGAAAGAGAAAATGATAAACGCGAATTGAGTCGCCGTATTGAGCAGTTACAGGCTCTCGTAAACTCCCAGATAGAACAGCAAAATAACCTTGTTGACCGTCAGTTATACGATCTGCAAACCAGTCTTGAAAGTCGGTTTAATGGCGTGGTTGACAGTGCTGTCATGCGCTCCATAGAAGCTGCTCAAGAGGTGGTCAAAGATGCCTCTCTGCCGGTGCCTCAAGAGCCGTCTCAGGAGAGGGGTAAACGAGAACGCAACACGGACGAAATGACGGCTATCACACCAAGTCAACAGTCAAGTGGCTGGCTTGCTGATTCTGAACTTCAAGACGCGCTCATTCATTACCCCATTTTGAAACAGTGGCTCACCAGAGGCGTGAAGAGCTTGACCTTAGAGGAGATCGTAGAGACTACGAATCACTCTCGAAAAATGGTCATCAACCGCATTAAGGATGGCACGTTCGCAAAAACCAAGAATCCCAACCGGTTCCGTATGGACTCCATCTTGACTTGGCTCAAAACGGCACCCATACCGAAGCGTCAAGAAGGGGTTAACGGTGAGAGTATAGAGACTACTTACGGTCAAGATGAGAACGCTGTTGACGAGGCGAATAACGGTAGTCAAAACAGCAATCATAATGGGCATCATGAGAGTGAATCTCCACTCGATTTGCCTGAGTTAGAAACCGCTGATTCATACTAGAAGAAAGGACATTTTCAATCATGGAAACTGTTAGCATCCACACCTACAACACTCAGTGGAATAATGCTCAGATCGTTGGCACGGGCAGAGACAATTTTACAGGGGAGCAGGATGTATTACTTGTACGCCACCCGTCATTCGAGCAAGACACTGAGTACTATGCTCAACCTGACGAGCAAGGGCGACATTTGAACGTAGGTAACAATGCATTCTGGATTGTGCGAGGGAGTGTAGAATGAGCAAGTGTGACCACCGCTGTGTCGGTGCTCTCATCCAGAATGAAGAGGGCATTTTAATGTTTCAGCGTAACACTCCACCAGCAGGACATGCAGGACCAGCAGGGCATTGTGATGGTGATGGCTATGTGGAGGCATTGATCCGAGAAGTATGGGAAGAAGTGGGCCTCTGGGTGGTACGTTGGCGTATCTTGACCGAGTTCTACGACCCCAACCCATGCCGCCGAGAATATGAAGGTGGGCCTGGACATCACTGGCAGTTCTTTGACGTTGATGTGCAAGGTGAGATTACTGCGAGCGAACGGGAAACGGAGAACGTCAGATGGTACACAAAGTCAGAATTGGAGGCGCTAGCATCGCGTACCGCACAGCGAATTGCAGGCGGCATTTCAGATGAAGAGTGGCAAGAGAACCCAGGTCTTGACTTACCCTGGTATCGGTTGCTCGTTCAGGAAATGCAAGTGATTTGAAAGCAATGGCGGTGCCTACGGGTGCCGCTTTTTCTTTGTCCATTTCTCCTACCATATTGCAAACTGAGCGGTGGTTGGCTATACTGAGAGAGTAACAACCCGATGACACGTTGACCTTTATTGTTCACGAGTGCCTAAGATCGCAACAAGTGTGCATGGGTACGAGGGACGGTGATGGCCTGCTCACAACCAACGGGTCCAGGGTTGGAACACGAACAACCCATACATAGCTATCGTTGGAATCGGAGCCGATGGTATGCTAAGGAACAATTGAGAGACAAGAAGACCAGTGGTGAGACCTCACTATAACTCATCACTGGTCTTTTTGTATGTCGTCTTGTACTCTTCACGTGCGTATGTTATCATCAGTACAAGACTGAGCAGTTGCTTTAAAGAGGATATGTATGACGGACAGAGACACAGATGAAGTGATGGCGATATTGAAAGAGAAGTTTCCGCATGTCGCCCCCATCTTGCCTCGTCTGGAAGATGCGATGAGTGCTGTTGATCGCTTCAATGGAGGACACGGCACCTTTACCATCCACATGAAAAAAGGCATCATCCCCACACTAGATGTGCTGATGCGCCACTTCTTTAAGGATGACGAGGATCAGTCAGGACAACAGAAAATAAGCTAGACGCGACAGTAATTCAGTAATTCACGGCGTCACCTTGCTAGTTCTCTCATGAGGGCTGGTAGGGTGACGCCTTTTTGTTTATTGGTAATCTATGAACTTTGAGTATTACATGTGGCTCATTCGCCAGTTTGGACATAGGCACTATACGCGATGTCGGTGGCGTGCCATGAGGAGACGAGATGCGCAATAAGAAGAATCCCACGTATCTCCTCGTTGGCGGTGCCAATGTCTCCAGCATCGTCGTGATTGCCGTTAGTGCCATCGTCGGTGCTGTACTTGCCGTTGGCGTGGTCATAGCGCTGCTCTATCTGCAAATGTGGAGGTGGCGCAATTATGAGTAGCGTTGAGCAACAAGCGGTCGTGATGCATGCCTGGCGACTCGATACCTCAGCCATTGCATGTATGGCTGTCTCGTGTCATCGGGTGGCCGAAGCCGTCGCAAATGTGTGGGTCAATAAGCGAGAGTGGCTCGTGGTGTTCTTGTGCAAGGCGTGTCTCTTTCGTGCAAGGTATGACGTGGATGTGCTCAAGGTGTTGCTGAATGAGAAACGCATCAATCAGCGTGAGATGGTTGAGTTGGGCAGTGAGTCGAAGCGTAAGAAGCGAGGTGAGGTGGCATGAAGATAGTTCAACAGTGTTGCACCCTTCTCTTCGGCTTTTCTACCTCCTCGCTTGTTGAAACCTCGCCCTACCCTGTCATGCTGCCACTCCCTGAAGGCATCTACTATGGCGATATCACACGCTTTACTTGCAAGGCTGGGCGTCCACGTTCTCCGCTCGTCACGACTATGCGCACCGGGTCCATTGTGTCATTGCATGATGGCATTCCACTGGGCAATGGACTGGGAGCGCTCGTTTCTATCAGCTCACCCGAAACCAATATCCAGGCAGCGCTCTGTGATGTATTGCGTTGTATCGATAGTGAGCGAGCAGGATGGTTCCCGCAGGAGGTGGCGCAATGAGTCTCACCATCACCTATGGCAGCAACACCGACGACTTTGCACCTCAATGGTCACACTACGATGTGGTCAGGCAGTTAGGACGTGGTGCCAGCAGTATCGTATGGCTCGCTCAGGATACGAGCAGTGGACGCGCCGTTGCTATCAAGCAATTCAAATCTGATGCTCCAATCCCGCATATGGAACATGCCATCCTTTCCTCATTGCAGCATCGAGGTCTCCCTGATGTGTATGGATTATTTCGAGAGCATGGGTGCTGGCATATTGTGATGGAACCGGTACATGGTGACACTCTACACACCTACAGGCGCGTACATGGGGGTGTCCTGCCATTGGAAGATGTGAGAGACATTGGCGTGCAGCTCTGTGCCGTGATGGATGAGTTGCACAGCAATGGGGTATTGTACCGTGACCTCAAACCTGAGAACGTGATGCACGAGACATCGGGACGGGTAAGGTTGGTGGACTTTGGATGCGCAAGTACAGGCAATGATAACGATTACTACGTCACACCACCGTATGCATCGCCTGAGCAGAGAGTCCAGTGTGAGAGCATTGACCATCGGGCTGATATCTATAGCCTGGGAGTTGTGCTGTTTGAGTTGCTCACGGGTAGAACAGATTTTGAAATGAGTCCTTACGAGGATGAGAACATGGAACGGGTGAGGTCGGTATGTTTGAGCATGATAGCTCAGGATGCTGCGAAGCGTCCACAGAGCATGGTAGACGTGATGCTTGCACTGTTGAGGGGGTAAGGATGAACGGACTAACTGAACAACAGCAAAGAGCCTATGGGCAGCATTATAAAGGCTTCCAATTTGAGGTTGTGGACATTGCCGAAGCCTATGGATTGAATTTTGCCGAGGGGAACGTGCTCAAATATTTACTACGGTGGCGGCGCAAGGATGGATTGACGGATCTCATGAAGGCGAGAGACTATCTCAATCGCTTAATTGCTCAGGAAGAGAAACGACTCAGTGAGGATGGGAGCAATGGGTAAAGACAAGAAGAAGAAACACAAGAAAAAGCACAAGAAGCAGGAAGAGGTGAGTACAGGTGGGTGGGTGTATGAGTTTACCTATACGTTTCCTCTCACCAGTTTCGGAGCTGCTTCCACCGGGAATGGAACTGTGTGGAGCATGTATGTCCCGCCTGTACAGGTGCCGCAGACCTTTCAAGATGCCTTTGAGGATGGAGAGTTGGAACCATGACATTTCCCGTGTGTAGTCAGTGCCTCAAGCCTATCATGTCACTCGGTAGCGCTCTCACCATTGGTGACGTGTGTATGTGTCAGTCTCGAACACGGTTCGTGTGGATCAGTTTTGACCTTGTAACGCGTACGGGGCATGGTGTTATTGAACGTGTTGAGCCTGAGCGTGTGCCAGATGCCTTTCAGCGAGCATTCAGTGATGGGGAGTTGGAGTTATGAACAGTCAAACAGATTTTGTGAAACGCTATCCGTTTGGCTCTGATGCGCCAACGATACAACTTCCAGAATCGAAACCGATGCGCAGTTTCATCCCTGAACGCTTTTCCTTTACAGTTCGGGTTGAGGCGTTGGTGGCGTTCGCTCGGATGAAAGGCTATTCTGAGGAAGATATTGCACGCATCCGGCAGCGACTCGAACCACCGTTGGAATTAATGTCAGTCTCGCTTGATGATATCTATGGTCCAGATGGAGAGGTAGAATCATGAGCAACGATATACTCTATGGCGCTACCGTTCGCATCACGAACAAGTTCGACCGGTTGTTCTTCGAGCAGGTTGGCACCATCACACGGATTTCAGTACGCACGCAGAAGGACGGGGCGTTAGGGAAAAACTATTATATTCAGGCACAGGATATTTCATGTGGACGCTGGTTTCATCGTAGCGAGTTTGAGGTGATTGGGCAGCAGGCAGAGGTGACGCCATGAAAGATGCACTCGTATTCGAGAAAGAAGTGTCGCTCAAGGATTTACGCAATGGGGCTATCTTCGTGACACGGGATGGCGTCTACGCTGTGAAGACGGAGCATCATTTTCTCAATGGTATTAGCGTGTGTGTCTCGTTGGCGAATGGCGAGTATACGCAGTTCAAGTACGGCAATTTGGAGATGGTCAGGGAAGTGAGGATAGCAGAGTGAGCGAGAGAGAATTAGTACAAAAAATCTTGTCATGGATTGAGCGCACTGACCAGGAGAATAGACAAGATGGCACTTCTGGGATGTGGGAACATCGCATGGTAGATAGGTATCTCGTGCTTACTGAGGATATCGAGAAGCTTTGCAAAGAACGATTGAATGCCCTATCTGAGGTGGGCGAGGAACAATTGTCAGGACATTTCCCCGTCATGTGTACTGGTGTTGGTCCAGAACTTGTTCACATACCTGCTAATACATCAATTCAACCCACCGATATCGAGGGTTTATGGGAGATTGTAAAGCAGGTGGCAGAACGCGATTCAACGTATGAGTACGCGGCTGGACATAACTGCCCCTATTGCGACAGCTTCCTGCATAGCATCTCTGCTCCTGGAGAGACATTTTTGCACGAACAGGATTGTATCGTTACGAAAGCTCGGCAACTCATGGAATGGCGTAGGCAGCAGCCACGTATCAAGGTGACAGTTACGATGGATGGTGGAGGGTATTGCAATGCACCTCTTCCAAAGAATGGTGACGTGAGCGAATCCGGTATGGAAGGAAATACAGCAAATGAGTGACAAGAATATCGTCGTCGGGAATGTTCAGCAGTGGCTCCACATGGACAACACACCGTTTCGTGAGATACGCCAGTTATTGCCTGCGTTGCAACAGACAGTTGAGGACGTGCAGAGCGTGGCGTTCAAGGCTGAGGTGGTAGAGGTTCCGTCTCAGAATGAGAACAGCGAGTGGGTAGAGCATCAGGCGACTGGGAAACAGTGGTGGACGTTGGCATTTAGCGATGGGACGAAGACCACCTTTGAGCGGAATGATGACGGGGTGTGCGTTGGGCGTGATCCTGGTGAGACTGTTGTTGAGAGCGCTCAGGCAGAGAATGCAGAAGGTGGTGATTGATGAAAACGTTGCTTGACTTTAATTTCCTCGTTATCCTGAATCTGCTTGTCCTCTTGCTCTGGCCTGCTTCTGGTGCAGTTGTTGGTGATCGGCGCAATGTCCTCTCGATTATCATGGTGGTCCTGACGGTCATTGCGGTGGTGGTTGATATCCTGTTTCTCGCTATTCGCGTGGTGAATGGGTGATTGAACAGAGGAGACAAATAATGGGAATGATATCGCCACGCATTTTACTCCCACATACTCAGCGGCATGTGCTAACGAAAGAAGAACACCCTATGCAAGAAGTGCGGGGATTGGCTGAGGAGATGGGGCAAACGATGATGCCACCACAGGGAGGGAGCGTGATCGCCCCACAGTCTGAGCGAGAATTGCCTTTTGCTTCACTTCCCTCTGGACAAAGCAATCAAGCAACGCTACGCCTAATGAAATCGATAGAAGAGCACATCCAGCATAGAGGTATTGGACGCATACGTATCTCAGCCTCGATCTGGCCCAGTTTGGGGAAACCTCAGACACCGGATGCGTGGCAACAAGCGTTATTGCTACCTGAAGGGTGGCGCGTTGAATTCGTTGAACACACCTCTCTCCAGATATTAGACGATACGTATTCGGTCTTTGTTTCACATGAAAGTATCCCTGTTATCGAAGCAGATCAGTATTACCCTGATGTTGTGCCTCACTATAGCGTTCTTTATGACCAGAAGACAGGGAAGAGAACTCGGGTTGAACTGAACCGCATTGATATCCTGCAATGGGATGGTGAACACAGGGAGTTGATAAACGCTCCTAACTCTGGTGGGGATACGGACATGCGACATGAGAAGTAATCTGCTACTAGAAGGGGCATACTATGCCTGAAAAGCCACGTGTACGTCTTCCTATAAAGAGTCCCGTGACAGGATACACCCTTGCGCTTATGTCTCACGAGGGATTAGTTCTCTACTGCAAGCATACACGTACATGGGAAGTGCATTCCATTGATGAGATCCTACGCATGTATGAAGAAGTTACAAAAATGACCGAGACTACTACTACTCAGGACAAGACGGCATGAGGACTAGACGTGTTATAATTGCCGTGTTATAATTGCTAGTAAAGAAACTGCATTCGCAGTGACATAGATATGGCCCTCGGTCGCCAACCATATAGGTGTGGCGACCTTTTTTATGCCCACATGGGAATGATGCGAGTCAATGTCAGAAAATGTTAGTCTTACGCCCAAACAAGAGCGAGTCATTGGTGAATTACTGCAAGGAAAAACGATTGTTGATTCAGCAAAAGCCTGCGGAGTTGCCGAACAAACCGTCCATCGATGGTTGAAGGACTCGACGTTTCAGCGTGCGTATGATGAAGCTCGCCAACAATTGCTCAATCATTCCATCACGGCGCTCCAACTCAAGTTTGACAGGGCTGTCAAAACGCTCGACCGCCATACGGATGCGCCCCAGACCATTCCGAGGGATCAGATACGGGCGGCTGAAGTCATTGTTGAGAAAACGCTGGAGACAGCCAAACTTGTCGAGCGGATTACCGAGCTAGAAAATCAACTTGCAGCACAAGAACAAGACAGGATGTATCTGGTGATGTTCGATCTGAGGACAGTCACCAAAGAGGAACGGGAGACACTGAAGGCTATTCATGATCGCATACGCTCCAGAACAACAACCGAAAACGCATAACGATATCGAATTCGAGCGCTACCAATGGGAATCCATTTCGCTCTATGATTTCGTGTGCGAATTCTGGTCAGTGATTGAACCTGGAAAAACGTTCGTGCCAGGAAAGCACATTGAGGCCATATGCGAACACTTAGAAGCAGTACTCGACGGTCGAATTACCCGTCTTATCGTCAACATGCCTCCAAGACACGCGAAATCGTCCATTATTGGGGTGATGTTCCGGGCATGGGCGTGGGTGAAGAAATCCTCTATCCGTTTCCTCTGTGCTTCCTATGCGCTTTCTCTTGCCACACGTGATAATGTGAAGGTTCGTCGCTTGTTGCTTTCTCCCAAATTCCAGCAACATTACGGGCATCTCTTTACCTTGACCCGTGATCAAAATGCGAAAATCAAATTTGAGAATAACCAGCGTGGTTCCAGTCAGGCCGTCAGTTTTGGTGCAAGCACAACAGGTGAAGGTTTTGATATTGGCATTATCGACGATCCCCATTCTATCGACGAAACTCGTTCTGATGTTACACGTGAAGGAACACTGGAATGGTTTAAGGATACATGGTGTACGCGTCCGAATGACCCAAAGACCAGCGCTATGATTGTGGTGGGGCAACGCGTCCACGAGCAGGACTTGAGCGGCTACATTTTGAGCGGTGAGACTGGCGAACATTGGGTCCATCTCAACTTGGCAACTGAGTTCGAGCCACTTGATCGATGTGTGACACATCTCCCTGATGGTACAACGTTCTGGGAAGATTGGCGCGAATTAGAGGGGGATCTGCTCTGGCCTGATCGGTTTCCACGTGAAGTTGTTGAGCGAGCAAAACGACGACATGGACCATTCGCTTACGCTGCACTCTTCCAGCAACGTCCTACTCCTGCTATCGGCGGCATTTTTGATCAGCGCAATGAGCGGACATTTGAAGAAAACCATGATACCTATTTCTTGCATACTCCTGTTGGAATCAAACCAGTCAAAAAGGCGGCTTGTGAAGTCTTCATGACGGTGGACCCGGCTATCTCCGAGAAACAAACGGCTGATTTTATGGTCATCGGCACCTGGGCAAAGACCCCTATCCGCGATCTGCTCCTCCTCAATATCAGGCGCGGACATTGGGGGCATGCTGACCAGCAAGACGAGATTGAAGAGGAGTTTAGAGAGTCGGGATCTGAGTATGTAGCTGTTGAGACAGTGGCATATCAGGCAGCGCTTTTTCAAGACTTGCTGGCAAAAGGCATCATGTGTAAACCGTTCACTCCGAAGTCTGATAAAGTGTTGCGTTCCAACGGTTCGGCTATTTGGCACCGCAATGGCAAGATGTATTTTCGTGCATTGGCAAAATGGTTGGAAGACTTACGTAAGGAGTTATACAAATTCCCGAAAGCGGCGAAGGATGATCAAGTTGATATGGTTTCCCTTGCTGGCATTGCTGTGCGCTCACGCGGTCCCCTTTCCGAAGATACTGATGAGGAGGAAATCCCAGAGCCAATTGAGGGTGCAGCAAGCGAAAAAGTCTCTTTCACACAGAACTGGCATGATCCCGATGCCCTTGCGCCTGTTGTCATCTCGCAGCGTAAAGAAGTTGACGCATTTGCTTGGATTGAGCGTCATGGAGGGTGGGAATAATGCCGAATCTCTTCACACGTCTGATGACATCCTTTGCCATGAAACTCAATCCGGCATGGCTACATCTTTCCTCCTACTCGGATACGCCGCAAGCGATCACTATGAACCGCTCATATAAAACGTATGCAAAGGAAGGCTACAAAAATAGCGATACACTTTATAAGTGTATTTCCTATACCATTCGTAACGGCGCAACTATCCCGCCCAAGCTCTATACAGATACCACCTGTCAGAAGGAAATCGAACAGCATCCCCTGCTTGATCTGCTCAAGAGGCCCAACCCTGAGCAATCTGGGATCGCGTATCGTGAGGCGGTTCTCGGGTATAAGTTGCTTGCAGGCAATAGTTTCCAGTACGCTATCCGCGCACATAAGAAAGGTATCCCTGACGAATTGTGGCCCCTACGTCCTGATCGTATGCAATTGCTTGTCGTTCCCCAGAAGGGGATAGTGGGGTATCGCCATGAGGATATGGACGTGCCGATTGATCCCGCCAACATCGGGCATACCAAATACTGGAATCCTGATGACGATAATGAGATCGGTATGGGGATGAGTCCGGTGGAAGCGGCCTCGCTCAATATCGACATGCAAATCGCTGGGAAGAAGTGGAATCTAGGACTCCTTCAGAACGGCGCACGTCCCCCTGGCATCTGGAAAATTCCAACGCTTATGGGGCCAAATGAACGCCAAAGGTTAGAGGAGAAATTAAACGAGAAATTTGGCGGTGCCAAAGGTGCTGGCAAGAGTCCTCTGTTTGATGGAGGACTCGACTGGAAGGGGACAGGTCTGGCACCTGCACAGATGGACTACCTGGATAGCCTGAAATTCAACGGTGGAGCTATCGCCAACATTTTTAACATTGCGCCTCAACTCGTGGGCGACTCCAGTGCATCCACCTACGATAATATGAAGCAGGCGAAGATCTGGTCCTACACTGAAGCGATCTTTCCTGAGCTTGATGACCTCTATGGACTTTGGAATATATGGCTGGTGCCGATGTACGCTGATTTAGCACGTAGCGGTGCCTATCTCACTTACGATAAAGAGAGCGTTGAGGTCATCCAGGAAATCATTCAAGCGCAGAAAGATGCTCAGACAGAACGCGCCAATAATCTCTGGCTTTCGGGCTTGCTCACTCAGAATGAGGCGCGGGAGATCGCGGGGCGTCCATCGCATTCACAGGGGGATGTCTACCGTATTGGTGACGTGTTGGTGCCTGCTGAGCAGTTGCGAGCCTATGCAGAACAAAGCTTGACACTTCCGGCTGCGCCACCGCTACCCCAACCAGAGCCACTTTCAGCCCTGCCTGCTCCCCAGCACACGGATGCGCCGATACTAGACGAGGGCGTGCAGCAAGAGAGTGAACCAGATCAGATGGAAACGAATACACGCAAAACATATACCGGTCTCTATCCGGTCGGACCTGCTCCTCGTCCGCGTCAGCAGCAACGAGAAGCGTATCAGCAATTCATGGCGGAGGTATTGTAATGCCAACAAGCACAGTGGCGAGGGAGACAAAAACCCTCTCCTTCCAGGTCAAGGCGACCGGAATTGCGACCAATAGCCAGGGGCAAGAGGTCGGGCAAATCGAAGCGTACGGGGCCGTCTTCAATAACGTCGATGAGGGCAACGATCGTATTCTCAAGGGTGCTTTCGCACGGACCATCAATAATAGCAAGTCCCGTGCAAAATCTCGCGAGAAGCCCTATCTGCTCAAGATGCTTTGGCAGCATAAAACTGATGAAGTCATTGGTGGGTGGGCTGATCTCTCTGAGGACGACTTCGGGTTACGTTGCAAGGGGGATGTCCTACTTTCCACGCAGCGCGGACGCGAATACTATGAATTGGCAAAAGCGGGGATGATCGATGAGTTTTCGATCATCTATGATGTCATGCAAGGTGGCTCGCACTATGATAAATCGGGCGTGCGTGACCTCTCAGAGTTACGCCTCTATAGCATCGACCCGGTAACGTTTGCCATGAATGACGAGACCTATCTCGTTGGCGTCAAATCGGCTACAGAAGTACCTGAACTCAAAACGGCGTGCGGGAGTACGTCAGGGCCGATTGGTCCACGTGATGAGAGTTGGGACGGGTCTGCTGCCAAGCATTGGATTTGGGGGAAGGCGCTTGATGACGAGGGCAATGTCAAGCCATCCGTCGCGAAGAAATACTTCATGCGGGTGGATGGAGATCCTAGTCTAAAGGGATCGTATGGCTACCCTTTCTGGACCAATGACCATATCAGCGTTGGAGGCGTCAAAGCGGTGGCAAATGCACTGGCTGGGGCGCGTAACGCTGATGCTGGCGAGGATACCGCAGGGATGCGTCGTAAGGTAGAACGCCTGTATGGGCGCATTAATAGTAAGTATCCAGATGCCGAACCACTGGTTCCCCCCTGGAAAGACGATGACGGCAAAAAATTTTCTACCTGGCAGCGTAAGTCCTTTGAAGAACACTACAACGAAGAAATGTCTGAGGACCTTTTGGAAGACTTACAAGAGGTTTGGTATACCGCTTTTTGTAAAACCATTGTAGATGCCTTCAAAATAGGTGATGAGCCTGAAGTTGACGTCGGCGAAGCCCTGGATGCTTTCAAAATGCGATTTATGAAAGATTGGCTTCCTCGCGCTGTTGAGTGCGGACTCTCTGAATATCTCGCCACTGACGACATGGATTCCCCCTTGCGTCTGTATGGATACTACGGTTATATGTCCAGCCGTCGCCCTCGATCTCAAAAGGCAGGTCGTTCGATATCCGCAGTCAACGCACAACGCATTCAGGACCACATAGATAATCTCAAAGCAATGGCGCGTGACCATATGAAGTCTATTCACTCGGTTGCCGATGACCTTGCGACGATAACGCAAGGCAGTGAAGCGTCTTACGGGAGCGACGAAGGTACGCCCGATGATGGACGACAAGAAGGGAAATCAGCCACCTCGTATACAGATACACGTGGCACTCAGGAGCGCCCGTCACCAGACACCGTGAATGAGGATGAAATTTCTGAATTCCTTCATCAATTGCAACACCTGAAGATCCCAAATTAGAGAAAAGAAAACACTTGATGGTATGCCTCGGTCACACAATTTTGTGTCGAGGTGATAGGAGCATTCTATGCCGACACTACACGATATTATGGAGGAAGTGAAAAGCATCTCACATACGCTCAATGACCGTATCGATACGCTGGACAAAGAGCAGAAGCAGCTAGGTGAGTCGCTTACTTCCAAGACTGGTGAATTCCCCGCTGAGTACAAGGAATCGCTCGACCGCATGCAGCGCGATCTTGACGGACTCATGACAAAGGTCGATCAAGCTCGGATTGAAGCGGCTCGACCAAACATCGCAGCCAAGAGTAAAGAGCGCAGTCAGGAACACAAAGCTTTTGTGAAGGCCATGCGCAAACAGGGCGACATCAACATGCTCTCTGATGACGAGAAGCGGCTCATCGTGCATTCCTATATGCCCGAGGAGCGCAAAGTTCTCTACGCAGGTGATGCCGTGAGTGGTGGTTTTTTCGCTGCACAAGAGTTCATCGACGAGTTGTTTGAGTACCGGCTGCTTATCTCAAATATGAGAAAGATTTGCCGCGTCCAGACGACTTCAGGCGAATCGGTCAAAATGCCTTCGCTTGCCGATGATGCCAGCGCGTACATGGCGACTGAACAATCTTCCTACACAGACAGCACCGACCCGACCGTCCATATGCTCAATATTCCAGTACATGAGGCACGTGGCAAATTGCGCATCTCTGAGCAAAACTTGGAAGATAGCATGTTTGATCTGGAGGCGCTCATCAAAGAGCGCCTGATGCTGAAATTTACACAATTGGAGGGGAAGAAGTTTATTACTGGGACGGGGACGGGAGAACCTCGTGGTATCCGCAACTACCCAACGAAAGCCTCTAGTTCGTACTCGGGTGGCAGCGCAGGAAAGAATAACGTCATTGACGCTATCCCCTACGTCCAGAGTACCGCAGGTGTGGGCAAACTGAATGCGGACGACTTCTTGAACCCGCTAGGCGACCTCAAAGAAGACTACGAGCCGAATGTAACCTATGTAATGACACGCGGCACGCTCTGGACTGCCCGCCTCTTTAAAGACTCGCAGAACCGCCCGCTCTGGCAACCCTTTGCCGCCGATGGTCTTCCTGGCACCATCTATGGGCGTCCTTACGTTACAATGCCTGACATGGATGAGATCGCCACTGGGAACTATCCCCTGATCGTTGGTGATTTCTCGAAGTATATGATCGTGGATCGCCTGACCATGAACATGCGCCAGTTGAATGAGCTGTATGCGGAGCAAGGGTTGGTCGGATTCATCGCTCGTATTCGCTTCGGTGGCGATGTGTTGATCCCTGAAGCGTTCCGCCTGGTCAAAGTCAACTAACACAACTTGTAAGGGGAACCACTCTAACAAGGGAGGATAGATACAATGCGAGATATTGTAAGTGAGATTGGCACCTTTTACAGCGGTCTCACTGCTGCACCAACCATCTCATCGACGCAAACCAGCGCAGCGGTCAAACTGACTGGGTATGACGGCGCGATGATTTACATTCTTGCCCCAACTGCAACCAGTGCTGGCACCATGACGCCAGTTGTGCAGTATACCAATGACGACGGCACAGGCAACCCGAATAGTGGCGGGTGGACCTCTGTTCCTACCAGTGATTTAGTCTTGTGGACTTCAACTTCTGCTACCGACCGCACACCTGTACGAGTCGGTAATTCCCAGCCGTTGCAGTTGACCAGTTCAGTGGCACTCTACCAGCGGGTTGGATATGTCGGTGGTATTGCCGGAACATCTGATTATATTCGCGTGGTCTCGACTGTCGCAAGTTCCTGGTCAGCCCCCTACGATGTGATTATCGTGCTTGGTCGCCCTCGTGTTCTGCCAGCGTCGGTCTAGTAGGCGCGAAAGGAGAAGAATATGCCATATCCAGTAGCGCCTGATGTGCCTGCGAATAGTGCAGCACCAATTGATGGGCAAAAGGCAAGTTATCGCGTAGCCGCACTCAAGCTTGCAGTAGCAACCGGCGCAAACGTGATTTTCACCCTCACTGGCAGCGCGACAAAAACCGTTCGCGTGACCAGAATTGAGTTGTCAGGCACGTGTGCAACGACAGCAAAGGCAGTCAATTTTTTCATCGCGAAGTATTCTACTGCGGCAAGCGGTGGCACGACTGGAACCGCACCTGCCATTGTGCCTCACGATAGCACCAATGCGGCGGCAACTGCGACCGTTGCGGTTTATACGGCAGATCCCACAGCAGGCACCGCCGTTGGCAATATTGCCACTGGCAACCTGTTCATGGCTGTGACCGGATCAACAGTGGCACCCGGCCTCTATGCTGCTAGTTTTGGAGATCGACCATCACAGGATATCGTCTTGCGCGGGACATCTCAGCAACTTGGCATTAGCCTGAACGGTGAAAATACGGCGACATCTGTAGTCGATGTCGTGGTGGAGTTCACCGAGGAGTAATCTGGTATGGGTAGCGTGTTCAAGGTCATCACCCCGCCATCGAGCGAGCCGATAACGCTGAGCAATGTGAAGGATTGGCTCAACATAGACTTCTCATCGAAGGATACGTTGATTTCCAATCTCATCACTCGTGCACGTTCGTACGCTGAGACGGTGACAGGTCGCGCACTCGCTACCCAGCAGATTCAGCAGATTGACACGATTGCCCGTCCTGATGGAGGGGTGCTGTCAGGCCCAATCAAGCCTGGACCAAACTGGTATGTGTATAATGAACAATTAGGTGCTAACCCCTTTGGACCCGCCCAGTATTATCACGATCTGTCCATGCCGCCTATTCAATCCAGCAAGACGATCAGCGTCCAGACGAAGATTACAGCGTTTGATGACTGGGTGGATTTTGACCTCACCTCCCATCAAACATGGATTGATGACACGTCGGAACCAGCGCGGATGTACTTTCAAGATCCGATTACAGCCAATTTCTGGAAGTTTGTGTACTGGACCGGTTACGATGCCACCTATTCCTATGAGATCGCACCAGACATCTTGCAAGCGGTGTATGAGCTTGTTTCCTATTGGTATGACTATCGCGATGGTGGTGGAGACTCGGACCGTCTCCGGCAAATCCAAGCGAAGTTACTTGCGAAGCGGGTGATTTGGGCATGAGAACGCAACGAACGGATAGCGGAGTGTACAATCGCCCTGCACAGGTCCAAGCACCTGCCGCCTATGCGGATGATGGGCAAGGCGGCAATAGCAATGCAAACCAATGGACGATAGTGCGAAGTCCGATGATTCGCTTATTGCAACCAGCGAGTATGAGGAATCTGTTCAGTCGATTGTACCAGTACAGCCAACTCTATCCAGACGCTACCCACTTTGCGACAATGCGCTATGCCAGTGATGTGACCATTGATGCGACGATGCGGTTGCTCGTCTCGTATCGCACTTTCCAGATCATTGGCGCGGAAGATGTTGACCTGGAAAACGTCACCACGATTCTGGCATTGGTGGAATATCAAACGGGAGGGAGCCAATAGATGGGATTGCCAACGATTGCCATCCAACAGGCTGCTCTTACCCGATATCGAGCAGATACAACCTTGCGAGGACTGCTTGGGGGAAATGCACCTACATGGAAAATCTTTGACGAGAACGGTGCGCCAACGAATACACCATTCCCGTACATGGTGGTCTATCCCATCAGAGCAGACAGTGGAACAGCCCTGACGTTTGCACTTGATGCAGTAGACTCCATCTTCCATGTGAGTGTCTATACACAACAGGGGGCATCAGGTGGACTAGCATTTGCTCGATCTATCGTCAAGCGGGTGTATGACACGACACATAAGATCCCGTTTGATCTCTCGTCCTCGGGGTTTACGAACTTCTTTCTGCTGTTTCAGAGTGAGGAGGTGCCAGAATCACGAGATGGAATCACACAGCAGATAGATGTCAAATTCAAATTGATGACACAGGGGTAGCCATGACATCAAAAAAACAAGACAAGACGCTTGATGAGAAACTAGCAGCGCTGGGCTACACAGATGGGATTGAGACCAAACCAGGACAGGAAGACATGCTGATGCTCTACGTGCAAGAACATCTCATCTGTTCCGTGTCCTACGCACTGGAGATGTCTGACGAGCAACTCAAGGCACTGCTCGATGAGACAGTACAAGGTGTGGAAGAGGGAGAGCAAGGCTGATGGCTGTAGTGCAAGAGTATCCCAAAGGGCGCGATTTCACTGCTGAGGAACTGATCGGGCGACAAATCAGAATTGAGGGTCCAGTCCCGAAAAGGGGAACACCACCTATCGGGGTTGGCATGATGGTGATTGCTGATGATGAGATGGTAGGCAATGTGACGAAGGTAGTGCTGAACATCGAACCGTGCAGTATCGTTGAGGCAACGTTGACGCTTTGGACAACAGGGCGAGATGTTCCCACTGAAGAGGTCACACTACGAGACAATATTGAACTGTCCTTCTCTGCCATCGTCTCAGAGGTGCAATAGTGAGTGCAAAGGTCTCGGTTGTTCTTGAAGGTCTCGACACGGTGCTCAACAATCTCACAAAGATTGAGGAGAAGGCACCGCAGAACCTTCAAACACAGATCGAGCGACTTGCAAAGGACGCGAAACAAGTTTGGCAACAGAACACACATCGCAGATCGGGACGCATGCAGAGTGAGGAGCGTGTGGAAGTCGTTCGGTTTGGGTTCTCACTCAATAACATCACAAAATATTATGATTGGGTGAACGATGGGCATCTCACGGCGCGTGGATGGCGCACCCGACGTGGCTACCGTTTAGCGAAACGTCGCTCACGCGTTCCAGGGCAGCATATGACTGAGAAGGCAATGGAGTTCGTCACACAAAATATCCTAGAGTATCTCTCCAAATTTCTTGATAATGTATAGAGGAGACCGTAGTGACAACAAGCTCATCAATACAATATAATAGAAGCAGTGAGCAGGCAGAGCGAATCCCGGTCTTCTGCGACAAGACAAAAAAGTTGCTCACTCGCATTGATGCTGCGAGCCTTGTGCAGTTGATAGAAGTGCAAGGGGGGCAATGGTGCTGGTGTCGAGGTTGTCACATGGAACATCATATCCTGTGGAAAGACCTGACGCCGAAATAAAACAACGCCTGGTTATTTTCAGGCTGTGAATAGACCAATCAAATAACTCAACCGGAGCCAACAGAGCCATAACTGAAATTTCGTTTCAGGTGTGGCTCTCTTTTTATGCCATGCCGTCATGAGAAAGGAAAATCTCGTGACCGCTTTAGCAGGAATCGGCGCAAGTGCCTCTGGCGCGGCGACCGTTATCAATGAAGCATCCAAGTGGACGCTCAGCATTAAAAATGCCGTGAAGGATGTGACCCCATTTGGCGCATCCGGTAGTTGGCAGATCAACATTCCAACGATTAACAGTTGGACATGTAAAGTCACTGCATTCATCGACGGGAGCGACACCGAACAGGTCAACCTCTACGCCCTCATCGGTACATCGGTGGCGCTTATCCTCAAAGTCGATGGCACCCACAACTTCGCCGGGAACGGCATTTTGACGGGCATTGATCCGTCAGTGGACGTACAAGGGGCAGAAACGGTAGATTTTTCATTCACTGGAACCGGAGCCGTTGCTTACACTTAATGTACGAAATGGAGTATAAGCAATGAGCGCATATGCAGGCATAAGCGGCGATGTATGGCTCTCAACATCGCCTCCCACAGCACTTGGCAGTCCTGAAACCGCCAATGATAGTGGCGACCATATCCACTATTTCATGGCAACGCATCAAGCCTGGGACTGGACAAAAACGTTGACAGTGCAATGCTCACCAAATGGCTCGACGGGTTGGGCAACCGTCACAGACTATCAATTTTACTGGCCGGTCGGTGAAATTGTCTTCAACACTGCTAGATCGGTCGGGACCAACAACTTTGTGCGAATCTCGGCTGGTAGTTACTTCACGCTCTCTCAGTTGAGTGGTGCGCATGCCTGGAAAGCGCAAGCAAAGGCGAACACGAAGGACTGCACACCGTTCCAAGCGAGCGGAAGCTATGCCACCTATACAGCCACCACAAAGCAGATGACATTCAGTGTGGATTGCTACAGCCAGGACGCTCGCATTCTCAACGAGATGATCGTAGGCGTGGGCAACATCAACACATCTGGTGGCATCGTGGTCTGCCAACTCTACTGGGACAAATCTGGAGGCAAACGCTATCAGTTCTTCGGACTGCCAACAGGCGTGGACACCACTGTTGCCGCCAACGACATTGACAAACAAAGCGTCAAGATGAGCGCTGACGGTCCGGTGTACGAAGTCCTGAGCAACACCTTTAATACAACCAATGTCAAACAGATGTAGAAAGCAATTCTATGGAAACAACAGCAGAACTTGATACCAAACAAGAGCCATCACCATCACCAAACGGACATGACGAGACGTGGAAGAGCTTTGATAGTGACGACGCATTCTTGCAGCACATCATCTCAAAAGAGCCTGTTGAGGAGCTTGTAGAGGTGCCTGAATGGGGTGTGAAGGTGTTATGCAAAGCTTTGTACGCTGAAGCGCGTATCGAGGTGGAAGCGCAAGCCTACGATTCCCAGCACAAGCGCACAAACTACGCTCCACACACCCATCTTGTCGTCATGCATGGTTGCTACAATCCCACAACGGGCAAGCGAGTATTCAACAAAACACACGAAGAGATATTGAAAGATCCGCGCAACGGTGGCGCTGTTGTGCGCTTGGCGTTTGTCATCCTACGGCTCTCTGGCATGCTCAGTGGTGATGTGGAACACGCGAAAAAAAACTAGAGAATGGGACACTGTATGATGCCTACCGGCTCACTGAACGACTCGGCTACCGACATGTACAGGATTTCTTGCGAGATCAGACAGGCGGGCAATTGGCGGGATGGCTTGCGTACTTACGCATTGATGACGAGGTGCAAACGCAGCGACTCACCGTTGCCTTCATGAGAGCGTTTGGGGGCGGTCAACAACCTGTACAACAGCCGGTACAGAGCGAGGAAGTCATCGATACAACTGATCCCGATTTTGTGAAGCACTTTCGAGGGATCAACTACGAAAAGCCGAAGCCGAGAAGACGGCAACCACAGAACACACAATTCATAACTGGATAAGGAAAGGAGGTGAGAAAAGAATATGGCAGATGCGGGAGAAGTGAAAGCGAAAGTAACAATAGAATATGACGGTTCAGGTATTAAACAGGCAAAAGAAGATTTAGCATCTCTTGCTGAGAGCGCAGGGCGTGTTGGGGAAAGTGCTGGGAAAGCTAGCGAAGGATTGACAGGGCTTGATGAGCAGATGGTGTCCAATGCGGAAAGTGCGCGAGGGTTCTCTTCTGTATTAAGCGAACTGCCAAAGATTGCAGAAGGTGGGACATCAACCATTTCTGAGATGACCGGTATGCTCTCAGAGCATCGGGATGCCATAGAAGAGACAGGGACGGCGTATGAGTCATTCTCTGAGAATGTGCAGAAAGCGTCAAAGTCGCTTAGGGATGGTGCGGAGAGTGCGAACCTGCAAAATGCCAACCTCAATACCGTTGCGCAAATGTGGAATGATCCAGCGCCTTTTGAGATGCTCCAACAACATCTACAGACAACAGGGCAAAGTTGGGCTGATTTCTCGACATCGGTGGGTGAAGATAGAGTTGCTCAAATCGAAGCGCTGAGAAGCCTCTCTGAAGGGTCGTATCCGTTGCTCAACACCATATCTTCTAATGTCGAAGCAACTGGCACCACCTTTGCAAAATCGGCTGAAAATATGCAGGTATTCACTGAGGCAACAGGCAATAGTAGTAAAAATCTCAGTGAAATGGCTGCAAAGACGTATGATGCTGACCAGGCTGTCTCTGAATTTTTAGGGAATAGAAAAGGATTTAGCGCGTTCGCCGATCAAGCCCAAACTGCCGATCAAGCCGTTGCTGAGTTTTTAGGAAAAACAAAAGCAGGTATCAATGAGTTTGGTGGAGTAGGTGAAGCACTGTACGGGCCAATGGAAGGCATAAAACCTGTAAGTCTTGGCGGGGCATTCAGCGAGGTGATGGGCGGCGTTGGAAACATGCTCAACGAGATCGCGATGCCTTTGATGGCTGCGCAGATGATTGGCATGGCTGTGCAACAAGTCGGACAGGCGATGTACGATAGTGCGGCCATCGCTGAAGGCCCAGCAGCACACTCATTTGGCACTTTTACGGGTACTGTCGATGCGTTGGGGCAAAGTTTACAACATGCAACCGGGCAGTTTTCGGAAGGGTTTGGGAAAGCACTACTTCCAACGCTGAATGCGCTAAACGATCAAGCATCGAGTGGTGATCTGGGTGGATTAGGGCAGTTTTTCGGTGGACTAGGCTCAACGATAGCCAATCTATCGCTCATCACGACTGGTGTTGATCCGCTTGGGGGTATGCACGGACTCATCAATCAGGGTGCGGCACTGCTTGGCTTGCAACAACCATTTCAGGGGCCAGGACCAGTTTCTCAATCAGAAATTCAATATCAGCAACAAATGGCGGCTCTGCCGCAAACTGTGCAACAGAATGCACGACAATTGCAATATCAGGCGAACTTGACGATGGCTGATGCCACTAACCCGGAGTGGCTGGCTCAAAACAATGAGAATATGGCAAGTCAGAGAGCTGCTGCATATTTAATCCAAGATTACAATATCAGACACCCAATACCACAATCACAAGTTATCGCAAATGCACGCTACAACGCATACGCCGCTCAACAGGAACAGAACTATCAGGAACAAATGGCACAAGATGGTGGAGGGTATGGTCCAGTAGATTTTGGAGGGTTTTGGGGTGGCGTATTTGCAAATAACAATAGTGGATCGAATGCCAGTTCAAACCGCTATGGATCGCGTGCGCCAGGACAGATGGCAACTGGTGGAGGCTGGCAGGGTAGCGGCGGCGGTGGCTTTGATATCGGTGGTTTTTTCAGTGGCATAGGGAAATCACTAAGCGATATATGGACTGCGCCAAATGGTGGTGCCGATACGCTCGGCATGCTCTTTAGCCCGCAAGCCTGGGGATTCGGTCAAGCAGCAGCGCCTCAAACATTTACAGGTGGCTGTTTCGTTGCTGGGACGCCTGTCCTCATGGCTGATGGCACGAGCAAGCCTATTGAGGCATTGCGTGTTGATGAGCAGGTGTTGGCCCATGATGGTACAAAGCAAGTTCCTGCAACCATTATAGGCTGTATCAGTTTCCCAGCGAAGCAAACCTATGAACTGACGTTCTCAGATGGTAAGACGCTAACAACGACAGACTCACACCCCCTTGCAGGGGCGGATGGCTGGAAATCTATTTCACCAGCAAGTACAGCACAAGAAAACCCTGGATTGCCTGTTACCGCGTTGCAAGTTGGAGACGAGATTTACACCGCTGATGGCACGCTCTGTCGTCTCCTCTCCATCGAAACGCACGAAATAACAACCGTCTATAACATCACCGTCGATACAGTCCATACCTACTACGCCGCTGGCATCCTGGTTCACAACGCGAAACAGGGTAATATCGGATCGCAAGTCGGGCAGCAAGCCTCTGAGCAAATTGGCGATATCCAGTTGCCGCATATAGACCTCTCTGGCATGGCCGCCCAGTTGGGCGGGAGCTTTTCAGGTATTCAACTACCTCATTTGGACATGTCAGGCATCGCGTCGGGACTCGGCAGTGCATTTTCTGGTATTTCGCTCCCCCATATCGATATGAGCGGCATTGCAGGCGGGCTTGCAAGTGCATTTACCGGGATATCCATGCCGCCTATTCCCGATATTGGAAGTCAGATCAGCGGAGCGCTCGGTAGCATGTTCACTGGTATCTCCATGCCCGCCATTCCTGATATCGGCGGGCAGATAAGTGGAGCATTAGGGGGCATGTTTGGCGGCATATCGATGCCAAGTATTCCAGATATTGGCGGCATGATTTCAGGGGCCATGACCGGCATGTTCGGGGCCATTACCGTGCCTTCTCCACCTGAAGTTGGCGCGATGATTTCAGGGGCTATGAGCGGCATGTTTGGGGGTATTGATGTGCCATCACCTCCTGAAGTGGGAGCCATGATTAACGGAGCCATGTCAGGAATGTTTGGAGGTATCCAGGTTCCCACGCCGCCCGATGTAGGGGCGATGATTAACGGAGCCATGTCAGGAATGTTTGGTGGGATATCGGTTCCCTCAGTGCCATTTTTTGCATCAGGTGTGAGCAATTTTGCAGGTGGTGCGGCAGTGGTGGGCGAAGCTGGCATGGAAGTAACTGAGTATAACGGGCGCTATGCACTGTTCGACCAGGGCGCAACATTTGTCAATTTGCCAGCGGGAGCAAATGTCTATCCAATGCAAGATATGAATTCATATTCATCACCACGCATGATGGCACAGGGGACAGGCAGCGGTGGCTTCTCACCTCTTAGCGTTGGAGGTGGCATGCCGCAATCCATCAATGTCAATGTCCATCTGGATTCACAAGCAATTTTATCTGCAATAGGAATGCCGTTCGCGCAAGACATCAGGGTCGCGACTGGCAACAGAAGTTATTAAGGAGCAAATACTATGGGAGCAGCCACGTGTCAGGAGGGTAAAAATAGTGTCTGAATTGGCTTTACAGGCTGGTTTATGGTATAATAAACACATTATTCATGTGTTGCCCCCGCGCTGTTGCAACCAGCCGAGGGCATGGAAACATCTGTTAAGGAGACGTTTCATGGATACCTTACCACCTCATGCCAACAATGACAAGCTCTCACCTTATATCCCTCACGCTTCTGGCATCTATAAGATTACCTGTATAGTGAATGGAAAGTTTTATATTGGCAGCGCGGTAGATCTCAATACGCGACGATATGATCATTTCAGCACGCTGAGACGGAACACACACGCTAACCCTCACTTACAACGCGCATTCAACAAGTACGGGAAAGAAGTTTTCACCTTTGAAATTTTAGAGCTGGTGCTTATTCCTGAGATGCTCACGGCAAGAGAGCAGTATTGGTTCGATAAGTTACGCCCGTTTGGACGGAGGGGCTACAACATTGCCCCTATCGCCGGATCAAACTTGGGGAAACATCACACCCCAGAAACACGCGAAAAACTAAGGCAGATCCATCTTGGCACGAAAATGCCCCCTGAATCTGTAGAGAAGTCGAGACAAGCCCTCTTGGGAAGAAAACTCACTGCTGAACAATTAGAAAAGCGAAGAGGCAGAAAGCATACACCCGAAAGCATTGAGAAGATGAGGGCAAGAAAGCCGACACCTGAGACGCGGGAGAAACTGAGAGCAGCCAAAAGTTCCCCTGAAGCACGTGAACAACTGAGGCAGAGACAACTCGGCAAGAAGCTATCTCCTGAGACAAAGGAGAAACTTCGGCAGAAAAATCTAGGAAAGAAAATGTCGCCTGAAGCAATCAAAAAGTCTTGGGATGTCAGGCGTGCTAAGCAAAAGGAAAGATTATCACAAAACGCTTGTGAAGACATACAACCATAACATTTTCGGTAATCTAATGTCGTTATCAATTCTCCTCAGATGCCTAAAAACTCTCTGAGGGGAATAAAGGAGTTAATTTTATGGGAGCTTGCACGGCGCAAGGCCAAGCGGGTACAGGAGCATCAGTTTCGTGGGCGAACGCGGAAGGCGGGGTAACTTTTAACCTCGCCGATTCCATCACCTCAACGACGCCAATAGCTATCCCGACTAGCACCGGCACCAATTTTTCGTGGATCAAGAACCTCGTGATTGCGGTGACAGTGACAGGGACAACGACACTTTCGAATAGAACCATCAAAATGTCAGGCTCACCATCAACTGGCCTTGCGATGTTCTGGAAAGCGGTGGCCGTTGCGTCATATGCGCAAGCAGCATCAGGCAATCGCCCAACTGCAAGCGGCTCGAATGGAGCCACACCAGCCGGCTACACGGCCATGACGACAAGCGCTGTACAGTATGACGGTTCAAGCGTGGCGTCATCGAGCACCGGACCAAACGGGAGCATGGCGGTTTGTGTTATCGGCGTGGATTTTAGTTATAGTGGAGGAGCTGGCAGCGCCATTTCGCTTCCTTCCGTCATCTTATCTTATGACGAGAGCTAGGTAATAGCAGTGCAAAATAACAACGGTTGTGATATAATAGACTCATCAATTTGTTACCACACAAAAAAGATGAGAGGAATCACAACCATGTTACAGAATGTACACCGAATCGAGGGAAATGTCACCTATATCACATTAACGAGGGGACAGGAGGCGACCATTAACACGGACGATTTAGAGCGAGTCTTACAGGTACGTTGGTATGCAGAATATGTTCCGTCCAACGACTGCTATTATGCAAGGGGGCGTTATCAGGGGAAGCCGATTTTTATGCATCGGTACATCCTCGGCGACACTATGCCTGATGGGGATGTACAGGTGGATCATATCAACCATAACACGCTCGATAATCGCCGTGAGAATTTGCGATGGGTTACTGCATCAGAAAATTGTAATCACAGGCGATATAAGCGCGGTGAGACAGGTCTGCTGCATATACATGTCATAAACAACAAAGGATATCGACATTACTATGTAACGATGATGCGCAATGGTGTAAGAAAGTCGAAAAGTTATCCATACACACCTGAAGGATTGCAAGCAGCGCAAGACCTCGTAAAGAAATGGGAAGAAGACTTCTCTTATGATCCACCACGCACAACACAAAGGCATCCACGTCGATCCAATCTGTTCACGGCTACAGTTGAAAACGGACCACACTCTGAGCGTAAAGTAGATGAGCCTATCCATGCGGCTATTCCTAATTTTAATGAAAACGATGTTGTCTTTGTCCCGCTCAGTAGAGGTCAACGAGCAATAATCGATAAGGCAGATGCAGAGAAAGCGCTGAGACATAGATGGTATGCCACACCTAATACAATGGATGGATACTATGCAGTGTCATCGGGTTCAGTATACATGCATCGCTTCCTTCTGGACGCGCCCAACGGCATGTATGTCGATCACATCAACCACAATACACTTGATAACCGTAGGGCTAATCTACGTCTAGTCTCTAATCAGGAAAATAACGCTAACCGTAATGGCGGCGCGTACAGCACATCAAAGACGGGTATTCGTGGGGTATCTATTCATAAGGGTGCTACTCACAAGAGTCGCCACCCATTGATGTACGTCTTTCGTTGTCATTGCGTCACCTGTAAGGTAGCGAAATACTTTCCCTACACCGAAGAAGGATTAGAGGCTGCTAGGGTCTTTTCTGAAGCCCATTACGCAGCAATGGAGACAAACCAACAAGAGGCATAGAGCCACTCTTGCCTGACTAACAACTAAATAACTCACAACCGGAGCCATTCTGAGCCATATCAATGCGATATGGCTCATTTTGTTTTTTACAGGAGATTCTCTTGCTCGATACAGCACCGACAGAACAGGAAGCGTACAGCCTCGGCTTCTCAATAGGACACACGCCCACGCAACAGGAAGCCTACACGTGGGGCGCACTCTATACCGATGACACGTGCATTGCTGAGTACGACCGTGCAGAGGGACGCGGGTTTGCAGAGGTGGACCACACACGGGTGAAGACGCTGCTCCTGCTCTCCTTACAAGATGGTGCCTCGCATAGCGTCAACATCCCACAAGGCGCAACCCCTGTGTTTTTTCGGCGCAGGAGCGTTGAGATCAACCCTTTTGCAGATGAAAGCACCCAGCGCCCAACGGTCCACTGCATCGGGTGGAAACGTGGCGATGAAGCGGTGTACCTCTTCATTTCCGATGACGGCAGCACACTACTCACCAACGACCTCCAGGCAGTTTAGAAAGGATACATCTATGTCAGTTATCTCAATGTCTCAGGCCAATATCCTCCTCATGTTGCAAAACGATGCGCAACAGTTGAGGACATTCCTTTCATGGGTAGACCAGCGCTATCAGAGCTACAACCAGAATATGACCACCGACAACATGACGGCGGCAACCATTTCAGCAGGCGACCAAGCCACCATTCTCGCATTTATCGGCGACTTGAGCCGGATCAAGACGCTCGCCAGTGGCACACTCCCTGCAAACGCCACTGATATGCACTATGACTGCGCCGCTGTATTGGGCATCCTGTAGAAGAAATAGAGTGCGCTTGTGACCACAATCTTCGGCTCGAATGTAGCTGACACTACCCTGTCTACCGCCTGTCAGATGTCCACAACATCAGGTGGTACAGAAACATCAAATACAACCACCATTGCCAGTACCAGCAACCCGTACGCCGAAATCCGGTCAAAAGGTGGCGCGTCAACGGCTGTAGCAGCGCTGCCTGCTCCGACCGGCAATGGGTGGATATTTTGGCCGGGGCAAGCTGGCACCTTCGCGGCGGGCAACTGGTCAGCAAGGCACACGCACTCTGCCGTATCTCATGGCGTCTCGACAACCATTCGCTTTTATAAATATTCCGGTGGTGTTTACACTTCAATAGGCTCTATCACTGCCACGCAGAGCGTTACTACGAAGACCACGTATACCCATGCTGCAACTGCTATGGGTAGTGTCACGCTAGCCTCTGGCGACGGCATTTACGTCGATTTGTGGTGGTTTGACAACAACGCCAATGCAGGCGGCGACAACCCCACAAACTTTATTTCCAATAGTGGAACAATTGGCGTTGCAGGCGATATGGAGGTCACAACCTCAACCTTCACACCAGCGGCTACCACTGTCTCGCGCACTGTGCCTGCAACAGCGGCGCTTCAATCCACACTCAGCAGAACCATCACCAGCACAGCGGCGTTACAGTCCACAAACGCACGTACTATTCCCAGTAGCGCGGCGTTGTCACAGGCGGGCATTGCACGTACTATTCCCGCAACGGCGGCTATTGCCATCACAAGAAGCCGTACTATTCCCAGCACAATCGCTCTCACAAATTCAGGCACGCGTACCATTCCCGCTAGTGCAGCCCTGCAAGGGACGGTGAACCGCACCATCCCAAGCACGGTGGCGTTACAATCGACAGGCAACGCTCGAACTATCCCGGCAAGCGCGGCGCTCCTACAAACAAAAAGCAGAACAGTACCAGCGAACGTATCTCTTGCAAATACCGTCAGTCGCACCATCACCAGCAAAGCGGCGCTGCAATCAACAGTTGCCCGTACCATTCCAGCATCAGCGTCCCTTACCACGACGCACTCCCGCACCATTCCGGCTTCAACCTCACTCACCAGTAGTGCCGTCTTCTACGCCTCCAATGTGGCGCAAACGATTGGAGGCTTGACGCAATCAGATCAGATGTCTCAGGTGTCAGGGGGTGTTGAGACCAGTTTCACCGTCACCATGCCAGCATCAGGCACAAACAGCTATGTAGAACTACTTGCTCAAGGTGGTGCGTCAAGTAGCACGCCAGTCTTGCCAGCCCCAACGGGTAAAGGGTGGAGCATTAACCTCGCAGGCAACACCATTCTCGCCGGGAACTGGAGCAGTATTTTCACATTGGCAAAGTCAGGCACCACCAAGACAGGTGCATCGCTTATTGTGCGCTACTATCGCCGCACAATGGATGGTGTGTACTATCCCATTGGCGTCAGCACACTCAGTGGTCAAAGTTTCTCAACCACGAAAACCGTCTACATCACTCCGTCAGTGCTCAATTCATGGCCCTGGCAGTTCATAAATGGCGACACCTTGTACATGGATGCATTTGTGTGGAACGGCGCAACGGCATGGGCAAGCGATGTATTCACCGTCTATGTCAGCAATAGCGCAACGCAAGGCGTCTACAACGACGCAATTATCATTGCGCCTGAGATGATTGCTACACCTGACGGCCTCAATTGCCTCATTGGTGCGACGAATTTCCAGACAGGTGATGCTCTGCCCATCAGAGACCAGAGCATCACCATTGCCGATGCAATTGACCAGAGAAGCATTGCAACGCTGGTTGGCGAAGATGTGGATGGTTCGCTTTCCTATCAGCGTGCGATGCCAGTGCAGTTGTCAGATAGTGAGCAAGGTTTGCTCTATACTGGCGCAGTCAATTCCGACAAAGTATCCAAGCCTGCCGCTGGCAACAGTAACGCGCAATTGGAACACGCGCTCACATTCATGGACAACCACTATCTTGCCGATAAGCGTGCAAACGAGACGAACTATCTCAACTGGACCTCTGGCGACATGGTGGCAGACTTCATTCAGTCGAAATTGAGTCAGGAAGGCATCACCGGGGCATTCGCGTTGGAGAGCGACTACACGCCTACGACATTCGGGCAAGGAACACTCTCAGGAACCGTTGCCACCACCACCACATCACCGTTCGTGTATGCGCCAAACACCGCTACACCTCCAATCACATCGAATACGGGCGATTTGGAACTGACCAGGGCAGGTACGCAGTTTACGCTCACAGAGCAGACGACAAGCGACTTTGGCAGTGGTACGCTCACCAATATGACGGCAAGCGGCAATGAGCTTGTGCCAAACACACAGAGCGCTATCAAGGTGACTGCCACCTTCTCGCCTGCGGCAACAATAGCCAATGTACCAGCACAGGCGTCTGGGGGGAGCCAAACAGATCAGGAGCAATTGATTAATACCGCCTATATCAAGGTTTGGTCGGGCAGTATGGTCATTGGAACAAATGACACGTTCAACTATGACGTGTGGATTTCCTCTACCTCTCCTGCCTTTATGGCTGGGATGGATTTCTTTTGCAGCGATAATACAGTGCTGACAAATCTCATAGGAACGCTTGATAACAGCAGTGATCTTGGATACTTTGACCAGAACGGGGTTTCTGTTGACAACCTCGCCGATCTATCTGGGTACGCGAAAGATACATGGTATACACGCAATATCACGCTGTCTGGTCTGAACGGGAAAACCATTGTGGGTGTGTACGCATGGGTCGCTGGTTCGAGCAGTGGCACGTACACGATGTATGCAAAAAATTGCTATCTTGGAAGTCATAGCGGAACGCCATTCTTTAGCACGACGGCCACTGCAACACAAGTAAATCCCCCTTCAGCGTCAGGAGAGGGAGGATATCTGACTTCAACGATCAACACATCAGTTGTCCAGGTCTATAACCCGCTTACCAGTTATCGCGTCTCGCCTGCTCATAGCATCAGTTCAGTTGGACTTGTTCAGAATTCAAATATTACTTGGACAGCTTCGCTCCCAACCAGCGGGGCGACGGCGATCGTCTATCCTCCTGGCACGCAAGCGTTAGCAGCAACCTCAACATCTGGTGCAGCTACCATGCTCATGCTTGTCTCGTACGATGGGAATTGCTGGTTGCAATGTCAGAATAACCAGGCGCTTCCAGGGCTACCACCCGGCGCAAATGTCAGCGGACTCTCTTTCTATCTGAGAGAGCAGTTCGCTGGTGGCTCTGATCCAACTGCTATTCCTGCGCTCTTGAATGTTTCTGTCACCATCAATAGTGCTGCCGCCCAAACGGTGAGCGATATCGTTACGTCCTATGGAACCTCAACACAGTGGAATACCGGTTCAACACAAGTACTGACGGGACCAAATGCGAATGGCAATCTCACGCTTGGGAGTAGTAGCAACCCACTCACACAGAACTGGGCAAGTAGCGCTATCCTCAGTCAGCAGGATTTTCTCAAAGGCACGTTCAATAGTGGCACGCAAGCCGTTTCAGGTGGCGCATACACGATGACGACCGGTGCAAATAGTGGTGGTAGTTGGTGTCAGTCTCGTTTCGACTGGGCTGGATACTTCCAGGATGGGACGATTGAGGCTGATGTGAAACTCAGTTCTGTGAGCGGGTACACCGAATGCGGCATAGAGTACAGGCAGACGGGTTGGGGGAACGCGAATAATAATGGTGCATATTATGTGTTTATCACTTCAAATAACACTATCAATTTTGGTTTCGGAGAAAATAACTTCAACAATTCGGATGGCTCTTTTACCAACGTCAAATCTGTCTCAACAAGTACCATTAGCGCTGGCACGTTCTATCACATCAAGATTGTGGTAAGGGGCAACCGCCATACCATTTACTTCAACGGCTCTGGCACTGCCTCCATAGATATCCTGGACAACACCTATACAAGTGCAGGTCAAATTGGCTTTAGGGCTTACACCAGCAATAGCACATCGTTTACTGCTTCAATTGACAATTATTCGATGGTAGCGACGACAGCAGGCACATGGACTAGTGCGAGCACCTCGCTCACCTCACTTGGCACGTGTGGTTACAGTCAGGTGTGTTGGACTGATTTGGACAGTCGAGGGCAAGTCGAGACAACGGCGACCGTGCTGGCCTCCACTGATAACGGTTCAACCTGGATGCAATGCACCAACGGTGCCGAGATACCACAACTAGCACGTGGCACGTCCACCTCTGGCATGAATTTGAAGTTTCAGATGGTCCTCTACAGCGCTACGCCGCCTATCACGACACCGGTTATTGTGGGCCTCTACGCCCGTGTATGTGGAAATTATGGTACGGTGACAGGTACGCGCATCAGTCCTGCGCTCAGCCTCACGCCAGTTGGCTACGTCGCTGCATCCAATGTGATGTATAACGCCAACATCCCGACTGGTACCTCTTTAACGGTGCAGACAACGCAAGACCTGTCCACCTTCCACACAGTCGGCAATAGTGGCGCAGGCGAGGCACTTCCATACTGGACAAACCAACCATCAGCCACACAGGATTTGTTCGCTACGAATACGAGCGCGAACTACACCAGCACGAACAAGAGTGGTGGAAGTACTGCTAGCGTCACGTACACCACCACCAATTCCAGCATCACCCTTGCAGGGGGTAGTGGAGCGCTCTATCTCAACAATGCCATCTCGACAAGCGATGTGGATATGCTCGTGGACATGGATATGTCTGATGCAGGTGGTATGGTGTTTCGCAAAGTCGATGCAAGCAACTTCTATGAAGTGGGAGTCTACGATGCTTCAAGCAGTGGCGGATTCACCAACCAACTCAGGCTCTACAAGGTTGCCAGTGGGACGCGCACGCTGCTTGGCTCTGCTTCTGCCATCACCTTCACACGTGGCACCTTCCACCGTATCAGAGTCTCGATGCAGGGTGGACTCATCAACGTCTACTGGGACGGCCAATGTGTGCAGTCGTACTTGGATACAGCGCCGCTTGGCAGTGGAGCGTGTGGCCTGCGCAATGATGGTGGCACATCCCGCTACTATCAATTGTGGATACAGCCATTGGGGACAAACTTGAGTGGTCAGGTGCTTTATACGAAAACTACCATGACTACCACTGACCCGGCCATGATGCCGCAACTCTTTACGCTGGTGGCATGTGTGCGTGGGCCATCGATTGCGACCGGGGCGACGATTAGCCAGCTCCATCCAATCACGAAGCCTGTCTCGACGTACTACCATGCAGAGATGGACACGCTCACGCAAGCCAGTGGTGACTACTTCTGGCTGGTAGATAAGTGGAAGCAAATGAATTTCGGCCCGAGGTTAGCGCGTCCTGGTGCATTCCCGATACAGAGCGTAGCTGATAGTGCCAACACTGCAAGTGTGTATGTATCAGGCTCCCTGCTCTATAGGCCACAGGTGAGCGTGTTGAGCAGCGCTGATTTGTTCCGTAGCAGGGAGACCATCACCAACGTTAGTGGACTTGTCACACCACCTGCTGAAATTAAGACCGCTGATGGCTCGGCCACAAGTTGGACGATGGGGTATCCGCTCTATAGCGCTCCGGTGATTTTGATTAACGGGCAACCGGCAACGGTGGGACTGCAAAGCGTGGACAATAACCGGCAATTCTACTGGCAACCAAATAGCCCATCAATCTCCTATGACAGCAGCTTACCGAAGTTGCCAGCGGGGACCGTGTTGTCGTTTACCTATGTTGGGCAATCACCAGTCAACACCACGCTCGACAACCTTGCATCGCAAACGGCTCAAGCAGCGCTCGAACTCAATAGCGGGATTGTCGATGAGATAACGTCAGCACTTAATTCAACAGCGGCAGGCATGACGACTGACCAAGCGACAACGTTCGCTCAAGGTTTGCTGGATAGATACGGGCAGAACGACACCATCGAAATGATAGGCACCACGCGCTACATCGGCTTAACTCCTGGAACCACCATCCCGTTGTTCCTGCCCGAAATGATGGATGTGTGGAATTCGCAACTCCCAATTGTCAAACTGACGACGATGGTGCAGCAAGGGGCAAACGGGCTGATTTGGTTCTATAGCGTCGATGCTACCAACGGTCCCAACATCTCGAATTGGAGCCGTGTCTGGTTCAGCGGAGGGAAGTCATGAAGCAACTCATTCCAGGCAGCATCCACGTTGACCGAAACAACACCTACATCGTCACCGACGCTGCTTGCTTCTTGTATTGCAACACATGTGGTCATCTCAAAATGGCGCACCCGATCAAGGACGATCCAACCTTCCAGATAGTGCGCGACTCAGCAGTACCTTGCACCTGTGCGCAGCCTCGCAAGGTGGCAGTAAGTGAGGATCGTGTTATCAATCGTATCCTGATGGACCTCAGCAATGCCATAGGCAAGTGCAAGACGATAGAGGACGCACAACGATTGGTGTGGGAAATTGCCTCAAAGGAAGAGATGAAACCGTAAACTATTGGATACTCCCAATAAAGTCGCGTATTATAGCTTATATGTTATATTTACGAATTACTATTTTTATTGGGAGATGAAACAATGTCATATCACTCACAACCACGACGGGCATCGTGGAGAGGATATCTCATCCTCTTGGTACTCTTCCTCGCTATCTTCTTCGTATTTTCGACCTTGTATCCTCAGCAGTTCGCCAACTTCACACGTGGACTGGAACCTTCATGCAATATCGGCTTGGGAACGGCAACAGTGACCGTGCAATCGTGGAGCGCCAACAAAGATTGCATCGCGATGCTTGCCAATGCCGACGATTTCAGCGGCGCGAACTTTGGACGGTTGGGCTT
>Ga0207700_10000106_pt1 | contig 50334 bp, 82 predicted proteins | sample LARL82metaG_FD_184348 | JGI IMG/M metagenome (GOLD analysis project Ga0207700, IMG submission 184348) | Corn, switchgrass and miscanthus rhizosphere microbial communities from Kellogg Biological Station, Michigan, USA - LAR L8-2 metaG... | ecosystem: Host-associated > Plants > Roots >...
GGGTTACCGGCATGTCTTCACCATGCGAACACCTGGTCCGCGAACGGGATGCCGTTCAGGGTGCCCTGCAGAAGCTCGGCGGCCCGCGCCGGGATGGCGAACCCGAACCCGGGGACCATGACCGGCTGCTCCCCGGCCATCGGCAGGGCGAGCGGGCCGCGCTGGGATTCGTAAAGGTGCTGCAGGACGATCCGGGCGAAGATGCTGAGCGCCGCCGGGACTGACGTGCCCCACCCGGCCACGTAGGCGACCAGGACCACCGCGGAATCCGAGCTGAACGGCGAGCCGTCCGCCTTGCGGATCATCCTGCCCGCCGGGTTGATGTCCAGGCCGGAGATGTCGAGCGCGGTCCCGGACTTGACGGACGTGACCGACGTGACCGACACGAGGGGGCGGCGGCGGACTTGCAGCGCCTCGTACCAGCCGAGGAAGGTGCACCGTTCGGCGGTGACGGCCCGGTTGACGACCGGGCCGCCGGTCAGCCCTTCCAGCGAGCTTTCGATAGTGGCGACGTACGCCTGGATCTCGGCGTCCTGGCTGGTGTCGGACTGCGGGATGTTGAGGGCGTCCTTGGCGTCCTGCAGCGGCAGGAGGCTGACCTCGAACGGGTCGAAGACGTCGAAGTCGCCGAATATCACCCCGGCACCGGCGCCGGTGGTGACTACCGCGTACTGGTAGTGGCCGAGCGTGGTGAGGTCGGTGACCGGGACGTCCTGGTGGTAGGTGCCCAGGGAATCGTGCGACGGCGATGTGTAGGTGCCGGTGGTGGTCTGGCTGCCGTCGGCGGCGGCAAGTTTGACCGTGGTTGTCGCTGTCCCGGCGTCGACGAGGCTGTACGTGCCGTCAGTGTTGCGCTGCTTGACCGTGAACGGGATGGTGACTGGCTGGCCGAGCGGGTACCTGCTCAACTCGGTCCTCCTGTCCGTTGGTCTGTGGCCGTCAGGACGCCGCCCGATGCGGCGCCGGCTGCGACAGCGGCGGTCAGCGTTGATGTGGCCGCCGTGGCCGAGGTCAGGGTGCCGACGGTGAACGCCACGGTGACAGTTCCCGATGCGGTGGCCTGCCCGGCGGCGGCGAGGGCGGCGGTGGCCTGCTGGACAGCGAGGGCCGCCAGTGCGCTCGCGCCTGCCGCCGCGGCGGCGCCTGCCGACTGCACCGCCTTCGCGGTGGCTGAGCCTGCGCCTGCGGCGCTCGCCGTGCCCAGGATGACACCGGACACGGCGACCGAGCCTGCGCCCGCAGCGGCCGCCTTCGCGGCCTGCGTGGCGACAGCGGTAACAGCACCGGCACCGGCGATGGCCGCGGTAGCGGTACCAGACCCGGACCCGGTGGCGGTGACCGCGGCAGCCCCGGCACCCGCGGCTGGGGCGATCTGCGTGGCGACAGCGGCGGCGGCAGCGGCGGCGGCGGCCGTGGCGGTGCCCTGCGCCGTGACCGCTGCAGGACCGGTTATCACCTGCGGGCTAGGCGTCCGGACGAGCATTACCGGGAGGTCGGAGGCCGCCATCACCGGCAGCGCGACGGGTGGCTGCGCGGACGCCGCGGCGGTCGCCCCGGCACCCGCGGCCGCAGCGGCGGCCGCCTGGGTGACGACGCCGGTGACAGCGCCCGCGGCGGCGGCCGTGGCACCCGCGATCACGGTTCCCGCGGCGGTGACGGACCCGGCCCCGGCAGCCGTCGCGGGGGCGATCTGCGTCACGACGTCAGTGACCGCCCCGGCACCCGCGGCCGCGGCGGTGGCCGCGCCCGACGACGACCCGGCGGCGGTGACGGAACCCGCGCCTGCCGATGCCGCGGGGGCGATCTGCGTGACGACGTCAGTGACCAGCCCCGCGGCCGCAGCCGCCGCCGGGGCGATGACCGTGGCGACCGCAGTGGCCGCGCCGGCACCCGCCGCAGATGCGGTACCCGCCGCGAGCGATGACGCGGGCCCGGTGATCACCTGCGGGGCTGATCCCGGCGGGGCGGCCGGACGCCCCCCCGAGATCAGGACCGGCAGGACAAGAGACGGGCCCGGCGCAGCCGTGTCGCTGAACGCGATGCCGGCGAACCAGATGTTCCACGCCGCGGTCTCGGTCACGCTGGCCGACGGGCCGTACCGGGCCGCGTTGACCAGCGCCGTAGTAGTCTGCGCGGCGGCCGAGATCGACCCTCCGGAGTCGGGGTTGCCCGTCTCCAGGTTCGCGCCGGAGAAGATCCGGGCGGCCAGGTTCGCCGTCGTGCCGCTGTTGGCGGTGATGTCTCCCTCGACCCGGCACCAGGCGTTCAGCGGGATGACGCCGGTCGATGTGGCGATGATGTTGTTAAGCTCGTTGACGATCTGTATCGTGCCGGTGGTGGAAACGCGCACCGACATCTGCGCGACGGACGCGCCGCCGAGGAAGTTGATGAGCCGCGGGATGACCGTCGGGTAGGCGGTCATGTAGACGTAGCACCGGGCGAAGGCGTTCGCCACCGGGGTCGGGCTGATCTGGGTGGTCCAGTCCGCGTGGATGATCGTGGCCACCGAGATGGCACACGAGATCTTCCACGACGTGCCGCCCTGGTAGACGTGCGTGTTATCCCACGTGGACGTGCTGCCGGTGCCGGACGCCGTGACCGCGTCGAACTGGTAAGGCCCGGTGGAGTTCGCGGTGGAGATGGCGGTGCCGGAAGTGCCCTGGCAGATGTTGGAGAGGTTATCCGCCACGGGTCACCTCATCCCCCATCTGGCGTACCGGCATCTACGTCACATGCAGGGGCGGCGGCTCTGCTGGCTCCAGCTCCGTGACGGGCACCCAGTCAGTGGCCAGGTGCTTACGGACAGCGCCGTCCCAGATGACGCTGACCTCATGGCCCATGACGTCCTTGACGGTGCCCGTCCGGCCGTCCGCGGTCCGGCGGACCCGCTCATCGTGCTCGAAGAACCTCATGCCTGCCGTGTCCACGGAGCCTCCTTTACGGCTGGTTAGAGGCCACCGGGCCACCGGAATCCAGGACGGAGCCGGGTGACTCGCTGCCCGCGGCGTTCTGGGAGGTGAACCGCCACGCGTATGAATGCGGGTGCGGGTACAGCCACAGCTCGAAGTAGCCGAACCACTTGCTGTTCACCTGGTCGTAGGCCGCGACCTGGTAGGAGTTGACGTCGGCCCGCCCCGGCCCGGTGAGGGTGTGCAGCCCGGACCCGCCTGTCCCGACAACGAACTCGCGTATCCCCGCCGCGTCAGCCGAGCCGGTCTTGCCGAGCTTGGGAAACCGCTGGTAGGAGTGGCAGTGGCCGTTAAGCACCAGGTCGCAGTGGTTGTCGTACAGCAGGTTCCACAGGTCGCCGACTTCGGTGCAGTCCCCGGTGCCCCCGGGGTCGGCAGTTGCGGTGCCGTCGGACCAGCGCGGGTGATGCCAGAAGGCGGCAAGCGGCTTGCCCGCGTTCGCGGCCAGGTCGGCTGCCAGGGCTGTATAGGTGGTGCTCGGGTTGGCGACCGACCCGATCCACTGGGTGCCGGAGTCCAGGCTGATGATGTGCCACCCGGCCGGGGTGTCGAAGCTGTAGAAACTCGGCGGGGTGGCGCCGGAATGGGCCTGCGCGCCGAAGTAGGTGTTGTAGGCGGCCAGGTTCGTCGGGGTGTTGGCCGGGTCGCCGTTCGGGGCGTGATCGTGGTTGCCCGGCGCCGGCTGGCACTTGGTCCCGAAGGTGCTGCCGTAATACCCGTCCCAGATCGTGTACTCGGCAGTCGTGCCGTCGTTGGTGATGTCACCGGGGAACAGCACCAGGGCCGGTGCCGGGTTCAGCGCCCGGACCTGCGCGGACACCACCTGCGGCGGGACGTTGGCCCCGGTGGCGGGCTGCATGTCCGCGACCGCGACCAGGTAGTCCGGGGGCTGCGGCGGCGCGGGCAGGCCGCCCGTCACCCGGCTGCGCTTATGCGAGACCCAGGCTGTCACGCCGGCTTACTCGGCGACCTTGTTCTTGTTCCAGCTCTGCGGTCCCGCTTTACCCTCGGCGTTGAGCTGCTTCATGCGCACTGACGAGGCCGCCCTTCGTTCTGGCGTCATGGCCCGGGACAGGGCCACTCGCGTTTCTTCGGTGAAGTCGTACTGCCTGTGACAGGAATGACACATGGGCACGTAGTCCATCCATATGTCCTTGCCATCTGTGCCGTGGATCTGCGCCCACTCGCGAGCCTGCCTGCTGATTCCGCCCTTGGCACAGAGCGCGCAATCATGCTCAGCAGCCTTGCCTCGCTGCCGCCTGACCAGCGCATGCAGGTTCATGTAACTGTCGCGTTCGCCTAGATCGGGGCGGCGGTGATGACCGCAGGTGCAGTCCGGCGGGCACTTCTTCCCGGTGCGTGCATGGCGTCCGCACGTACAGCCGGGCGGGCACGGGTGACTGCGGCCGGCCCGGTCTTTCCGGTGCAGGCCGCAGGTGCACTCTGGCGGGCATTTCCCTTTCGTCATGCACACTATAATACGATATATATGTCACTCATTCGGCGACCTTGACGTAGCAGTCGTAGCCCACGGCCAGCGCGCTGAACTGCCACACCACCGGGTTCACCTGCCCGGCGGCCGCGCCGGACCACAGCACGAACTCGCCGGGCAGCCACGTCCAGATGATGCCCGACCCGATGATCGCCTGCAGCGGGGCACGCCGCATGAAGTTCGCCGGGACGGTCGGCTGCAAGGTCGTGTACAGGCTGACCAGCTGGGTGTGGCCTGCCACGTCGAAGCCGCCCGTTGGCAGCACCGTCACGCTGGCGCTGATGCCGCCGGTGCCGGTCGCGGCCGGGTACCCGATGCCGATCTCGCAGGCCACGCCGGTGGTGTTGAAGATGCCGATCTCGCGGATTTCCGGCGGCCGGTTAGCGGAGGCGATCCCGCCGGGAACGATGCTGAACAAGGTCCCGGCGGCGGCACCGCTCGTCTTGACCGTTGCCGCCTCGTAGATGTGGTCAGCCATTATCCCCGCCTCACGTCAGCGAAATTTGTATTCCGGCAGCCGCGCCCGAGCCGCCCACTACCTGGAACGTGTTGCCTGACGCCACATTCACCGGCTGGCCGTTGAACGGACCGAACCACGCCCGCGTCCCGCCGTTGGCCGTCAGGTCGAAGCTGACCACCGCCGTCGGCGACCCGGACGAGACGAACGAGAAAGTGGCACCCGGCACGCCCACCGCGCTGCCCGCCGAGCTCACCGTCGAAGACGTGGTCAGCACCCAGCCGCCCGCCGTGTAACCGGACGTCTGCGTGCCGATGTCCGTCCCCGCCGCGCTCGGCGTGCTCAGCGTCGAGTTGAGGCGGATCTTCATCGCCGTCGACCCCACCGGCGTGCCGAGCGCCGTCCCCGGGGCACTCGTCGTCCCCGTCGGCGTCAGCGCGTTCAGGATGAGGGACACAAGGGTCTGGTCGATCGCTGCCATCTACTGCTCCTGCCCGGCGCCGAGCAGCGGCACCTGGTTCCCGTCGACTCCGAACAGCTGCCCGAAGATGAATTCCGCCGTGATGATCGTCTTGCCGCCCGCGTCGACCACGTGGCCGTCCGGGTCAAGCACCCGCCAGCCCTGGTCCGGCTCCCACTCGGGGATCACGAGCTCCGCAGTGCCGAGCAGGTGCACGGGACCTCCCAGGCCGTCATCGTCGTTTTCATGCGACCGGCGTCACTCCGGCCGCGTCCCACGCCGCCCGCACGCCGTCCGGCCACGACCAGCCCGCGGGCTTGCGGGCCTTCGCGAACACGCCCGGCGACTGAGGGTCCGGATCCGGCTTGCACTGCAGCACATCCAGGCCCGCAGCCACCAGGATCGTCCCCATCGCCTCGACGGAGTACCGCCAGTGATCCTCCGGGTAGCCGTGCAGCGGGAACCCCTGCGACCGGGTAGTCAGCACCAGCACGCCGCCCTCGGCCAGGACGATGATCATGCCGCGCATCGCCGCCTGCCAGTCCTTCGCGTGCTCCAGCATCTCCGTGGAGACCACCACGCCGAATCCGCCGCCGCCCCCCATCTGGGCGAACCGCGACGGCAGCTCCTCAGCCGTGAGCACCATGTCCACGCCCGCCCCGGGGCGCATGTCGGTCGCGGTGTAGGAGTACGGCCCGAGGCTCTCCACGTGCCCGCGCACCGAGCCGTTGACGTTCATCGACCCCGCCTCGAGCACGCTGCGGCCGGCCACGTCGTCAGCGGTCAGCGCCGAGCAGGCGAACCGGTACGCCGAGGGATGCACGGCAGTCACCCTTCCCCGTGCGCGGCCAGCCGCGCCTTGAACAGCGCCTGGTCGGCGTCCACATGCTGGCGGCCCAGCGCGTACGTGTCATCGTCGGGGGCCATGCCCCACAGCGGGTGCAGGTGCTCCACCTTCGCGTGACCGGCCATCGCCCACGCGCCGCGCTGCTTCGCCGCGGTCACCAGCTCGTCATCCACGAACCAGTGGCGGTACCCCTCGTGCGCGACGGTCTTCGGGCCGTCCCACGACGCGCCCTGCTCGTCGATGTAGGAGCGGCGCACCAGCAGGTGCGCGGACCATTCGCCGGAGGTGACACGCGGGTTGTGCAGGTCGTTGGTGCCGATGACGCTGGCGCCGTCGCGGGCGGCGTGCTGCGCCTGGTCCAGCCACCCGGGGTGGAACCTCACGTCATCACCCACGAGGAACAGCCACGGCTCGGCGGTGCCCTGGTAGCCGCGGTTGACCTTCTCCGCGAACGTCCCCGGCGTCGGCCCGTACCTGAGCAGGACCAGCGCCCCGGCATTGGCCCACGCGGTCACGGTTTCCTCGTCGTCCTCGTCGGCGACCGCGTACACGGTGGCGAGGTCGGCGCCGGACGCCTTCAGCGACTCCATGAACGGTGCCGCGTTCCCCGGCCGGCCCAGCACCGGGACGATCACCGCCGTTTCCTCCGCCGCTGCGGGCACCTCCGGGACTATCTTCGACAGGGCAACCTGCCCGAAATAGTCATCCTCGGCCAGCCACAGCACCTTCTGGTGCGACGTTTTCACCCCGGTGTGCACGTGCACGGGGATGTTCAGCGCCCCGGCCCGCAGGCACATCGACAGGTCCTCCGAAACCAGCTGGCCCGTCGTCGTGTTCGGGATCCGGTCATACCAGTGCTGCCCGTACTCGCCCTCGATCCGCTCGAACACCGACCGGTGGACCAGCACGCACGCCGTCCCCGTCCCGGCGACCCGGATGAGGGTGTCCGGCGGGTAGTCCCAGCGGATCGCGAACCCCATCTGGCCCGTGTCCTCCAGGACCCGCCAGTCGAACACGGTCGGGGAGGCGAGGCACCGCCAGCCGCCCATCCCGTCGGATTTCTCTTCCCGCTGCGTGAAGCACAGGCCGCCGACCACGGGCCGTTCCACCGGGTCCGCCGCCTCCAGGAGGCGGTCTACCGTGTCCGGCGCGAACCCCATGTCGGTGTCGATCCAGAACAGCCATTCGGCCTGGTGCTCGTCGAGGAACGCCTTGACGACCTTGTTCCGGGCGTCGGGCAGCCCGTCGGTGCCGGATTTCCACGCCACGTAGCCGCCGCGCATGACCCGCTGCTGATTCGCGATGTCGTGGCCGATCAGCTCGATCATGCAGTGATGGAAGGATGCGGCGACGTCCCGCTGGTGGACGTAGGCGACGGTCACCGCCCCGTCACGGGCGCCCGGGTCAGGCATGCGACACCCGCTTGTGATCGTCGAGCCTGGCCGCGAGCACGATCGCGAAACAGGCAGGACACTCAACCGCGGCCGGCGGATCCGGCGGCAGTTCAGGCAGCTGGAGATACAGCGGCGCGCGGATATCAGCCATCGCCGCCCTGCTTCCCGAATCCGAACGCGCGGGCGGCAGCGGGAGCACGGTGCGACGGCTGCCATGCCTGCTGGGTGCTGGCGGCGGTGCAGTTGATCTCCTGCCGGCCCGGGGCGGCATCTGGCGGCGCAGGCGGCGGGGCGTCCAGCTTGCGGTACTCGGCCGCGACCGCGTGAATCGCCGCCGCGACCAGCGCGGCGGGACTGGGCAGCGTCATGCGCCTGCCCCGCGCCGCGTGTTCCGCTTCTCGCCCGGCGCGGCGGTCGCCTGCTCAAGCGGCGGGTCGGCCATCTCCGGCGGCGGCGTGCTGTACGACATGCCGTACCGGGCATCCGGGCTGAACACGGCCGGGTTCGCCTGCACTACCGGGTCATCCGCCGGCCAGTGCTGGCCGCCGTGGACCGTGTGACGGGCCCCGTCCGGGGTTTCGATCTGCGCGGAGTACTTCGCGTACACGACATCCATCAGTTTTCTCCCGGATAGTTTTATAACGATTTCGACTGTCCGCTGGTGTATGCAGATGTAGTTCGTCAAGCTCCAGCGAACGCCAGCAAGTACATCTGCATGCATCTCGTAACAGCGGCGAACAGTGCCGCACCGGCGGCCCTGGCTAGCGCCGTTATCTTCGGCGGTCACACTCCCGGATATGACCCAGATGACATTGCTGCCCGACCTGCCAGCCGTCGCCCAGCCGGCCGTCTACTTCATGACCGACGGCGTGCGCGTCAAGATCGGCTACACCGAACGGCAGCCACGGAGACGCGGCGGCGAGCTGAAGACCGAAGTTATCTACTTCATGCCCGGCGATGAGGTCACCGAGCGCCGCGAGCACCGCCGCTGGGAATCGTCCCGCATCGGCGCCACGGAATGGTTCGAGGCCACCCAGTCACTGCTCGTATGGCTCGCGATCCGGGTAGACCGCAGCGACGGCCGCGCCATCCAGGCACTGGAATGGCTGGCGAGCAACCTGGAACACCGCCGCGCCGCCTGATGGTGGCAGCCCCGCCTCCGGGAGGGAACGGGGCCGCCAGTCTCTACTTGACGCCGAGCTCCGCCAGCCGCGCGGTCAGCGCCTTCACCGCGCCCTCGTCGCCGTTGCTTTCGGCGATCAGCCGTTCGGCGAGCAGCTGGTGCACCAGCGGGTAACCGGACTCGCCGGCCGGGGCCAGCGCCGGCGCCGGGACGTTCAGGATCTCGTCCACCTTCGCCTGCTCGGCGGTCTTCTTCTCGGCCATGACACTCCCTAGATGGTCGATGTCTCGCGGTACCGCTCGATGTACTCGGCCGCCGCCCGGAGCCGTGCCGGATCGTCGCCGAACATGCCCAGTCCGACATTGCACGGCCGGCACAGGAAACCCCGGACGCACTTGCCGCACGAACGCTGGCCGGGGCAGCACAGGTGATCATGGTCGATGTCAAGCCGCTGATCCGTGCCGCACAGCCCGCAGATTTCAGCCATACCGTGATCCGGCGTCAGGCCCTTGGTCTTCCAGCGGGCGTCCCTGGCCGTGAAGATCCGGCGGCAGTCGTCGCCGCAGAACCGCTTCCTGCCGCTCTTGTAGGGCACCGTGGCACCGCATTGCATGCACACCTTCGGCGCGGGCTGATACTCGCTGTCCCGCCGCCGGCGGAGCAATGCTGTGCGCTTGCAGGCTGGCGAGCAGTACCGCCTGTTCGGGTGCGCTGCCGTAAATGGTGAGCCGCACTCAGCGCACTGCTGCGGCACCCGGGACGCGAGTTCCCGCCCGCTTACCGCGTGCGCTATCTCGCGATGGTAGGCCCGGCGGCACTCATCATGCCCGCAATGGACCCGGCCCCGCCGACGGTCCTGCTCAGTGAACGGCGCGCCGCAGAACCGGCACGCAGCCTCGCCGCGCAGTGGCGGCTTCGGGCGCCGGCTGATACCTGCCGTGACCTTGCAGGGACGGCTGCAATACCGCTGATCCCTGCGGCGGGGACGGAACTGCTCACCGCAGTGAGCACAGGCGATGACCGGCGGCCCGGCGAGATCGCCGAGTTTGGCCAAGCGCTGATAATGCTTGCCGCACAGGGCATTCATCGATCGAGCAAGTAGTGTCACCCATGTCAGGGCACCTCCGTGAAAGGTGTTCTGGCTGATGCCGGGGAGGGACATCTCCCCGGCATCCCTAATCTAACAGGTCACGTCGCGCCCTGCACAAGCAACCTAAACGAGCCTGCGTCGGCGACGTCAGAACCGATTCTCGAATAAGCGAACCAGCCCCTTTGACCTGTTGGAACAGCGGGCCCTGTGCCAGCAGTTACCTGCTGAAACAGCTGAGGCACAAGTTCAACAGACATCCCGCCGTTGCGGGCGATGACCATGTTGTTGAAGTTCCCGACGATGCAGGCGCCCTCCGCCGTGGTCGTCCACGTGGTGGTGTCCGGCATGTACGGCGACTCGTAGACGCCCTTGCCGAACAGGGAGTCGGTCCAGTTCTCCGGCAGGTTGATCGTGTACGCGTGGTACACGTTCGCCGTGCCGATCTGCCGGATCGCGTTGTTCACGCCCACGCTCATCAGCCACGACGCGTTGCGGCGGTGCTTCTGCGGGAGCGCCTTCCACACCTTGTACGGGTCGGGGGCGCCGATCGACCCGGCGGTGGTGACGAACACCCGGTCACCGGACGTCGCCGAGATCGCCGTCAGGATCCCCTTCGGCTCGCCCGTCCCCGACCCGGTGGTGAACTTCTGCACCAGCAGCTCGTCGTATCCCTGCGCCAGCAGCGTGGACATCTCCGACGCGAACGACGGGTAGTCCATCCCGACTTCAATCGAGTAGGGGATGAAGCCGCGGGCCATGTGCACCAGCACGGACGGCTGCGCCAGCGTCGGGCTGTTGTCCGTCGCTGCCGCCGCCTCGGTCTGGAACGCCCACGTGACACCGGCGGAGGAGACGCCCTTCCACTGGTTGGTGTTCACCGTCACCTGCCTGGCGATCTGCAGGAACGGGTTCCCCGATTCTTGCGCTGTCAAAATAATGCTCGGGTCGATGAACACGGGAATCCCGAACCCACCCGCTGTAGTCGTCCAGTCGCCCATGGCGCGGAACTCGTACCACGCCTGGATCGCCCGGTTCTCCTCCGCGGACAGCACCGGGTGCGGGTCGGTGACCATCTTCATCCACGCCGACCGGTAGTCCTCGTTCTCGGTGACGAGGATCCGGCGGGCGGTCACCGTGTCGCGGCGGAGCATCTTGTCGACCTGCGTCTTCTGCGCGTCGGACAGTTCGGACGCGTCGCGGGAGTCCAGGACGCGCAGCGCCCGGTCGCGGGCCTCGGTGTTCGTCAGCCGGCGGGTGTCGCCGGCCGGGTCGTCAAGGCCGTAGCGGATGTTCGCGTACGCCTGCTGCACCTTGTCGGGGCGGCGGGTGAACACGTCGGCGATCTTGCGGTGCTCCTCGAGCTTCCGCAGGATCTCCTCCCGCATCTGCATGCCGAAGTCGAACGCGGCCTGCTCGCCGTCGTCGAGGTCGCGGAGTTCCCCGTCGTCGCCCTGGTGCAGCGACTTGAGGTGCGCGTCGAGCACCTCGAAGATCTTCCGCAGTTCATCGGGGGTGCGCCCCCGCAGGTCGTCCATGCTGCCCGGGAGGAACTCGTCCCGGGTCTCGGTGCCGTTGTCAGCCATTAGGGCTGCCTCCTGATTCGCCAGATGCGGTCCCGCAGGACCGCGCGCTGCTGGGCAATTGACGGCCCGCCTTTTCCTGGCTGCACGTCTTCGACACCGGCGGGCGCGCGCCGCGCGTTGCCCCGCCCGGTGAAGTCTTCGAATGAAAGGCCGGCGGCCCGCACCGCGTCCGCGAACGCGGGAGGGTCCACGCCGGCGAGGCGGCCGTAAAACTCGTCGGTCGCCGACCGGACCCCGGAGGTCGCGCCCGGGTTCGCCGGGAACGTCACCGGCCCGAACTCGGGCACCTTCATCCGGGTGATCGTCCGCTCCGGCAGCCCGTCCGGGTTCGCGTCCGACGGGCCCGGCTCGTCGTCCCACGAGTCGGCCAGCACCCGCATCCGCATCGACGCCCCGTACACGCCGGCCTTCAGGCCCGGCAGCAGGTCACGGTTGTAGGACGTGTCGAACAGCGGCACCTCGTAATGCGGCCCGTCGGACCTCTCGTCCAGGACGGCGATCGGGCCGAGAACCTTGTTGCCGATCTGGGCGTCCATCCCGTGGTCGAACAGCACCCGCATCCCGTCCCGGTCAGCGCGGATCGTGTCGGCGGTCGCGCCGGGCAGCACCCGTTCCATGAAGTTGCCCTCGAACCGGGACGACACCGGGTACCAGCGGCCGAACTCGGAGAACCGGCCAGTGAGCGTCCCCAGCGACCCGCCGTCGCCGGGCTGCAGCTCGATGCCCTCACCGGAGCGCACCACGTCCAGGTCCGGGACGAAATGCGCCGCGTTGGACTGGCTGGCGGTGGTGATGCCGAACTTCTTACAGGCCGCCATGATGCGGCTTTTGACCTCGGAGAGTGTGACGCCGTTCAGCGGGTACTTCGCCGCGTTCTTCGGCATGTTGATGTACGACCAGGCCGCTTTCGCTTGAGCTTTCGTGGAAACGGGATACTTGCCATTTTTGGGGTCGGCATAGGCCACATCGCCGTAAGGCTTCGGGGAATCAGCCACTTTCACGCCCTGCCTTCCGTGTTAATGTAGGTCCATGCCAAAAGGTCAAGCCGGGACCGCCAAACCCGTTCCATCGGGTACGGCCTACGGTCCGTGGGTCGTCGTGCGAGAGGTCGAACGCCAGAAGAACAACCGGCGTTTCGAGTGCAGGTGCGCAGGATGCGGCACCATAGCCATCAAGTGGATGGCCAACCTCATGCAAGGCAAAACGGCCTGCCTGACCTGCACTCCATGGAGCCAGATCAACCGCGCAGGGCGAGATGCGATCATCGCCGCCCGGCAGGCGCGTTCGCAGGAGTCAGGCACCGGGCGCATCTGCCTCACCTGCGGCGAGTGGAGGCCCTGGAGTCAGTTCACCGCCGACCCCCGCCGGACGCGGGGTAAGACCTCTAATTGCATGAGCTGCGGCCATTGGCGGACGGTCAAGAGCCTCTACGGGATCACCCGCGAGGAGTGGGCCTGGCTTCTCGCCAGCCAGGACAACCGGTGCAAACTCTGCGGCGAACTTGATACCGTCCGGCTCAACATCGACCATGACCACGCCTGCCATCCGCCCGGCCGTGCCTGCAAGAAGTGCATCCGGGGGATGCTCTGCCGGGTCTGCAACCGGATGCTCGGCCACGTCGAGGCAAAGCCAGCGCTCGCCGGCCGGTTCAGCGACTACCTGGAGCGCCGCCCGTTTCAGGAGGCCGCCGGTACCGGCGGCTTAGCCGGGGGCTTGCCGTTCTGCGGTGCGAGAGGCGGCGACGGCACGCCCGCCCCGGTCGGCTGGCTGGGACTCTCCGCGCCGGGCTCGGGCTTGCGCGGGCTCTCCGCGCCCGGCTCCCACAGCTGCACCGACACGAGGCCGGTGTGCTTCAGCAGCGAGATGTCCTGCGCGCGGACCGCCGCGACAGCCGACTCCGGGGTGAACCCGTCCTTCACGTAGCCGCTGATCGTCGCCTGCTTCACCTGCTCGATGTCCGCCGCGTCCTTCGCGTCTTCCCTTAGGATCGGCATGTCCGCCGTGTCGAACCACAGCTCCGCGTCCGGGGGGACATTCACGATCGGCGACAGCGACGACGCCACGTCCTGCAGCGCCGGGTACACCCACGTGTCGGAGAAGATCCGCCGCGTCATCGCCAGGTTCCCCGCGTTCAGCGACGAGCCCGTCAGGCCCTTGCTGATCCCCAGCAGCGCCGCCGGCACCCGCGACAGGATCGCGATCCGCGTCTCCGTCGCGCCCTGCAGGTTATCCAGGTCAAGATCACGCAGGTTCGACCCGACCACGGTGGCGTCCGCGCCCGCAGTCAGGTACAGCGTCCGGTACGCGTTCGCCACCCCGGCGTGCCGCGACTCCATCTCGTCGACCAGTTCCTCGAACTGGGTCCGGGACACCGCCGGAACGCCCTTAATCACCAGGTTCGGCGTAGCGCCCTGCTCGAAAAACCGCAGCTTGTGCTCAGTGCCGATCCGGTCCAGCTGCATCTCCCGGATCGCCGGCGTCAGCCAGCTCATCCCCAGGCCGCCCATTTCCGGGTCCGGCAGCGGCGACCAGTGCGCCACGTCCGACGGCAGCAGGAAATGCGGGTCCTCAGTGCCCCGGTTCCGGTACACGTAGCCCAGCAGCACCGCGTCCAGCGCACCCGACGCCCAGTCCGGCTCCGTGTCCGACCCGTACAGGATCGCCGTCCAGTCCGGCCGCAGCACCCGCAGCCGCCCCGGCTGCCGGTACACGTACGCGTTCCCCGCCAGCCCCGCGTCCCACTCCATCCGCGACAGCAGGTCACCCGTCGTCCCGTTCGGCCACGGCACGTCCAGCAGCGCCAGGTCCCGGTTGCGGAACACCCGCCGCGGCGCCGCGTCCGGGTGGAACTGCTGCCGTCCCGGCGCCAGGTACGGCCGGTTACGGAACGTGAAACGGGCCTGCGACAGCACCAGCGACCGCACCATCTGCGCGGCGAACGCAGGCGGGCACGCCTGCAGCGCCATCCGGTACCCAGGAATCGAGTTGGCGATCTCGACAACCCGGTTCGCGCCGATCGTCTGCGGCAGCCCGGCACCGAACGGGTACGTCACGTTCCCGTACGCGAACGTCCCCGCCGACGGGATCAGGTACTGGCTGATCCACTCATCGACGCTGAACCGGGACTCATCCCCGCCGCGGGGCGCCTCGTTAACGCGCTGGAGCAGGCCCACTGCGAGCCGCTCCCGCCTGCCAGCCGACCTTCACGGCGACCGCGCACCACGCCAGGCCCAGGAAGAACCGGCCCGCCAGCCACCCGGTTCCGAAGAACACCGCGGCGATCACGGTCAGCAGCACCCGGCCGAACCGCACCTGACGCGCCTGCGCGCCGATATCGTCCAGCGGCACCCGGTCGAGCAGGCTCGCTGCCATCAGAAGCTCACCTCCAGGATCCGAAGAAGGCACCGGGGTTCACCCCGTGCGTCATGAAACCGTGCCGGGCCAGGGTGATCGCCTCCAGCGGGATGGTGTTAGCCGTAGCGCCCCGCCACGACCACGCCCACGCATCGGCCAGCGGCCGGGTCCGGGCACCCTTCACGGCGTCATCCGCCGGTTCCTGCCCCAGATGCCGCCACCGGTCATTCGCCACGTCGTCGGCCAGCGCCCCGCACGCCTGCGCGTACTCCCGGGCACCCGTCAGCTGCAAGCGCCGCTTCCCCGGCGGCGGGTCCTTCCCCGGCGGCGTCACCGCGAACCCGCGCTCGAGAAGCTCCTTCTCGAACGCGCCCGCCGCACCCGCCGGGTTGATCACCAGCACGCACGGATCCCACGCATCCGCCAGCTCCGCTATGCGGTCCACCAGCCCCGCCGTTCCCTGCCGGACCGGCTCCGTCAGCTCACCGTGCCCCAGCCCGTCAGCCCGGCGGCCGGCCACCGAAATCGCCGCCGTACCCGCCCACGGCGACTCATCCGGCGCCACAGCGAACGCCAGCGCCACCGGGCCGCTCAGCTGCGACCCCAGGTCACGGCACGCCGCCCACCTGGCCGGATCGATCCGCACGGCCGCCTGCCCCGACCGGTCCGGGATGTTCCCGTACGCCCGCGCGAACTCGGCTGCCTCCATCGAGGCCCGCTCACTGCGGATCGCGTCCATCGTCACCGTGTGCCGCCACTTCCCGCGCCCGCACCGGCACGGCGGCGCCGGGCACAGCGCCGGCATGAACCCGAAATACGACTCCTCATCCAGCGGATCCCAGCCGTCCGGCGCCGAATACTCGAAATAGGCGATGCCGCGGCCGGAATCCTCCTGAACCGCGGCACGCCCCTGCTCGATCTTCCGGTTCAGCACCACCGACGCGTCATTCCCGGCCGTCGAGCACACCAGCAGCTGCGCGTCCGCGATCGTCAGCATCGCCGGGCGCAGGCCCTGCTCACGCCGGTTATCCCCGTCATGCCAGATCTCGTCGAGAACCGCCTGATGCAGCGTCTTGGAATGCCCCGACGACGACGACGTAGACAGCAGCCGGATCAGCGACCCGTTCGTGAACCGGATGTACTCGTTCCCCATCCCCTCGTAAATCCGGTCCGTCAGCCCCGCGCCCGGCTTCAGCTTCCGCGACCGGCGGATCAGCGGGAACAGCTCATCCAGCCACTTGTCCCGCGCGTCCTTCCCCGACTGCGCGGTGAACGCTGACCGCTGCGGCTGCGCCCACCGCGGCGACAGGCACCGGCTGACCTGCCACGACAGGAACAGCGTCGTCTTCCCCTGCTGCCGCGGCACCGTGATGATCACCTCGCGGTACGCCGGCAGGCCCGTCTCGCCGTCGATCTCGCATCCGGCCATCGCCGCATCCAGCTGCCACGGCATGAACGGCTGCCCCAGCGCCGCGGCGATCGAAACCAGGTCACCGCCGAACGACTCCCGCTCAGGGCGGCGGCGCGTCGCCCATTTCGGCGAACAGGCTGGCAAGAGCCGCGTCTGCAGAGCCGTCATCGCCATCCGCTGTCAGCTCCCTCAGCGCCTCCCGGTACTGGCGCCACAGCGCCGCGTTCGACGGGTCCTCGTCCAGCGCGAACGCCATCGACCGGAGCGCCTGGACGGCTGCCGCGTCGATCTTCTCGATGCGGCCGAGGCGGCGCAGCTCCTTCAGCGTCTGCTCGAGCTGCCCGTGGTTCGTCGTCCTCGTCACCTTGAGTCACGGGCCTCTCGTCGGGCCGCCAATCCCCGCTGCGCACGTTTGCGCAGGTCAGGAAAGTTTGGCGCTGTAAGTAAATCGCGTCCTGGCTGCGGCGTCGTGGCAGGCCATGGTCCCGTCGCTACCCCTCCCCCCCACTACGTTGCGTGTTCGCGGGGATGGCAGCCGCGGCCGGGGTGGTGAGACGTCACCACTGCCGCGACGTGCGCAGCTGCGCTGGCGCCGTGCTCGCTGTCGCGCTGACTGCCTGCGTCGCGATGCCGCGCATCTGGTTACCGCCTTGCTTGGTGCGGATGGCTGCCTGCTGCCGTGCCGTCAGCCCTCCGCGTGCCCGGTTGATGGCTGCGGTGATCGCCTGCCCTGCGCGCCTGTTGCATGACCGGTGGCTCAGCCGCTTGACTTGCGGGCCGCCGTAGACACGGCCGGGGAAGTCGTCCACGTCGATAGCGCTGACGCGCCTGCCGTCCTTCTGGATGATCCACCGGTGCAGCATCGGCAGGCCGCAGCGGGCGCACGGATCGCCTGGCTTCCACGCGGCGAACAGCTGCCGTCCGATGCGCTGGTGCGGTGAGCCCAGGCCGCGTTCGGTGGTCGTGCCCTGCCAGCGCGCCACGGTCAGGCGCCAGGCGTGTAGCCGCGTCCGTCGCCGGTGAGCCGCTGTCGCCATGACGTCCAGGTGACGCGGCATTCCAGGCAGCGGAGTTCATGCCACGCAGCTTTGCAGCGCAGCCTGATGGAGACGCGGTTAGCCATGGCTGGTTCAGGCGGCTGGCGGTGCGGCGAGCGCGCCCAGGTCGGCGACGGCCTTGTCGAGGCCGGTCAGGTCGAGCGCCGGGTTGGCGCTCTTGAGCGCGGCGATCTCCGCGGCGAGCGCGGCGATGGCGGTTTCGATGGCCGCGGCGTCGGCGGTGATGTCATCCTGCTGGCTGGTCATGTGGTCCACCTTCGCGTCGAGTGTGTGTACGGTGCGCTGAATATCCAAGATTGCCGCGAAGGGGTTCCAGCTCATGAGCTAGCTTTCCTCCCGGCGCTTCGCCTTGCGGCTGTACTCCCTGGCACGCCGGGCAGTGCATGCCCGGCAATGCCGGATCCCATGCCACATGTACGTGTTCGCGGACGTGAACTCGTGACCATGGATGCAATGCGTCTGACTGGCCTGTGGATGACGACCGTGCCGCACCTTGTCGTATTCGTTTTCTGAGGGCGTCCCGTACGCCAGGTTCTGCTGCCGGTTGTTCTCCGGGTTGCCGTCAAGGTGGCGGACGTCATAACCATCCGGGCATGGACCGTGAAACGCGAGCGCGACAAGGCGGTGGACCTTGCGAGTGGTCCTGATCTTGTCGCTCCTGAGAATGACCTGGAGATATCCGTCAGGGCGCTTGAACTGCCTGAGGAGCCGGCCGCGCAGGCCGCGGATCTGTCCGGCGTCTGAGATCTGGTAGCGGTCCCATCCTGGGATGGGCAGCCATACGGGGGTAGCCTCAGCCACGTGAGCCTCCTATACAGGCTTGCCGTGCCCGGGGCCGTGTCAGCGGTCGCCGGGCTTTCTTTCGATCTTATGCGCCGTGGCCGCGCAGCAGGCCGACGAGGTAAGCGAGCGCGATGATGCCGACCAGCACGATCAGGATCCACGCCTGCAGGGTCGTCATTGTGCCTCCAGTGCCGGGTACGCGTGAGACCCCATCCCGTTTCAGGGCATGAGGTCTCGCGCCCATTATGCACGGTCATTGGCGAGAAAGGGAACGAGGGCCGCATGAAGTTCGAGGAGCCGCGCCGCGTCGTAGACGGGCCATGGCCGGCCGCGCTTGCCGGTGTGCCTGTTCCCGGCGGGTTTCCACCCGAGCGCGGAGACGATCTGCCGTAGCTGCTGCTCGGTGACGGGCGGGTTGAGCACGGCGGCGGCTTCGCTCAGGGTGAGGGTGACCGCCGTTTCCATGGCACCTATGGTGCACGATGCGGCTCATGGTTCGCGCGTTCACCAGTTCAATCCGAATAGCGGCTCTATGCCGTCGGGTACGGGCGGCGGCTTGGGCACGCACATGGCCTTGGCGCGCTCGGCGGGGTCGGTGACGCGCCAGCGGGCGAGGCGGCAGTAGTCGGCGGAGCGGTCGACGCTGATGCCGGTGCGGCCGTGCATGGCGGCGACGAGGGCTGTCGTGCCGGTGCCGCCGAACGGGTCGAGGACGACGGCGGGGCGCGTCGGAGGGGCCATTTCCACGTCGCTGCCGTAGGCGGTGGTGCAGGCGCAGGCGTAGCCGGTGATGGTGGCCTCGAAGCTGCGCGGTATGACGTCCATCTCGTCTCTGCGCGGGACGCCGCGGCTTGCTGCCGTGTACCGCGTCAGTGATGAGCGCGGCTGTGTGGCGCGCTGCGCGCTGGTCATCTGCTTGTCCACGACCGGCCGCCGTCCCTCGCCGCAGGCGGTGCAGATGCCGGGCGGTGACCAGCCGAGGATGACGCGGCGCGGCAGTTCCATGGGGAACGCGGCGAAGTGGTCGATGCCGAGGCTGGCGGGGACGGTGAGCGGCTGCGACGGGATCTCCCAGACGCTGCCGGGCAGCTTGCCGAGGTGGTTGGGTTCCTTGCCGTCGCGCCATGCAGCCATGCCGCCGTCGCCGCGGTCGGGGTTCACGGAGGTCGTCGCTCGCCGCCAGCGCGGGTCACCGATGCTGGTGTGCGCCTCCCTGATCTCGTCTACCGCCGCGTAATAGCGGGGCTGGCGGACGAGGTGGAACAGGTACTCGTGGCTGGACCGGCAGCGGTCGGTGACGGATTCGGGGAGGCCGTTCGGCTTGGACCAGATGATGTCGCGGCGCAGGATCAGGCCGAGGTCGTCCATGCAGCCGAGGGCGTACCGCCACGGCAGGCCGAGCAGGGACTTCGTGCGCGTGCCCTGGTTGTCTTTCCGTCCGAGGCTGACGGTGGGGCCGCGCAGCACGGGACCGGACTTGAAGTTGTCGATTGCCCGCCTGTTCCCGTTGCCGTTACGGGAGCGTTCCTCGTTCTGCGCGTACTTGTCGCCGAGGTTCACGAACAGCGACCCGGACGGCTTGAGAACGCGAATCCATTCCTTTGTGCAGGCCAGCAGCGCGTCAAGGTATTCCCGCGGGGTGGCTTCGCTGCCGAGCTGTCCCTGGTAGTGCTCGCCGCCATCGGCATACGACCGCAGAGCCCAGTACGGCGGGCTGGTGATCAGAAGATCAACCGACTCGTCAGGCAGCGGCAGGTGCGCCGCGTCACCCTGGAGCACCATGGCAGCGGTCACGGTGCCACCAGCCCGTCTGCCCACCTGATCAGCGGGTCGCCGGTGAGCTGTGACACGTCGAGCTGCCCGACGGGCGGCCGTCCGTCGCCGTCGGTGCAGGCACCCGCGCCTCTCAGGCATGCCACGCGCCCTGACCGGGCCTGCACGTAGAGCATCCGAAATTCACAGTACGGGCACGCCGCCGGCACCCGCCGCCACGGTTCAGCCTCATCCACGGCGGGCAGTTCATGGATCGGGCGTGTCCAGCGGGCGAGGAACCGAGCGCCAGCGTAGGCGGAGTCTTCGTCAACGGCGCGGCCGAGGTTCCCGATTGCCTTCAGCGCCGCCATGGTGTTGGCGTCTGAACCGCCGCGTCTCGGCCCCGTACGGCCGGTGACCTCGCGGCGCAGCGATGCTTCCAGGCGGCGGATGCCCTCGTGAGCGTCAAGGAGGGCTGCGGCGACGGCTGCGTTCCATGGCGGGGCGCTGCCGGGCTGTCCGCTGCCTGTCGTGCCGTCTTCGTCTTCGTCGGCGATGAGGGCGGCAGCGACGGGCAGCCAGCGGGCCAGGGCAGCGCAGGACGCGGCGAGGCTGTCAGTCACGGCAAACCCGGCTTGATCGCCTCGATCGCGGCGACATCATCGACGATGGCGAGGGTCACACCCGGCGCGCCGGCAGCCCAGCGTTCGCGGACCTCGTGTGCCGTCCGGGCGTCCAGCGGGCGGCTGAACGCGATGACGATGGTGTCGCCGTCGGCGGCCTTGACGGCGGCTAGGACGCCGTACGCGTCGAGGGCGGCCTGCGCGGCGGCTCTCCAGGGGGTGCGCTCCGCTTCGTTGAGTTCCGGCCAGGGAACAGGCGTGCCGACGTCCTCCCAGTACGCCTCGTACACGGCCTGCCCGGGTGTCTGCTCGCTCACGATGCCGCCTCAGCGTCAGCGCCGTCCTCAGCGGGCTCCGCAGCAGCCTTCTTGGCGTGCCTCCTCCGCTCGGCGCGTCCGGTGACCGCTGTCGGCTCGATCACGGGCCCGGGTACGTCGACGCCGAGCCCCGCGAGGAGCTCGCGCGCCTCCGGCGGCAGGTCGGGCGGGGAGACGTCGGCGGTGCGGATGCCGAGGATGCGCTCGCTGCGGGGCGCTCCGGGCAGCGCGTTGACGATGGCGGCGGCGCGGCGGGGGGTGGCCTCGTCGCCGGTGTGCGCGCGGTCCCACAGGAACCGCAGCGCGCGGTCCACCTGCACGGGCCTGTTCCTGGTGACGGCGCGGCCGGGGTTACGGCGGCGGTCCCCGGCGGCGGCGGCGAGCCAGTCGTTCGGCCCGTCGATGGTGATGACGGCTGCGGCCGGTTCCGGGGCGGTCGCGCCCGGTTCCGGCACGGCGTCGCCCTTGACGGTCGTGTCCATGTCAGCGGCCCTCGTCCGTGCCGGCCGCCAGGGCCTGCCAGCGGGCGATTGCCAGCTCGCTGTTCTGGTCGACCGGCTCAACATGCCCGGCGGCCTCGGCCAGGGCGTCCCGCAGCCGCATGATCTCGGCAGCGTTGTCGTAGTCCTGCGCTGTCGGGTCGACGGCTTCGGCGAGCAGCCGTTCCAGTTCGGCGTTGCGCTTGCGCAGCTCGTTCACTTCGGTCAGCAGCTCCGCGGTCCGCTCGTGCGCGGGGGCTGCGCCTGCGGCCGCGGCGGCTTCCATGTCCTCGCGGCGGAGCGCCCCGAAATCCCTGGCCATGGACTCGTCGAGCTGTTCCCACGGGATGTGACGGCTCTCGGTGTCGCGCTGTTCACGGGAGGCGTGCATCGCCTCGTACGCAAGCTGCCCGTCTGTTTTTTCCTCGCTCATGACTACCTCTTTCCGGTGTATTCGAGATGCTTTCCGACTTCCCGGTGTTTCCCGCATTCCGTGTCATCCCACGAATAGACGATGGCTTTGCAGGATGGGCACCGCCTGTGCTGCACGGACTGCTTCAGCGGCGAGGCGTGGCAGGCCGGGCATTTCTTGACGGCGCCGCGTTCCAGGTCAATGGTGACGAGCCTGGTGCGCCGGTCGCATATCCCGCACCATTGCGGTCGTTTATCGGTGACGTCGGCGCAGTAGGGGCAGTCGGATTGCACGTATCCCTCGGCTCCGCAGCCGAAGCATCTAGCGGGCATTTCTGCGCCTCCTTTCTGCTGCCAAATCCTGAATTCGCCAACTTCGCTACTACGGAACTGTTAAAGCAAAGAGTTTTTATCTCAGCAGGAGAACAGGTGCTTGCACCGTTCGTGCGCCGTATCTTCAGGGCGAGCGGAGCGAGCCCCTAACCTCTACTGAACTAAACTCCCCCGCGCGTAGCGCGCGGCACGCGCGCGAGGGGCGGAGCGGGTCCGGAGCTGTTCGGGTATTCCTCCGGAGTTATTCCGGAGACTCTCCGGAATCTGTCCCGACCATCTCCGCGTTGCCGCAGGTAGTTGGCGTGCTCTTGTTGCTCGTGTGACGGGCAGGGCGGTAGCTTGCTCGGTGTCCTGTGGCTGATCTTCTGGTGCTCATCCCACGACGGGCTGTGAATTAGCCGCACGCCGGCGATCTCGTAGCGGCAGATGAGGTCTTCGGCGGCAATCGCGTCGAGGTCTGCGGCCACCTGGCGCTCGCTGTGGGCCCTCCGGCGGGGCCAGACGGCGGCCTTGACGAGCGCCGCGTCGTCCTCGCCGCGCCCGTAGTCATCGAAATAGCACCACAATCCGGCGTATGTGACCATTGCCGGAACGGGCAGCCTGTTGACGGGCGCGGAGGTGAAAAATTCCGGCGACAGCATCCGTTTACGTGCCATTACCGGATCGCCTCCAGTTCGCGCTGAATACGTCCAGATTGCAAATCATCGGGCCGCCACACGTCCCACGAGATTCCAGCACTGCGAAGCATCAGTCCCCACTGCTGCTGCTCATTCGTGAGCCTTCCTGTCGCGGCTTTTAGCTCACGCAGCAGGAATCCGCGTGATCCGCACAGTGCCAGATCCGGCCAGCCCGGTATTGAGCGCCGCGAGGAATAGGCGTGATACCAGGCGACACCGAAGAGGCGGCACATGTCAATGACCGCTCCCTGCAGGTGCGCCTCTTCTTTCACCCTTCGGCCGCCTGGCCGTAGTCCCCGTAGCGCTGCTGGAGGAATGCGCGCCGCTCTGCGGCCAGCTTCGCCCTGACCGTTATTTGCAGGGCCTTCCGCTTCGCCTCAGGCATCCGCTTAAGGGCATCGACTGCCTGCTCGCGCGTGAGGTCCAGGTTGCCGTCGACTGCTGCCGTGAGGATCTCGTGGTCTTCCTCGCGGCCTTCAAAGGACTTCACGAGCCGCCAGGAACTGGCGAGATTGGCGCTCACGTACTCCTCGTAGTCCGCCAGGGTGGCCGAATAGCTCGGGTCATCCTGGCTGATCGGGGGAACGTAGCCGTCGAGCGTGGGCCGCTCCATGCCGATCTTGGCAAGCGTCCGGGCAATCTCGGCCGCCTCCGTCTTGTTGCGCCTGGCGACGTACCGCTTGACACCCTTGTCGATCTCGTTGTCGGCCCAGTCGTCGGCCAGCTTGTCCAGCAGTTCGGGATACGCCGGCACAGCGGCGCGCAGGTCCGCTACGGCGTCGTGCCGGTCAAGCTGCTGCTCGGCGACCTTCTTGGCGAGGTCGTCCCGGATGCCGAGCAGTTCACGGGGAGTGCTCATGCACGTTTCCTCCTGTCACTGAGAGAGATGATGTTGGGGTCCGCCGTGTCCAAAGTTGGTGTCCATTCGTCGCCCCCGTGGGGCGGCCTTTGGACAGGGGTTTTGGACACCAGCGAAGTCACGTTGGCGTGCTCGCGATCCCATCGATTGAGATCGTTGAGGATTGTCTGGGGGCTCTTGACGCTGAGCCGCTCGGCTATCTGCCGCAGCGACAGCCCTTGGGCGCGCAACTCGACGGCGCGGGCCATGCGCCTGTCCGGGTTCACGCGGCCGGGCTTGCGCTTGTACTGCCTAACCACGTCCCGCCGCCTCGCTCTCGCACAGCCAGCACGGGACGAACCCGCGCCAGGTCACCTGATGCTTCGCGCAGCCCTGCGGCGGACCGCCGCCGTATGACCGTCTCGACGGGTCGCGCTGGCCGAACACCAGCGGGTCGCAGCGGTGCGGCGGCAGTTGCTCGGATTTGAGGTACAGGGTCACGGGACGTCACCCGCCGCCTCGGCCTGGCGCTCGGCCTCGGCGTACGCCTTGATGAACCGGTCGCGCCGCTCCGGGGTGTCGAGGATCGCGGGCGAGCCGCTGACGCCGATGAGCACCGCGTGCCTGAGCACGCCGACCTTGATCCAGTCGCCCGCCAGGTCCGTGATGACGTCGATAATCACGGTGTCGCGGATCGCCTCCAGCAGCTCCCCGGGGTCACTCACCGGGCACCGCCTCTCCGGTGTCCAGCAGCCGCCGCAGCACCTTCGCGTCCTCCAGCGGCTTGAGCCGCCAGAGGATGTCCTTCGCTTCCGGCTGGGTCAGCTCGGCGGGCGAGGCGATAGCCGCGATCTTCGCGAGCCTGGCCAGGTCGGCGAGCCACTGCTCCCAGTCCTGCTCGCTGTCGTCGTAGCCGAGCCGCTGCCGCTCCTTGTCGAGCTGCGTCTTCTGGCCGCTGGTCAGCTTCGCCGGAGGCGGCGGGGGCGGTGCGGGGGCCTCGCCCGCGCCCGCCGTGTGGGGGGGCTTAGGCGGTTCGGCCGACGGGGGTGCGGCCTGCGCGGGCGAGGCGTCTGTGGTGGCGAGGTCGCCAGCGGTGATGCGGTCCGGCGCGGCGCCGAACTCGTCGTCCCGCGTCGATTCGCCACGCTGCAGCGAGCGGTAGATGACGGTGAGCTGCGCCAGGTCGGCGGCCGACCACTTGTCCTGCGGCGCGCCGACCTTCTGCACCAGGTGCTCGGTGCGGATGCCCATCTCGGCGAACCGCTTCACGGCCGCCGCGGCGCGCTCGGCGAGCGTCTCGCCATCAGCCTTGTCGGTGGCCAGCGTGGCGTAGCAAGCGCTCTTGGCGTCCTCCACGTACCAGCCGGGCAGGACGGCAAAGATCATCTCCCGCTGGCGGCGCGAGCCCATGTTGGCGTTGTTCTCGTAGATGTCCCGGACGTCGGCGAGGGCCTTGCGGCCGTTCGTCGTGTCGCGGACGTGCGGCACGATGAACGTGGTCGATGCCCGCGCGTTGGTCTGCACATCCCAGGCGAACGCCATCATCTCCGACTCGCCCGCGCCGTCGTCGCGGCGCAGCTCGGCGATGCCGTACTGGATGTTGCCCCAGCAGCGGGCGAGTTCCTTGGCCAGCACGATCGACTCGCCGCTGATCTGGCTGCCGCCGCGCTTGTACCGGTAGAACGCCCGGTCGGCCAGCGACTTCTGGGCGCATGAGCGCTGCATGTCGCGGATGGCGCGGTCGACGTCGCGGGGCATCTGCTGGGCGACGATGACCTGCGCCTGCACTTCGGCGATGGCGCGGGACTGCTCGACGGCGGTCGCCTGGCCGATGCGGGCAGGGGCGCCGTTGGCGCGGAGCCGGTCCAGGGCGCGGGGGGTGTCAGTATCCGTAGACAAGATCGATCTCGCTCTCTATCGCTCGCTCCTGCCACCGGGGCAGTGCGATTTCGCGGATGTCGTCCCCGTAGCCGGGCCACGTGCCTGATGCGGTGCAATCGCGGTAGATCTCGGCGGCGAGCCTGCAGCGCTGGCGCCCTAGCTCGACGTCGCGGTCGCGCAGGCGCACGACGTTGACGAGGTAGGGCTGCTGGGTCTGGACGAAGACGAAGAAGAAGTCGGGGTACGCGCCGGTGATCTGCTCGACGCCTTCCCTGTAGAAGGGGTCCTGCATGTAGTAGCCGTACTTGGCGACCGCCCTGGCGATCTCGTCGTCCGCTGCCGACTGGCAGCTCTTGAGGTCGACGATGGCGGGGCCGTGCCTGATCCACCGCAGGTAGTCGAGGCGCCCGTATTTCCAGATACCGAACTCGGGGCAGCGCCAGAACATCGCCTGCTCGGCGTCGCCGCCGTCGAAGAGCGCGCCAGCGAGCGGGTGGGACTTGACGGCGGCGTGGATCTCACTGGCCTTGTCCATGTCCTCGGCGAGCACCGGGAGTGCGCCGTTCGCTATCGCCTTGTCGCGCTGATCCTGTGCCTTCTGCGACCGCCAGTCCCTCGCGTCGATGACCTCGAGGGGCTGGCCGGTGCCGAGGACCAGGGTGTGGATGACGGTTCCGAGTTCCATGGACTTGGTCCGCGGCTTGGGGTGGTCGCGCTCGTAGGCGTAGATGGCCGGGCAGGACGGCGGCAGTAGCTTCTTCGCGCCGGAGACGGACAGGCCGCCGCCGGGCACGAAGTCGCCGAGCCGTACGCCGTCGGGAATCGGATGGAAACCCGGCTCGGTGACCTCGTACTCAGCCACGGCCACCCTCCTTGTCGAGCAGTGCCCGCAGTTCGCGGCTGAAGTCCGCGTTGCTGACGCCGGTGTCGGCCGCGCCGCACAGCGGGTGGCTGCACCCGGCCTTGGACGTGCACGTGCAGGTGCCGGGCTTGCCGTTGCACGGGTCGCAGACGTTCGCGATGGCCTGGTCAATGTCCCGTCCCGCGCGACGCAGCCAGTCGCGTACGCCGAGGGCGGCCCGCCAGGCGATGATGACCGCGAGCGCGACGGCTGTGATGACCGCGACGATGATCATGGCGGCCAGCCCGGCGATGCCCAGGGCGAGAAGGGCGGCCCAGGCGGCTGCGGTGACGGCCCAGCCGATGTCGTCGGCGATCACGCTGCCCTCCTGAGCTGCCGTCGTATCCCGCGCCGCTCCATCGGGGACAGGCCGCCCCAGATGCCTTCCAGTTCTGAGTTCTCCAGCGCCCAGGCGAGGCATTCGGCCCGCACTTCGCAGCTACGGCAGACCCGTTTAGCCTCCTTAGTCGAGCCGCCCTTCTCTGGATAGAACAGCTCGGGGTCCGTCTCGGCGCAGAGTGCCCGGTCCGCCCAGTGCGCCGGGGGATCAGCGGCGCTCATGACACTGCCTCCTGCGGCGCCGTCTCGCGCGGCGGTCCGTCCAGCCTGCGGCGCAGGTACGGCATGACGGCGAGGTCGGGCAGCCCGGCGGATCCCGGCCGCCGCCTGTGCTCGCCGGGCAGCGCGCCGCCGTGCGGGTAGCGGGCCGCCCCCACCCCTACCGGGGGCGGCCCGTCCGTGCGCGCGTCGCCCGCAGCTGGGCGTGCACGGAGCTTGCCGGCGTGCGTGCCGGGGTGAGCGGCGAACAGCCCGAGGACGGGGAACCTGGCCAGGACGCTCATGACGCACCTGCAGGGAGGATGTCGGGGTGGCCCTGCGGGATGACGCTGCTGCGATCGTTCAGGGGCCGGCCGCCGCGCCCGTGCGCCTCGTGGTCACCGTCGTGTCCCGCGTCGAGCGTGCAGGTCCACACGCCCCCGGCCGGCCCCAGGTTCGGCCACTGCACGCCGCAGTGCGGCAGCCCGCTCTCGGGATGCCGGAACCTCCGCACCGGTATCCCGGCCTTCTCCGCCGCGTCCGCGCAGTGGGTGGCGCCCTTAGAGCCGTTGCGAATGAACGCGAGGCACACGTCGGCGCCGAGCGCGACCATCTCGGCGTTACGCCGGAAACCGGCGGACTTGCCGAACTGCTGCCAGTCGGCCGGGTGGGGTTCTACCTCGAACCCCTGATCGCAGACCAGCCGGTCGGCAAGGGCGTCCGCACCAGACGGGCATGCCCCGTGGACGACGATGACGCGGCGGCCATCCCGGTGACCCTCGCTGATCGCCAGGCCGAGCTGATAGGCGAGCTTGTCGGTGTCCTCCCAGTCGCGGGAACCGGTCACGAGGATGCGGTAGTGCTCTGGCCCGCTCATGACCGCCTCCTGCGCTGCGGGATGCCGCCGGCGGCGCTGATGAGGTCGGCAAACTGGGCGGACGGGAACCGCCAGGCCCGGCCGCCGGGGGTGTGCGAGCCGGTGATCTTCCCGGCCCTCGCCCAGATGCCGACCTGTCTCGCGGTAACGCCGTACAGGCCGGCCACTTCGGCTGTGGTGAGGTACTCGGGGATCCCGGGGGCCATGGCGCTCATGACTCTGGCCGCCTCTGCATGAGGCCGCACGCTTCGAGCAGCAGCCGCGCGTCGGCGGCGTCGCGGGCGCGGGCGCACACGGCGAGCCGTGCGGCCTGCCGCTGGTCCTCGGTGACCGTGACCGGGCCGAGCTCGTGGCCCGCGAAGGTCTGCACGTCATGCTTCACGTCGCTCACGGCGTCACCTGACCGGACAGCAGCAGGCGCTTCGCCTCGACCCAGACGCGGATGGCGGCGTCGCACTCTTCAGGGGTATGGGCGAAGAAGCTGACATGGCCCATCTCGACGACGGCAAACGGGTCTCTGCCGGACGTGTTGAGCCTGGCGGCGAACTTGCTGCCATCAGCCTCGTCGCTTGGTCCGTGTATCTGCATGAGCGCTCCTGTAATCTGGTTGTGACCGGCGAAAGCTTTGAGCGCTCCCGCCGGGTGGCCTCCCTGCCGTACGCGAGCGGCGGGGAGGCCGCTTTATGCGGCTGTGATGGTGGTGACGAGGCGGGTTTTCTCCCACGCCTCGACGTCGGCGAGCCGGTAGCGGACGCGGCCGCCGACGTGCATGAACGGCGGCCCGTAGCGGGTGCGCCGCCAGCGCTTGATGGTCCCGACGGGCCTGCCGAGGCGTTCGGCGAGTTCCTCCGGGGTGAGATGGCGCACGGCCTTCGGCGCCGTCATGACGCGGCCCGGGCCTTGTATTCGGCGACCTCGGCGAGCTGGTCGAGCAGCCGCCGGTACTTGGCGGCGTTCTCGGGCGACGGGTTGTCGACGCCGTTCTCCCAGTGGTGTACCGCCGTCATGCTGACGCCGATCTCGGCGCCCATGAGGCGCAGCGTGGCGCCCGATTCGCGGCGGATGCGCCTTCGTTCGGCGACCGGGGGGAGCTGCCCGGCGCGCAGCAGTTCCGCGAGGGGCGACGCGCCGGCATCCGTTTGTGTCATGCCGGGAACTTTACGGAGGCTCAGGGAACCTTGTCAAGTCGAATCGGCAATTCTCTGTATGGACGGCAGGCAGCGCGCAGCCCGCGCGGTCGCCGCCCGCCGTGGCGAACTGCGCATGACGCAGAGCGAGCTGGGCGCTGCCGCGGGTGTGGACACGAAGACCATCGGCAACCTCGAAAGCCGGGGCCGCTGGCCCATCGCCCGCACCAGGGCACTGATAGAGAAAGCGCTCGGCTGGCCGTCCGGCGAGATGGAGCGCATCGCGGCGGCCGGGGAAGAAAAGCAGCTGGTCATCCCCCCGGACCTGCTGGCCCTGATCCCGGACCTGCTGGCCCGGATCCAGCGCCGGCACGCACCGGATAAGCGGCAGGAGGCCGTCGACGCGCTTGCGGACATCCTGCTGCCGCCTACGGAATCAGGCGAAGGCGCCCAGGCCGATCGTCGTCCGCGGCGCGTTTCCTAGCCTCGACCGCGGCGGTGACGATCAGTTCGAGTTCCCGGTTGCGGCGCAGGAGCGCGGCCCCGAGCACGATCCACGCGGTGCCGCTGACGGCGGTGACTGCGCCCGCTGCGGAGGAGAGCACGCCGGTCGCGCGGTCAGAGAACCCGGCTGCGGTGAGCGCCCACAAGGCCGCTACGACGGCAATGTTCAGCGTGATGAGCGGAACGCGCATCCTGCGCGGGGCGAACGGCATGGGCCCTCCCTTGGACCAGTGTGCGGCCGGTGTTCGCAACCTCGCGGGACGTTGCGTGTTTCCCTTCCCGGGGTCTGGAGGACGGGGATATACAGGGACAATACGCTTTGTTACCGGATAGCTGCAACGTGACAGGTGAGTAAACTTTTAGGAAACAAATTTCAGCAAGTCCGAACCCCTCAGGAGCGGGAATTGGCTGTTTACGACCGCTGGCACAAATCCTCGGGCACCGATCCGTGCCGGGAGCACAGCCGCGGCCGGGCGCGGCTGTACCCGAGCGCCGTCCACGGCCAGGGCGACCGCTGGCAGGTCCGCTGGTACGACGACCAGGACAGGCAGCGGAAGAAGAACTTCGCCTACCGGGAGGGCAAGGACCCGAACAGGCACGCCGACGCGTTCGACGCGCAGCTGCGCCGGGACCTGAACGCCGGCGACTACACCGACCCGGCCGCCGCCGACGTGACGCTGCAGGCGTACGCGGAGGACTGGCGGAAGACACGCCGCCACGACACGGTGACCGCCGAGAACCTCGAGAATCACCTGCGGCTGCACGTGTACGAGGACCCGGCCCGGCCCGGCTCGGGCCGCACCCCGCGCGGCGGCGTCGCGATCGGCCAGCGGCGGCTGCGGGAGCTGGCGAAGCGGCCGTCGCTGGTCGCGGCGTGGATGGCGGCGATGCCGCTGCAGCCGTCGACGGCGCGGAAGGTCGCCGAGGACGTGTCGGCGGTGTTCCGGGCGGCGATCGACGACCAGCTGGTGTCCCGTAACCCGGTGCGGGCGGCGTCGGTGTCCCGGCCGCTGCCGGGCGGGGTGAAGGCGCGGCCATGGACGGCGGAGATGGTGGAGGCGATGGCCGCGGCGCTGCCGGGCCGGTACGCGATCATCCCGCCGCTCGGCGCGGGCACGGGCCTGCGGCAGGGTGAGCTGTTCGGCCTGGCGGCGGAGGACATCATGTTCCTCGGCAGGCACCCGCACGTGACGGTGAGGAGCCAGGTGAAGCTGGTGGGGCACCAGCCGTTCTTCGCGCCGCTGAAGAACCGCAAGCCGAGGACGGTTCCGCTGGCGGCGTCGCTGGCACCCCGCCTGGCCCGGCACATGGAGCTCTACCCGCCCGTGGAGGTGACGCTGCCGTGGCATGACCTGCGCGACCCGGCGGCGCACGGCCGGCTGGTGACGGCGCGGCTGATCCTGTCGCGGCCGGACGGGCGCCCGCTGTCGCGGTCGGCGTTCAACGCGCAGGTGTGGCGCCGGGCGCAGGAGCGGGCGGGGATCACGCCGCAGCTGGGACCGGGGGAGAAGCGGGCCCCGGCGCGGCAGGACGGCTGTCACGCTCTCCGGCACACTGCGGCGTCGGTGTGGCTGCGGGCCGGGATCGACGTGGTGCGGGCGGCTGCGTGGCTGGGGGACACCCCGGCGATCGTGCTGGGCACCTACGCGCACCTGATGCCGGGCGAGTCCGGCGACGACGGGAGGGCTGCCGTTGACCGGTTCTTCGGCGCGGCGGATACGCTCGGCGGGAGAACGGAGGCTGACCATGGGTAGGGGCAAGTACCTCGGGGTCGATGAGGCGCTGGATGATGACGACCCGTGCTGCTCATGGTGCGGCGGCGAGTGGTACCTGCAGGAGTGCGACGACCCGCTCCAGTGCTGCGATCCGCGCTGTGATGGCACCTGGCACCCGTGTGAGGCATGCCAGGGAACCGGCCTCGCGGAGCATCAAATCATCTGGTAACCGGCAGTCGAGATGCCCCGGAAGTGCCCTCCGGCGCGGCAAACCGGACATTATCCCTGGTTAATACGCTGCGAGACCAGTAGGTGTTGAACTGATATGCCCCGCTGGCCAGGGCTTCAATCCGTTCCTGAGCTGGGAATTGACGGGTCATGAGGGGTCATGAGGGGTCACTAGAGCGCAATGCGATGTGCCCTCAATGTGCCCTGCCGCCGCGCCGTCCCGTGTTTGCCCTTGCGATGTAGTACACCTTTGCGTATGGTGTGGGTGTATTACACCGAGCGAGAGGGCGGGACGTGGACCCACATCAGATTGAGGCCGACAGTCACATCATGGCGATGAGCGAGATTGAGCTGCGCGCCACGCTGCTGGGGCTGAACGTCCGTCACGCGGAACTCGTGCTCGACGAGATCGAGCGGACGCTCGCCGTCACGCGGGCGGCCGGCGTTGCCTAGCCAGCGCAAGCCGCTCAGCGTGCGCCTGCCGCCGACCGACGAGGCGGAACTGCGGGACTACGCGAAGGCGAACGGCATGTCGCTCGGCGAGGTGGTGCTGTCGGCGCTGCGGGAGTTCTTCAGCCGCAAGAGGGAGGCGTGATGGAGGGCAGTACCTACCGTCGCCGCGTGCCGCGCAGCCACCGGCGCGTGATGCTCGTGCTGCTGACCGATGCCGCCAACCTTGGCGGGTACACGATCTGCCGCGCGGCGGGAATCGGCGCGGGGTCGGCCTATCCGGCGCTGGCCCGGCTGGAAGGACTCGGCTGGCTGGACAGCGAATGGGAAACGCCCGAGCCGGTCAACAGGCCACGGCGGCGCTTCTACCGGCTGACGCCCGTCGGGCGTGCGCGGGTGATGGAGCTGCTCGGGCTGGCCGTCCGCGAGAAGGTGTCCTGATGGACCACACGGCGGGCAGGCACCTGCGCATCGCCGGCGGCGTCGACTACACCGTCGACCAGGTGGCGCGCCTTAATGAGTTCGAGGCGGGCCACCCGGAGTGGCGGATCTGGTGCGACAGTGACCGCAGCCGCCGCTGGCACGCCGAGCGGGACGGCGAGCGGGTTGAGGCGCTCGACCTGCGGGAACTGCTCAACGAGCTGGAGCGGCGGTGCGACGGTGGATGAGCTGATCGCCTTCTGGAAGGCGCGGCTCGACGAGGACGAGGCGTCGGCGAAGGCGGCGGCCGTCGACGTGAAGCGATTCGCGGGCCGAGCGAACTGGTCGGCCGAGCTCGCGCCGATAGTGATTGATGCCGAAGACCCGGACTGGGCGATCGTCGATCTCTCGCCCTTCGTCGATGACGAATGCCTGGCTCGTCACATCGCCCGCCACGACCCGGCCCGCGTGCTGCGCGAGGTCGCGGCGAAGCGGGAGATCCTGGCCGAGTATGAGGCTGCTTACAGGACTGACCTGGGTGTCGCGATCAAGGCCCTCGCCGCCGTCGACAGCGGCCACCCGGACTACCGGCAGGAGTGGAAGCCGTGAACGGCGGCTAGCTCTACCTGACTTCACCTGACTTAACTGAAAAAGGCGGGCCGCCGAAGGTATCGAAAGTACCCCGACGGCCCGGAGCCGCCCGAAGGCGACTCACCCTCCCTGAACCAGCAGGAAAGGCCCCACGTTGAAACCTAACAGTGGCAACTCTGGCCACTCTAGAGACCAAGTCGTTACCGTTGCATCACAAGACGGCGTCTTTACCAGGCTGCGCACTTGGCTCAATAGCATCCGCGCCAGATTTGCCGGGGATGACACCCCGCCGCCCCATCCAGGCATCCTGCGCGGGCCGCGGCTGGCCGCCTTGTTCGCTATCGCCATCCTGGTCGCCTCGGCATCCGCGTCGGCCTTCGCCGAGTCTTACCGCGGCCTGTACGAGTGGGCCGGACGGCACAGCCTGACCGGCTTCTGGCAGGCGCCCTTCCCGCTCACGGTTGACGTGTTCATTGCGGTCGGGGAGCTGACGCTGTTCGTCGCGCTGATCGACCGCTGGCGCACCCGCGACCGCCTCGGCGCGTGGCTCGTGACGCTGGCCGGGCTCGCCGTGAGCGTCGCCGGGAACATCGGCCATGTCGCGTCGCACAGGATCACCGACCGGGGCACTGCGGCGATCCCTCCGCTGGCTGCCGCTGCCGCTCTGGCGGTGGGTCTCGGGGTGCTGAAAAGAGTGGTCGCCGCCCGGTCGCAGCAGCCGGAGCCCGGGCCAGCAAAGCGCAGGTCACCCGTGGTGCCGAGCGGGAATCTGGAGGCTGCCAAGCTGGCACTCGAGGAGACCAAGGCGGCCAGCTTCCCTCTGCCGGAGCGGCAGCTGGTTGCACGCTATGGCATCAGCCGTACGGAGGCTGCCAGCCTGTACCGCGAAGTCGGCCTGAAGCCGTCGCTAAACGGGAACGGCCCCCATGCCTGACGAACGCTGGCGGCCCATTCCGGGCCACAGGGGAGAGGCGTCGAGTCTCGGCAACGTGCGCGGGCCGAGCGGCCGCGTGCTCGCGCTACAGGAGGACCGGGACGGCTACCTGACGGTCAAGCTGGGCGGTAAGCGGCTGCGGGTGCACGTGCTCGTGCAGCTAGCCTTCGCCGGACCTCCCGAGGTCCGGCACCTGGACGGGGACCGGAGGAACAACCGGCCACCGAACCTTGAATACGGAAGCCGGTGGAGGAATGAACGGGACAAGAAGGAAGGGAAAGGAAGGAAGGAAGAGAAAGATGAGATAGGAGGGAATGTTGTTACTGTCCCTCCCCGTCCCGCGTGGCCTGTTACAACTGGCACAGGGGAGCGGGATGAGTTCTGACCTGCTGATTCTCGCGCTCCTGATCACCGGCCTGATCGTCGCCGGAATGCTCTCCAAGGGCCGGGCGTTCATCGGGCATCACGGCCTTTTCACTATCGCCGCCCGGCACCTGACCGGCCACACGCTGACGGGAACCCACCTGACCGACGCCGGGTGGTTCAGTCCGGCCACCGCGAAGCCCGCGAGGACGAACACGGGGCGTACACGCCGCTTCTGGTACCTGCCCCGCGCGCACCGCATGGCACGCCGCTGCGCCCGCTACGCGGTGATCGTGCTGCTGCTGGTCATATGGAAAGACCTGCCGTTCCGGGAAGCGTGCCTGATCACCGTGGCTGTCCTCGCCGCCGCTGGCGGATGGGCAGGCTGGCGGGCGTGGACGCGGCTGTCTGAGCGGAAGCATCACCGGACGTGGGTTAAGCCGCTGCACCTGGTGGCCGCGCATCAGGTCGGCCTGCCGATCGCCGCCGACCCGCGGTCGTGGCTGGAGATCGCCCCTGACCGTTCCTACGCCCGGCTGGAACTGCCGCAGGGGTACAACCCGAAGCCTGACGACCAGAAGCACCTGGTGGCGACCGTCATCGGGAAGCTGGGCATGGAGTCCCCGGAGCCGCGGTGGATGCTCGCCGGCCCCCGGCCGGTGCTTGAGCTGGTCGCGTCATCCCCGCCGCCGCGTGAGGTGCTGCTCAAGGATGTCCGCAGCCAGTTCGACGCGGTGAAGCCCGACGAGCTCGTCTGGGGGATCGGGAAGCACGGCACGCTTATCACCACGTCGCTGTCGGCAGACTCGCCGCACATCGGGCTGAGTATAGGGTCCGGCGGCGGCAAGTCCCGCGCCGCGCGCTCCCTGCTGTCGCAGATGCTCTACCGGGGATCTCTCGGCATCATCCTCGACGTGAAGATGGTCAGTCAGCACTGGGCCGCGTGGTCGGGGCAGCTGCCCAACGTCATCATCGCGCGCACCCCCGCCGAGATCCACCAGGTTGTTCTCTGGCTTGCCATCGAGCTCACCCGCCGCAACGCCAAGGCGGTGGAGTACGGGGACGCCGAGGGGAACGTGCCGCCTGACCTGATTCCCACGGTGATCGGCCCGCGCATCATCACGGTGGGAGAAGAGCTGAACGCGACGATGGGGCTCCTGCGCGCCTACTGGCGGCAGGCGCGTGACCCGAAGACTGATCCTGTTCGCTCCCCCGCGCTGCATGCCATGGACGGCCTGAGCTTCATGGGCAGGCAGGCCAACATGAACCTTGTGTGCATCGGCCAGCGGCTTTCGGTGAAGGGCCTGGGGGGTGACGGGGACATGAAGGAGAACATCGGGACGATCGCCCTCGGCCGTTACTCTCCGTCGAACTGGCGGATGAACGCCGAGGACTTCCCGATGCCGCCGAAGAGCACGATTCCCGGCCGGCTGCAGATCGTCACGGACAAGGTGCGGGAGGTCCAGGGGATCAACATGACTGCCCTTGAGGCGCGGCAGCTGGCGACGGCGGGGGCTGTCGCGCTGTTCCCGCCGGACGCTCCGGGGGCTCGTGTGATAGCCGGGCGCGCTGAGGCCGTAAACGGGGCTGAGCACAGCCCTGTAACAGGTACAAGTCCGGTTTATCCCGGTTTGCCGCCCGTGGGTGTAACAGGTCTTGTAACACTCTCAGAGGCTGTCGAGCAGGGCATCGTGGGCCGCTCGCTCGGCGCGCTCCGCATCGCCCGGCACCGTCACCAGCTGCCCGCGGCTGCCGGGGTGCGGGGCAACGCGCAGGTGTGGCATCCCGAGGAACTCCGTGAATGGGACCTGGCAGGGAGATAGATGGAGCTGCTACTGATCGTAATCGCCGCCGTCGCCGCTGTCGCGGTGTTCCTGGTATGGACGTTCAACTGGGAGCTTGGCCCGTGCCCGCGCTGCCAGGGCCGGGGGCGGGGCCGGTGGTCGCGGCCGAAGGCGTATAACCGCCGCTGCAGGTGTGGTGGCCGGGGCGAGCGGATCCGCCCGCTGTCGATGATCTGGCCGCGGCACCGCGCAACGGCGCGGCGCATGCGGGAGCAGGCGAAGAAGGCGAGGAAACGATGAGAGGCACCTGGCAGACGACGGACAGCGCCGGCGGCTGGAAGGCGGTCCTGCTGGCGATCGGCGCGGTGCTGCTGCTCGGCTCGGGCAGCGCCGTGGCAGCAGTGTCGGAGGCCCTGATCGGCGCGCTGTGGGCCGTCGCCGCGGTGACGGTCCTGTCGGTGGTCGCGCTGGCAACGTTCCTGGTGCGCCACGCTCATAATCCCCCGCCGGGGGGATTCGTCCGGACGCCTGCCGTCCGGATGCCCGTGGCGCAGCAGCTGCCCGGCGAGCGGCCCGCGATCGAGCAGCACGTGCACCTGCATTTCGACGGGGCCGACCCGGCCGCCGTCGCCGAGATCCTCCGCCGCCATCAGGCGGGGCAGTAAAGCACCAGGAAGAGAGCACCGGTGATGCGCAAGGGTAAGTTCGAGGCGGCCTACGCCGCCAGCGCGGGCGTCACCGTGAAGTTCCTGCGCCGGCACGGCCTGTACGCGAAGCCGTGCCGGTGCGGCGCGGACGGCTGCGAAGGCTGGGTCATGGGGTTCCGGCCGGTGCTGTGATGTCATCGGAGAACGGGCAACGGAAGGGATCGGTCATGTTCGGTAGCTATAACGGCGGTAACAGCATGTCCAACGGCAACAGCTTCGCTGAGGCGCGGGAGACGGTGGTCACGGAGCCGCCGCTGCTGTTCCCTGATCCGTGGCGGCGGCTGCCATGAACGAGTGGCGCAAGCCGGGGCGGAGCGCGGGCAGCAACTGCGTTGAGGTCGCCTCCGGTGTCGCGGTGCGCGACACGAAGGACCGGGAGGGGCCGGTGCTGACGTTCAGCGCCGCCGCGTGGCGGGCGTTCACCGGCACGCTGGTCCCCGGCGAATGCACGGTGTGCGGTGGCCAGAACGGCAACCACGCTTCGTGGTGCGGCCACGCCCGCTAGGTCTCCCTCCCGCTAGAATCTGCGGCAGCGCACTCGCGCCCCATCCGCCCCGGAGGACCCGTGGATGCTGTCTGCCCGCCCGTGCTGCGCCTGACCGTACTGGTGCTGAAGCTGGCGGAGCGGGTCGCGGCCGGGGATGAGGAGGCAGCGCGGAAGGCGGAAGAACTGGCCGGGCTGATGATGGGCGGATCAGGGTTACGGGTTGACTGTCCAGTAGACCATGCCCGCCGGCATCGCCGGGTGCGGCTGCCCCGCGACGCCCAGCGCGGCGTCGAGAGCCAGGTAGGTGTTGAGGACGGCGAGGTTCACCGCGTTCAGGTGCTGCCTGCTGACCCCGGCGATGAAGGCCGGGGTAGTGTTCCGCTGGGCAGCGAGGGCGGCGAGGCTGAGAGTGTTCCCGGCGGGCACCATATGCCGGTAGGCGGTGGCTGGCGCCGGGGCTGTCACGGTGCCCCCGTAGGCGAGTGCGGCCAGGTCCGAAATGCTTCCGTGGAATACAGAGCAGTCGCAGGTGCCGACGCCGGGCACGGGGTAGCTGCTGGTGAACTGCCAGAGCGTGTGCGGGCTGGCAGGCTCGGCGGCCTGGTAGGCGGCGATCCACTGCACCGGCAGCGCCCCGTTCGCCTGCCCGAAGTTCAGCCCGCTGTACGTCCACAGGTACCTGTCCGGGTAGCCGAGGGCGAGCATCCGGTTGTACCAGGCGGTCAGCATCGGCTTGCCGCCTTCCTCGAAGTCGGCGATCAGCACCTCGCCCTTCTGCAGGGCGCCGACGAGGGCGTGCAGCACGTTCGCCTGCGCGGTGCCGTCCTGCCCGGCGACCAGGTACTGGTAGATGCCGACGAACTGGGCGCCTCCGCTGTGCAGCAGTGCCCGGCGCTGGCCGCCGTACCACGCCTTGTCGTCGTGGGCGGTGCCGTACGCGGCGCGGATAACGATCGCCTTCGACCACGCGAGGTAGGCGGCGTCGGCGATGTTGGGCTGGAACTCGCTGACGTCGGCCAGCAGGGTGCGGACGGTGCTGGCCTCAGGCAGCGCGTACAGCTCTGCTGCCGCCCCGGGCACCTGCCCGGCGCGGAACGGGGTGACGCTCACGATGGCTCCTCAACATGCGAAAACAGGCCCGGGGGGATATGGACCTCCCGGGCCTGTACTGCCTTCCCTTGGCTTTCCCAGGCTACCCCGGCGCCGTCCAGAGTGCCCGGTCATTCCAGTCCCACCAGTCGGCGGGCTCGCACTTCCGCTCGGTGCCGAGGTCCGGGTGCGCCCAGCCGACGGCGGGCAGGCCGTACAGCATGGCGAACAGGCTGCTGCATACGACGTGGCCGGGCAGCAGCCCGTGGTTAGCCGGCCAGCGCCACAGGTGGTCGATAGCCGCTGCGAGGTCCGCAGCGTGCAGCGCCTCGTCGGCGTCCTCGGCGATGCCCACCCAGTCGTAACCGATCCCCATCGACTTGGCCGTGCCGGCGAGGAATGCGGGCAGCCCGGCCGGGTCGCGGGGCTGCGCGTGGTTGCTGCGGGTGCGGCTGTCGGACAGGAACGGCGTGCAGTCGACGAGGCCGACGCCGCCGGGCTGCCCCTGGATGCCCATCCAGCGGCCCTTGGCGTCCTGGTGGGTGATCCCGATGACGTGGTTGGCGACGGCCGGCTTGCCCTGGAGCGCCTCGCCGACGCGGATCAGGTCGGCTTCCACGCTCGAGCTGGTCCACACGGCGAGGACATCGCCGGGAGCGGCGGGGCGGGCGGCCATCACATCGCCGTGGGCTCAGCTGGCGGCGGCACGGCCGCCGCGGCGGGTGCGGCCACCACGGGCCGCGGCGTGTGCTTCGCCAGGTACCCGGCCGCGAAGGTGATGACGCCGGGCACCAGGACGTAGACCCAGGACGCGACCACATCCGGCACGGTGCCCTTGAAAACCCAGTGGCCCAGGGACCACAGGGCCAGCCCGGATACAGCGGCGGCGGCTGTTGACGCCTGGACCTTTTTCTCGACGGGCATGAAGCCTCACTTCTTGATGGCATAGAGGATGCCGAATACGACGGTGGCGAGGACGGCGAACGCCGCGATCACCTGGGAGGTCGTGAGCCGCTGCTCAGTGCGGCTTCCTTCCGCGCCGAGGTTGCGGCCCGCGTCGCTGGTGGCGTACTCCGTCAGCGGCTTGATCACCGCCTGCAGTTCGCGGACGGCGCTGGCCAGTTCGTCGCGGGTGACGTACAGGCCGCGCTCGGAGTTGATCTGCTCGCGGAGCTCGTTGGCTTTCTCGTCCTTGTACGTCTGGATTTCGCGGGCCAGCTGGAGGGCCGCCAGGTCGGCGCCTTCCTTGATCTTGACGGCTTTCTCTTTCTCGGCGCTGACCTCGGCGTACCGGCGGTCGCGTTCGGCGGCGAGGGCGTGGTCGGCGGCCCGCAGCGCCTCCAGGTGCTCGCGGAGGGTGACAGTCCAGCCGTCCGGCACACCGTCCGTCACGGCCTCACCCGGCGGGCAGCCGGTAGTACGCGGCCCACTGCCGGAACGACGGCGACGGCGCGGGGAGCTGCCCCGCGCAGCCGGTCTGCCGCCATGCGACCCGCGCGTCGGAGACGATCGACACGCCGAGCAGCGACGCCTTCCCGGTCTTCGGGTCGGTGCCGACCGGCGCCCCGCCGAGGTCCGCGTCGAACCGGCACAGGGCCTGCGTCTTCGAGTTCGCCGCCCCGGTTTCCCGCGATGTCCACACCAGGTTCGCGGCGGTGAGCACGAGCATCAGCACGGACAGGTACACGAACCCGCGACGCGCGCCCCGTGACATGCCCGGCGTGCCCTGCTCGCCGCGCTCGCCTCTCGGGCCGCGCGGCAGCCGCTCGTCCGCCTCACCGTTCACCAGCCGCCTCCGAAGAGGATCCAGGCGCCGGTTCCCCAGATGACGACGGCGATGGCGAGGAATGCCCACCGGTATGCCCGGCCAGGAGACTGCCCGCGTGGGCGGCGACGCTCGGCACGGTGAGCGCCAGGCCTGTCACCAGCAGCACGTCGGACGGGGACGCTGAGAACACCTGGCTGAGGACCAGCGCCATCCCTGTACCGGTGAGAAGGATGTCCTTCAGCAGCAGCCACCTGTTCATCGGTCCTCTCGTACGGGTACACGACTCACTTTCCGCCCCCGGGGTCTGGAGGGACAGGCAGGCTACTGCAGGTTCACGTGAGCGATGACGGTCCAGCCGTCCGTCTTGTAGACGACGCCGCGCGACGGCGCGGGCGACCACAGGTAGGTGCCGTCGGGCTGCACCGTGACCGCGCGGACGACCATCGTCTCGCCGGTGGTGTTGCTGCTCAGCACGTCTCCCACGCCGACCTGGGCGAACTGGGTGACGACGGTGACGGGGATCTGCGACGGCGCGGCGGTCAGGTTCCCGGTGAGCACCCCGCTGGCGTCCATCAGGGCGCTGCCGCCCGCCGCCTCGGCCGGCCCGAACAGGGACAGGTGGGTGCCCGCCTGGTCGATCGCCGTGACCTGGGCGACGAAAATGAACGCCTGCCCGGCGGTCAGGTCCGCGAGTGTCGTCACGGCTATCCGATCCGGTTCGCGCTGATCAGCGATCCGGCCTGCAGCGACGCGCCGGTCGACGTGCCGTTCTCGCTGTACACCACGGTCAGGTTTCCCGACGACGCGCTGGTCGTAATCGAGCCGACGACCCTGAGGCTGTAGATACCGCCGTTCGTCCCGATTGTCTGCGTGATGGAACCAGTTAGCGAAGTAGGCGTAGCCGGGGCAATGAAGGTGCCGCCGCCGGCCGTGTCCCAGGAACCGGCCAGAATCCCCGTCGCGCTGGCCGGCACGGTGAAGCCGAACTTGAAGCCGCCCGTGATGGTGCCGGAGTAAAGAACATGCACGCGGAACTCGTAGCTGGCGTTGGCCGCCAGGGCCACCGACAGCACGGTGTCCGCGGTCGGGCTGCCGCCCGTGTGCACGGCGGAGTTGGTCAGCCGGATGGCGGCTTCCGGGGTGAACCAGTTGTTGCAGTCGGCGGCGGCCAGGACCTGGCCGACTGAATATACGGGGGGCGCCATCAGGGTCCTTCCGTCTCGTAACGGCCGGTGTGCGCGCGGGAGCCTTCCCGCAGCCACCCGGCGCTGCCGCGGACCCGCGCCTCACGGCACCAGCGGGGGGGCGCCCATTCGCCGGGGGCGGCCAGCACCCGGACCTGCACCCACGGCCACGGGTCATCCAGCATCACGTGCCGCCCCGCCCCGCTGTCCCAGCGCCACACGTGCACGTCAGGCTCGCCGGGGCCGCGTTCCCGCTCAAAACCGCCGTGCCGCGTCCAGTGGTCATGCGGGCTGCTCAGGTCCATCACCGCGGTCACCTCGGCGGGTACCGGCTCGCCGAACGGCGTCTCCCGGAACAGCAGCCGTTCGCCCGGCTCCGGGACGGCCTCGCGCTCGCCGGGGCGCCGGTTCCATGCCCACCGGTCGATTTCCTCGCGGGTGTACGGCCGGGTGTCAGGCGGCAATTCAGTCTCCTAAGAAAGCCAGGGCATTCGCGTCGAGCCGCCCCAGCGACGGGTTGTCCAGGGTCATGAACGACCCGTACTTGCTGGCGGACTGCAGCGTCCATGTGGTCTGCCACGTGCCGGCGGACCAGTCCCAGGTGTGGGCGATGCCGCGGATGAAGCAGTCCTTCACCACCGGCGAGGCGACCCCGGGGGGGCGGCGCCACACCTGGATGCGGTCGCCGATCTCCCGGCCGAGCACCTGCGGCCACAGGTTCGCCGGGTCGCGGAGCGGCTTGATGACCAGCTGATCGAACCGGTCCTCGTCGCTTTTCGACACGTACAGCACCCATTGCGCCCAGGACAGTGCGTCGGAGTCGTTCTGCAGGATCAGGTCAGCGCGCGGATAGGAGCGCGGGAACAGGTATTTCGCGATCGACGCGGCATCCTGTGCCTCCTGCAGCGTGCCGCCGGTTCTCGTGGCCTGGATGTCGTTCGCGAGCGTCGTGTCATCCCGGGCGCGGGTGACGCTGCTGTACGCCTGCTCGGTGCCGTACGTCTCGGCGGTCCCGGGAGAGTCGCCGAAGACGGCCTGCGGGGTGTTGGAGCGGGTGTCGGTGAGGATGGCGCGGCGGCCGCGGAACACCAGCTGCCCGCTGCCGTTGATGTACAGCTCGCCGATTTCCGCGTCCGCGGCGGCCTGCATCAGGTTCCACGCCGTGTCGCCGCCCGCATATGCCTGCACCGTCGAGATGCCGGCGGCGACGGAGCGCTGGCCGGCGCCGGTGTACCACTGCGCGGCGTTCAGGATGCGGGTGATCCGCGCCCCGGCGGTTTCCCCCGCGCCGGCGGCCCCGGCGGGGGGCAGGGTGACGCCGTTCAGGATCTTCTGGCCGTCGGATGCGGACACGGCGGCCTGCGCGTAGCGGCCCCCGTAGTTCGTCCCGTCCTCGGGGAGCCATGAGTCGGCGAACCCGGAGAACAGCGGGTAGGAGACACCGTTCCACGCGGCGCGGACCCGGACCGGCACCATCGCGTTCAGCTGCGTCGCGCCTGTGCCGTCCACGTACGGGCCGGCCAGGTTGTCCGGGTCGAACCGGCCGTCCCTGTTATTCAGCACCACTGACGCGGCACCCTGCTGAAAGGCCCACAGCGGCCCTTGCAGCCGGTTCGCTGCCCGCGTCACCGACCCGGACCGGACGAACGGCGACAGGTCCGTCCACGTCGTCGACTCGCCCAGCACCGACGTGTCCAGCACCCCGAACGCGGGGTCGTCGAGGGTGAACGCGCCGCCCTGCACCGGGGCGCCCGGCGTGAAGCCGCCCTCGAGGATGATCTGCGGCCACTGGGAGGGCGGCACGTCACGTCCCGCCGGTCTGCTTCAGGATGCGGCGGGCCTTCCCCGTGTACGCCAGGGCCGAGAACGACCTTTCGAACCAGGCCTGCAGCTCGGCCTGCGAGCCGACCGGGGCGTTGATGTTCACCGTCACGTTCACCGCCCCACCCCCGCCGCTGCTGCCTCCGCCTCCGGCGGGGATGACCTGCTCGGCGCGGCCGGTGCCGTTGTACGCCAGGGTCAGGCCCGGCTTCAGCAGGCCGCCCCGGTCATACCAGTTGTAAGCCAGCTCGTGGCCTTCAGCTGCCGCCGGGGATCCGTAGCGGGACCAGATGTAGGAAAGGCCCCACCGGATCTGCGCCTGGTAGTCGCCCAGGTTGTACGGGTGGCCTTTGCCCAGTGCCTGGGGTATGCCGTAGGCGCCGCTTGAGGGGTTGACCGCGTAGGAGTTCCAGCCACTGTTGCCGGTAAGGAAGGCCTGGCCGTCCTGCTGCGCCGTCCAGCTGCCCAGCTCCGTCGTGACACACCAGACTGGCTGGCGCTCCAGTACTTCATGCGACTCGAAGCGGTGCACGGCGACATGCGGGTTGCCGAGACCGATGGCCTGGTAACCGCTCCTGGGCACGCGCACGTTAGGCCGATGCCCTTCCAGGTACACCGCGAGCTTGATGGCATCGGCCAAGTCGCCATCGTTCTGGAAGACGATGGTGTATCCGCCCTTGGCGGTTCCCTCCGCGTCGATCATCGCAGCGAGCCAGGCAGCGCGCTGATCCGGTGACATGCGCAGCACCATCTGCTCCGGGCCAGTCTCGTCCAGCCCGGAACGCTTCAGCAGATCCCGGACGTAACCGGCCCGCAGCAGGAACACATGCTCGGGACGGTGGCTCTCCGGCCGCCCAGTCCTGGCCGAGACAACCTCGGTGTGCTCGATATGCGCCAGCAGCGCGCGCAGCCGGGTGATCTGCTCCGGCTTGGACTGATAGATGCGAGCACTGATCTCAGTCTTGCCGCGCCGCTGGATGTGCCCGTCACCCTGCAGCCACGCCAGGACCGCCGCGTCTTCCGTGCTCAGCCCCGCAATGCCGTCCGTGTCCGCAGGTGCGGCCAGCCTGATCCGGTCACCGCGCGTCAGCTCTGCGGTCTGCGCGAACCCGGAGTGCTCCTGCACGTAACCGCGGCCATTGTTCTGCCGGTAGTCACTCCACCAGCGGTGCCCGGGAGTGACGTCGGCATGCCAGCGCTGGCCGCCGATCCGCCAGACCTCGGCATCGTCGTAGTGAACGACCCGGGTAATGCGAGTCCACTCACTGCGGCCAGTTTCCGGGTTGTAGCCAACGGTCTCGTCACCCGTGCGCACCTCGTCGTGAGCCAGCCAGCCGCGCCGGGTCAGGATGCGCGTGTCCAGGCTGGTGCACTCCTGGTTCCACAGCGCCTGCAGCGACGGGAACTGGTTCTGGCCCCACCCGTAGGCGAACAGGATGGACCTGGCGAACGCCTGCGCGACCGCCGCCGACCCGGAATGCGGGCCGAGGCCGAGCGGCAGGTTGTTGAGCCCGGCCTTCGCGGTCGCCGCGGCCTGCGCGGCGGCTTGCTTCACCGCCGTCTTCAGCTGCCCGATCAGCCGGACGGCGTAGCTGTTCTCGACCGACCTGCCGAAGCCGTACTCGCTGCCTGCCATCCAGTTTTCCGCGCCGGCGTAGTTGGGCACGTAGCCGCCGGCCGCGAAACCGGGCAGCTTCCCGCGCAGGTGGTCGACGGCGCCGCCCCGCACCATGCCCGCAGGGACGACCACCTCACCCGGCGTGAGCATGCCGAGCACGCTGTCTTTCCCGGGCCTGCCGCCGAATACCTTCCCGCCGGCGGCCATGAACTTCAGGCCGCCCTTGACGTCGCTACCCACCCCGGTGGACTCGTTGAAGACAATGCTGCCGCTGCCAGCCGCGTGCATCAGCACGTTGACGGTCTTGCCGTGCAGGCTGTCGATAGCCTGCTGCAGTTTAGTAACCGGCGTGGTGTCGGAATGCGGCTTCAGGATCAGCCTGTTTACGCTGGCTATCTGCGGCGGGGTCAGGCCGATCCTGTGCAGCATCGCATCCACGTGGACCGGGTCCTGGCCGGGCTTCAGGTTCAGCTTGTTGACGCCGGCAATCTGTCCCGGGGTCAGGCCGATCCTCTTCAGCAGGCTGTCGATACTGGCGGCGTTACTGCCCGGCTTCACTATCAGCTTGTTGACCGCGAGTATGTCCGCCTGGGTACCGCCCAGCTGGTAGATCAGCGCGTCCACCTTGGCGACATTCGACCCTGGCTTCAGCACGGCCTTGTTAATCTGGCCGATTGCATCCTGGCTGTAGCCCAGGCTCTTGAGCAGGGCATCCGCGGGGCCGAGGTCTGTTCTCAGCTTCGCTGCCAGATTGGTCCCAGTCCCGGCGAGCACCGCGCCGAGCGAGGCCGACTCGCCGGAACTGCCGGACTGGCCGGCAGCGCTGGAGCCCTTCACGCCTGAACTGAACGCATTGCTGAACTTCTGGTAGGCCAGGAAGCCGGCGATCTGGGCGACGGCAGCCAGCCCGATCAGCGTGCCGATAGCGGGCGCGCCCGCCTTCATGGCCACCGCTTCGCTGCCGCCGACTGCCGCACCGTCGGCTGCCGCGCCGCCAGCCATGGCGGCCCGGATCTCAGCACCGGCAGCGACGCCGCCGCTGACCATGGCAGCGCGGATCTCAGCGCCCGCGGCTGCGCCGCCGCCCAGGTCTACGATCCCGCCGGTCAGCCACTTGACTGCCGGGCCGATGATCTTCACCCCGACGGAGATGACGCCGAGCTTGTTCAGGATCAGCAGCGACCCGGCCACCTCCGCCAGCGGCTTCGCCAGCGACGGGGGCAGTTTCGCGACGAACGCGAAGAACCCGGAGATGAGATTCAGTTCCGTCACGCCGCCCGTGGTGAGGCCCGGCGTCAGGGCCTTCAGCGCTCCCCCGATGTTCTTCAGCAGGGTGCCGACGACCGGGCCGTTAGCGGTGAACCAGGCCATGAACCTGGTGATGTCGTCGCTGGCCTTCTTGCTGGCGGACCATTTCAGCACCGCCGGGCCCAGCTCGGAGATCCACCCGATCGCCTTGTCGATCAGCGGATTGAACTGCGGCAGCAGGATCACGAACGACTTGACGAGATCGATGATCGTGTGGCCCGCCGCCCCGGCCGCCGCCGAGCCGGTCCCGGCGATGAAATCCCGGAATCCCGTGAACGCGGAGGAATTGACCAGGCCGTCGAACTGGGCGCCGAGACTCCTGATGAACGGGGATACCCCGGCGATGACCGGGCCCAGCTTGCCGGTCAGGTCGGTGACGGACTTGAGCCACGGCTGCAGCGCCCCCGCCACGACGGGGGTCTCTGCGGCCTTCACCGCATCCCACGAGGCCGCCATCGCCCCGATCTGCTTCGACAGGACGATCTGCGCCGGGGACAGGTTCGCGTACGCCTTGGCGATGGCGATCTGCTCGGCCTTGTACGCCACCGCCTTCTTGGTGCCGCCGGCGATGGCGGCGGCGTAGTTGTTCTGCGCCGTCTCGACCGCTGTGGCCGCGGTCTTCGCGTCGGTCAGGACGGGCTTGGCGACGGCCCCGAACGCGGCCAGCGCGGCACCCCCGGCCACGAACGCGCCCGACAGCCCCGCCGCCACGCCCGTCACGACCCCGCCCAGCGTGGCGATGGCCGGGGCGAGCGCCAGCGCAGGGCCCAGCAGCCCCGGGTTGAGCTTCAGGCCGCCCAGCGCCTTGCCCAGCTCCCCGGAATGCTTCGACGAGTCCTGCATCGCGTCGTCCAGGCGGCGGATCGCGGCGTCCGCCAGGACCGCCTTCGCCGCGGCCCGGTCCTCGGCGTCGCCGGTCTGCCGGAGGGCCGCCGCCAGGATCTTCGACTGCGCCGCGGTGCGGTCTTCCTTCTGCCCGAGCTCTTTTATTACCTCTTGCAGCACCTTCGCGCCGCGCGCCGCCGCAGCCGCGCTGTCGCCGGTCTTGCGGAAATCGCCGGCGAGACGGTCCGCACCGCGGGATATGAAGTCGTAGGTTATGGACTCGGCCACGGGACTCCTATCCGCTAACGGTCGGCGATCATCTCCTCGGCGGCGTCGATCAGCGCTTCGAAGTCCTCGACTTCGAGGAGCCCGATCTCCCAGGGGCGGATGTGGAACTCGCGGGCAAAGAAGGCGAGGTAACGCTGCCTGTCGTAGGTGAACCAGCCGGGCCCGACCCGGCTGGCGTAGGGACCGCAGCGTCATCCTCCGCGTCCGCCGCGGCCTGCGCCATCTCCTCGGCCAGGGCCGACTCGGCCATCGAATGGATCATCTCGTCAATGTCGAAATCGATCTTCCCGTCGAGGACGTCCTGGTATGCCGTGTCCACGTTCCGGCCCTCCCGGCGCCAGATGAGGCACGCGAGCATGATGAAAGCCCGGGCCGATCCCTCGGCCATGTCAACCTGCCACTGGCCGTAGTTCCGCTTGTAGACGTGCTCGATCCACAGGGCCTCGTGCGTCGGCGATTTCCGGCCGTCGTATTCGTAGACCTGGCCGCCGATCGATACCTTCACTCAGGCTCCCTTGCTGGTTGCTTTCGCTGTGACGTCGCGCAGCGCCTGCTCAAGCGCGGCGCGGACCTCCGGCGCGGCGTCCTCCGCGGGACCGGTGAACCATCCCGGCTGCACCGACGGCTCGTTCTGCTCGAACCACCGGTTGCGCGGGTCGCCGCGCGGGAACCGGCCGAACAGCGGGTGCCACAGGATCCCGGCGTCGAGGCGCCCCAGCCGCCGCTTCCTGAGGCTGGCGTTCGCGGCGCGGACCGACGCTGTGGCGTCGGCGCCGCTGTTGCGGACAACCACCGTGATGTCAGTGTCGTCGCCGAGCACCGCCGCGTACCGGTCGGGCAGTTTCGGCTTCAGCCCGGCGCGGATCCTGGCCGGTACCGGCTGCACGCCGCGACGCATCGCCGCGGTCAGCTCCCGGGCCAGGTCCTCGGCCCCGGCGCGGCGCAGCCGGAACGCGACCGCCTCCAGCTCACTCGCCATATCGGCCACGCTGGCCTACCCTCCGGGTATGAGCATCATCATTGCCGCCATCGCCGCCCTGGCCGTCATCTGCGCCATTGCCGGGGCTTTCATCGGCGGCCGGTCACGCCACGCGACGGACGGGGCGTTCATCGGCCTGCTCGCCGGCCCGCTGGGCATCCTGGCGCTCTGGTTCTGCCGTGACGGCAACTGGTCCTGAGCCGCCAGCCGTGAGGCGGCGGACGTGGAAGCCGCTGATCCGGCAGCGGCTGTGGTTCAACTGGCGGCCGCGCAGGTCCCTGCCCGGCGAATGGGCCAGGGCGAAACGGAAACGACGGGGCCGCTAGGTGCCCATGCCGCCCCATGAGGTGTACCTCTGGATTGCGGACGCAGCCTGCCACGTGGCCTTGAAGTTCACCGGCCCGGCGACGGCGCCGTCGGCGGCGAAGTCGACCAGGATGGTGCCGTACCAGTACGAGTTCGGGTCGTTGACGGTGTCCCAGTAAAGGTAGAAGTTCCGCGGGAGCCCGTCGGAGGCGGCGACGTAGGTCTGGGATGTGCCCGCGTCCATAAAGCCGCTGAAATCGCCGCTGGCATCCGGCAGGCCGCCCACGAAAACCTTGTTCTGGTCTCCGAAGGCCGTGACTTCATCGCGATCGGAGGCCCGGCTGATGGACCAGGCGGCCTGGAATGGCAGCGGTACCGCGACGGTACCGGTGGTGGCGCCGAGGTAGATCTGGGCGTTGCGCCCGTGACGACGGCTGCTGGGCATTTCCTGTCTCCCTACATCGTGGCTGGCTGCCGGTCGAGCAACCGGAGCAGGTGCTTGGCGTGCTCGGTGAAGGTGCGTCCCTGGACCGCGGCCCGGGCCCTGCCTGCCGCCCCGGCGCGTTCCCCGGGGTGGGCGATGGCCCAGCGGATGAGGTCACCGGCTTCTTCCGGGCTGGTGAAGGCGGGCAGCATGGGGAACAGCCCGTCGGATTCCGGGCGGGGGTCGCGGGCGAACCACAGCCCGCACGCCGCCTGCTCGATCTCCCTCGGGCCGCACGCCCATCCCTCGCCGGCGTGGGTGTCCTCGGCTTCGGTGCGGTACACGTTGATGCCGGTCCGCGCCCCGCGGTAGATGTTCGCGGTCTCGGGATTGTCGACGCAGTCGTCGGCGTCGGTCGCGGTCCAGTCCCGCAGCGGCGAGTCCTCGGGGAGGTCCATCCACAGCCCGGCCAGGCGGACGTTCAGCCCGGCGAGGTCCATCCGGGAGAAGAACCGGGCGCGGCTGGGGAACCCGGTGCCGACGAACGCGAAGTCGTATTCGGGCACGCTGCCGGGCGGCGGCGGGTAGTGGACCTTCTCCCGGTAGGCGTGCGGCATGTACTCGGCGGGGCCGACCTGCCGGTAGGCGTCAAGGTTGACCGGGTCGTTCAGGAGGGTCAGGTCGGCGTACTGCGCCAGGTTGAGCTGGTAGTCGTCCTGGTAGGGCGATTCGCTCATCAGCATGACGATCTTGTGCTTGTGGTGGCGGAGGATCTCCAGGAGCCACGGCGGGAGGAAGAACCCGGACACGCAGAGGATCACGTCGGGCCACCAGCGGGACGCGGCGGACAGGATCGGGTCGACGGCGAGCTGGATGGCCTGCGCGCGGTCGAAGTATTTCCGCACGCCGGGGCAGCCGCATTCCAGGAGCTCGCCGGTCTCGGCGAGAGCGCCGTTGTAGACCCGCAGGGCCGCGTCGAGGGGGTATTCCTCGACCTGCTCGCCGAGGCCGGAGAGGGCCTCGGACCAGCCGCTGAAAACGTCAGAGACGCTCCAGGACGGCCCGGGATGGATGATGAGCCAGCGCATCAGTTCCAGCCTGTCGAGTAGTAGACCCGGTAAGCCAGCAGGACGGCGATGCCGCCGAGGGACAGCCGGGTGACGAACCGGCCGTCGGACGTGCCGTCGAACATGACCCCCGGCGCGGCGGCCGGGAAGCCGCCATTGATGGCGGCGGCGTCCTCGGCTGCGTCCAGCAGGTCCGATGCCCGCTGCCGCCTGCCCTTCACGTCGCCCGCGTCGCCGGTCTGGGAGACGATCAGGCAGTTGATGTAGCCGGTTTCCTGCCGCACCCCGGGCATTTCCAGGTTCACCTGCGCGAAGGTGCCCGCCAGCGCATCCGGGGCCAGCGTCCCGTCAGCCTCCAGGGTGCCGTCATGGCCGGTGATGATGAAATCCGGCTGGCTGGCGGTCATCGCCTGCACGCTGTCATAGACCGGCACCCCGGCCAGGCCCGCGGCGGCCTGGTAGGCGCCGGTCAGCGCGAGCATCGCGTCATTGAACCGGGTTACCGGCATGACCTCACCACGCGAACACCTGGTCCGCGAACGGGATCCCGTTCAAGGTGCCCTGCAGCAGCTCCGCGGCCCGCGCCGGGATGGCGAACCCGAACCCGGGGACCATGACCGGCTGCTCCCCGGCCATCGGCAGGGCGAGCGGGCCGCGCTGGGATTCGTAAAGGTGCTGCAGGACGATCCGGGCGAAGATG
>Ga0207700_10000107_pt1 | contig 49976 bp, 37 predicted proteins | sample LARL82metaG_FD_184348 | JGI IMG/M metagenome (GOLD analysis project Ga0207700, IMG submission 184348) | Corn, switchgrass and miscanthus rhizosphere microbial communities from Kellogg Biological Station, Michigan, USA - LAR L8-2 metaG... | ecosystem: Host-associated > Plants > Roots >...
GTCTCCTGCTGCATCTCCCAGATGATCTGTTGCACTTCCGCCAGGTTGATGACGTGCGTGTCTGGCGGGTAGGTCTCAGCCTTACGCGCCATCATCGCTACCGATGAGAGGAAGGCCACTACGTAGTGGTATTTCTTCATCGCCGCACCCGATCAATGTTTGGTCGTATCTTTGTCGTCCGCCTCAATGGTGACATCAACTTCTGCGCCTTGTTTTAAGCGCACCTTTTCCCCATCTTTGTCACTCAGGGCATTGTCAACGCGGATCTCACGGTAAAGATCATCAGCCCCCTTGACCTCGATCTCAGCTTTCTCTGGGACACTTGGGTGCGGTGACTTTTTGATCTTCCGCAGCACACCGGGCATCGTTGTGCTTGGCTTCTCATCTTGATCGTCTGAACGTTTATTCCCTCAGGCTCTAAGTCTCGCCGCCCAGTCCAAACACTTGCGCCGCTCCGTAGCCTACGGCTGTCTCTCTTCGATCCCTGCGCATTCGTGCAGATCAAACTTCTGCCCCAGATATTCCTTTGCTCCTGTAGCGTCGCGCGCTAATGTCGCCGGTGTGAAGAACTTACGCTTGCACCGCGCACATGAAGCCATGGCTGGAATTTTGCCTTCGTACCGCACGATGACGAAGCGCCTATCAGTACGCCAGTCTGGACTTCGGATCGAGGGAAGGCACAGATGAGTTTCAAACTGTTTCGCGAGTGTGCCGTATTCTACCCCGTCCGGAAAAGTGTAACTTAATTGGCAATCCCTGCACTGCAAGAAGCGACCCACGGGGGACATTACGATACCGATGCGGTGAAGCGAAGGCGACGGAGGAGAACTGCTGGCTGGCATTGCATGTTCCTACTCTCCACGGACAACACCATCATACGCTCTTAATCTTCGGCATCTCCGGATTCACTGAAGGTGAGCAATATCGAACAGACAGGCGTTATCGGCATTGGGTACGCTGCCAAGGTTCAGGAGCGTGCCTTATGTCCTGCTCGTCCTGCAATAAAGGGAAATTTGTCGCTGAGATGGTAATTCATTTCAATACCCTAAAGGACGTTGATCGTCCCGCCGTCTCGGCGTTCCCGAAGATCGTGGTCTGCTTGAATTGCGGCGCATCTCGGTTCAACACGCCAGTCAAGGAACTATGGCTACTCCGAGGAGCGACTGCCTAGTCACTACTGACGTGCCTGGTCGTGACCACCCGGCTCAAGAACTACTTCGCGGATGCGCGAGCGACTCCTGCCACAAGCCGGACGCGGGAATGGTCAATAAAGCTCGGACGCCGAAACAAAGAGCATCTAGCATTAAACGGGCAGATGTTTGTACTAAAGCGTACAATGTGCTCAGTAGCGGAGCGTGCCCTGTGACTTGCGCACGATGCTCGTCGCTGAATCAGGCGGAATTTACATCGGAGATGATGATTCACTTCTCCAGTCCTGGTCACCTTGCCAATCCTGGCATCCTGATGTTCCCGATCGTATTGGTTTGTCTCGATTGCGGCGCGTCGCACTTCAACGCGCCAACCAGAGACTTACGCTTACTGCCAGCAGCTTAGTTGCTCGTGATGGTTCGACCTTTGCGTCGTGGCCCTCTGTCCGGACAATGCCCGCAAGAGCCTCGTCCACAGCGGCAAGTAGCTGGTTTCCATCTGTCTTCACAATGTAACCCGCCGCGCCAGTGGCGAGCGCCACCTGCACAACATCGGCGGAGGATTCTTGAGTTACGAATATTATCTTCGTCTTGGGAGCAAGCTTGCGGATCTCGTGCGCGGCGGCGATCCCATTCAGACCTGGCAGCCCGACATCAAGAAGGATCAGGTCAGGTCGCAGTTCGTCGGCTAGGCGCACCGCCTGTAATCCATCGGATGCCCGCCGGCGCGAAGAGCGAAGATGCGAATGGAAAGCCCAGCGGGAAGCAAAGCGTTGGTTTGCTGCGACGACGACACGTACGGGTCGAACAAATCATCTACATTGGCAGAGAATCGAACCGGGCTCGAAGAAATCGAAGCAGGCGTAATTCACTCACCCGAGAGTGTCTACACCGAATATCCAGACCCTTGACGAGAAGAGTGGCAGACCAAAATCCGGTAGAAGCCCTCATGAGGTTCAGCGACAGATCCCGATCGATGCTGCTGCGAACGATGGCTGGGCGTAGCCGGCCCCGAAGAAGGAATCAGGAACTTCTAAAGTCAATCCTCCACCGACTTGGCGTGATCTAGTGTCGCGCGGGGGAGTCGAGCGCCTACGGTTCAGTTCCGCCTTCAGAGCTTGGGCCGTCTGTTCGCGTCGCGGTAGAGGATTAAACAACTCGAGTCTTCTGTACGGCGTCGGGGAATTACAGGAATGCCTTAAAGAGTTTTTGGAAGCGAGGGTCGGAACGAAGGTGATCACAGCTCGGCCAAGCATTCAAAACCGGCAATACCGGGTTTCGCTCTCGATAGGCTGTTTCCAACATCTGCCATGCCTTCTCGTTATCACCGAATCCCAAATAGATGAGGGAGAGAAAGACAGGGGAGACATAACGCGCATCCGCTCGACGCAACAAATCGTTCAACTCGTTTCTTGCTTGTACCTCTCGCCCAGTAGCCGCGTATATTCCTGCCAAGACGCACCGCATTCGAAGGTTCCCGACGGAGAGGTCGAGACCTTTATGGAGGTAGTCTTCCGCCTCCTTTGTCTGGCCTGACCACCAATACATCTGCCCGATGAAAGAGTGAGTTTCGGCGAAATCCGGGTCCATCTCAAGCGCTTTGAAAAACTGCTTCTCCGCCGCACTAAATTGTTTGCGGTATGTCAGCACTAGACCCAAATGCGCATTGATTAGAGGAGAAAAAGGATCAATCTCGAGAGCCCGCCTAAGGGCAGTCTCAGCCTCCCCGAATCGACGCAAGGATGTTAGATGAGGAACTCCGTACCTGTGCCATGCGTTTGAGCACTTCGGACTCAATTCTAGAGCTCTAATAAATGCCCGTTCTCCATGGTGCGGATCGTACTCATGGAAAGATCGGACGATTCCTAGAGCTGTATAAGCCTCGGCGCTGGATTCGTCTAGTTCGACGGCTTGTTCAATGCTTTTTTTTGCCTCGGGAAAGGCGATGCTTGGAGGTACCAGACTGCAATACTCTGCGGATAGATAAGCCTCAGTTAATCCTGCATGCGCCTGCGAGTATTCGGGATCTAGCTCAATCGCCATTTGAAAACACTCGAGGCTCTTCTTCAAAGAGAGTTCAGTGCGTCGTGCCAAATGAAACCGGCCCATTAAATAGCCCTGATAGGCGTCTTTGTTCCGTGTGTGCGCCTTTCCGAATGGTCTTTTGTCATCTTTCGTCAATTGCAGCCGTAGCTCTTCTGCAATGTCTCCAGCGATCTGATCCTGCATGTCGAAGATGTTGGAGCAGTTACGGTCATAGCGGCAGCTCCAGAGCTGGGATCCATCTCTGACGTCTACAAGCTCTAGCCCCAAATTGATAAGGTCTCCTCGCTTGCGCACCTGTCCTGCAATAACAGCCCTCACCTGAAGCTCCGAGCCAGCTGTTAGAGGATCGATCTGTGAACCTTTGTAGCGGAAAACCGTACTTCGAGCCATGACACGAACGTGAGGTAGCTGTGAAAGGCTCTCAATGATCAATTCAGTCAATCCATCAGCGAAGTATTCGTTTTCGTCCATGCCGGTTAAGTTGATCAGTGGCAGGACCGCTATAGAATCGATGATCTTCAGTCGAGACGTCGCTCGGGGTTGGCCCCGTAGGTCGCCTTCCGATGACCGCGGTTTTTGATCACGACCGTTCGCTCGCGAGACGGATTTGCCCAATGTCGCCGCGATCAGACGGTATCCCTTTCCAACTACGGTTTCCAGAATGCGAGGTTGCTCCGAATCATCGCGCAGGGCGCTGCGCAGTTTATGGATGGCGGTGTTAATTCCGTTCCGCGTGTCTACAAAAACGTCCTGCCCCCACAAGCGCTGAACAATTTCCTCGCGAGTCACCAACTGCCCCCGCTTCTCCACCAGGAGAATCAGGAGTTCCATCGGGCTTTTTTCCAGCTTCACGGGACGATCTCCACGCCGCAACTCGTACCGCCCCAGGTCTAACTCGAATTCGGCAAACGGGATAATCTGGCCCGGCAAAAGCCCCCCCAGCGAGCTGGCGCAGTATGAAGCATCCCGAAAGTGCAGTCAATCCTTAAGTTTCAGCCAGTTACAGGTTCAGCAAATCTTCAGCAAGCCTTTAGTGCCGAAGCATTGACTCCCGCCACCGAAGCCTATACCGTTGGCCCGATTCTAGTGCGGCACAAACGTGCCATCCGGGACCTTTCCCCGCCCGGCGACTGGACGACGAAAGGAACATCAACATGAAACGCTTTGCACGATTGATCCCGTGTGTCTTGCTCGCTGGCCTGTGCGTGGCGCAGACTGCAACTCCCCCTTCAACTGTATCTAGCAACAAGATCGGCGAGATCTCGGGAAGCGGAACTCGCGGCTATCTGCCAAAGTTCGCCGGAGCTTACCTGATCAATAACTCCAACATCTTCCAAGCGAGTACAGGCGACATCGGCATCGGCACTGCGACACCGTTCTTTCCGCTGCATATACTCAGCGGCAGCACGATCCGGCAGGGACAGGTGCCGACTTCTCTGTACGTTGAAAACCAGGCTACTTCGGATACGGACAACGCAACCGCAATATCGGGCTTGGCAAGTGCCGGAACCGGATCGGTGTTTGGTGTCTTGGGCACTACCTATAGCCCAGGTGGGATCGGTGTGTTTGGGAATTACCCGGGCGTGACCGGGGGCGGCGGTGGTGGCGTCCTTGGAATAACCAGTTCCGCCGATTTCGGTTTCTCGTACGCAACACGCGGCACCGCGACGGCCACCACTGGCAGCGCTGTAGCTTTCTTCGGCGAAACCTTCAGCCCCGACGGCACAGCCGGATACTTCCTGAATCGTGCCGGAGGCAACATCATCGTGGGACACGTCGGTCAGAACGACGATCAGAGTGTCTTCCGCGTCGATGGCACCGGTCGCGTGTTTGCGGATGGCGGGTTTCAGCCAAACGGAGCGGATTTTGCCGAATCGATGGCGGTGACAGGAGATCGCCAGCTGTATTCAGTGGGAGATTTGCTGGTGATCGATGCGTCGTCGAAGCGTCATTTGGCTATGGCGCAGCAGCCCTATTCCACTCTTGTCGCTGGTATCTACTCCACCAAACCCGGATTACTGGGCAGCATGCGCAAAGTGGACGAACCTGCAGCGACCAACGAAGTCCCGCTAGCGGTTGTTGGAATCGTGCCGTGCAAAGTTACGGACGAGAACGGCCCGATTGGAGCGGGAGACCTGCTGGTCTCGTCCTCGAGCCCCGGGCGCGCGATGAAAGGAACGGATCGCGCCAGAATGTTGGGCGCCGTAGTTGGCAAGGCTCTCGAACCATTGCCGACAGGGGCTGGGGTGATTCAGGTGCTGGTCACACTTCAGTAGCTTATTAGTTTCTTAAGGGCCGGGATGCCCAGCACATGGGTATCTCGGCTAGCCTCGACGCGACAGCCGACGGTAAGTCCCGCCCTGCGCGGCGACTTTCGCGGCAAACTGCACTGCGCAAGCAGACTGGGAATATATCGAGGCAGACTTTAACAATGTCTTTACTGAGTAGCAGGGAGTTAACCCCGCTTAGCCTCGTTCGTTCCGGAGCCATCGACGAATGGCTTGACAGTACCATGCCTGCGTTCTCGACTCTCACCGGGGACCGCACAGCCACGCAACAGGCACTATCGAGTGGTAAACAAGCATTCTCTTGAAAAGGTATTGGGAGGAAGTGAGTTCATGCGAAAAAGTCTTTTACTGATTTGCGTCCTTGGAATATCTTGCGTCTCGTGGGCCCAAACCAATCGGGCATCCTAGGCTAATTTAAGCGGCCTGCAGGCAGTACAGAAGATTCAAATCGTCGATATAAACTCGAAGAAACATTCCGGCACTCTCGTGGTGTCTCCGGCACAGCACTCTCTTCCAGGACAGCGCAGCGAACACACCATTCAGAAGCAAGACGTACGCTGCGTGAAACTGATGAAGAATAAACACGGGTTGCGCAACACCCTCATCGGCGGCGCGGTGGGCGCCGGCGCAGGAACGGGAATAGGTGCAGCGACAAGCCACCCATGCTCCTCGCAATACTTGTGTATCCAGCCTATTGGTAAAGGCGGAGCGGCCGGCATAGGAGCGGTCGTCGGTTTCGTGGGGGCGCAATCGTCGGAGTTTTGTTGCCCAGTCACGAAATGATTTACAGCGTGAACTCGCGCTAGCCTGCTTCGGATCGTGCCGCAGGCGCCCACGCAGACCCAAAATCCTCATCCCTGCGTCACATCATCCGCGCCAAATCCACGTCCCAACCGGACCATGCCCAAATCAACACCCCAGGCCACGTCATTACGTCTACAATATCGCCAAATGTTTATCATTTAATCAACAGCGATGTGTCATTCCATTCATCTCTATCTCGTCGCGGATCGGGCGAGTCGTCGCGTTCGCGCTGGATGACGGTTTGAATCTCAGGCGTTCGCAACCAACAAAACGAGCGGCTAACGTTGCTTTTGAATCTGACTAACCGCATCACATCGAACCTGAAAATTCGGGAACTGTTGCGGGACACAGGCAAGGAGCGCCTGGAAACAAGATAGTGTTCTTGCGTGGCTTGTCGGTGCGGGGAAGGAATAATGCGATGCCAATACAACCATTGGTTCCGGTGGGCGCGAACGGTTCTTGCCCCCGACGACTGCCGTGATTTTTAAGCTACTTGTGAACAATGCTGGAGTTGCAGTCTCGCGAGATAGCTTGGCCCAAGCAATCCTTGAAGCCTCACAACAGCAGACTACGACATCTCATTGTGTGGACGAACACGTCACGTACCAGATTTACGCGCTTCGCAAGAATCTGGGCCAGTTTCGACGCCGCATCGTTACGGTCAAGGGGATTGGATACAAGTATGAGAACGATCCTCGTGTCAATTGGAGAGGTCCGATTGATGTCCGACAGACCGCAAAGATTGCAGGTCGACTAAATTGAAACATCCCGTATTTGGAGTTGACGTTTGCGCCGGCTATGTTTCACCGCAAACGATATTCGCAGCCACGAATAGCCGGACTGGGGGCTGGAGTCATGGAGCAGAGAGCCAGTCTGCTGGCATTGCCTGAATGCCCCACACATTGCCTGGTTCATCCAACTCCACGCCCAGCAACCAAACGTTCTCATGTTCCCCGAGAGAGATACAGTTCACTGTCCGACCGGTGACTCTCGAGTTCGTCGGAAGCCCCTGCAATTCAACCGCCGTGCCGATTGCGACTGCCCGAGTGAACCGAGCGGCACACCCACGCAGGTTGACGAGGATTACTTCGCATGGCTCGGAAAAGGGATGAACGGGGTCGAGACTACTGAGGGTGACTGAAATCTCACAAGGAACCCGAGTGCCGCTCCGCGGCGCAGTTTTCTGTACTAACAAGCTGAGAGTCGAGTCCTCCAAGAGGAGTATGATCGCATAATCCGCCCAGAAGGGGCCGTCGCGAACTTTTTTGTTCCGAATTCGTAACAAGTTGCGGAGTCTTTACATCCTCTGAAGGATCGTATTCATATTGGAGATGTGGGGATTTGCGTTTGTTGGGCGAACATTCTTGACCCGAGCGAAGCCAACGGTAGCTCTGTTTACTCAACCGTCAACCGCCGGCATTCGCCCCGGCAATGCGCGTCCATACTCCTTTCGCGGACCCGGAACCATTTGTCTAGACGCTGCCATCTCGAAATACAATAACAATAATAAGGATAGGAGCGAGCACACTGAGTTCGGAGGCCCACGTAGTCGAAGGTGCATGAGCTATGCCCTATGAGGTGTTCCCCGCGGCGCCAGGCAGTGGCTACTGTGTGCATGGTCCAAGTACAACAAACAGAAGGAGTTATGTAGGATGTGCAGGTTGTGAAGGCTATTATCGTGGAAGTCGACGAGTGAGAAGGCGCAATCGCCGAGAATGCGTGGTAGCTATGGACACTGTAGGAGAAATGCCGAAAGTCTCACGTTGCCTAAAGCTGTCAACGCCTCCGGACGTCACAAGGACCTTAGGAGCAGCAACTACTTCGAAGGTCGTTTCGGCTTCGTACTATTGAGTCAGCGCGGAGCTTGCGGCCCAAAAGAACGTCGATATGGAGCGCGGCAAGAGAGAATTGGAAGAGCACCAGTCAGCATGTGCCGTCGCTAAAGATAGTCGTTGAGCAAGTGCGCTGGGGTGAATGAGCGCGGCGTCCGAGTCTGATCTTCAGGGTCGAGCCAAAAAGATCTCTGCAACAATCCTGCACCTGGTTCAAGGAACGAAAGGCCTCCGCTGATGCTCCCAGAAAAGGCTGTCCCATCTCGCAGATTGGGATACCGAAAAGAAAAAAAAAGAAGCGGATCTGGGGCACTTTTCGTTGCGAGCAAGACGTCTAGTCGCGAGATCGGGCGGATCCCCGAAGTGCCAAAGGCGAAACTGCCAGCCGAAGCTGCCTGATCGCCACAGCTTGAGCTGAGGCGTCGGTGTGCAGCCCGGCATCCGGGAAGGGGCCGAAGATCAAAGCGTGAAAAGAATTCACAAAAGGAGGGTATGGGTGTATGTTGCGTGGAGCCTCTGCGAACAAACGGGAATCTCTGGGTCGCGTACTCGCACTCTCAAATCTCCTCCGAAACGATCGGAAAGCTCTCCGGTTTTCGTGACCATGAGGTTTTTCGGCGTCGGCCTCGGGTTGGATGTCAACATCTCAACTTTCCACTCTGCGAACTAGAACAAGAAATGAGCAGTTTATGAAAAACGCCTTCCTGATTCTCCTCCTTGGTTCGGTGGTATCTGCACTCGCGGGGCCTGCCGCTGCGCAGGTGACTTCGGGCTCGCCTGGCGACAAAAAGCTCAGCCCCAAGCAAGAAGAGGCGGCAGAGCTAAAGGCGTGCGTGCAACATTTGGCAGGGGGTTTCCTCAAGGTCCCAGACACGCGAGAGCTCCGTTTCCAAGGCAAGGTAACGACGCAGACCGCGCGTTGCCGGGGCGGCCAGCAAGCAGTTGAGTTCCAATTCACGCCGTGGGTTGACTGGGCGCGATATTGGGGAGCGGGGGACTCGTCTTCTCTACCAGTTGGCTTTTTGTCGGTGAAGGGACCGCAGTTGCGCGGTATCGCGGGCGCGCTCACGGACCTCGAGTACCAGCGCATGGAACTGATCAAATTCAACTTGTTCGACAATTCCGGCACATACCAAACCTACCTCAGCGGACGAGGTGGCGTGGGAGGGGCGGCCTTGAAGACCTGGCCGGAAATGCGTCTTCCGAAGGATAGTCCCGACTACGACGCAGTCGGTGGCGACGGTGAGCAACTATGCAAGGGCGATCTGATTCGCGCTCGCACACTGAACGGAATCTGCAACGACATCCGCAACCCACGCATGGGGTCCACGGGCATGCCATTTATGCGGAACGTGGAATTTGAAACCACGTTTCCCGATCTCGAGCAGACTACGCTTACCAAGAACCGACACGGCGGTCGGATCAATCTTCTGACTCCTGATCCGCAACTTATCAGCCGCAAATTGTTTACACGTCCGCAATCATCCCCGGCCGCGTGTAATTCTGGTTTTGGGCTTCCCAACAACTCTGTCGACGCCAATTGCGACTACGAGAAGGCACCTTTCTTCAACGTTCTGGCCGCCTACTGGATCCAGTTCATGACACACGACTGGTTCTCGCACATGGACGATGGCCATAACGCGCCAGGCCCCATGATGGACGTCGGCTGCAAGAGCAAGTTGGTAAACAACGTCCCCACGCCGCTAACCCCTGACGAAATCCAGAAGCTGGGCTGCCGCCCGAACGACGCCGTCGACAAGACGTATGTGTTGAACGATTCGCCCCCGGAGCAATTCAGCGTGAGCGGGCATACTTATCTGAGCCGCGCGCCCAAGACTTATGCGAACAACAATACCGCATGGTGGGACGCCTCCCAGCTTTACGGCTATGACGAGACCTCAGTGAAGAGGGTGAAGCGTGATCCTCAAGATTCCGCGAAGATGCTGCTGGAATCAATTCCCCCATTCGCGGGTGGCTACCTGCCCGTGTTGCAGCCTTCCGATCCCGCGCAGCCTCAGTGGCGAGGACAGGAGTCGGTGGCATTTCCCGATAACTGGTCGATCGGATTGACCTTTTATCACAACCTGTTTGCGCGAGAGCACAATTCCTTCGTCGATGAATTTCGCCGACAGGCAGCGCAAAATCCGACGACCGATAGCGGCCTCCGCAATCCCTCGGTTCCTTCGCACGTGATTCGGAATCAGGAAGTCACTCCGGATGAACTTTTCAACGCGGCCCGGCTCGTAATCGCGGCCGAAATTGCGAAGATTCACACCATCGAGTGGACAACGCAACTGCTTTACGACGAACCGCTTTACAAAGGCATGAACGCCAACTGGAACGGGCTGCTTGGAGCCGGCGACCCCGAAGTCTCCCAAGCGCTGTCCGATCTTGTGGTGCACAACTTTGGAAAGTCGGAAGACGTTAAGAAGGCCACCCAGTGGTATTCCGCCTTTGCCTCCGGCCCTGGAATCATCGGGTTGGGAAGTAATGTCGATCACTACGAAATCACCAACTCTAATGACGTTAACGGAGGTGTCAATCACTTCGGGGCACCGTTCAACTTTCCCGAAGAGTTCGTGACGGTTTATCGTTTGCACCCGCTCGTACCCGACCTGATCGAGTACCGTGACGCCGGCAAAGATCCGAACAAAATAGTGGAGAAGGTTGCGGTGATTCAGACCTTTGAAAACAAGGCTACCGATGCGATGCGCTCGCGTGGCATCGCCAATTGGGGGTTAAGTCTTGGGCGCCAGCGTCTCGGGCTCCTCACCCTGCACAATCATCCCCAGTTCCTGCAGAACATTCGACTGCCACGCCTCGATAGTCCGACCGGGCAGATCGATATCGCGGCTCTCGACCTGGTTCGCGATCGCGAGCACGGAGTGCCGCGCTTCAATGAATTCCGCCGCCAGTATGGATTGAAGCAGTTGACCAGCTATGACGATTTCGTGGACCAGACCCTTCCCGCGGATTCGGCTGCACGCAAGCAGCAAATGGAAACCATTGCGCAGTTGCGCGAGATCTACGGCACGCATGTCTGCGATTCGGCGAAGGTCATCACCGACGCGCAATTGAACCCTGACGGAACTCCGATCAACGACTGTCTCGGGCACCCGAACGGGTCAGTCGTGGACAACATCGAAGATGTGGACACGGTAGTGGGCTGGCTGGCTGAGTACACGCGGCCCCACGGATTCGCGATTTCGGAAACGCAGTTCGTGGTCTTCATTCTCAACGCGTCGCGCAGGCTGTACAGCGACCGTTTCTTCACTTCAAGCTTTCGGCCTGAGTTCTACACGAACCTCGGTGTTGACTGGGTGAATCACAACGGGCCGGGACCAGAAATGATGGAGACGGGAACTCCAAACGGACACAGGCAGCCCGTCGCGCCACTCAAGCGAGTGCTGATGCGAAATATCCCCGAACTGACTCCGGAATTGCAGCACGTGATCAACGCATTCGATCCTTGGGGGCGTGATCGCGGCCAATACTACTCGCTGGAGTGGAAACCCAGACCCGACGCCACATCGGATTCCGCATTTAAGCCATAATCTGTAAGAGCATTACCGGCACCGATCAATGGCTTCAGAACCGGCGATTCCAACTTGGCCCCCTGGTGCTCACCCGCTCGACCTGGTGGTTGCGTGGCTGGCGCGCCGCTCCAAGCTGTTTTCCCTCGGCTGGGGCGATGAGGCGATTTTCGCGAGATTGTCCGATCGATTCTCGTACTCGGCCCCGCCCTCGCCAATCGCGGTCAACTGGAGCACGGGTGTCGAGCATCGCGGTATAACCCACCGAGATGGCACCTTCTGCTCGCCCTTGGAATTGTTGCCGGAATCCGCACGGACCGTTCACGTTCGCACGTGGACGGGAGCGGGCCACGAAGCCGCGTGTATATTTCTGGCTGCCTCGCGCGATGAGGGCTTCCGCTTGCGCGAGCACGTCTTCGGAGGACTGAGCGCGCGGCGGTTCGATCTTTACTTCCTCGAAAATCCGTTCTACGGTACCCGCCGCACCTCGCAAGGACCTTCGCACATGACCGTCAGCGATCAGGGATTAATGGCGCTGGGGATGGTGCTCGAGGCGCGCGCTCTGGTAGAGAGCCTGCGATCTCGCTATCGGAAAATGGTGGTGGCGGGCTACAGCATGGGCGGGCACATGGCCGCCATTACCGCTGCGGTCACGCCGTTCGCCATCGGGTGCGCAGCGCTCGCCACCGGGGCCTCGGCGACTAGCATCTACCTTCGGGGATTGCTTTCCTGGTCGGTCGACCTGGACGCGCTGGTGGACGAGTCTGATTCGCGAAGATCGGCAAAAGCACGTCTGGCGCAACTCTTCGACGTGGCAGACCTTACTCGGTATCCGCTCCCGGTGCGCCCTGACGCCGCCGTAATTGCCGGCTGCAAGCGCGATGGATACGTATTCAACAGCGAGACTGAACGCCTGCATCAGCACTGGAAGAACAGTACACTGAGCTGGATTCCTGCTGGCCATTTTTCCGCCCTCGTAACCAGCCGTCGCGCACTGTGCGACTGCATAGCCGAGGCTGCTGACAGGCTCTAAAGGGTATGCGTAGGCGCTTCAATTGGGCTTCCACTCCCAACATCGAAGTTGGGATGTCGTTTGTGAAATTAGAGATACCCTGTGGAAGACGAAACTGACTCTTTGGTGAGCGAGGCCCGGAGGAATCGAGATTGACGAACCCGAAATATCAGGCGTTTGTGTCATACAGTCACGATTCTGACGCGCGATTGGCCGAGTCGCTTCAATCATCGCTCAGTCGCTTCGCCAAGCCTTGGTACCGCCTCCGCACCATGCGGATTTTTCGCGACAAGACCGGCCTGTCGGCAAACCCGGCGCTTTGGCATTCGATTGAACAGGCCCTCAGTGAGTCTGAGTATTTCTTGCTCCTAGCCTGTCCGGTGTCCGCAAAGTCACGATGGGTGCAACAGGAGATTCAATGGTGGTTGCAGAACAGGTCTATTGAGAAGTTGCTGATTGTCCTGACCGATGGAGCCATCGCTTGGAACGGCGCAGCCCAAGACTTTAACTGGGAAACAACAACGGCGATTCCATCATGTTTGAAGGGTATGTTTCCCACCGAACCCCTCTACGCCGATTTCCGCGCCGCAAAATCAAATGGTAAATATCTCGACTCCGATAAGGATTACCGCAACGCTCTCCTCGACGTTGCTGCCCCGTTGCTGGGCCGACCGAAAGACGACTTGGACGGCGAAGATATTCGCCTCCATCGTAAGGCGCAGCGGACTGCCTGGGCGGTCGCAGCGTTTGTTGTCGTCCTCGGTATTGCCGCCGGAGTGGCCATGATCGCTGCGCACCAACGCCAGAAGATCGCTGCTTCACGGGCGTTGGCTTCGGAGGCATCCTCACACCTGGATGACCGTTCGCTGGCACTATTGCTCAGCCTCGAGTCCCGTCAAATCGCGGATACAGTTGAGTCCAAACGATCTCTGCTCGCTGCGCTCCAGCGCGTGCCTCACGCTGCGACATTTCTGTGGGGACATACCGATGCGGTGACACGAGCCGTTTTCAGTCCCGACGGTCAGACCGTCCTGTCCGCAGGTTGGGATGATCGCATCATTCTGTGGAATGTTTCTACGGGTCAAATGATCGGTCAACCGATTGTCGGGCCCAAGGGGCTTGTCAGTGTAGCCTTTAATCCAGACGGTTCTCGGTTTGTCTCTTCAGGAAATGAATCGGTTGTCATTTGGGATACAAATGCTCGCGAGCCTGTCAGCAAACCCTTCGCCTACTCGAAAGAACATTTTGTTCATGTTTCCTTCTCGGCGCGCGGAAAACTCCTCGCCGCAAGCACGGAGGCCTATGGCGGACATCCGAGTCGCGTGGTCGTGTGGGATCTGACCAGCCAGCAACTGATCGGACAACCGATCGAGGGATCGATCTTCGCCTTCAGTCCGGACGACTCATTCTTGGCGATTGGCCAATATAACAATCTTCTTCTCTACGATCTGCGTTCCCATCGCGTCGCCAAACATCCTCTCACAGGCCAAGCAAAGAATATTTCTTCAATCGCATTCAGTCGCGATGGAACGATCGTAGCTGCGGGATCCGAGGATCACACAGTCGTCCTGTGGGATGTCCGAAGCCAGAGGCCGCTGGGAACTTTGTCAGGCCAACCTGAGACGGTAACCAGTTTGTTCTTTGACCCGAGCGGTGCGGCTTTATTCTCTGGCAGCGCTGACGGCACCATCATGCAGTGGAGCATGGATGACCTGAAACTGATGGATACTCCAGTTAAGAATTTCGGTGCTTCCATCTCCTCGATTTTTCTCAGTCCGGATCATCATGTGAGATCACTCGCTCTTGAGTCGGATCGAGTTGTCGTCATGGACGTGAACGATGATCCGCCTGTCGGCCGTCGCATCAAAGCCCCGGATGTGGGTTCGTCCAATCTCGCTTTCAGTCCCGACGGCCGTTTCCTTGCTTCCAGTGGTGAGTTCGGGAATGTTGCTGAATGGAATGTTGGCCGTGGTGAACTGCACGGCAGTCCATTGGAGGGTCATGATCGGCAGGTGAGCAGTTTAACGTATACCCCTGATGGCAAAATGCTGGTATCTGGGAGCGAAGGTGGAAGCGTCATTTTCTGGGACCTCGCCACTCACAGGCCTCTCGGCCCGGAAGTCAAAGTTCATCGCTCTCCGGTCTGGACTCTGGCCTGCAATCCTGATGGTAAGACGGTTGTTTCGGGAGGCGATGCCGAATTGGTTTTCTGGGATGTTGCTACTCGCAAGCAGCTCGGGCCGCCCATTACATCCCAGAAAGACCGAATATGGTCGCTGGCCTTCAGTCCGGACGGACAATTCCTGGCCTCGGCGGGGAATGATCGGGCGGTCGCGATTTGGAATACTGATCCTCAACCTCAACTCAGAGAGACTCTGGGAACCCCCGCAAAGGATCGCTACGAAGAAATCATGCCTGCTGGAATCGCGTTCAGTCCAGATGGCACACTCCTGGCGATCAGCGCACCTGACAATTCGGTAACCCTCTGGAACTTCAGGAGCGGCCGGCCAATCCCACCGGCGCTGTACGGCCACACTCAATCGATAGCCAGCGTCGCCTTCCGACGGGACGGAAAAGTGCTGGCCTCCGGGAGTGCGGACGGTGATATTCGGCTTTGGGATGTGGAGACCCACGAACTGCTCGGAACTCTTAGTGCACAACAGAAGGAGATCAAGAGTGTCTTGTTTAATCCCGAAGGCGGGATCTTGGCTTCCGTGGGCGAAGGTGATTCGATAGTTTTCTGGGAACTCAACTTCGAGGATTGGTCCAGCCGCGCTTGTCGTATCGCGAATCGGAACCTTACAACAAAGGAATGGAGCACGTACTTCGGGAACCGTACGTACCGGAAAACTTGCCCGAATCTTTAAAGAAGCCTAATCGCTCTCTCGATCTTCAAGTGAACGCCGCTAGAGTTTCGCCGGAGGTTAAGAGATCTATGACGAGCAGAAGCCTCGCATTGAATCGAACTGTGCAGGAGCACCGCAGGTCGCTCGGTCGGCCTGTGGTAGTTAGGAATTTTCAGAGCTGACACAAGATTTCTCACCGAAGGGGGAGTAAAATTGTGGGTAACTTTGTGGGTCTTTCGGGTCTGCATTCCGCGCTTCTCATGCGGTGTGCAGCCGGGGGCTGGGGATCAGAAACACAAGAGGTAGCCCAGCATGGATGACAATCCAGCAGTCATACCGGACCAGGTAATGAAGGGCGTCACGCGACGCAACTTCATTAAGGGAGTCATCGCCGGCGGTACCGTAGCTTCGTCGGCAACCTATCTCTTTCGGGCTTCGTCGCTTTTGGGCCAACAACCTCCGGGCCTAGGCGAGCGCCTGATCACTCTCAACGTCAACGGCCAGCAGCGTCGTGTCGATGTCATGAAGCAGGAAACGCTGGCTTGGACGTTGCGATACAAACTGGGACTTACCGGCACCAAACTAGGCTGCGACCGTGCCGAGTGCGGCGCCTGCACGGTATTACTTGACGACGTGCCTCATTATTCTTGTTCGATCCTCACCCATACGGTGCGCGGCAAGAAAATCCTTACGATTGAGGGATTGGCAAATCCCGACGGCACGCTGCACCCGGTCCAGCAAGGAGTCATCGATGAACAGGGCTTCCAGTGTGCATTTTGCATGTCTGGATTCATCATGTCTGCGGTCGGGTTTCTAAAGACGAATCCCAATCCCACTCGGCTCCAGATGGCGCACGGCCTCTCCGGGAATCTTTGCCGCTGCCAGGACTACGACAAAATCCTCACAGCAATGATGCGCGGCGCAGAAAACATCATGAGGAAGGCCTGACATGTCTAGCTCAGAGTGGAAGCCCAATCAGCAGCAATTCGGAAAACAGTACAAGCTCATCGGTAAGGACTATCCCACAACCGACCTGTATGCGAAGGTGACTGGAAAGGCGAAATACGCGGAAGATTTCCGTGTCGATGGCATGTTGTTCTGCAAGTTGCTTCTCAGTCCCGTGCCGCACGGGCGGGTCAAGCATTTGGATGTCAGCAAGGCCATGGCAATGCCCGGCGTGAAGGCAATCCTCACCCAAGACGATCTGCCGGCTCCAGCCGATAGCGTGACCGATCTTGGCGTCACCATCAAAGCGAATCCCTTGGGCGAAAAGGCACTGACGATGGAGCCCCTTTACCATGGCGAACCGGTGCTGGCCGTTGCGGCGGTGGACGAATACACGGCGGCGGAAGCCATCGAGGCAATTGATATCGAGTTCGAACCACTTCCGTTCGCGGTTGATCCGCTGGATACACTGCGTTCGGGCGGGCCGAACCCGCGGGTGGATGGGAACGTCTGGGTCCGACCGTCAATGCCCCAACCGAAACCAGGAGAAAAACCGCCGAGTCCGCCTACGCCTCACATTGGAGAACTGAAATGGACTGACACCGATTTCGCCGAGGTGCAACATGGCCGCTTGCCGATGGGAAAAGCGCAGGATGAGTGGGTCGTCGGCGACCTGGATGCCGGCTTCAAGAACGCTGTGCTCGTTCTCGACGAGACGTTCGTTACTCCAGATACAAGCCACGAGACCTTAGAGCCGCGCACGACCTTGGCGTATTGGCAGAACGGCAAAGTGTTCGTTCACATGGGAACCCAAAGTACCGTGCAAACGTTGGCCAGCCTGGCGCGCTGGTTGAACATGGATGCCAACCAGATCGTGCTGGTGAGCGAGTACACCGGAGGAGGCTTCGGCAGTAAGGCGACCGGCTACATCTTCGCCATCATTCCCGCCTTGCTGGCAAAAAAGGCGAATGCACCCGTGATGATGCGCATCAGCCGCGAGGAGGAACACTTCATCGGCCGCGCTCGTCCCGGCTTCAATGGCCGAATGAAAGTCGGCTTCGCCAAAGATGGACGGATAACCGCGCTCGACATGTTCGTGATCTGCAACAACGGACCGTACGACGCCGTGGGAGACGCGAATACTTCGGGCACGATCGTTTCGTTGCTGTATCAGCCTCTTGCCATGCGCTGGCGAGGCACCACTGTGTTGACGAACACTCCCCCGCGTGGCGCGCAAAGTTCCCCAGGCGGCATGCAGGGAATCGTGATCATGGAAACAATTGTTTCCAAGGCGGCTCGCAAACTGGGGCTCGATCAAGTCGACATCCGTCGAGTCAATTGCCCCGAGGGTAAAGCTCCCGTGGGACCTGTCCGAAATGGAACGCGGGGACACTGCACGAGTGCGTTCCTGAAAGAAGCATTCGATCGCGGCGCGGAACAATTCCAATGGAAGGAACGGATCGCGCGGCCGAGACGCAGCGGGACCAAGGTACGTGGCGTGGGCGTATCTTCAAGTTGCTTCGTCGGCGGGTCGGTCGGATACGATGGCCTGTTCGTCATCAGACCCGATGGCCGTATCGCAATTCAATCGGGCGTTGGGAATCTGGGGACTGAATCACTGCTTGACGTCCACCGTGTCGTCGCGGAAGTCTTGGGAGTGCCTTGGGAGAAATGCGATGTAACCTGGGGCAATACCTCAAAAAATCTGCCTTGGACGTGTGTGTCGGGAGGAAGCCAGACGACGCACGCGATGACCCGCGCGGCACACGCCGCCGCTATGGACGGCAAGCAGAAGCTGCAGGAGATCGCGGCCAAGACCCATGGGGGCAAGCCCGAACAGTACGAGGTAGCGAATGAGCGCGTATCTCGCAAGGGTGGTGGCGGAAGCATGACTCTGGCGCAGGCGGCGCAACATGCGATTCAACTTGGCGGCAAATACGATGGCCACGAATCGCCCGACGATGTGAACAAATTCACCAAGACCTCAATTGCGTCCTTGGCGGGGCAGGGTCTGGTTGCGGCTGCGAAAGACAAGTACCCGCGTGACGGCCAATCCTTTTCGTATGTGGCCGTCTTCGCAGAGGTGGAGGTCGATGTCGAAACCGGAAAATACGACATCACCGATTTTCTCGCCGTCGCCGATGTCGGCACCGTCATCCATCCCAAGGCGCTGGCTGGCCAGATTCTCGGTCGATCAACGCTGGGCATCGGCCATGCCATTGGCCAGAAGTGGGTCTTTGATCCTCACTACGGGCAAACGATCTCGCTGCGTTTCTATCACACCAAGCCTCCGACGATATTGGATGTGCCCGTCAACATGCAGTGGGCAGCCTTGGATATTCCTGATCCTGAAACGCCAGTGGGAGCCCGCGGCATCGGTGAACCCCCGGTGGGCGGCGGTTGTGCAGCAGTCTTGAATGCGCTGTCGGATGCACTCGGGGATGAGATCTTCCGCCGTGCACCCGTGAATCTCGACACGATTCTTACTTCGCTCGAGGCGGGGAAGCCGATGCAAGACCCGCTGACCGCGCACATCTAACCGATTTGAAACGGAGAGATCTATGGCAGTAATCCGAGACGTGATGCCGACCTTTCAGCTGTATCAGCCGAGTTCGGTCACCGACGCACAAAAGCTTTTGCAGCAAAACGGATCCGATGCGTTAGTGCTCGCGGGCGGCCTCGACAGCATGGATTGGCTGAAGGACCGCATTAAGAAGCCGAAAGCGGTTGTCGATCTGAGTGGAATCGCCGAACTGAAGGGAGTTCGCGAGACCTCGGACGGCGTGGAAATTGGAGCGATGACAACGCTCACCGAAGTCGCACAAAATCTCGTCATTCGGCAAAAGTATGGGTTGCTGGCGCAGGCGGCGGAACTGGTGGCTTCGCCGCAAATTCGCAATCAGGGCACCATCGGCGGAAACGTTTCGCAAGACACGCGCTGTTGGTATTACCGCGCAGGCTGGCCATGTTACCGGGCGGGAGGAAACATTTGCTACGCCGACACGCCGGTCGGCAGAAATCGTGAGCACGCCATCCTGCAGGCAGAGCGCTGTGTCGCCGTGAACCCCTCGGATACCGCACCTGCGTGCATCGCGTTGGACGCAAAGTTCATCGTCATAACGCCCAAAGGTCAGCAGGCAATCGATGCTGAGAATTACTTTGTGGGCCCGGATCTCGACATCACCCGCATGAACATCCTTCAGCCTGGATATCTGCTGACGTCGATCCGCATTCCCTCGACTTGGGCGAACGCAGATTTTTATTTCGAGAAAGTTCGCGATAGAAACGTCTGGGATTTTCCTCTGATGAATGTGGCGTCCGCTACAAAGTCATCGGGAGATACCATTCAGGATATTCGAATCGCAGTGAATGCCGTTGCAGCGCGGCCGCTGCGCTTGAAGTTCGTAGAGGATTCCGTCCGGGGCAAGCCCCGTAGTGCAGCCACTGGCGAAGCGGCAGGAAAGCTAGCCGTTCAGGGAGCAGTCCCCCTGCAGTTCAATGCCTACAAAATTCCGCTCATGCGTAACCTGGTAAAGCGCGCCATCGCAGGAGTACAGGAGGCGGCATGGGCATCCTAGAGTGGGCAACCAGTCCGTGGGGACAAAGAGTTCCGATTCACATTGCGTGGTTCCTGATCTGGGTGGCGCTGATTGCAGGCCTGGCGTTTTTGATGGTGCATGCAACCTACGTTCGCTATTTCGCAAAAGAAAAAGAGTTCGCCGCAGATCCCGTGCCCGAAAGAGCCAGCGATTTGCCAGCGCGTATTCCGCGGCATTCGCTGGCTGCGAGATTGTTTCATTGGATCATGGCTGCGGCGATGCTCGTTTTACTTTTTACAGCATTCTTGCCCAAGGTCGGAATTCAGTTCAATTGGGTAACGTATCACTGGATCGCCGGGATGGTGCTGACCGTCTCGATTCTGTTCCACATAGTTCACGCGACCTTCTATTTGGATTTCTGGTCGATCTGGCCGGACCGCTCCGATCTCGAAGACGCCTCGAAACGTTTACAGCACTTTCTTGGGAAATCCGCCGCTCTGCCGCGAAAGTTCGCCAAATATCCGCTAGAGAACAAGCTCTATCATGGGGTCGTCATGTTGAGCGGCTTGGCCGTAATCCTGACTGGCGTCTGCATGATGTTTCGAGTGCGCACGAACTTTCTCCCGCGCAACCCCTATCTGTTTAGCGATATGACGTGGGGCATGATGTATGTGCTGCATGGATTGGCTGGCGTCGGACTTATCACATTGACAATCGTCCACGTGTACTTTGCCATCCGGCCGGAGAAGTTGCCGATCACTGCATCGATGATTGTGGGCTCGATGAGCCGGGAGTTTTACTTGAAGGAGCACGACCCGACGCGTTGGGTAATCGATGGATTGTCTAACCACAGGAGCACGCCGGATGGCGATTGAGTTTCTCGAGCGATGCGACGTCATCGAGGAGTGTTACCAGTTTCTGCTGGGTTATGCTGCCCAAGGCTTGCCAACCGATGAGGGCAGTTCGGGTCGTGGAGTTCGCAACGAACTTCAACAAGCGCGTGACGCGCTGGTAGGATTGCATGAAAGCTGCAGACGAGCAATCGATGATCAACAGCTCGAACCAGCAGGGAAGTACGATGCGTTCTGTTCAATGCTGGAAAACAACGTAAGGGATTCTCTGGTAGCCGTTGAATTGGTGCTCGCGCAGCCAGCCATTAGCTCTCAACTGATAGACAATCTAAATGCTTCGAGCCATCTGCGCGCATTGCTGACCGATCTGTTTCTGATTGGTGAGATAGTGCGAACCCGAGCCGCGGTCATCACTCCAGTCGAAGGACAATGAGCGTCAGGAAACAAGGATGCGGACCTCCATCCGAATTGCTTGCCGGACATAGTGCCAACGGGAGATATCGTTTTTCCCGTGCTGTGTGGAGATCGGATGACTTCCCGTTCGCGTGTTCGGCGGGGCCAAAGACCAAAACCTCTTGACTTCTAAATTCTTCCGTTATATTACGAGTAGTTACGTTTGCCTCCTCACATCTTAGTGGATGTGACGAAAGCATTTCCAGCAGTCCGGAAGAAATGTCGCTGAACCCGCACGAGGAACATTCGACTACTCGGCTCCGCGAGGTCTTGCATGGCAATCGCCAGTCAGGGAAAGGCGGTATCTATGCAGTGTGCTCCGCACATCCTGCTGTGATCGAAGCCGCCATCCAGCAATCGTTAGGAGATGGTTCGATACTCCTCGTGGAGTCGACCTCAAGCCAAGTCAACCAATTTGGTGGCTACACCGATCTGACGCCAAGCGAGTTCGCACAGTTCGTTGATTCCGCTGCAAGAAGCGCCGGGCTGCCGGCAGACCGAGTCTTGCTCGGCGGGGATCACCTTGGTCCGTTCCCATGGCGACAGGAAACATCGGTTTCCGCCCTAGGAAAAGCATGCACCTTGGTACACGATTGTGTAGCTGCGGGATACCAGAAGATCCACCTGGACGCGAGCATGCCTTGCGGCGACGACGAGGACGGAAACCTAACCGAGCGAACGGTGGCGCAGCGGGCCGCTCTGTTGTGTCAAACCGCAGAGAAAGCTCATAGAGGACTGCCTTCCGTCTCTTCGCAATTACTTTATGTCATCGGAACTGAGGTTCCCGCGCCTGGCGGAGAATCTGTCGACGCACACTCTCCTGTAGTCACAAAGGCCGAGGATGCTCATCGGACACTGGAAACCTTTCGGCTTGCATTTGTAGAAAAAGGCCTGTCCTCGGCTTGGGAAAGAGTGATCGCGCTAGTAGTTCAACCTGGAGTAGATTTCGGATCCGATGCGATCTTCGAATACGATCACGGCAAAGCACAGCCATTGTCCGCCGCACTGGCACAACACCCGGGAATCGTATTTGAAGCACATTCCACTGACTACCAATCTCCGCAGTCCTTAGCCCGGATGGTCGAGGACCATTTCGCGATCCTGAAGGTGGGCCCTTGGCTGACCTTCGCCTTCCGGGAAGCAATCCTGGCTTTGACCGCAATTGAGCGCGAGTTGCTAGGAACGACGTCGAAGCCAGAAACCTCACACGTGCGCGAAGCCTTGGAATCGGTAATGTTGCGCGACACGAGCTACTGGCGGTCTTACTATCGCGGGGATGAAGACGAGGTGCGCCGCGACCTAATTTATAGCTATAGCGATCGCTGCCGATATTATTGGCATCAGCCCACGGTCCAGAAGGAGATAGCCCGACTATTCGAAAACCTTGGCCGAAGACCGATCCCTCTCACTCTCGTTAGCCAGTATCTCCCCCTCGAATACGAAATAATCCGGACCGGAGAGTTGCAAGCTATTCCAGATCAAATGATTCGGTATCACATTCGACGAGTTCTGCGCGTGTACGCTAACGCTTGCTCAGTGAAACAGCCTGCTTAAACGCTGCGATACACACATTGCAACCCCTCCTCCAGCAGGGGGCCGTTCGCACATGTCGTCGGGCAACAATCAATCGGCTGCCATCTCCTGTACTTCTGTCTGACATTGTGCTGGCTGCAATGGAATCGTTCCACGCATTTCCATTTCCAATGCCGCCAGTTGAGCCTCGATGTCTTCCGCGGCTTTGCGCTTGCGGATTACTTCATCGCGATACCGCCGCAAGAAATAGTCGATCGTTTCCACACGGATTCTGATCGAACCCGAAGGCTTGTTCTCGTCCAGATCCTTGAAGCAGAAGTATGGCGTGCCGGACTGCTCGATGATTCCCTCGATGACGCCGTAGATGGGGGCATCGTGCCCGCATTTAAAGCTCGAGACTTCCAGCGCCACCAGATTCGGATGCCGCGCCGTGAACTTCGCAGCCCACACTTTGTGATTGGTGCTGCAGGAGTACGAGTTTTTCCAGGCATCGCTGATATCCAAAGGATGACTGATCATCCCGGCCCGCACCTCGTCGCCAAAGAGGCGCTCCAACATGTCCTCATCGAGCGGCAAAGTGTTCTGCGAGAAAATGGGGTAACCCAGTTTCTGGAACTCTTCCATGATCTCGTGATTCAGACCAGGATCATGGTGATATGGGCGGCCCAACATGACGATGCCGATGCGGTCTTCACGCTCAAGCTGGTCGAGAACCTCGCGGGCCTTGCGACGGATGCTGGTTTCGTAGTCGGCCAACGCCTTGTATCCCACTTCGATCGCGCGATCATTCTCTTCCTGGGACAGCCCGAGAATGTCCTGCCATGCCTGTAGCATCTGGTGCGCAAACAGCTTGCGATCGGCAAAGTTCAGCACCGGATCTACGTACTTGACGTTGTGCTCCGCAAATACGTCGTTCTCTTTCGTAAATGCGGCCTTCACCGTCTCCGGCGTTGCGGTTACGGTTGGGCATGCATTCGTTCCGACAATCTTCATCAGCGGCGAAGTCAGAACGTCGTACATCGGGAAGAAAATAACGTTCAGCGGCTTCTTGCGATGCTTTTCCTGGATCAGGTTGTAGACGTGAGAAATGCCGATCTTGGCTGGGAAGCAGGGATCGATTGCTCCCCGGCTCGCTCCTGCTCGATAGAGGTCGGAGGTGGTGTAGTCGGAATAAATGATGTTTTCCGGCTGTACACCCAGGCTCTCCAGGTATCCGTTGAATAGCGGAGCGTAAGTGTAGATGTTTAAGACGCGTGGAATTCCGACGCGAAGATTCTTGCGATTCTGCATCAGCGGTATGCGCTCTTTGGCTCCCTTGTTCCAGAATTTCGCCACCGGAATAGGATCGGCCACGCTCTTCGCATTCACTGGCCGGAAGACGTCGTGCGCAGCGATGTCTACAAAGTTGGGGTGCTTGTCTTTGATTTCGTCCAGACCGGCTTTGATGTCCTTCATGTCGTTGACGTCTTCGACAAGCCCCTTCTCGCAGGTTGCAATGATCAGCCGTTGTTCCCCGTGCATCAACGGAACCTTGGTGACCTTCTGAACGGGAACGGCTGCCATCTCATCTTTTGGAGCAGTTCGGATATCGATAAAGGTTCGCAGGCAATTGTTCTTGCAGAAATTGCAGCGGGTGGCTTCGTTTCGCGTGGTGCGGTACTGGATCTTTCGAACCGCATCCAAGCCAACAAACGTGGTCTGCTGGCCGTTGCGCCACAAACGCAGAGACTCAGCCGCTGCTCCGATCGCACCCGACTCGCCGCAGAACTCGTGCACGATGATCTCGGGCTTTTTGCCGGCGGCGCGGAAGCTGTTTTGAATGAAATCAACTTCCGCTTTCACCACGGCCATATTGTTTTGCGTTCCGCCTTGCAGCACAAAACGCGTGCCCAGAGCCGCGAGATTGGGAATACTGGCTACGTACAGGAATACGTTCTTGGGAAGTACCGCCGCCAGGCCTGCCAAAATTTCCTCCGCCCGCCAGCCCTGACGCTGGAAGTTCACGATGTCGGACTGCATAAACACGGCGCAGCCATAACCGAAAACCGGCATCGACTGGGCAGCGAAGGCCAGGTCCGCATATTGTTCGACGCCCAATCCAAAGCCTTCGGCGGTCGATTGCAGAAAATAGCCATTGCCCGCTGAGCACTGAGTGTTCAGCTTGAAGTCTTTTACCCGCCCGTTGTGCAAAATAATGATTTTGATATCTTGCCCCCCCACGTCCACAATCACGTGAGGATCCTCATAGAACTTGAGGGCCGATTCGGTATGAGCCACGGTCTCTACCAGTGCCACGTCGGCGTGCAAGACATCTTTCAAAATGTCCTTAGCATAGCCCGTGGTGGCAACTCCGAGGACCTCGAGCTTGGCATTCTGTGCTTCGACTTGTCCGCGCAGATTCTCGAACATTTCGATCGTGTCTTGGATCGGATTTCCGTTTGAGAGTTGGTAAGCCTTGCAGAGTATGTCGCCGCGCTCATCGAGCAATACGGCCTTCGTAGAAGTCGACCCCCCGTCGACGCCGATGAAGCCTCCTACGGTCTGCCCCTTTTGGAACACTGCCGGCGTAAACTTCTTCCGGCGGTAGGCTTCCTTGAATCCGTCGAGTTCTCCTTCTTTCGAAACCAAACCTTTCGCGCCGGACTTGGCCTTCTCCTCCTGCCGGCCAAACTCGATGTAGTACACCAGTTTCTCGTACCCCTGGTAGCAGCCGACGCAGTCGTCTTCGCTCTTGCCGAACTCAATCGCGCCGAGAGCTGCGAAATATTGGGCATTGTTTGGAACCTTGATCAGGTCTTCCGGCTTCGCCCCGTCGGGGATCTCAACTTTTCGTTCTTTCCACATGCGAGGAATATTTGCCTGCCAAGCCTCGCGCATGCCCTTGATGAAGCTATTGGGGCCTCCGAGCAGCAGGACGTGCGGCCGCAGCGTGTGGCCACGGGTCAGAACACTGAGATTCTGCAGAACGATCGCCTCAAACAGGGAGGCCATCAACTCGTCCGATGGCGTCCCCACTTTCTGCAAGCCATTGATGTCAGTCTCCGCGAACACGCCGCACTTGCCGGCTACTTTGTGCAATTTGATCCCGTGGTAGCCCTGTACGGCTAGCTCGGCGGTGGGAATCTTCAGCTTCGCATTGATCTTGTCAATGACAGCGCCGGTGCCGCCAGCGCACTTGTCGTTCATCGACGGAATTTTCTTCTTGCGCCCCGTCTCATCGTCGTCCTTGAAAACGATGATCTTCGCGTCTTGTCCACCCAACTCGATCACCGAATACACTTCGGGATGAAGTTTTTCGACGGCCAGAGACACGGCCGTAACTTCCTGGACGAACTTCGCGCCAATCTGTTCGGCTATTCCACCGCCACCCGAGCCCGTCATGAACATCCGCGTGTTGTGCCGGTTGATCCCGACCTCCGCCTCCATGCGGCGCAAGAATTCCAGGGTCTTCTCCGGTTGCTTGGTCTCATGGCGTTGGTAGTCTTGCCAGAGAATCTGGTCGGTGACGGCGTCGATCACGGTCGCCTTCACGGTGGTGGAGCCCACATCGAGCCCGACCATGAAACGCGTCTGATGGTCGTGCGGCTTTTGATACGGAGCCGCGGCTATTTGGAGTAGTTGAGGCGGTTTTTGTTCATGTCCAGCAAGGTGGTCATGCATTCCATCTCTCCGATCAGGTTGCGAAAATAACTGAGAGGCCGGCAGCCACACAGCGCTGCCGGCTAGATCGGCTATGCAGCATTCGGAAGCGCAGCGCCGGGCACGCGCGCACGGTGCCAGAGGCGGTTGCTCCTGTCCATGCGATCGCTCACATGCAGGATGAACTGCGCTGCCGTGCCAGCGACGCCTTCGCGATGGGGCACGTGGTAAAACGGGCGCTTCAATTCGGGATGCTCGGCGATGTACTCACGAATTTCGTCCAAGCTCTTTCCGGTCGATTTCAGGCATTGCTCGAACTCCGTCTTGGCCTTCACTTTCGCCTCACCCAGCGCCATCTGCACGCGACTGTGCGCGTTGACCTCACCTTCTCCCGAAGTTTCGATCGGAAGGAAGATCATGTCCTTGAACTTGTTGATCACGGCAGATTGAACACCATCCGACTGCGACGATGGCATGCAGCCGAAAGGCTTTAGCGCCAGCACCATGTGGCAGAGCTTATGCACTGTGTAGTAGACGTTCTTGCCTACCTCAAGGTGCCCTTCTCCACCGCGTGCAAATTGGTTGTAGAAAGGATGCGCCATCTCGGCTAGCTCGGTCTGCGGCACCAGATGATGCGTGATGCCGCCGAGATTCTTGATCGTACGGTGATACAGGCCGTTCCACATCCATTCACCAACGGCGAGCCCCATCATCTTCTTGCGCAGTCCGAGATCGTTTGCCGCGAGCTTTTTCAATTCCCACCATTTGGGATTTCGATGCGGACGATTCGCCGGCCATTTGGCTCTTGCGTGTGCTTTCGCCTGGTACATCAAGTATGCCACCCAGGTTGCGATTGGCTCGACGAGCACCTGCGCACCTTCGCGCTCGAGAAATTCGAACATGTGGAAATTGCCGTCGCCCTCTGTCAGCTGTGCCCAGAACTCGCCCGTGATCTTCACTACTGGCTTCACCTTAGTCCGGTCCACTTCAATGCTCTCCATCTTTTCGCGCGCAGCAGCCAGGGCGTTGAGGTAGTCTTTCCCGCGCAGGTGCTCATTCATCTTGCCGAACACATTAAACGTGTTCCGCAGAATCTTATTGTTCTTGAATTTCGGCTTCGCCCAGTTTGGAGCCCGCTCCTCAATTTCAAATGACTCTCTATTTCTAAGATCCTCGCACAGCCCATCCACTGTCTCGCGGAATACACGATCGGTCTCGCCCTTGTTCACCTCAAATGGACGAATCTGGTAGATCAGATCGTTGAACACATCGCCCAGATGCATGGCGTTAAGCATGCCGAATCCGAAATCAATGGTGAACTTCAATCCTGGTTCGCCCGAAGCCGCCTTGATTCCATCACTGTCCTTAAACAGCAGTACTCGGAAGCCATCGAAGCCAGCATTCTTCAGCGCAAACCGGTACTCCGCCTCATACATCCCGAAGCGGCATGGACCACATGAACCCGCCGTAAAGAAAACGTAGTTATCCAGAATGTCTTTGCGCGGAATGCCTTCTTTTTCCAGGAACTGCAGGTACTGCACAAGATTACCGACGGTGAAATAGGTCGGATTGCACTGCCCGTTGTTGCCGTATTCCTTGCCGATCTGGAATGCAGGCACATCGGGCACAGGCAACTTCTCGCAGCGATATCCACAGCCCTGAAAAACCGCGCGAATAAGATCCTCGTGCTTCCAGGTGAAGCCGCCGAATAAGATTGTGACGCGGTTGCGCTCCTCTGCCGTAAACGCTCGCTCGATCGGACGGTGGAAGTGGGTCGGCTGGACAAGCCCCGCAATCTTCCGCAAGCGCATGCGCTCTGCTTCCAACCGTTGCTTGATTTCCGAATCATTTTCAATCTGGACGAAATTCGTCGCCATACAATCCTCCGGCAGTGTGTTGAATTTGAGCCTTAGCACTAAATATGAAGGTGGGACCGTGGTGTAAGGGCTGCTTGAACTGAGGTCGATGCGGATCGAGACGAGACAGGAAACCGCGGAGTCCCGGGTGAGGAGACATCCCGGCTACGACGGACTTTCTACTGAACAGCATCCGAACTCCGAAAATTCGCTAGGAGGTTCGAAGTCTTACACCGGCGGAACTGCTGCGAGGGAGTTCCGTAGGCGCCGGAATTAGCAAAATATTGCGCTTGGGATGCAGACAACTCGTGAACCAGTTGCCTAGGCTTTCTTCCTCATCCCACCCACAGACGAAGCGAGGTCAACCTTGCAGATTGTTGTATCAAAGTCTTGCGCTCCAATTCAAGCCAGCCAGCAATCTATAGTCGACCCAAGACCAACTGTTCCGGCGGCGTACTCGAGGTGCTCAAGTTCCTTGCATGTTCCAGGGGTATAGAAACCCAAGAGGCGGGCACCGGTTTGGCAGTCAATGGTAAGCTGTCATGGCAAACTTTCAGACGTGAGGCGGGCGTAGCGTTTCGAAACGCAAGATCCTCACGACACCATGGACGACCCCCCGATGGAGCCCGATCCCAGCGCCACTTCGATGAGCGCGCCCAAAGCGGCGGATAAATCGCCCGCTCTGGCGCAGGCGGTAGCCGCGCCCCTCACCCGCGCCGCGATTTTTCTAGTCGTGACGCTCAAGCCGGGTTCTGGGAATCGCGACCTCCTTCGGTCGTTTTGCGGAGATCTTTCCGGATTAGTCCGCGGCGTGGAATTCCGCGACTTGGAAGCAGGTCTTTCCTGCGTTATGGGTTTTGGACCCGAGGCCTGGGATCGCCTCTTCGAGCAGCCTCGGCCGGCTGAATTGCATGCCTTTCGGGAGATTCGTGCCGGGGAACGTCACGCCGTATCCACGCCGGGCGACGTGCTGTTCCATATCCGCGCCAAGCGAATGGACCTTTCTTTTGAACTGGCAACGCAGATTATGACGCGTATTGGGAATGCCGTTTCCCCCGTTGATGAAGTGCAGGGCTTCCATTATTTCGATGACCGCGACCTCATGGGGTTCGTCGACGGAACAGAGAATCCCAGGGGCGCAGCGGCGGCAGACGCCGTGCTGATTGGCGAGGAAGATCCTAACTTTTGCGGCGGCAGCTACGTTATCATCCAGAAATATCTCCACAATCTCGATGCATGGAATGCGCTCTCTACCGAAGCACAGGAACGCATCATCGGTCGTACCAAGCTGTCCGACATTGAGTTGGACGACTCGGTCAAGCCAACCTCCGCGCACAGCGCGCTCACGACCATCGTAGAAAACGGAAAAGAGATCAAGATCCTGCGAGACAATATGCCGTTCGGCCGGCCCGGACATGGTGAATTCGGTACCTATTTCATCGGCTATAGCCGTTCGCCTCGCACCATTGAGCAGATGCTCGAAAACATGTTCATCGGCCGGCCGCCCGGCAACTACGACCGAATCCTCGATTTCAGCCGCGCCGTCACCGGGAACCTTTTCTTCGTGCCGTCGGCGACCTTTCTGGAAAACGTGACCGAAGACCAATCTCTTGAAAACCAGCCTGCAGTTGCCGAGGCCCCGGCGACGCCCACCGCGGCCCAAAATTCTTCCTCAATCCCGTCTTCATCCACCCCATCGGTGCGCGATGGTTCGCTCGGCATCGGTTCTCTCAAAGGAGACGTACGACATGAATAATCTCCATCGCGAGCTCGCCCCCATTTCCGATTCCGCATGGGCTCAGATCGAAGAAGAAACGTCGCGCACGCTCAAGCGCTACCTTGCCGGACGACGTGTTGTCGACCTCAAGGGGCCGGCAGGCACCGCGCTCTCAGCTGTGGGCACCGGCCACCTCCGGACGATCGCCGGGCCAGCGAAAGGCATCCTTGCAAGCCAGCGAGAGGTGAAGGCGCTGGTCGAACTCCGTGTTCCGTTCGAACTGGATCGCCGTGCGATCGACGATGTCGATCGTGGCGCGAGTGACTCGGATTGGCAACCTGCGAAGGACGCCGCGCGGCAGATCGCATTCGCCGAAGACACCACCATCTTTGAAGGTTACGCCGCTGCCGGCATTGGAGGCATCCGTCAGGGGACCAGTAACCCGATCATGACGCTTCCCGCAGACGTGAGTGAATATCCGGACGCCATATCCCAGAGCTTGAGCCGGTTGCGCCTCGTCGGCGTCAACGGTCCCTATGCCGTGCTGCTCGGCGCCGATGCCTACACGGCGCTCGCCGAGACGAGCGACCACGGATACCCGGTATTGGAGCACGTCAAACGGCTGGTTAAAGATCAAATTATTTGGGCACCAGCCATTGCTGGCGCTTTCGTACTTACCACCCGTGGCGGCGATTTCGACTTGCACATCGGACAGGACGTCTCCCTCGGTTACCTCAGCCACACCGATGCCGCGGTCCGCCTGTACCTGCAGGAGACATTCACTTTTCTTCTACTCACCAACGAAGCGGCCGTCGCACTGGCTCCTCCTGCGAAGGCGAAGAAGGTTTGAGGCGCTTCTTGGACTCCGCTCATTTCAGAAGCTTCGGCAGGTTGAGGGTGAAGGTGTGAAATAGAAGAAATGACTCTTCCCTTAAGTGCGCTGCGCCTCACTCTCCCCTAGTTTTCATTACTGTGATGACAATAGAGGTTTCATCCCGTTCAAGCTCGACTACCGAACGCCTTATTTCGGGTCGCGTCGAGGGTCGCTGTCCAGTACTTCACGGACTTTGCTGAGGAGGTTGCGCGGATGGAAGGGTTTCTCGAGAAAATTGGTTCCAGGATCGACCACTCCGTCGTGCATGATGAAGTTCGTCGCGTAACCCGACATGAACAATACCTTGATGTCAGGCCGCTCTTTCTGCACCTGTTTCGCCAATGCCAGCCCGTCCATTCCCGGCATAATCACATCCGTAAGCAGCAGATGGAGTGTTCCTTTGTGTTTCTTGGAGAAGGCGAGTGCATCTGCGGGACTGGGCATGTCCAGGACGGTAAACCCAAAGCCGGTCAAGGAGAGCTTGATGAGATCGCGGAGGGATGGTTCATCCTCCACCAGCAGCACGGTCTCAGCTCCGGACGTGAATGTCCCCTGCGTGGGTTCCGCTGCGGACGGTGCAGGCTCGTCCAATCTTGGAAGGTAAACCTTGAACGTCGTTCCCCTTCCCGGATGGCTGTAAACTCCTACGTTGCCCCCGCTTTGTTTGACGATGCCGTAAACGGTCGATAGCCCAAGTCCGGTGCCTTTTCCTACCTCCTTGGTGGTGAAGAACGGCTCAAAGATATGCGGCAAAACATCTGGGCTGATGCCCTCACCCGTATCGCTGACAGCGAGCATGACGTGTGGGCCGGGACGGGCCCCCGCATGACCCCGCACGTAGTCCTCGTCTAAATCGATGTTCGCGGTCTCGATCGTAATTCGGCCGCCGCTCTTCATAGCGTCGCGCGCGTTCAGCACCAGGTTCATGACCACCTGCTCAATCTGCCCGGGATCGGCCTTGGTGGAACCAAGTTGGGGATCGGTAACCGTCTGAACCTCGATGTCTTCGCTGATCAGGCGGCGCAACATTTTGTCCAGATCCACAATCAGCGAGTTCAGGCTGAAGACCTTGGGCTGCAGTACTTGTTTACGGCTGAAGGCCAGCAGCTGGCGGGTCAGCGCGCTGGCACGACGGCTGGCTTCGTCGATGCTCTTGAGGTGCTCGTATTCCGCCGGCGATGAACGCAACGCTTGCATCAGGACCTCGGCATGACCGAGGATCACGGTCAAAATATTGTTGAAGTCGTGGGCGACGCCGCCAGACAACGTTCCAATCGCTTCCATCCTCTGCGCCCGCATCAACTGCTCTTCCAGTTTGCGGCGCTCGGTCACATCGCGTGCATTGACCACAATTCCGTTAACCGCGGGGTGTTGCAGCAGGTTAGTGGCAGACATTTCCAGGATGCGCACCCCGCCGCCGTGCTGTCGAAGTCGGAATTCTGACTCAATCGGAGTCGTCTCGACTTCCCCGGGCACCCCTTTCGTTTGAACCCTGGCGAGTAGCTTCTCAACTTCAGTGCGGTCTTCCTTCGTAACGAGATTCAGTATATTTTGGCCTTCTACGGGATGACCCTCATCGGTCTCGCGCTCGAAGGATGGGCTCGCATATCGAACTGTTCCATCCGCTTGCAGGACCACGATGAAATCGGAGACATTCTCGATCAGAGAGCGGAAGTGAGCCTCACTGCGTTGCAGTGTCTCGTAGAGGTCGCTGACCCGGTCCGACATTTCGTTGAAGACTCGCGCAAGGCGCCCGATCTCATCGCGGCCACTCACATTGACGCGCTGGTGGAACTCCCCCCGGCCGAGCGCGCGGACGGCGGTATCTAACTGTTGCAGCCTGCCGCCTATCGTCCGCGTTACGCGCCAGCCAAGGAAGGCGGTGATCAGGAATATGGCAAGCCCGATCGACAGCAGCGTAACCATGGCCCGGTCTCCGGCACGCTCGATCTCTTCGAGTTCCTGCCTTTTTTGCTCGGCGACCAGTTCGTCGATATCGCGTACCAGGGACTCGGAAAGGGCGGAGAGCACCGGATCGCGGCTTTGAGAACGCAACTGCACAACGGACCAATCGTCCAGGCGAACCAGTTCCACCAAGTCGTCCATCTGAGATGAGAACATCGTGCGGATCGCCTCCAGGCCCGTGAACTGGCGCTCGCGCTCGGCACCCTGACGCAAACCTCCCAAGGCTTGGATTGCACGATCGACGTCCCCATTGAAGACGCCGCGTAATTCGATTGCTTTGGCCGTAAACCGTTGTGCGTCATGGGTCTCCGACAATAACTGGAGTTCGGCTTGAAATCTCTGGAAGTGGTTATGGGCCATCAGCACTGCAAGGGCGGGCTGTTCCGCATCGTACAGACGTTGCGCACGCTGACGCATGACGCTGATTTGCCACACGGCGATGAACGCGCCAAGCAAGCTCAGTACGCCTAGTAGCACGAACGCGTGTCTGAGCAACTGGCTCGTGCTGGTGTGGTTCTCCACCGGTTTGAACGTGCCCCGATCCGGGCTCGAGTTCAATCGCTTATGACTCCGCAAAACATCGCCTAGGGAATCGTGCTACCACCGGGCGGCGGCACCGGCTTTCCTGCGGTGATCTTCTCCAGCTTAGCCTGTAACTCGGCCATTGCCCTGTCGGCATCCTGCTCGCCTGCAAGAATGGAGTGCACCGACGAGAAATATGCCCGTGAAACCTCATCATAATGCTGTCCTGATACCGTTGACGGACGGGCAACTGCTACGCTTCCTACGTCCTTCCAGAGCTGTGCGATTCCCGGGCGGTCTCGCAAGTACTCCGGGTTGGCGTAGAACTCCCGCCGTGTGGGCAGCATGGCGTGCTTCTTCCACAGAGTCAATTGTTCGTCGTGGCTCGTGAGGTACTTAACCAGCGCCGCGGCCTCCCGAGGGTGGTGCGAATACGTTGAAACTGCCAGAGACTGTCCTCCTAGCGTCGACGCCCTGCCAGCAGGCCCGCTGGGCAGCAGCGCGATTGCAATCTTAGCCGTAGGATTCGGGATCAACGACTCCCCGCTAAACTGCCTCCACAGCCAGTCGCGCGCGAATGCCGCGTCGCCGGAGTGCAGGACGTTTCTTGAATCCTGCTCCTTGAATGCAATGACACTAGGCGGCGAGATCGTGCCGATCCAGCGGCGCGCTCTCTTCATCGCTTCAATCGTTCGTGGGTTGTTGACGGTGATCGAGCCGTTGGGCTCGATTATGCTGCCCCCGCCGTACGATGCCTGCCACTCGAAAGCATTGCAGGTAAGCCCCTCGTAAGCAGCGCCCTGCCACACATAGCCCCAGAAATTTTTGTTTCCGCCGGCGCGCTCTCCGGCCTGGATACGGGCGGCCATTTTCTCTAGTTCGTCCCAGGTCGCGGGCGGATTGCGATACCCGTACTTTTGCAGCAAATCCGCACGGTAGTACAAGACTCCCAACTCGGTGTTGAAAGGCATGCTGATCAACCGCCCGTTGACCGTATCGTTCCGCAATTGGGCTTCGAGTTGATCCGCAGACTCGTTGGCAAGATACTGCTTCAGATCGACCATCTGGTCCGCCAAGACTGCCGGCCAAACGACGTCGATGTAGTACACGTCAGGCGTCGACGACTTCGCTCTTAGATAGCGACGATAGAGCTCCAGGCGCTCTGTCATTGATTCCGGGCCCGGGATAAAATCCACACGGATTCCGGTTTCCCGGCTGAACTGCCCGAATACGCTTCGATCCATTGCCAATTCGCGCTGTGTCGCCGGGCCCCAACCAATGAACGTAATGACCGACGGAGTCGCTGGGTTGTCGCCGGCGGTGCGGTTACAACCAGCACAAAACAGAAAGATAAGTAGGAAGGATGAGAAGAGCCGTTGTTTTGCGCGGGTGCTCACGTTCGTGGTCATGGCCTGCCCTCGCAGCTCTCGTCAGCGACAAACATTGTACCCCACCATAGTAGCTCCGTCGCTGAGTATGCTCACGCCAGCTTGCCTGTCGGCGATTCCATTCAAGACTGCAGCGGGTAGTGGCGCGATGGATTCCGTGTTCGGGCGCGGTTGACTTGGTCCTCGCTGATTGAAGTTCTATGTTTTTGGATTCGCTTTCTTCCCGCTACCGACTATTTCCGAGACCGCGCGATAGCCTTGGTCTATAGCAATGTTGGTGTATGCATGGCCATCGGCGTCGGAATTGGCAATGTGGATGCGGCCGAATGCTTGGCGTCCGACCACACACGGGCGCTCGGAGACTGGCCGGTCGATCGGTTCAAACAGTGAGTTGTATTCGTAGGCATAGCCGTGAGGCCAACGGTTGACTGTAATCGCTTGAATGTCGCGAGCGGGATCGAAACCTCCGGGAGACAGTATCCGGCCAAGCTGATCACGAACGTTGCGCTCGAAGACATCGAAAGGCGTGCTGACCAATTCGTATCGCCCAGCCCGATACTGATCTTTGCAATCGAGGCCGGGACTGCATGGAGTTCGCAGCAGGTGCAGCAGGCAGGGTTCATCGGGAGAACTGGGAAACCGGTAGTCGCCCATGGAGACGGGAAAATCCAGGGTGACGTTGCTGAAATATGCGCTCGGCGCGTAGACACCCTCAATCCCAAGTTTCTGGAAAGATTTCCAGTTGCTGATCTGTACGTTGGTGTAGACAAGAGGAATCTTCACGCAATAGGACAGCGCTTCCTTCTGTTTGGCGGACATCTCGGGGCACAAATACGGGATGATCATGTTGTAACAGGCGAGCACGCATTGTCCTGCCCGGACCCGGCGAGCCTGTCCGCCTCGAACGTACGTGACCTCCACTTCCTTCGCGGTCGCGGGATCGCCAACATGCTTAGCCCGCACGGCCGTACTGTTCAGCCTCACACGAACGCGCGACGCAGGATCGTCAAGGCGACCATAGTTCGCCCGCGAGGTGACGATATCTTCCATGGTGCTGCCGGAAAGAACCCCAGGCACCAGCGATCGGACCAGCATTCTTGCGATGGAAGCATTACCGTCAGGGAAGTGGAAGATATAGGGCTCCTCCTCTTCCTGATCGTCTTCGCGATGCCGTTTGGGGAGAGTAACGCCTCTGAAGCCCGGATAACTGTAGCGCGCGCAGTCGTACGCTGAAACCGCATCGACCCCAACGCCATACAAATCGTGTGGCGCTTTCTGGAAAACCTTGACGACATCGGGATGCACCTTCACGTAATCCAGCAGGAAATCTTTGTAGCTCGTCTTGATTAGCCTGGAGCGTTTCTGTTCCGGAGTGAGACCCGGCAGATAGTCGACTTTGGTCTCCTGAAGGCGAAGGATGTCGTGCCGTGCCGCCTCCGCGATGGGTAGCTGAGTAACCGTCTCCGGCGTGAACGTCGGACCAAAATAGTGCAGGCCCGCTTCAGGCACTAGTCGATCTACGCCAAAAGTTTCTCTGTCGAAGAAGGTGGCCTCGCCCAGTTTCATCGACTCGTACAGCTTCTGATCGTAGTACTTGTAGAAGCGCTGCACGTCGATTCCCAATTCCTTGAGGAGACCGATTGCCTCTTTGCTGTAATGGGCGGGCGCCTCGATTGACTGTGTTCCGCCGTAGCCGAGAAGCAAGCGATTGCCCGCCTGGAACTCGTTGCGCTTGGCGTGCCCCCCGAAGTCATCGTGGTTGTCGAGGAGCAGAATGCGAGCATTCGCTCCGGCAGCCTTGCGGTAAAAATAGGCGGCCGCCAAGCCACTGATTCCAGCGCCGACGATAATCAGGTCGTAAGCCTCTGCATCAGCAACGGAATCGGGCCAGTTCTTGCCATCGCGTAGGGCATGAGCCACCTCCCATGATCCGTCGTGGCTTCCGCGCATTCCAGTCTTGGCCGGCGGGTAATACATTGGATCTTTCTCCGGAACAAATGGAGACTGCGGAATACCGAAAGCTTCCGCCCACAAAGGGTTTCCAGCAAGCATCGATGTCCCGACTGCGATGCTCACGCCATTCAGAAAGTCACGTCGCGTGATTTGTTGATGCATTCCGAGTTCACGGTCCTGTTCTTTCTGGTTCATTTCGTCCTCATTCGTGAACAAGATTCGTTATTGTTTCGGATTGCTAGGCAATCCACGATTGCAAAAACCTCTATACTACGTCCGAGATTTTACAGAAGGATTGAAATCTCCTGTTCGCATCGTGATCAGGCTTCCGTTGACGAACGATCGAGAATTCCAGCGATATTTTAGCTTGAGGTGATCATGTCAATTACACGACGAGCGGCCTTTAGTCTGATTCCCGCACTGGCAGCGGCAGGAAGCGCCATTCCCGCGTTTGCAGCCAAGGATGATGCATTGCCATCGGCAACCTTTCCATTTGAGAGCATGCCCGTGCAGGACCTCGACCACGCGCAGATGCGAGAGATCTTGAAAGGAAAGCTGGCAACTGGGGAGCATATCGAAGCACATGAGACAACTCTGCCCCCAAATGGTTATCCGCATCCGCCCCATCGTCACCTCCACTCGGAAATGTGGCTTATCCGCGAGGGAACTGTCGAACTTACGATTAACGACGCCAGCCATCGTCTAGGCCCGGGAGGGCTAGGGTTCGTACATTCGAATGAGGAGCATGGCATTAAAAATGTCGGAACAGGTCCAGCCACCTACTTTGTCGTTGCGATTGGTCCCGGCGCAGACACCTAATCGTGATCTGCCAAGTCGCTTGGAGATAAGCGGCGGTCGAACCCTGCGATGCATGACGGGCTGCGTCAGATTGACGTGACGAGATTCCTATCACATCGTGCAGTCTGCTGAATGTTTCGAACCAGTGGTGTAAGTACTCCGAATGACCCAAACTTCATCCGTAACACGGCTGTCGCGAGCGGTGAATATTGACGATTTGCGCGAACTGGCTCGACGCCGCGTGCCGAGAATTGTTTTCAACTACATCGATGGTGGTGCTGAAGATGAGTGGACGCTTCGCGAGAACCGTCGGGCTTTCGACAAGATTACGTTCCGCCCACACCAAGCCGTTGCAGTGCCGGCGTGCGATCTCCGAACTCACGTTCTGGGGACGGAATTGTCGATGCCACTGCTTCTGGCGCCCGTGGGCTATCTGCGTGTGATGCACCCCGACGGCGAAATCGCTGCAGCGCGGGCGGCTGGCCGTGCTGGCGTCGGCTTCATTTTGTCCACAGTTTCGGGCCACCGACTCGAAGACGTGAAGGTATCCTCCACAGCACAGCTTTGGTATCAGGTGTATCTCACCGGAGGCCGCGTTGCTGCGGAGAACGCAATGCGGCGAGCTATGGAGGTGGGATACAAAGTTCTCGTGATCACGATCGATTCGGCTGTCATCGGACACCGGGAGCGCGAATCGCGTGATGGAATGGAGCAACTTCTGCGCGGCAATATCTGGTCGAAGATCCCTTTCACACCTCAGGTTCTAAGTCGTCCGCATTGGTTGATTCGCTTTCTGCTCGACGGCGGCCTTCCCGAGATGCCCAACATCGTCAACCCCGAAACAGGTGTACTGAGGGTCCGTGATGCGCACACTGCGATGAAGCGTGAGGCATTCACGTGGGACGACATGCGGTGGATGCGTGCGCTATGGAAAGGGCCGATTGTCATCAAAGGTGTACTCTCGGCAGACGATGCGAAGCGGTCGCTCGATCATGGCGCTGCCGCTGTGGTTGTTTCCAATCACGGAGGCCGCCAACTAGACGGTGTTCCCGCGAGTTTGCAGGTGCTCCCGGAAGTAGTTGCAGCGGTCAAGGATCAAGCTGAGGTCCTGATGGATAGCGGAATTCGCCGCGGGTCAGACATCGTCAAAGCGATATGCCTGGGTGCCCGGGCGGTCCTTTGCGGACGCGCCTTCGCTTACGGACTAGCTGCCGGCGGCGAAGCGGGCGTTACTGTCGCGCTCGAGATCCTTCGCTCTGACTTGGAGCGATCGCTGAAGCTCTTGGGATGTCGATCCGTTGAGGGTTTGAACGAATCGTACGTTCAAATAGCTTCACACTGCTAGAACTGCGGCCGAGTCGACTCTGGCCGCTGCAAGTTGCCGACAACAAACCAGTACGGAAGCACTCCGGCAAGAAGAATGAAAGATGCGAGTTCAAAACCCGGGACGTACGAACCGTGCGAGGTAATCAAGAACCCAACCGCGAGGGGAGCAATGATTCCGGCGAGGTTTCCAGCAAAGTTCTCAGCTCCAGTCCAGATCCCGACCGCTTCCGCTGGTGCGCAGGACTGAAGTATCGCAAGCAGGTTGCCAGTAGCAAGTCCGACAAGAGACGCCCCAATCAGTAGTCCGATTGCGACTCCAGTGTCAGCAGTGCGCATAGCTCCGATGAGGAAGACCCCCATGGTGAAAGCGATCGCGACGATCCCCTTCCGGGTCGCAGTTTCATCCCAACCACGACGGATTAAGCTATCCGCGATCCATCCGCCGATGGGTTCAGCAATTCCGAACGTGAAGAACGCGAGTGAAGCATAAAAGCCCGCTTGCACGATGCTCAAATGACGAACATTTACCAGATAGTCGGGCAGCCAGGTAACCAGCACATACCAGTAATAATCAAAACAAAAGAATCCGAGGCATATTCCCAGCAGATTGCGATTGAGCAAGGACCGACCGACGGTGCGCCAGGGGAGGTCTTTCGCTGCCGCACTCGTGCCCAGGGCTTGCAATCCGCTCGGGAAAACGCGGAACCATGGCGCAATCCAGAGGAGAGCGGTGAACCCCAGAATAAGAAAAGTGCGTCGCCATCCAAAACGAATTAAGAGCCAGGGAACCAGGATGCCTTCGAGCACCAGTCCGGTTCGGGTCCCGAAGTCGAAGAGTCCTGAGGGTAGACCACGTTCTCTCGGCGCAAACAAGAGACTGACGATTTTCGTTCCTCCGGGCAGGTAAATGGATTCTCCGATCCCAAGGACAATCCGAAAGGCGATTAACGCCGCAAGACTGCTGGCCAAGCCCGTTAGGCCTTGCGCGACTGACCAAATGGTGAATGCTCCGGCATAGAGCCAGCGCAAGTTGAATCGGTCGGCGCTCCAGCCGATCGGGAGTTGCATCAGCGCATAGGACCAGAAAAAGGAGGAGAGCAACAGGCCCTTGCCTTGCGCGGTGAGGTGGAAATCTCTGGAAATGATTGGCAGCGCAAATGAAATAGCGGCGCGATCCAGGTAGTTGATCAGCGACGCTGCAAAGAGCAAACCGACAATCCACCACCGACGATGATGAGAAAAGTCCGTCAAGTCCATAGCTGCGAATCCAGTCGCAATCTGGGACAGAATAGACGAATCTGTAAGTTCTGCAACCCGCAAGACATTCGACTGCGGACATCAGTCTTTCGGACTTGTCTTTCAAGACCAGTTCTGGTGGACCCCTATTGTCGTTGGTAACAGCCGATATCAATACTGCCGGATTTGACCCGCGATGAACCTTCAAGGTCCAGTTCTCCAACCGGCACTCCGTCCGTCGTCCCCGCCGCGATTGCTGGTGAATCTGATTGCAGGTGAAAGTCCTTCGCGGCAGCGTCAACAAAATGAGGATCGAGAAAGCGCGAATGACGGTCATTTCCCGTGGACTCAACATACTTGTCGAATCCCGTCATTGTGGCGGAGGCTCCGGCCCAGGTGCTCGCTTGCGCTCCCGAGGCGCAGTAATAAAGGTTGTGATCAATCACCGCTGGCGGCTGGTTTCTGTCGACCTGAGATTTGTTTACCGTGAAAAGGCAGCGCGGTCCTGCGTAGACGATGTTATTTTCAAAGCGATTGTCCGCCATGTTCCACTGCAGTTGGAATTCGCCGGAGCCTGTTGCGGATGTATCGTTTTCGAAAAGTGTATTGTTGACCACCGCAGAGTGATCGGAATGCCCCCGCTCAGGCGCATAACCCCCGATCGAAACACCTGCCGTGTGGCAGTGATAAATAAGGTTATTTCGCGCCGTGATGTAACTGGTGGCGCGGTCCTTGTGCTCACTGGCCAGTTCGATTCCGAAGTCCACATCATGCATGACATTCTGTTCGATCAGGATCCGGGTACCGCCGTCCACATAAATGCCATCGGAAGATTCATCGTTGCGGTATGCCGGATTGCCGCGGGAGGTGATGTTGTAAACCAAATTGCCGCTGACTACACCGTCACGAGCCTGGTCAACCGCGGGGTCAGGTGCGGTGCGCTCGAAACCGATGACGTCGATTCCGATGTTGTTATTGTCGTGGACAATATTGTGCGTGATGCGGAAGTTCGTGACATTTCCGTTCACTACCAGTGATTCGCTCGAACCGGTTTTGAGGTGATGCACTTCATTGCCATCGATGATCAAGTCCGTGATCGGGATCTTGGCGTCTGTGCCGTATACGGCTATGCCAAAAGCGTTGCCGCCTCGTCCGGGTCCATCGCGGCCTTCGAAATTGTTCTCAATGCGATGGACGTTGTTTTTCAGCAGCTCTATGTGAGAACCAGATCCGATCACGTTTATCCCCAAGGGAGCGAGTCGATGTTCGGCAGTGCGGAAGTTGCGGATTTCGAAACCCTGAATTCTCACATAACTCTTGTTCTGAATCGTAAGTATGCCGATTCTTCCCGAAGGTGTGAGATGCCCTGCGTCCAGGATCGCTGTCTCGCCTGGATAGCTTCTGAACGTAATATATCCATCGCTCGCGTTACCGGATGCGTTGATGCTCACTAGTTCCTCGTAGATTCCTCCTCGAACGTAGACGGTGCTACCCGCCCGCGCGGTGTCTGCGGCGTGTTGAATGGTGCGCCAAGATGCGGATTCGGTGCCGGGATTCGAATCATTCCCCGTTGTCGCCACGTAGAACGACGAATTGGTCTGCCCAAAAGCTCCGGACACGCAAGCAAAGAAGATAACGAAGGTTGAAAACCTCATGTCTATTGCTCCTCTATACCAACCCCTGATCAAGATGGTTGTGGCGCAGGGTCAGTGAGCCATCGGCGTTGATCTTTTGCCGGCACGCCCAGCGGACCGGATAACGAATGCCCTTCACTTCGAGCTCAGCTTTCAGTCGCAGACCCTCCCATTGCACTCCTGCAGGCAGCATCAACATGGCTTGATGAACCCCCGTCGGTCGGGGATATCCGGGGTCGACGCATCCGGATACGTTGATCTTTTTGTCCTCACTCTGCACGCTCAAGCGAAGCACTCCGGGGACGGGCGTGATGCCATCGTTAGCGAGTCCGATGACCAGGCCAGTGGCTCCGTCGCGCTTGAAGGTCCAGATAAACGACGGACGGACGCGGTAGCCGATTTGGCGGGCGATCTCGTCGATCGGCCCGGGGAACTTTTCGTAGTAACTCAAGAGGTTGCCGGCGTTCTGGGTGTGCCAGCTCCAAAGCGACAAATAATTGACCCCGACGTCGGCGGCGTGGGAAATGATTTGCTCGTTATAGGTAATTCCATCTTCGTCGATCTGAAGTTCCTTCGGATCGCCGGTGGTGAAACCAACCTCACAGATTGCGGCAGCCCAAGGCGGACGGTAGCTCAGGGCCTCGATCTGAGTATTCTCGATGAAGATCGTATCCGTGCGCAGCCAGTTGGCGGAACGCATGGTGCGGTCGAGCAGATCGGAGTTGCCTACGTTGCTGAAGTCGGGTTGCGTGTTCGTGGCGAGCGGAACTTTGGTCCACTGTTCGAGTTGCATCTCGAACATGGCCGCCCATGTCTGTTCTGCGACTAACTGACTGGGGAAAGGATTGCCCTCGAACGGCCATGTATGCCCCTCGCCCCAAAAGCCGTACATCATTGTGTCCATGAACTCGATCTGCGGATGGCCGTTGAGTTCAGCGGCGAGCAGGCCGTTCAATTCGCGAAACGCAGCTTGATAAGCCGGGTGATCGTAACGCGGCACGCGGTTGTCTTTCTTATAGCGCATCTGTGCGGGATCGCCCTTCCACTCGCCCTTGAGCTTTACGTAGGGGACTTTGTTGAGGAGAAAATCTGGCATGCCGGGATCTGGGAAGTCGGGATTTTCCAGCATGACTCGGAAACCGATGCGCTTGTCATAGCGGCGAGCCAGATCGAACGTAATCTTCCACCACTCGGGGAATTCGAGGCGTCCCGGCTGTTTTTGGACATCGCGCCAGTTGGGGCGAATATAAATCTTCTGGGCGAAGGGAAGCTTGATCAGATCTTCGAGGGTCCGCTCCAGCGTTTGACCGGACACATGAAGTGGTCCGGTGTCGTCAGAGGCGTAGACGACGAGGCCCATGCCGTAGTTGCTAACAATGTCCTTGGATGGCGACGTGACCATCGAGACCTCGCTCTCGGGAACGACTGCGCCGGGACCATATTGTGGAAACGGACCCTGATAAAGCCGCTCGAGAACCGGAGGTCCTGATCCCCAATCGTATTTGTCCCAGTTGTGTTCAGGGATGGAGGCGTTGGCACTGGATTTGTACAAGCCAACCGTGACTCCTGCTGCTGCGGCGGACTTCAAGAAACCGCGTCGGTCCATTAGCGCTCCTGCAAGGGGCGAGGTTCGCAACTAACTAACCGAAGATGGTACCTCAGAATCGAAATAACACGAAAGTGTAAGAAATAGTTCGTAATATTCGAATCGCCGATAGTGGGACTGAAATCGGCGTTTCGGGTCGACGACGAACCCCCTGCGCGCTGACAATACGCGGTCATCAGTGTCAGGGACCGCATCGCGAAGGCTGAGGGGATTTTCCCGCTTTGAACTGTTTTGTGAGGGGGCTGATCGGCGAGCCTTAATTGCTTTATCCTAATAACCCGGAATGGCATGCTGCTTATACTCATATGGCGGTTATGCTCGATGCTCTATCCCCATCCCGTCGGCCGCGCATCGTCGTGGTGCTTGTTGCAGTCGTCGTTATTGGCGTCGTCGCGGGAGCATGGTTCGCTCACAGCCGGTCTCGCAATCCGGTTAGCTTCAGCAACGATATTCAGCCTATCCTGAATCAAAACTGTGTGCAGTGTCATGGTGGCGTTCGACAGAAAAATGGGGTGTCGTTCGTCTTCCGCGAGGACGCCTTTGGCAAGGGCAAGTCTGGACGACGAACCATCGTTCCCGGTCATCCCGATGAATCGGAACTGATCGCGCGGCTGACTTCGTCTGACCCGGAGGTGCGGATGCCATATCACGCGCCCGCGCTTCCTCCCGAGCAAATCAGATTGCTTCGCCAGTGGATAAAAGAAGGAGCCAATTGGGAAGATCATTGGGCTTTTGTCGCTCCCAAGCCGCAGCCGCTGCCAGCTGTGAATGAGTCGGGCTGGATCCGCCAACCGCTGGACCGGTTCATCCTCGCTCGCCTGGAGAAAGAAGGATTGGCGCCCTCGCCCGAGGCCAATAAAAGCGAACTGCTGCGCCGGGTTTCTTTTGATCTCACCGGCCTTCCGCCCACGCTTGAGGAACAGGCATCGTTTCTGTCCGACTCATCGCCGAATGCCTATGAGAAACAGGTGGATCGACTGCTCGCTTCACCTCGCTATGGCGAGCGTTGGGCGGCGTTATGGTTGGACTTGGCGCGCTATGCGGACAGCAAAGGCTACGAAGCTGATCGCGAGCGGCCCGGGGTCTGGCCTTATCGCGATTGGGTCATTCAAGCATTCAATCGCAATATTCCTTATGACAAATTCGTGAGCACGCAGCTTGCCGGCGACTTGCTACCCGATGCGACTTTCGAAGATCAAATCGCTACCTCGTTTCACCGCCAGACTCCCAACAACGATGAAGGCGGCACCGACGACGAAGAGTTCCGTTTGATCGCAGCCATGGACCGTTCGGCGACGACATGGTCGGTTTTAAATGGGCTTACCATGAACTGCGTGCAGTGCCATTCCCACCCTTACGATCCCATTCGCCACGCCGATTACTACAAATCCCTGGCCTTCTTTAATACGTCTCGTGACGCTGACCTTCCAGAGGACACTCCCGTCTTGCGCGTTCCAAAGGATAAGGGCAGATACGAAGATGCATGGCGGCTACAGGACCAGATTTCACAGCTAATTCATTCGATGGTAGCTTCCGGCCGGCGCCTGGAGAGCCAGGCAAAGTGGATGCCTTTGACGATTTCCGGGGCGTCCGCAAATGAGGCACTGGCGCTGGAATGGGAGGCGGCAAATTCCGAGCGGGAACTTGCCGAGTTGAGTAAGGAAAAGCTGTCCCCTAAGGAGCAAAAAGAAAAGCGGAAGTATTTGCTCACGACGATTGCGGAAAGCAGGAAACAGGCGCGATCGCAGGCGGCGAATCCGTCAATCGCTTTCCAGGTTCAAGACGGAGAAATGCTGGCCGCAGCCAATACACCGGGGAAGTCAGTCTACGAAATAATCGCAACTGCAGATGCGCCGATCATAACGGCCTTGCGAATTGACGTAGTGCCATCGACCGGGGATGCCGCCCGTCACAATCCGGAGGATGGTTTTATTGTTGACCAGATCGAAGCTTGGGTGATCCGGCCGAATGGTCACCGGGTTAAGATCCACTTCCATGATTTCGTTTCCGATTCTGACGACGATGTCAAGACTGCGATCGATCGGGCCATCAAATTCGGGTCTAATTCTGAACTGGCCGGCGGCTTCAGGGCAAATCCTAGCCTCTTTCGGCCGCGCTGGACCATCGGGGTGCCCGATGCACCGCTACGACTTTCTCAGGGGAGTCGCATAAAGCTCCAGCTTACACAAACTCAGAATATTAACGACAAGCCAGCGCATGTGCGAAGGGCGCGTTTGTCAGCAAGTTCTGATGCGCGCTGGTCCGAGCTGATTCACGATCGGGAATATCGTGACAAGCTGGCACAAGTTTCGACTCTCACCCGGGAGTTGGAGACGATTCCGAGTGTCGAAACTCCCGTGATGGTCGAGCAACCAGACTACGAAGATCGGGAGACGTTGGAGTTTGAACGAGGCAATTTTCTCACGAAGATCGGACCTGCCCTCAGGCCGGATGTGCCGGGATTGTTCCCCCGACTTCCAGATGGCGCTCCTCGCAATCGTTTAACCTTGGCCAAATGGTTTTTTAGTCCGGAGCAGCCGCTAACGGCACGCATCGCGGTGAACCGCTATTGGGAGCAACTGTTCGGCACAGGAATTGTCGAGACTCTGGAGAATTTTGGGAGTATGGGGGAAAAGCCGAGTCATCCGGAACTGCTGGATTGGCTCGCGCTTCATTTTGAGAACGATCTTCACTGGGACATGAAGGCGTTTTTGCGTGAACTCGTGACGAGTGCGACGTACCGGCAGAGTGCAAAATCGACCCCGGAGCTAACCGAGAAAGATCCACGCAATCGACTGCTGGCCCGCGGCCCACAGCAAAGGCTCTCGGCGGAGATGGTACGGGATCAGGCTCTGATTGCTAGCGGACTCTTAAGTGACACCATGGGCGGACCTCCGGTGATGCCGCCTCAACCGGAGGGGGTCTGGAACTCCGTTTATAACGACAGCAAGTGGGTCGACGCGAAGGGCGCGAATCGGTATCGACGAGCGATTTACACATACATCAAGCGGACGAGTGGATATCCGAGTTTTCTCATCTTCGATGCTTCCGATCACGATGTGAGCCTGGCACGACGGATACCTACCAACACTCCCTTACAGGCCTTGGTCACGATGAACGATCCGGTTTATCAGGAAGCCTCGGAAGCGTTGGCTGTGCGAATGCTGAAGGCTAGTCATACAACGGATGACCGCCTTCGGTACGGCGCGCGTTTGGTTTTGTCGCGCGATCTGACTGATTTTGAGTTAGCGACACTACGCGAATTGTTTGAAAAAGCTCTTGCGGAATCCGGGGCGGGTGGGTTGAAAAGGGCCTCGTATGGCAGAGGAGCATCCGGAAATGAACGGCGTGCCATGACGGCGGTCGCCAGTGTTGTGTTCAATCTGGATGCAGCATTAACCAGGTGATGGTGATGACGAATTCCAAAGCTCGGCCGAAGGATGCGAAAGCGGGCGAAGTCAGCGCCGAAATATATTCCGAACTGCGAATCACGGCACTGCAGGCGCAAACGCGTCGTCATTTCCTGCGGACCCTGGGCAGCGGCCTCGGAACACTGTTTGTGGGAACGGCGCTGGCACAATACGCCAAGCCCGGTAAAGAGTTCGCGCGCTCCGAGTCTGCTGCGCTCGACTTTACGCGCGATCCCTCCAGCCCGCTTTCGGAGTTGCCGCCTCAGTTTTCGGCCAAAGTGCGACGCGTGATCTATCTGCATATGGCAGGAGCTCCCAGTCAACTGGAGTTGTTTGAGCACAAGCCGGACTTGAAGCGACTTGACGGAGAAGATTGTCCTGCATCTTTCCTTGCGGGCAAGAGGTTCGCGTTCATCAGCGGCGTTCCAAAGCTGCTGGGGTCACAGTACCCGTTTCATCAGGTCGGAGAGAGCGGTCATTGGATATCCGACCGCCTGCCCCATCTGGAGCAGCATCTTGACGACATTTGTTTTATCAAGTCCATGCGCACGGATCAGTTCAATCACGCGCCGGCGCAGTTGCTGGTGCAAACTGGGAATGCGAGACTTGGATACCCCTCCTTCGGTTCCTGGGTGTTGTACGGGATAGGCACGGAAAACCAGAACCTGCCCGGATTTATTGTCTTGCTCTCGGGCGGGAAATCGCCTGACGGTGGAAAACAACTGTGGAGTTCGGGTTTCTTGCCCAGTGTTTACCAGGGAGTGCAATGCCGCTCACATGGCGAGCCGGTCCTGTATCTGGACAATCCGCCAGGGACAAGCCGTTCGTTGCGCCGCGAAATGTTAGACGCCATTGACAAAATCAACCAGCAGACCTATGCGACATTCGGAAATCCGGAAACCATTACTCGCATCGCACAGTACGAAATGGCGTTCCGCATGCAAATGGACGCTACCGATGCCATGGATATTCATAAAGAACCGGAATTCGTTCGCGCCAAGTATGGAGCGAAGCCGGGCGAGTCCAGTTTTGCCAACAATTGCCTGGTGGCACGGCGGCTGGCCGAGCGGGGTGTCCGATTTATTCAGCTGTACCACTGGGGCTGGGATTCTCATGGCGCGGATGCCAAGGAAGCGCTGAACCTGGGATTTGCCGATCGTTGCCGGGAAGTGGATCAGCCGACTGCGGCACTGCTGGCCGATTTGAAGCAGCGTGGCATGCTGGAGGACACACTCGTGGTGTGGGGAGGGGAATTCGGCCGCACGCCGATGCGTGAAAACCGGAATGGCCAAGAGATGAAGTATGTGGGAAGAGACCACAATCCCGGTGCATTCACAATTTGGTTGGCCGGCGGAGGCGTCAAGCCCGGAATCACTCACGGCCAAACGGACGAGATGGGATACGAGATCGTAAAGGACCCGGTCGAGATCCGCGACCTGCATGCAACCATGCTCTATTTGCTGGGGTTCGACCATCACAAACTCAACTATTCTTTTCAGGGTCTGGAACAGAAACTTACGAGCGTGAAACCAGCTCGCGTCGTGTCGGAGATTTTGGCGTGAGTTTCTCGCCGATCATTCAGGATGCAATTGTTGAGGGCAACTATTGCTCATGACCGCGCCTGGCAGACGCCTCCTACAGGAATATCGTCGCGGCCTATTGCTCCTTCTGCCGATTTTCATCGTGGTGGCGCTATTGGTGTTTCTTCCACCCGATGGAAGGGAGCGCGCAGAATGGATGCAATTCGTCGGGCGCTTTCATCCTTTGGTGGTCCACTTTCCGATTGCGCTCGTTTTACTCGTTCCGGTTTTTCAATTGGTGGGCCGGAGGCCACAATTTTCTTATCTACGGGCCTCGTGCGGGTTCCTGCTTGGGCTCGCAACATTCGCGGCAACCGCGGCTGCGACTCTTGGATGGTGTTTGGGGCGAAGCGGCGGTTTTTCCGGTCCTCTCGTTACACAGCACATGTGGGGCGGAGTTCTGGTCACACTCACATGCTGGCTGTGTTGGCTGTCGAGAGGGAGACTCAGCCAGTCCGAAACAGCGTTCGGAATTTCACTGGCGATAGCGGTAATGCTGGTCGCGTGGACGGGATACCGCGGTGGACAATTGTCGCTTGGCGCTGATCACCTCACGGAACACATGCCGGCAGGGTTGCGTCATGTGCTAGGAGTGTCAGATAGGCGCACGGCATCGTCAAAGGCCGATCCGAACACGTTCTACGGGGCACGGGTTCAGCCTATCTTCGGCGCTCGATGCGTCAGCTGCCACGGTCCTGACAAACACAAAGCCGATCTTCGGCTCGACACTTACCAGGGCGTCATGCGTGGAGGGAAGGATGGGCCCGTCGTCCAAGCAGGCAACACTCAAGGCAGTGATCTACTCCGGCGCATCGCTCTGCCCGCTAACCACGATGACTTCATGCCAAAAGGCAAGAAGGCGCTGTCATCGGACGAAGTGAAGCTGATCGAACTGTGGATTGGTGCTGGCGCTTCAGATACTCTCGCCAAGGACTCTATCAAGAACGCGCCGGGCGATTCATCGGCGTCGAATGCTGTTGCGGAAATAATATTCCCGGAGACTGATCCGGCTGCTGTCCGCATAATGCGGTCTGCAATAGCACCAGAGGTCGCCAAGTTGCAAAAGCGGTTCCCGAACATATTGGACTATGAATCGCGTAGTTCGGCAGATCTGCGCTTGAATGCTTCGATTCTTGGAGCAAAGTTCGGTGACAACGACCTCGCGGACTTTGGGGCTGTCGCCGAGCACATTACGATCGCCGATTTCTCCCGCACCAGCATCACCGACCGCTCTGCCTTCACCATTGCGGGTATGAAACGGCTACGCGTCCTTCGGCTGACGAACACTGCGACTACTGACGCTACACTGCAGCGGTTAAGCGCCTTAGATCAATTGGAATCACTAAACTTGTTCGGTACGCAGGTCACATCCGCGGTTTTACCGGCAATCTCGAAGCTGCCGAAGCTTGCGCATTTGTACGCGGGACAAACGTCGATTTCGAGGGAAAGCGTCGTATCAGGAGGGCTGGCTGGCAAAGTTGTGTTCTGACAAGAGGCGGTTCAACGACGGCTTTATTTACTTTCCGGCGGAAGCTTGATGCGTCGATACATTTCACTTTTAGTTGGTTCTCTCGGAGAAATCACCGGGCCATCCTTGCCACGGTGCATCGCCTGTTGGTAGCCGTCGAGGTGCAACTTGCCT